>PDWJ01001470.1_pt1 | contig 29053 bp, 36 predicted proteins | sample 1430881 | NCBI WGS metagenome assembly PDWJ01 (sample SAMN01162460, study PRJNA174530) | Oral metagenome, whole genome shotgun sequencing project. | biome: Marine environment; feature: Marine mammal; material: Swab sample of the gingival sulcus; isolation source: swab sample of gingival sulcus...
ATTTGAGATGATAATTCCAACTGATATATTTAAAGGTAATTTATAAAAGAAAAAAATCCTTGAAAAAAACTGGAAGGCTGAAATGCTAATCAGAGGTGAAGGCTAATTTTAAAAGATTGGTCAGCCGCAACGCATAGGTTTTGAACCTGTGCTTTTTTATTGAAAAGTACAGAATAAAATAAACCCACGAGGCACGGACACTAATAGTTATATTAGTGAAAAGATATGCTGAACTTATACAAATAACAAGTATAAGAAGTAGATGATAAAAAACTTCTACGATAACAATTTTGAACATGGGCGAGATGGAAAGGTTAAAAGAGTTCGGATTCAAGGGTTCTAAAGCTGAGTACGATAGAGTTGGCGGCGATTTATACAAGATGAAGAGTATCAACGGCAAGACGCTTCAGCAGATGTATAAGGGTGGTGCTGAAAAATTGTCGAAGTCAGGCAGCGGTCTTATCAGTACAATTACGGGCTCTCTAAAGAGTGGTCTACAAGACGCAGGTTTAGGACTTGTGGATAGGTTAAAGCCAGAACTAGAAAGTATGATACCTGCTATACAGGAATTTTCGGAACGATTACCAAATATGCTCGATAGGGTAACACCTGTCTTTGTTAGTCTTTTTAATGCAGGCAAAAGCGTCGGCAGTGTATTTGGCGTGCTTTTTGAAAGCTCTGGTTTTTTAATATCTGGGTTTAAAATACTTGGCGGTGCTATCGAGGGTTTAGCTGGAATTATCAGCTGGACTATCAAAAAAATAGGTGGCGTTGTCAATTTTTTGAATAATATTAGTTTTGGGTATGGTTCTGGTCCGCAAGGACTCGCAAAAGACAGTGGCAACAAACCTAATCAGCGTTTTAATATATTTGGTCATGCTACGGGCACTAAGTATTTTGGTGGTGGTCTAACTAAGATTAATGAACGTGGCGAAGAGCTTATAAAGTTACCTACTGGCTCAAAGATATACCCAGCTGGAGAAACGAGCGACATAATAGCTAGAGAAATGAAAGGTTCGAATGCTAGTAATTCAAATAATATCAATATCACGATGAATATATCAACTGGTGGTGATATCGATGAGGATAAACTGGCAGAGATACTATATAGAAGGATTAGCGAGGTGGTGCTGGCATGATGAAAAACAGTGATATATATATATCATATGATGAAAAGACTATCAGATTGCCAGTGCTACCTGATAGCTACTCTGATGAGCGCAGCCACGAGGTAAAGACCTTTGAAACGGTTGAAGGTGGGGAAATTTCAGTGATAGGCAGGGAAAAGTTAAAAAAATTATCCTTTTCATCTTATCTACCATCTGAACCTGGCAAGTATACTTTTCAAAAGGCAGGAACCTTTGGCGCAAACGATATTGTGAAATTTATCTTAGAAGCGCAAAACAGCGATAAGCCTGTAAGAGTTATTATGACAGGGACTGATATAAACTTCATGTACGCAATAGAAAGCTTTGAAACGAATCAGACAGATGGCACAGGCGACATATACTACACTATTAGCTTTGTAGAGTATAAAGAACTCAATATTAAGAGCGAGAAAAATAAAGCTCCTATACATAAGCTGACAGGGCTCAGGGAACGCCCTAAGTCAACGGGCAGAGTCGTAAAACCAATTGGCAAGGTGGAAGGGAAGAAAACGGTAAGAACCTCGAAAAAAGTAAACGTCAAAAACTTAGAAAACAACGGCAAATCACTCTACTCTGTAGCGACTAAGCTATATAAAAAAGCTAAAAAGCATGTCAAAAAAGAGCTTAGGTATGTAAATAAAACTTACAAGTTGGCTAATGATATGGGATTTTTGAAAAAGAACACCCCTAAACCTAAAAGACGCGGCACTCACAGAGGGCGTGATTTTGTAAAACTGCTTCCAAAAGGGTCGTCGCTTATTAGAACGCTTAGAAGAAACAGAGGGCAGTCATGAATATACTTATAAATAACTCTGTCAACATCATTTCAGCTAGTGGGAACATGAAGATAAGTGGTAGCCTTAAAGAGGTATCAAGGGTACTAAACCTTGAAGTATTAAAACACAAAACGAAGGTCAGAGCAGGGGATACCATCGCCGTGTTAGATGATGGAAAAGTTTTGTTTTTTGGTTACGTCTTTGAGATATCCTCAACTGCTAACGATGTACATAATAGCATATTAGCATATGACCCGCTGATATACTTAAAAAAGAATATCATAAAAAGCGCGGTATATGGCGCTAAAGATATTAATTTTGTAGTGAAAAGTCTAATCGCAGAGACGGAATTAAAAGCTGATGTGGACCTTCCTAAGATAAGAATCAGTATAAAAGAAAAGAATAAGTCTGTATATGACTGTATAAAAAAGGCTCTTGATAAGCTGCCGCAAAGGTATCATATATACTTTGAAAATGGGTTAGTGAAGTTTAAACCTGTTGGCGATGTGGCGACTAACGTGGTTAAGTATAGCGATGGCATCGATGTCGGAACAATCATCACAAAGAATTATAAATACAGCCTAAATTCAATGATAAACAAAGTCATAACAGATAAGGGCAGGATTTATACTGATGATAAATTAAGGCTGAAATACGGCACGATTAGCGCTATTGGAAAGGATAGGACGGGGCTTAAAAAACCTAGTGAAGAAATCAAGGTCGGTATTATAGCGGACTGGTCTTATGTATCAGGTAGCTATACCGCTCTTGATGATACTGGGTACTTAATTACGGCGGATGAGCACCACTATAGTGGCGGTATTCATACAGCAGATCTAACGCTTAAAAAGTGGGGTGGATAATGGCAAGAGAATATAGTGACATACTGGGACTACTTAAAAATCATACTAATACAGATAATGGTGTAGAAATATATAAGGCTAAGTGTATAAGTACTCAGCCTTTTATTTTTGAAAAAGATGATATCAAGTATAAATCCAGCGATTTTAAAATGTTTAAATCAGAAGGGTTGACACTCTCTGAAACTGATGTAGGCAAGACGTTTGCTATAGCGGAATTAGAGGATTATTTTTTAATTTTATGCAGATTGGAGGTGATATAAGGTGTTTAAAGAGTGGGCGTACGACTTTGATACAGGTCAACTTAAAACAAAAAACGGTAGACCTTATATTGTCGAAGGTAAAGAAGCAATAAAAATATGGATCCATAAAGCTTTAAATACTAGGCGTTTTGGCTATGGTGCATACTCGGATGACTATGGCTCTGAAATTGATGACATCATTGGTACCAGTGTTGATTTTGAAATTAAGACGATTGAACTTAAGAGGTATATCAGAGAGTGCCTGCTCACCAATCCTAATATCGATAGCGTGGATAAAGTCGAATTTGACAGAGTAGGCGATGAACTTAAAGCACTTATAACAATAACAGTAAGTGGTGAAAAGGGGGTGTTTGAGTGGAAGCAAACGATATAATGGCAAATATTTTAGAAAACTTAGATATTGAAGCAAATAAGATTGAGGGTGGTTTTGCCTATGACATCATTGCAGCAGTATCACATGAAATAGCTCGATTTTATCAATATGCAGAATACCTATTCAGTCAGCAATACATCGAAACAGCAACAAATGAATACCTTGATTATTTAGGCGAAGATAACGGCTTAAAACGAAAAGAGGCAAGCTGTGCAGAGGGCTATTTATTGGTAAAGGGTACTGGTGTTCTTGAAGCTGGGTCAGTATTCACAGCAGATGAACTTATTTTCAAAACAGATGAAGCCGCTAGCCTATCTACTGATGGCGTCTTAGTAAAAGCGACCTGTTTAGAAAAGGGAAGTATAGGAAACATCGGTGCTTCAGCAGAAGTTGAAACTAATTTAAGTAATGTGACTGATGTAAGTGTCCGCGAAGCTTTTACTGGTGGAAGTGACGAGGAAACAGATATAGCATATCGAAATAGGATACTTGAAAAAATACGTAAGCCAGCGACATCAGGGAATGTACAGCAGATAAAGAACTGGGCGATGGAAGTAACGGGCGTGAAAAAAGCTAGAGTATTCCCACTTAAAAACGGCGCAGGAACAGTGGAAGTCGCTGTACTTAACGACACCTACACAACAGCAAGCACAGAGCTATTGGAAGATGTGAAAAACAATATTGACAGCAAAAAACCTGTAGGGATGACGGTTACAGTGGTAAGTGCTGAAAGCTTTGATATAAATATATCGGCAAAACTAGACACTACTAATTTACAGTCAGCCACTCAAACAATTGGAACAAAGATAGATGAGTATCTCAAAGAAATAAGCTACACCGATACCAAAATTGTTAGCTATGCAAAGATTGGTGAAATGATGATCACTACACTTGGCGTAGACGACTACTCAGACTATACGCTTAACGGTGGAGTAAATAACATAAACCTAGGTAGTGATTTAATGAAATATCCTAAGCTGAATGCTCTAGCACTCACGGAGGTGTAGCACATGGGGATAGAAAAGTATAACGACTACCTACCAAAACACGTGACAGATATAACGCATATAAAGGACGTGCTAATGGCTTTAGAGCCTAGTTTTGACGGACTCGAGTATTTACTCGATGAAATAGAAACAAACCGAAATATAACGCGTCTAGGCGATGAAAATGTGGGTAGGTGTGAGAAAGAATATGGTGTAAATAACACAGGTAAAGATTTAGAAATCAGAAAAAAAATATTACTGATAAAAAAGCAAGGCGTAAGCACGACAACAGAACAAGTCTTAAAAAATATGGCAAAGGCTTATAGTGATAGGGGTATTGATATTAATTTCATTAATGAAGAATACAAACTTGTCATAAAATGGCTTGGAAAACGAGGAAAGCCAGAAGGTGTAGAGGAATTTTATGAAAACATCTTGAATCTTATCCCTTGCCATTTAGGACTTGAATTTGAGTATACCTACGCACTCATAGACGATTACAAGAATATGACGCTTGAAAGTCTTAAAGATAAGACTATCGAAGAGTTATTAACGCTAGAATAAGGAGGGGATAATGTGGCAATAACAACAACTAACGGATTTAAAAAAGTTGAATTACCAGACACTGTGCTTTTAGGTGTGGGATGTCAAAATGAAAATATAGATAAAATCGATGTGATGGCAACGGACTTAGATAACTTAAAAGCCAAATCCGCTCTATCTGGCTCCATCACAATCCTCCCCTCTCATTTTGGAGATGTGGAAGGCGAGTATTCTAAGAAAGCGACAGTGCCTATAGAAGGCATAACATCGGCTGACAGAGTGGATATAGATGTAGTACCACCAGAAGTCAAAAGATGGCTTAAATGTAAGGTGTGTCAGACGATTGAAAGCTATGATGGCGGGGTGTATATCTACACCGATAAAGCACCTGATGAAGAGGTGCACGCGACGTATAAGGTGGTGATTTAATGGCGCTAGGTAGAATAACAGCAGGTGGGGGTGGATGTGCTTTTGACTTAGATTCATTGCCTTCTAATTTTCCAACAAGTATAGGCGAGGATACCCCAAATAAATTTGATTCAACAAGAATTATAAACACCGCTTTTTCAGAAAAATATATTGTCTTTATAAGAAATGTTTATAATAGTTCTTCAAAATATAAGATTGATGTTCATAGCGTAGAAGAAGTTAGAAAAAAAAGAGCTATAAGCGATGAGACCTTATTATCGGGACGGTATGGTTCTGATGAGGAATTTTCGTTTTTATATAATATTAATAACTTAGAGCTATTCATATACAATGATTTTATAGTATTAGTACTACCTAATTCAAATGAAAGGAGGATAAAAGTATATGATGTGTCATTGAATTTTATAAGCGAATTAGTCGTCCTAGAGAGTAAAGTGATATTTGGCTCGGAGGTGGCTTATTATAGGACAAACTCTTTTATTGTACCTAGTAAAAAACATGATGCTGATGATAAAAATAGGATATGGGTCTATTATGGAGGAGAGTCTAGCTTTATTAGTGGAGCTAATTATAAAAGAATCCTTCATCTTTGTGTAGTATCTTATTTAATTAATGAAAACGGCAGTATTACAAAAGATTTAGAGATTAGTAGAAAATACGATGTTGGGACTCAGCGATTTGTCTTGCAAACCAATATCAAAAAGCTTAATAGTGAAGCTACTTATTTAAAAATTGCAAATAAATATGGGCGTTTTTTTCCAAAAATTGCTATACAGAAAGTTGAGGATAGTTATTGTATAAAAGTCGCCCATGCATTCAGGACTACGATTGCCTGTCTTGACTCCTATATTCTAAATAGTAGTAATCTCTTTGGTTATGGGTTTTCATTAGGAGTTTATGATTCCTATATATCTGACGGGGTAGCTATTGAGGTTGATTGCTCGGATACAGCTAACGTACTATATTTCGGTGCGCCAATACAAGGGGCTTCGACATCTAATATAGCATCACACCTTAGCGGTTACGGGTTTAGCGGATATCTTTATTTCCCTCACTACCTTTCAAGCTCGCATAATGATGGGTCTTGGTTTATCCATAATATGAGTTCGAGACTTAGCGTTTTTATCAATAATCATATATTCTCGCCAGACTACAGGATACTTAAGAAAAAGGTGTTTTTAAAAGAAATTCCTAGTAAAGTAACAAGTTTGAATTTTCTTAAAGACCAAAATTTTAAGGATGACATATATACTATGGATGGGTTTAATGGCGGCGGAATGACGTCCATGCCAATTTTAGCATATGGAGAAGGGTATAATCTCGCTTCTATATATAAATACAGCCCGAGGAATACTATAACTATCGATGATGATAACATACATCAAAATCATCTTTTAGCTGCTTATAGCGGGGTTATCTATGACGTAGATGATGAAGTTGAAATTCATTTATTTATAGATTATAGATTTAAGTTTATGCGTCGGTCAACGATTAGCGGGCATGAGCATGATAGGTATAAGGATATATATATCTTAATGGTGAACAAGAATACTGGTGAAATTTTAAATACTAGAAGATATAGTACTACTCTTTATTATGATAATCGAATACAAGATCAATACGGTGTATATCATGACAAAACAAAGCTGCATTTTTCAAAACCAATTTATGCGGTAGATAATAAATTAGATATGTTCATGCAAGGCGGTTTTATATATTTTATTTAAGGAGGATAATTAATGGAATATTACATCCAATTAGCTGGTAGTGGGAAAAGAGAGGCGGTTCTAGGGTTAACTAGAAAAAGTATACTATCAAAAGAGGTGCTGTCTATGATGGAATCAAAACCAGATATATATGTCCTAGTAGACCAGTTGCCACAAGAACCATACCAAGAAGGTATGGTCACGAAGACTTTTTATAATAAGAAGACGGGAGAATTCGAATTTGAATTTTTACCAGAACCAAAAGAAGATGTGCCACCTGATATGGCGGATATACTTGGCAAGCAAATGACTCAAACAATGATGGAAAATATGACGCTTAAACAGCAGACTATGACGCTAGGAAAGGCTGTATCACAGCTACAAATGGAATTAATGCAGTTAAAAGGAGGACAAATCAATGGGTAATTTTTGGAAGAATTATATCGCACAGGCGTACAGCTTTGGTTGGATGTCTATAGAGCAGATGAGGACTTTTGTAAAGACTGATTTAAACCCTTTTGGGTACATCACGGCAGAGGAATTTAAGGGGATTACAGGAGAAGAGTTTTAGACTATGAATGAATTTATTAAATTATGCGGACTTTGTACGGTTAAGGATGTGGTAGTGGTCGCAGCTTCGATTAGCTTTATCTTTACAGTCATCTATCAGCTTTTTAATAATTCAAGGCAAATAAGTAAAAGAATTGACGAGTATGAGAAAGTGGTCGACCTCACGTATAAAAATGCTGAAAGCATTGAAGAGATAGCGTGTATCGTGAAAAAAGAGCAGAAGCATAGCAGAGAGTATCAGCTCACATCACTTAGCGACAAGCTCTTTGTATGCTATCATAATTGTAGGGTGCAAGACTATATCACAAGAGGTCAGCTGGATAACTTTAACAGAAATGTCAAAATGTATAAAAAATTAGGTGGAAATTCTATCGTGGATAGCGTGTATATCCCATATATCAAGAAATTAGAAGTCAGAGATTAGGAGGAAATTTATATGTGCAAAAAAATAGACTGGATGAAAAAATTATCAAGTAGGAAATTTTGGGCGATGATTACAGGTGTAGTCATATCAGTACTTGTAGCTTTTGAAGTAGGTCAAGAAGAAATCACAAAAATTACTGGAATCCTATCGAGTATATCAGTGCTAATCGTCTATATCTTAGCTGAAACTAGCATTGATAAGGCTAGGGAAAATAATAAATCTCAAATCGATTATGTCGATACTGGCGAGGGGTGGCACGATGAGTTTTAGAGCGAGGAGGACAAAATCAGGTATCTACCTCAATCGCCTTTGGTATTCGGTGCGAAATGTCTTCTACGCTTGTGGGTATGGTCTTCCAAATTGTACTTGCTACGCTTATGGCAGATTCGATGAGCTTTCAGGGAAGGCTCATCTTCTCCCTACAGGTAATGCTGGTCAGTGGTGGGGCAGAGTAGACAGGACAAAGCTAAAAGTTGGTCGCACACCGAAGTTAGGCGCGATTGTATGCTGGGAAGGTACGGCAAGGCATAGGTGCGGTCACGTCGCTATCGTAGAGGAAATCCTACCGAATGGCGATATTATCACGTCAAATAGTGGCTATAAGCGAGGGTATAGACGACCTGAAAGAGACTGCCCACAGTACTTTTGGCTTGAAAAATGCTATAAAAAGTGGGGGTATCGTAGTGTATGGGAGATGAAAAGAGGATACAGGCTTCAAGGCTTCATCTACCTACCTGAAAAAGAAGAGCCTAAGAAAGAACTCACGATTGATGAAGCGAAGGAGATAGTCAAGAAGAGGACAAATCTCACTGAAAACACCCTACACTATATGTGGAATTATAAGTATGGCGATGAGCTGTATCTAAAGCTTGCTAAAGCGTATCAAAAGACAAAAGGCTCGGATAAGGATATAGAAGAAGCTACAGCAAGGCATTTACTAAGGGAAAAGGTAGGGCTTAGTGATAAGACCCTAGATTTTTTAGCGTGCTATAGATGGGGGAGTACGCTTCTTATCAAGCTAGCGAAAGGAGTGATGTAGATGATTAAAAAGCCAATTATGGTCGTGGTTGAGTATGATGTCGCGGAGGATTGCGAAGTGCCTTTTAAGGCTACCGTAAACCGTCACACCTGTAAGGTAGTCGGGGTCATAAAAAAGTGGATGAAGCACGATTTTAGAATCGTATCGCTGCCTGAAAGTAAAGCACTAAAGTGGATATATGACCATCGTGACGAAATCTTTGTCATCACATCGAGCGTGTCATACCTTGATAACGATTTTTTCTATGAAATTTACAAAAATACGATATATATGTGCGCTGCTGCGGGAAATAGCGGAGATAAAGGCGAAGCACCGCTTGCTAGCGCAAAGCACTTTACGGCAATATCGGCAGTAGACGAGGACTATCACTATGAGAGATACTCATCATATGGAAAAGGCGCGGTAGAATTTGCGGGGATAATCCCGAAAGAGACTATCTATAAGTATAATGGGATGACAGTATACGGCAGTCACGACCATATGAAGGGGACGTCTTTTGCTTGCCCACAGCACGCGACAGAAGTGATGAATTTGATGTGCGACTACTTTGAGCGCACAGGAGAAAGATTACCGATAAAAGAAGTGTTAAGGATAAGAAATAAATACGCTAAGGACATCCTAGAAGAAGGGAAAGACTTAAAGACAGGATACGGCGTATACTCGTACGCTAAAAAGCATATCCCTGATGAATTAGACTACATCCAGCTAAAAGAACGTGTAGCGAGCCTGGAAAAGGAGCTTAGACCTAGAGTATATAAATCTATCAGCGAGCTTCCTAGATGGGCGAGAAAGGACATCAGAGAGCTTGTGGAGAAAAGCATACTAAAAGGCGATGGTACAGGACTTAACCTCACACTTAGGGATATAAGGCTACTTATCTTATCGAAGCGGATGATTAACTCATAGACATATTTGACCCCTAGGCTTCGGCTTAGGGGCATTTTTTTTAGCTGAAAGCTATATTTGACAAATTTTACTACTTATGTTATTATACAAATTGTAACAAGAACCTTATAAGTTAAGGGGTGTTATGGATTAATTATAAAAAGCCTTATTCGTTAAGGATATGAATTGCACCTTAGTGGTGCTTTTTTTATGTAGTATATACAACATATAGTGCCACTACATCTAGTGGTTGATTATTTTTTCCATAGTGGTATAATTAGACTACAGAAAAAGGGAGTTGATATTTATGAAAAGTTTATATGGTGTTGGATTAGCAAGTAAAAAATATCCTAGCGTGAAACGCTCGCCTGACAGAAAAACTATTGCGCGAAGTTCGCAATTAAAAATTAAAGCAGATATATCAAAGGGAATTAGTATATTTGTTCTTGGAACATCTAAGAATATAACAAAAGGAATAACTAAAGATTTGATGGAATTCATAAAAGAGGGTAACTGATGACAAATCGGTGGGTATGGTTATGGTAAAAATAAAAGAGAATAGTATAGTTATAGTACCTATCAGTAAATAGCTGTTAGGTGCTTTTTTAATGCCAAAAAAATATAAAAAAGTTTTAAAAAGGTCTTGACAACAGGGGGCTGATGTGGTATTATATAATCAAGGAAGGAGGGATAAGATGGCAAAGAAAAAGAAACAAAAAAATAAAGTCAACAAAGACCTTATCGTTGGTAGCTTAATTGACTTTATCATCGGGTTAATCTTGATTCTTATTGCTAAGATGATTGATTAACAGCAGAGGGGTTTGTCCCCTCTCAAAAAGTATATCACATTGCCATCTTGAAATCAATATGAGTTATTATCTGAAACTATTAGGGTTATTATTTATTGTGTTTGGTTCTGTAAAGTTGATAATGTATGCTGTTAAAAAGAAAGGGGAGTAATATGGGCGAATTTAACGAAAACGAATATAAAAAAAAGTATGACCAAGAAACCTACAAAAAATTTGCTTTTAGAGTAAAGAAAGATGAAGCGGAAAAAATAACCAAATTCATCAAAAATAATACTAACTTATCAATCAACAGCTTTATAAAACAAGCAGTTGACGAAAAAATTGAAAAAATAAAAAATAACTCTTGACTTATGGTCGACCTTATGTTATTCTATAGATGGTTAAGGGAAGTGCTTAACTAATCGAGCAAGAGAAAGGAGAAAAAAGTGCAAGAAGGAATGACAAATGAGCAGTTTCGAATAACGCTAAAAATGATAATACAGATTATCGAAGATAGCGAAAGCAAAGAAAAGGCTATACAAAAAATAGAAGCCTTGATTAAATAATCAAAGCTTCCAATCCAAATAGTAAGATGAGGGACTTGCTCCCCTCTCTTGCTATATAGTCTAACAGATGAGCAAGAGAAAGGCAAGGGGTAATTGACAAAAGATACTAAAAAAACAAAAAAAATGGGCAGACCTACAAAAGACCCAAGAACCGAAAAGTTAGGTATTAGAATTTCGAAAAATGAATTAAACATGCTTAATGAATGCGCTGAAAAATTAGGAAAAACAAGAGCCAACGTGATTATAGATGGCATTAAAAAGACTTATAGCGAATTAGAAAATTAAAATAAAAAAGGGCGAGCTATCCCACCAAAGATTTTTGCTCGCCCTACCAGAAAGAAATAATCTTTCTATATAATTTTATCATAAAAGATTATTTCTTTCAATGAAGAAAGGAATATAAAATTATGCAAAATTTACAAATTATTGACGAAAGGCAAGTATTAGGTAGAAGGTTTACAGTATATGGTACGCCAGAAGAACCATTATTTTTGGCAAGTGATGTAGCTAATTGGATTGAACATACTAATTCGAGAAAAATGCTTGATACAGTTGATGAAGATGAAAAAACAAAGATATTTATACCCTGTAACCAATCGTTACAGGGTCTGCAAAGCAACACAGAATACAACTTCTTAACCGAATACGGACTATACGAAGTGTTAATGCAGAGCCGAAAGCCAATCGCTAAAAAGTTTAAGAAAAAAGTCAAAGAGATACTAAAAGAAATCAGACAAACAGGAAAATATGAAACAATCAAAACAGAGTATAAAATAGAGCCTAAAGTATACAAGGGTGAAAAAGTATTGACTCTTGACGATTTGGCTCATATATTCGGTGTGAACAAGATGAAAGTCTATAATGCCGTTAGAAAACATAACAGTAGGGCGTATCTATTAGAAAATAATGAGCTTGAGGAATTTAAAAGACATAATAAAGAGGTGTTTAGACAAATCAGCTGCCTTATGGTTTGCAATAGTTCTCAATCTAAGCATCTAGCATTGGAGATTAATCCGAATGCTATTAACACGCTGTCAGACCTCTTTTATACGGAAAACGTTAATTTAACCAACTGGGATAAATTAAGATTAGTACAACTTGCAGAAGATTTAGAAAACGTCATACACAGGAGGGCAATAGGTACAGAGTATGAAAAAGCCTTGTATATGATAGCAAGCAAGGTCTATGTAGACTTAGGGTTTATCAGTGAGGTAACAGACGATTTAAGTATTAATACAGCAATTGGATGGAATCTTCAGAACCCAAAACGGACTCTTAGAAATGAATTAAAGCGTTGTTTGATGTAATAAAAATGAAGCGGTCAGAAATGGCTGCTTTTTGTAAAAGTCTACAGCACGACAAGACAAGCGATTTATGTAAGACACACGTAGGACACAAATAAAGCTAAAAAGCAGTAAATCACAACATCTACACTTTTCGAAAAGATAAGGATTGCATCCTAATCAAAAACATCATATTTGTGATAAATACAAAAAGAACAGTGGACGTAGACCAGATGCTTGCATCTGTGGATGCGTCCACTGTTTTTTTTGTATGATAAGTCTGATTTCAGACTTATCAGTTGATGAAATCAACAGATGATATCACAAATGTGATGTTTGATTAGGATATAATCCGCGTCCATCGACCGAATGAAGCGAAGCGGAGTGAGGGTCGAAAGCGGGCTATGCAATGATTATCTTTTCGAAAAACAGGAGGAAAGGATGATATAATCCGCGTCCACCGACGAGGCGAAGCAAAGCGGAGCCGAGTTCGGAAGCGGATTATGCAACCTTATCTTTTCGGAAAAATGTTAGGAAGCGTCCACCGACCGAATGAAGCGAAGCGGAGTGAGGGTTGAAAGCGGTATTCCTACAGAACTTTTCCCGTCGTAAGATTCCTGCGTCGAGCCAGTTGGCTCCCCTCTGAATGACGCGACGGGAACGGATGTGAGGAACGACGAGACGACAATAATAGTATTTTTTGGAGACTGCGCTCTTCTCTCCTACGTGCTAGCCACACAGGTTAGTAAAAGCAATAATTGACTTTAGTGTTTATTAGGGTATTTCTATTGAGTGTTGCTGTGGCATTCCTTTTACGCTCCTGGCATGTCATCCAGAGGCGCGAAGTAGCGTATGGATCTTATGCCAGTGTAATATTAAAGTCGAAAGCGGATTATGCTATAATGCTAAAATAATAATAATCAAAAATGACAAAATAAAAGTTAACAGTTTGCGTTATATGTGTTAAAATATTCAGTGTTTTAAATCGGTTATATATATGCGTAGGTAGGAATAATTTGCGGAATTTATTCAATTATAGTGAGGAGGTAAGAACTTTGGAAATAAAAAAAGATGATATCTTCATTAGGAATGCTATAATTTCTGATGCAAACACGCTTTTAACTTGGTGGAATGATGGTAAAGTAATGGAACATGCGGGTTTCCCTCTTGGGCTTCAAACTACTGAAAGTAAAGTCTTGGAAAAAATTTATTCTCAAAGTGATGAATTTGCTCTTCTTATAATTGAGTTTAAAAATGAAGTTATTGGCGAAATGAATTTTAAGTTCATATCAGAGAGTGCGGCTTCGATTGGGATTAAAATTTGTGATATTAAAATGCAGAATCAGGGTATTGGAAGCATTTGTCTTAGATTGCTGATTGATAGTTTGTTTGATGGTTTTAACCTTGAAAAAATCGTCCTTGATACAAATCTAAATAATTTAAGAGCTCAGAAAGTCTATGAAAAATTAGGATTTACTAAAATTAAAACAGAAATAGATTCTTGGAAAAATCAAATAGGAGAGCTGCAGTCTGTAGTTTACTATGAGCTATATAGCCGAGATTGGCATAATTAATAAAGTTTCATTTCTAACGGAATTAGCAATGATAAAGCAAATACATTTAGAATCGTTAATTGAAAAGCTCTCCTGTTTTCGAAATTATTTTCCATATTTTTTTCGTGTCTTGTATATCATGTATGCTGATACAGATATCCCGATTAGTAGTATTAGGCTAATGAGACTGTTAGACCAGTATTTACTGATGATGTGTTCGGTGAGAAAAGCGGACAGTAGAATGAACATTGATTTTGAGTACTCTCTTGATTTAGCAGCATCTAGGCTCTTTTTAGGGTCTTTTTTTTCGAACTTTTTTATAAGCCTTGTGGACTCTCTGAACAGCGTAACTGTTGATATGAGTAGAATGATGTAAATGATAAGTATTATTTTCCAGTACATAAATGCTCCTTTTGTGTGTGTTGAAAGAATGTCATTTAAAGATTATTGTCCTTACAAAAATTTATCCCATCTTGATAACCTAGGTTAAAATTTTTCTTAATTTGTTCTTTGTCAAGAAGTAAAAGAGCACCTAAATCTTCATTGCTAGATATAGTTTTGATGTTGACTTTTCTGGATGGGTTTATGTTTATGCTCATTTTATGAAGTCTTATTTCTATGATGTCATCATAACCTGCGTTAGCAAGCATATTGCTTGGTAGGTTGTTATATATTCCACCGTCAAAATATTTTTTTCCATGTAATTTTCTCTGTTTAAACACAGGTAGATAGGCGCTAGCCATAAGGTAATCGCATAGAAGTCCTTTTGGGATATCTCTTATCATTAGTTCTTCACCTTTTTCTTCTGTGAGATTGTATGTTACAAGTCCAAAATTTACAGATGACTTTCTGATGTTATCTTCATCGATAATGTTATTTATCAGACTTATTAAAGGGTCTATATTAAGTCCGCCTTGATATATGGTTTGAGCAATATCTTTTCCGAGCTCAATGAAATTAATCCTCGAGAATTCGTATTCGAAGAAGTTTTCGAGGTCTGTGCTTTTGATGTGGAATACATCGTTTATTTCAAAGTTCAGCCAAAGTTCTTTTAATTTTTCGATTTTTCCTGCAGCTACTAGGGCACCGTTTAATGCGCCGATAGAAGTTCCGCAAACTGCGCTTATCGTCAAATTGTTTTCTGCCAGCGCGTAGATGACGCCTGCTTGGTAGGCTCCTCTAAATCCACCGCCTTCAAGAGATAAAGCATATGATTTATTTTTGTCCATGGTTCACCTTTTCTTTTTGTTTAACTGTATGTGTCTTAAATTATAGCATTTTACAGTAGAATGTTAAAGAGGGTAAAACAGTTTTGTTGGATGGAATGTTGCTAAGTTTAGGTTGTGTTAAAAGATATGTTATATTTATATTTAATTCATTCTTTTTCCTATTCAACAAACACAAAATATGCTATACTGTAATGAGGAAAATGGAATATATAGTGGAATTGGAGTTTTGATGTATAATTATTTAACTGGTGAAGTGGTAGAAATATCAGATGAGCGTTTAGTTGTAGATGTAGCTGGTATTGGTTATGATATGATGATTTCAAATACGGCTCTTTCTGAAATCAGTATGGGAAGTGTCGTGAAGATATATACTAGGTTAATTGTCAAGGAAGACGAGTTTTCTTTGTGTGGTTTTTTGGATGAAAAAGAGAGAGTGCTGTTTGATTTTCTTGTAAGCGTTAGTGGTGTAGGGAAAAAACTGGCGATGAGCATGCTCTCTTCTCTATCCTATATGCAAATTATTTCTTTTATTGTTGAGGGAGATGTCAAGAGTCTGACTCAGCTTAAAGGTGTTGGAAAGAGAACGGCGGAGAGACTTTGCGTAGAACTGACGGACAAGTTTAAAAAGACCTATGGTAATAGTTTGATTGTAGCAGCAGAAGATGAAAAGCCGTTAGAAACGTCTTATGCAGAAGAAATAGTGCTCGCTCTTTCGGGATTAGGTTTTTCTAGTAGAGAAATATCAAAAATGCTTGATGGCATGCCTCAGGGCGCTAGTGTAGAAGAAGCTATTAGGTATGCTCTTAAAAACAGAGGAAAATAGGAGGAGAGACTATGAATAACTATACGGATAGACCTCGGATACTCACTCCTGATGTTCAAGGTAATGATTACCAAGTTGAGCGAAGTCTAAGACCGCAGTTTTTTGATGATTATGTCGGTCAAGAGAGTACGGTAGAAAAATTGTCTATATCCATACAAGCGGCAAAAATCAGACAGGATTCGTTAGATCACGTGCTACTATATGGTCCTCCTGGACTTGGTAAAACGACACTGTCGTATATTATAGGTAACTCTATGGGGGTGGACGTAAAAGTGACATCTGGACCTGCGATTGAGAGGCCTGGTGAACTTGCGGCAATACTGGCGAAGTTAAAGAGAAACGATATACTCTTTATTGATGAAATTCATAGAATCAATAGGACGGTTGAAGAAGTCTTATATACGGCGTTAGAAGATTTTGCCCTTGACATCGTCTATGGCAAAGGACCAGATTCTAGTAGCATAAGAATTGATTTAGAAAAATTCACGCTGATTGGCGCCACAACTAAGTTTGGCATGCTCTCTTCTCCGCTTAGAGATCGATTTGGCATAATTTGCAAATTGGAGTTGTATGAACCGCATGAATTGGTGCAGATTATTAAGCGCTCTGCAGGAATACTCGGGGTAGATATCGACGACGAGGCTGCAGTAGAAATTGGAAGAAGAAGTAGAGGTACGCCAAGAATAGCGAATCGAATTTTAAAAAGGGTGAGGGATTATGCCCTTGTAAAGAGTGATGGCAAAATTACACTAGAGGTAGCTAGGGAAACTTTAGCACTCTATCAAATAGATGAACTGGGTTTAGATTTAGTGGATATAAATCTTTTGAAGAGTATGTATGAGAATTATGGTGGAGGGCCTGTTGGCATAGATACTTTAGCGGCTAGCTCTGGAGAAGAACGCTCGACAATCGAAGATGTCTATGAGCCCTATTTGATGAGGATAGGTTTTATATCCAGAACGCCTAGGGGCAGGGTGATGCTACCTAAGGCGTATGAGCATCTTGGTTTAAGTATACAAAATTCCAATATTTATAAAGACGCTCAAATTACTATAGAAGAGTATATGGAGGAGGATTAAATGAAAAAGTTGTTGATTGGTATACTTGTTTTATCTTTGCTTTTTTCGTTATCTTTTGCTGATTTCACTGAGCCAAAAGTTAGAGTGGCTCTCGTTCAGGAGATGAACTCTGATAACCTCATCGGGGTTAAGTTTGATTCAGAGCATTCTATTACATTAGGTGATGTCGAGTTATCAAATATTGCAGAAGGGCAGAAGTATACCGTTGGCATATTTGATGAAGAACTCTATGTGACGAGGTCTTATGCTGAGAGTCACTTTGATTGGGATGAAGAGATGATGAGTGAATACTATCCGCTATTTACAAAAGATGGTGTTCAGTTATTCTCTTTAGACGAGCCGACTATTATGCCAGATGAGTTTTACAGAGATAGGGTGAGAGGTGCTGGCTTTTATGTCGATGGAGACCTTGCCTTCATCATCACTTATTCTAGAATTACGATAAATCCAACTGATATCGGGTATTTCAGTATAGGTGGATATAAGTTTAGAGATTCATTTTCTGCTTATGTACACGTAAAAAACAAGTTATATCCTATAAATGAGGCGGGAATTGAAAATTATCTTTATGGCGTTGTACCCAGCGAGATGCCTGCCAGCTGGCAAAAGGAGGCGCTAAAAGCTCAGGCGGTTTGTGCTAGAACCTACGCGTATAACAAGGTTTTGATGGGGGAGCCGAATTATGATCTTGTTTCCAATACTGCCGATCAGATGTACAGAGGAATCAATGTTGAGATGTCTTCTTCTAATACTGCCGTAGATGAAACTAGAGGTGTTATCGCTACTTATAATTCTCAGCCTATCGGTGCTTTTTTTAGTTCAAGTAATGGGGGATATACTGCCAGTAGTTTAGAGACGTGGGGTTCTAATATTCCGTATTTAATTGCTAAACCTGATGAATACGATGAGAGAGCAGATTATCATTGGGTTACTAAACTGACTAAAGAGTATCTATCAGATGTTTTTAACGACATGGGTTTAAATATTGGAGATGTAATCAAAATGACGGTTCTTGATAGGACTAGTGGTTCCGGTAGGGTAAAATCGTTATCAATTTTGGGGACTGAAGGGGAAGAAGTAATAAGTGATTCTAGTATTAGAAAGCGTCTTGGCTATGGTAAGGTTAAATCAAGAATTTTTACCATTGAGAACTCTGGTGCTTCAGAAGAGTACGTTTTAAATGCTGATGGGAGCATGGATGTATTAGATGAGGATTTTACGGTTTTAACCGCTGACGGTGAAAAAACAGGCAATTTATTTAACAAGGTTTTGACGAGTTCTGGTTTAGAAACGCTATTTGAGGATGTAGACTCAAAAGAAATTGTCCTCAAAGGTAAGGGATACGGTCATGGTGTTGGTATGTCACAATACGGAGCCAATCAAATGGCAAAAGAAGGTTTTACCTATGAGAATATTTTAAGATTTTATTATGAGGGCATCGATTTAGAGATTTATTAGGAGATAAGATGAAAAAACGGGACTTTTATTATGAGCTGCCAGAAGAGTTAATTGCGCAAAAACCAGCATCTAGCCGCTCGGGTTCAAGACTATTAGTTGTAGATAAAAAAGGAAATAACATAGAGCATAAGCATTTTTCTGATGTAGTTGATTATTTTGACAGTGGGGATTGCCTAGTGATTAACAATACTAGGGTTTTAAAGGCTAGGCTTTACGGCAACAAAAAAACTGGGGCAAAAATAGAAGTATTCCTCTTACGACCTTTAGGTCAGGATAGGTGGGAGGCATTAGTAAAACCTGGCAGAAAAATGAAGGTCGGAGAAGAGGTGTTTTTTTCAGATAATAAAACAAGTTGTAAGGTTATCAGTGAAAAAGAGGATGGCGTGAGAGTAGTTGAGTTTGACTATGATAACTCTAGTTTTGAAGAGGTGCTAAACTCGATAGGTACTATACCGCTACCACCATATATAGAGAAGTCTCCTGATAAAGATGATGAGGAGAGGTATCAGACGGTCTATAGTGAGGTGCTTGGTTCTGTTGCGGCGCCGACTGCAGGACTTCATTTTACCGATGAACTACTAGATAAATTAAAGGCAAAGGGTGTACATATTGCCGAAGTTACACTACATGTAGGCTTGGGTACGTTTAGACCTGTAAAAGCTGATAATATAGACGAACACATCATGCACTCTGAATATTACGAGCTGAGTAAAGAAAGCGCCGATATAATAAATCAAGCTAAGCAATCTGGAAACAAAGTGATATCAGTCGGGACGACGAGTACTAGAGTTATCGAAAGTGTTTATCAAAAGTATGGCGAGTTAAAAGAGGACAGTGGCTATACGGATATATTTATCAAACCAGGATATGAGTTTGGCGTTATAAACGCGCTTATTACCAATTTTCATCTTCCAGAATCAACACTTATTATGCTCGTCAGCGCCTTTTACGAGAGGGAAAAGGTTCTTGATATCTATAAGACAGCGGTTGATGAGAAGTATCGATTTTTTAGTTATGGCGATGCCATGTTGCTGTATTAGGAGAGTGTATGGAGTATAAATTATTAAAAAAGAGTTCCGAATCACATGCTAGACTTGGAGAGATTCATACCAATAGGGGTGTTATCAAGACGCCTGCCTTTATGCCTGTGGGGACAAAGGCTACGGTAAAGAGTTTGAGTCCTGAAGAAGTGAAAGAAATAGGTGCTGATATTATACTATCTAATACCTATCATCTTTATTTGAGACCTGGAGAGGACATTGTTGAAAAAGCTGGCGGACTCCATGCGTTTATGAACTGGGATAAACCTATTTTGACAGATAGTGGTGGGTTTCAAGTTTTTTCGCTAAATGCTCTTAGGAAGATAAGTGAGGAAGGTGTAGAGTTTAGCTCTCATATAGATGGCTCAAAACACTTTATTTCTCCAGAAAAATCGATTGAAATTCAAATGGCACTTGGTTCTGATATTATGATGGCTTTTGATGAGTGTCCAGCGTATCCTAATACAAGAGAATATGTTGAAAAGTCAATGGATATGACGACAAGGTGGGCTCTTAGGTGTTTGAATAAAAGAGGTGATAACCCTAAGTCGCAGGCTCTTTTTGCCATTGTGCAGGGTGGAATGTATCACGATTTAAGAGAGAGACATATTGATGAACTCTCCAAGTATGATTTTGATGGATTTGCTCTTGGTGGATTGAGTGTGGGAGAGCCGAAAGATATCATGTACGATGTCTTAGACCATGCAGCTCATAAACTTCCTGAAAATAAGCCGAGATACCTCATGGGTGTGGGAAGCCCAGATGATTTATTGGAAGCGGTAATTAGAGGTATCGATATGTGCGACTGCGTTCTTCCGACTAGGACGGCTCGAATGGGTACTGCGATGACTTGGTCTGGCAATATGTCGATAAAGAAAGCTCAGTATAGAGAAGATTTTACACCTATTGATGAAAATTGCGGGTGTTACGCTTGTCGAAATTATACGAGGGCGTATATTAGGCACTTGTATAAGGAGAATGAAATACTATCTGCTAGGCTGCTGTCCTATCACAATTTATTCTTTTTAGAAGAGTTTATGAGTGAAATTAGAAAAAATATAGAAGCAGATACTCTGCACGATTTCAAAAAGGCTTTTTATGAACACTATAAAAAGTAGATTTTATGGCGTTTACAAAATGTATTAATTTGTTAAATATGAATTTTTTGCTGGAATTATCGCTGTTAATCTAGTATAATTGAAAGGTATGTCCTCAGGTACGTATCTGAGTAAAGGAGGTAATATGAATTTTGCATTGACAAATGTTGGTACACTGTTTTTGACTGCTGGTGGTTCTTCGGGTAATCTCTTATATACAGGTATTATTTGGGTAGGATTTTTTGCTCTACTATATTTCCTTATTATAAGACCGCAGAGGAAAAAGCAAAAAGAAGTACAGAATATGCTTCAAGAATTATCTGTTGGCAATAAAGTGGTTACCATTGGTGGTATGATTGGTATAATAAAGAAAATCGAAGAAGATACTGTGCACATTACTTTTGGTGGCAGTGAAAAGCCTGTGATTTTCAAAAAATGGGCTATAAAAGACGTAGTTGTTGATTAGTATTTTAGGAGGCGAATATGAAACACGTAAAGGTATTTACTAAGGGAACTTTAAATGAGAGCTTAGAAAAGAAAGGCTGCGGCGAATGTCAAACATCTTGTCAATCTGCTTGCAAAACTTCTTGCACAGTTGGCAACCAGTCTTGTGAAAATAAGTAATAAAAAAACAATTCAAGAATATAGTCTGTCTGATAGGGACGATTTGTATTCTTGTTGTATTGATAATGTGATGAGGTAATTAATGATACATAGCTTTAAAAAGAATTCTGATAACTTTGTTCTCGACGTAAATAGTGGAGCAATTCATGTAGTATCAGATGATGTTCTGGAAGTTATAATTGAAAGGGAGAAAACCAGCAGAGAGGATACTTTTGAGAATCTAAAACACAAATACGATGAAACTTTTTTAAGTGAAGTTCTCGATGATTTAGATGAACTCATAGATCAAGGTATGCTATATAGCAAAGAAAAATACGTTTTTACTACAAAGTTTAAGAGAAGAAAACCTGTAATAAAAGCAATGTGTTTGCATGTGGCGCACGATTGTAACTTGAGGTGTGAGTACTGTTTTGCTGCTCAGGGGAATTTCAAGGGAGAGAATCTTCTGATGACTTATGAAACGGGCAAAAAAGCGCTTGACTTTTTGGTTGCAAATTCTGGAAATAGAAGAAATTTAGAAGTTGATATGTTTGGTGGAGAACCATTAATGAATTGGGATCTCATTGTTAAACTTGTCGACTATAAAAAAGAATTAGAGAAAAAACACGATAAAAACATCCGATACACTCTGACGACAAATGGCATGCTGCTGAGTGATGATAAGTTAGACTTCATCAATGAGCACTTTGTCAATGTTGTACTCAGTTTAGATGGTAGAAAGTGTGTTAATGATTATATGAGGCCGACTGCTGGCGGGATTGGCTCATATGATATTATTGTGCCAAAGTTCAAAAAACTTGTAGAAAAAAGGGGAGACAAGTCATACTATTTGAGAGGAACGTTTACCAACAAGAATTTGGACTTTGACAAAGATGTTTTGCATATTGTGGATCAAGGCTTTAGTGAAGTGTCTGTGGAACCTGTTGTTTCCGAAAAGGGAGATCGATTCGAACTGACGGAAGAAATGCTTCCTGAAATATTTGAAGCATATGATAGGCTTGTCGATGAAATGGTTGATAGGTATGGCACAGATAGGTCGTTTAATTTCTTTCATTACAATGTTGATTTGAGACAGGGGCCATGTCTTATAAAAAGAGTAAGTGGTTGTGGCGCAGGTTGTGAGTATTTTTCAGTGACTCCAACAGGCGACATATACCCTTGCCACCAATTTGTTGGCAATGAAGATTTTAAAGTCGGAAATGTATATGATTCGACTTATGACGATATACTTCAGGATAAGTTTTTTGAAGCAAATGTTGAAAACAAAGAGGAATGCAAGTCTTGCTGGGCAAAGTACTACTGTAGTGGAGGATGTCACGCAAATGCGTTTAACCAAAACGGTGATATATATGTGCCGTATAAATTGGGTTGTGAAATGCAGCGAAAGAGACTTGAAAACGCCATATATTTTGAGTACATGAAATCAGATGATGGTTTGTTGTAGCACATTTTATCTCTGCTTAGATTGGTGATGGAGATTAACTTCTTAGCAGGAAGAAAATGAGCTAAAAATTTAGGAATCTTAACGGAGTTTTTTTAACGTTATGATTAATATATGTAGTTTAATTAAAGGATAGGTAGGTAAAAATGACAGGTAAACAATTTACAGCAATATTTCTAATTTTAGCAATTATTGCAGGTACATTTATGTTCACTTTTGTTGGTTTTGGAGAAAACTACAAGCCTTTCTCTTCTGGACTCAAGAAGGGTCTTGATATTGAGGGTGGTGTATATGTAGTATACGACGTTGAAACGACAGCAGAAGATGATGATTTGCAGTTGCTTATTAACCAAACAATGGAAGTCCTCAGAAAGAGGATTGATAGTTTGGGTCTAACTGAGCCGAGCATTTATGTAGAGGGAACAAAGAGGATAAGGGTAGAATTACCTGGTGTTTCTAGTGCGGAAGAAGCGTTGGAATTAATAGGAAAAACTGCTCAACTTCAGTTTGCTGAAGTAAAGGAAGGTCAAATCGTAAAAGCCGGCGATAAATTTGATGAGAACGTAATGACAACATTATTCTATGGTGACGGCGTAAAAGACGCGACTGCTGGAAAAGACCAGTTCAATAAGTACTCTGTTAATTTCAAATTAACAGGTGATGCAACAGCAGCTTTTGCGGATTCAACTTCTAAGGTGTATAAGAGAAAAGGTCAAATTGCGATACTACTTGATGATGTTGTAATATCAGCTCCTAATGTTCAAACACCAATCAATGATGGTTCTGGACAGATTACAGGAAACTTTGAGAAAAAAGAAGTTATTGACCTTGCGTTTTTAATTCGATCTGGTTCTCTACCTGTCAAGTTAATAGAACAGCGTTCGTCTGTAAAAGGACCTTTACTGGGTGCGAACGCGCTTGAAACAAGTATATTTGCAGCTACAATTGGTATCATATTAGTTATGCTGTTTATGATAATCTTCTATCGTCTACCTGGAGTAGTTGCCAGTGTGTCTTTGATTTTATATATTTCTTTGACTATTATACTCATGGTTTCTTTGAATGCGACGTTGACGTTACCAGGTGTGTTGGGTATTGTCCTATCCATTGGTATGGCTGTTGACGCCAATGTTATCATTTATGAGAGGATAAAAGAAGAAGTTAGAGAAGGCAAGAGACTTAAGACAGCTGTCGCTCATGGTTTTTCTAAAGCGCTATGGACAATTATAGACTCGAACGTGACAACTCTTATCGCTGCTGTTGTATTGTTTAACTTTGGCGAAGGTAGTATTAAGGGGTTTGCTGTTACACTTATGCTTGGTATTCTAATGAGTATGTTCACTGCTCTTGTCGTTACTAAGACTCTACTGAAAGAACTTTCGGCTTCAAAGGCGTTTTCAAAACTTGGAATGTACGTTAAAGCCAATGGAGGTAAGTAATGAATTTTAATTTTGATTTTATACAGAAAAAGAAACTTTGGTTTAGTGTATCAGCAGTAATTATTTTAGCTGGATTAGTTGTATTTATGATCCAAGGCTTTAACTACGGCATTGACTTTAGTGGTGGTACTATGCTCCAGATTAAGGTTGGTAGTGATGTTGATACAAAAATGGTTAAAGAAGCTATTAGTGAATTTGACTTAAATCCTGCTATTACCTTTGAAGGTAAGGAGATGGATGAAGTGGTAATACAGACTAAAAAATCACTTGACAATTCTGAAAGAGTAAAAATTTTCTCTAAGATGAAAAATGAATTTAAGTTGAAGGACGAAGATTTCTTGATGAGTGAACAGTTTGGTGCTGTTATTGGTTCTGAAATGCAGGTTAAAGCTATCAAGGCGATTGCTCTTGCGAGTCTTGGTATGCTCATCTACATAGCTGTTAGATTTGAAATACTCTTTGCGGTTTCTGCTATTGTGGCGCTACTTCATGATGTTTTGATTCTCTTATCTATCTATGCCATCTTTAGAATTCCGTTAAGTTCGGCTTTTGTTGCAGCCGTTCTAACGGTGGTTGGTTACTCGATAAACGATACTATTGTTATCTTTGATAGGATAAGAAATGAAGCGAAGTACTCAAAAACTGCGAACCCTGCTAAAATTGCGAACTACAGTTTAAATCATACACTGATAAGATCGATAAATACGTCAGCTACAACATTGTTGGTGCTTATCTCGCTACTTATCTTTGCAGTTCCAAGTATCAAGATGCTAGCTCTTCCACTTATGGCTGGTGTTCTAGCGGGTACTTATTCATCAATTTTCATAGCAAGTCCTATTTGGGTAATGTTTAGAAATATGTCGGCAAAAAAATAATTTTAAAAGTAATGTACTGTTAGGAGGTTAAAATGCAAAAGCAAACGAAAGCTAATATAAAAGTAATACTTGGTTTAATATTTGCTATCATAATAGCTGTATTTGCAGTTCTTAATTCTACTGAAGTCACTGTTAATTTTGGATTTACTAAGGTGATGATTTCACAATCTATTGTCATTTTAGCCTCTGTTACAATGGGCGCGGTTCTTATGTATTTTGTTAGCGTTTACTATCACTATAAGTCTAAGCGCGATGAGAAGAGAGTCGCCAAGGAGAACAAAAAGGCAGAAAAACTCAATGATAAAACGAAAGATAAGTTGACTGAAGAGATAAAAACTGCCGATAATAAACTTGAAGGTGAGTTGCACAAAGTACCTGATGGTGTAAGTGTCGATGAACAAAATGACCTAGTTGATGAAGAAAATAGTTTCTTAATTAGTTCTGATGATAAACAAAAGTAGTTAATATCTAAAGGATAGTAGATGAATATAAGTAGATGGATAATAGATAGTTTTGAACTTGATAATACATCTGATTTCACTGATAAACTGCTTCATTCTAAGGGAATAGATTTAAGAGAAGCTGAGGAATTTTTATCCCCTCAGCTTTCTTTTTTAACACCGTCAGAATCAGTGGTAGGATTGAAAAAAACAGGTGATATTTTACGTAAGTGGATTTCAGATGGCAGGAAAATATTAGTGTTTGGAGATTATGATGTCGATGGTGTGACCAGTACCGCTATCTTAGTTAATACACTTAGGTCGCTGGGAGGGGTAGTGGCCTATTATATACCTAACCGCTTTGAAAGCGGATATGGACTAAGCTATAAAGCTGTAGAAGACATAATAAAACTAGGCGTTGATGCCTTAATCACGGTTGATACAGGAATCACGAGCGTTGATGAAGTTAATTATTTGCGTGAAATGGGTATAGATGTTATAGTTACTGACCATCATAAGATTCCTGACGTACTTCCGCAGGCAGTATCTATATTAAACCCTAAACTTTCCGACCCAGAGAGTGAATATTATGATTTGTGCGGGGCTGGAACAGTATATATGCTTTCAAAGTATATCTGTGAGGATGAAACAGTTTTGGGGATAAATCTTCAGCTTGCAACTATAGGAACTGTAGCAGACCTTGTTCCTCTGACAAGGGATAATAGAATAATAGTTAAATGCGGTCTTGATGAAATTAGACGACGCGCAATAAAAGGGATAAAATCTCTAGCTGAGGTTGCTGGTATAAATATTAGTACGATTTCGGAAGGCGATATTGGTTTTAAACTTGCGCCTAGGATAAACGCAGCGGGTAGGCTTGATGATGCAAGTACAGCTCTTAATCTCTTTGTATCTAACGATGATGAGACTATTCATAACGCGGCAGAAACTCTCGATAAACTCAATACTAAGAGGCGTGAGTTTGAATCGTCGATATTTAGTGAGGCAGTGAAGCTGATAGAGAGTGATGACAATGACGCTGACGCAGGTATCATTATCGTCTATGGTGAAGAGTGGCATGAGGGCGTTTTAGGAATTGTAGCATCTAGAATTACTGAAAAATATAATCGGCCATCTCTTGTTCTCAATAATTCTGATGGTATTTTAAAGGGTTCTGGCAGAAGTATAAGCGGCTTTTCTATCTACAGCGCACTGTATGAGTGCAGAGATTTATTTATTAAGTTTGGCGGCCATGACCAAGCACTTGGTCTCACAATGGATATTGCTAATTTAGATCAATTAAAAGAACACTCAAAGCAATATTGGGCCGATATGCTCTCTAGTGAAGTGCTCGTCAAGAAAAATAAATATAGTTTTAATATCATATCATCAGATATTACAAATAAAAACTATGATGTCATAAAAGAAATTAGACCCTATGGCATTGGCAATCCCACACCTGTTTTTAGAACAGATGGATTGTTGCTTGGTGCTTCTCGGCTTTTGGGTAGAAATAGTGATGTATTAAAGATGGAGCTACTCAGTGGAGCAAGGGTGCTCAATGCTATTAAGTTTAAAGATGATAGAAAAAACACGCCAAAATCATCGTCTAGGATTGATTTATTATATAAGATAGAAGAAAATAACTTTAGAGGCGTTACATCACTTCAAATCCAGTTAAAGGACTATAGGGTTTATTCTAAGACGGAAAATACTTTTACGCACTGGGCGTTTTCAAATTATGCTATTTCCCTCTTTGATAAGGTTATAATGAACGATGGTTATGGATTTAGCCCAAACAATACGTCCAAAGTTAGCGATTTGTACCAGAAAGGGAAAACGGCGTCTGCACTTAATTATTATGATTATCTAGGGGCTCTGTATGAACTTTTTGATATGGGTTTGAGTATTGAAAATATAAGAAGTCTTGATGCATTAGAAAAGTATCTTGTGGCATTTGGGGGACGTGATGTGGATAGTATATCAACGGATTTCATCTTGCCAAAAAAATCGAATATATTCTATAAGAGTATGAAAGAAGAATTGTTGGATGAATTATACTTTGATAGAAAGTATTTTCTCAAAATTTATACTTACCTACAAAGTGTAAAGAAAACTAGCAGAAAAACAATAGTATACAGGAGTAAAAAACCTCTCTCCACACTTATCGCCTTAGAGTTTTTTAAAGAGTCTGGATTTATAAGTATTGAAGATGACCTAGTTAGTGTGGTAGAATCAGAACATAAGAAGTCGGTATTTGCAGATACAAATATACATAAGAGAACTATTGACTTCGTTGGTAAACTATAATTTGAATTAAATAGCAGGTGCATTAAATGATAAATAAGTTTAAAGCGTTAAATAAGTATCTTAGAGTATTTATAGTTTTGGTAGTAATAGGGCTGTGTTCTTTAGCGGTACTTTCAGTTTACGTCTCCAAGATTGCTGAAGAAAAAATAATTACCATTCAAGAACTTGATACAGCTGATGCGGCGTTAGTATTAGGATGTGGAATTGCAAATGGTCAGCCTTCACCTATGTTAAGAAATAGACTGGATGCAGCGATTAAATTGTATAATAAGGCTAAAGTCTCTAAAATATACCTGAGTGGATTTAAAGACGGGGAGTACTATGACGAAGTACAGGTGATGAATAACTACTGTCTAAAAAAAGGAGTACCTTCTGCGGACATTATACAAGATAAGAAGGGTCAAGATACTTTTAAAAGCGTATCCAACATTGAGAAATCGAATTTTAAATCCTATGTGATAGTAACGCAAGATCAACATTTGAAAAGGGCGATATTTATATCTTCTTATGTAAGTGCCAAACAGGTATATGGATTTGCAGCAGATGATATACCACATACTTTTGCAATGTTTCGGATGAATAGCAGGGAAGTTTTGGCTAGAGTGAAAGTGTTTTACGATATAATAACTGAACTGTAGATTAGAAACATATAGCTTGCAATGAAGTCATTTGGAGCAGTGGCTATGTGTAAAAAAGCATTTTAAGTGGAAATGAAAAAATGAAAAAAAAACAAAAAAAAATAAATTAATCCTTGACAAGGTATAAAGGGTATGCTAAACTGTCAAAGTTGAAAAAAAAGACAAAACAGCTCGTGGGAGCAAATAAAAAAAACAAAAAAAAATAAAAAAACATGTTGACAAGAAAAAAATGATGTGTTAATATGTATAAGCTGTCGCGAAAAAATAAAGGCAGCGAATCGAACAATGAAAACTGAACAATGTACCCGCAATTCTAATATGAGAAGTGCGAACGGAAACGAAAAAAAACGCCAAGCGAGAAGCTTGTT
>PDWJ01001471.1_pt1 | contig 29053 bp, 25 predicted proteins | sample 1430881 | NCBI WGS metagenome assembly PDWJ01 (sample SAMN01162460, study PRJNA174530) | Oral metagenome, whole genome shotgun sequencing project. | biome: Marine environment; feature: Marine mammal; material: Swab sample of the gingival sulcus; isolation source: swab sample of gingival sulcus...
CGGAATCACAGCGTAGGAGCGAGAAGGGCGCCTGCTGGTAGCACGCAACCGACGAGCGACAACCGCTGTGATGTCGCAGACCAGCGCGGCGACGGGAGGTAAGCGGGTCAGCGCTCTAGAGCGCTGATCCGCTTACCGGACCGAGCTGCGCGAAGGATGCGGAATCACAGCGTAGGAACGAGAAGGGCGCCTGCTGGTAGCACGCAACCGACGAGCGACAACCGCTGTGATGTCGCAGACCAGCGCAGCGACGGGAGGTAAGCGGGTCAGCGCTCTAGCAGCCTGTTGTCTCGAACGCGAGGTCGTCTAGCGGCGAGTCACGTGGCGCAGATAGATGCTGGAGCCGCGGCGCTTGTCCTCGACCCGAAAGACGATTCTATTCGCTCCCGGCTTTAGGCTGACGGTGTGCCAGAAGCGATAGGCCTCGTCTAACGTCGCCGCGGCACCGTTTACGAAGACCCTCGACCCGCGGATCGTGACGCCTCGCACCTCCAGCGTGGCCTTGCTGACCGTGAGACCGTTGCGTGGGTAGACGATCTGGAGGTTGGGGGTCGCGTTGTCATAGCGGATCGTCAGCGTGCGACCACTCATCCCGCGTAGCACCTTCCCGCGGCGGTCGCGGCCGCTGATATACCAGAGGTAGCGCCCCTCCGAGAGGGGCCGGCGTAGCCGATAGGTCGTGCGTCGCGTGTCTTTGCGCACCAGCGGCTTCGAGAGGTTGCGTTCGCGGAAGATCTTGAACTGGTAACGCACGGCGCCGGCGATGGGCTGCCAGCTGAAGGTGAAGCGCGGCAGCGCGTTCTGGTAGTACACCCGCGTGTTCGTGGGCGTGATGGTGTTTCTCGGAGGCCTGCTCTTGAGTACGCGATGAGAGGTGTCGACGAGCAGCGACAGGCTGCCCTGAGTGCCCTTGGTCGGCGTGCCCCCTTGCAGTGGTCGGATACGCCAATAGAGCGCCCCCCGAGGCACGCTGGGGAGCGTCAGCGCGTTGCGCTTGATCACGTCGGCAAAGAGCGCCCCGCGAAAGGCCGAGTTGCGCGCCACCTCGACCAGCACATCCCCCTGGCCTCGATCCCAGCGCAGCGAGACCGGCGTGCGTCGTGCGGCGTTGAACACCCGTATCGCTCCTGGACGCTCGACCTGCAAGCGCGCCAGCGGCGGCTGGGTCGGGCCGTAGACCGCCCCGTTCTTGATGGTCGCGTTCTGCCCTGCTTCGACGCGGGTGACCTTGCCGCTCGCGTCTGTGAGCAGCGCGACGCCGCGTCGGACCACCACCGTCGCCACACCGCGAGCGCGCTTGACGTCAACGTCGATGCGCTTCCAGGTCACGCGGGTGGCGATGGTGACGCCGTCGACGCTGAGCTTCCCGCCGCGCTTGCCCACCTCACCCCGCTTGCGGATCGCGAGGTCTCCGGCCTTGCTCTCGACCCGCAGCAGCTGCTCACCGCTGGCGTCTTCACCGCTCGCGCGCACGATCAGCTCCGCCGGACCGCGGAGGGTCATCCCCTTATCCTTCTCCAGGCCGACCTGAACAGAGGCCCCGCGGGCGAGCTCGAGCTCTGTACCTGGGGTGATCGGCACCGTCTTGGGACGACGCAGGCGACTGAAGCGGCGCTCGCCGGGCTTGCGATAGAGCACGCGCCCGTGCCCCGTGCTCTTCAAGTAGAAGACGATCGGGCTGGCCGTCACGACGCTTACGTCGGCGCGCACCCCAGCGTCGGGCTTGGGTTTTGGTTTGGCGGCGGCGAGGGTCAGGTTGAGCGTCTCGCCAGCGACGACCTTCTGCGTCACGCCGTCTTGTCGATCGACGGAGGCCGTGCCGAAGCTCACCACCACCGCCGCGCGCTTCACCCAGCCTTCCGGCAAGGTGACGGTCGCCTTCGCGGCGCTACCAAGACGCACCTTGCGACCACCGACGTTGATCACCAGCTCGGAGGCCGCGACCTTCGAGGCGGTGCTCTCGACAGAGCCCGAGAGGAGCTTGAGGTCGACCTTTCGGGTGGGCTTGTCCGAGCTGAGTGTCAGCGTCGTGTTGGGCGAGACGTCGAGCTTGCCGCCATTGCGCAGCACCAGCGTCGCCTTGCCGTCCTTGTCGGTGATCAGACTCCCACCGACCCGAAGGTAATCGTCGACCTTCGCGCGGCGCACCGACTCACCCACCGCGGTCTTGATGGAGACCGTCCCTGCGGTCGCCGAGACGCGAGCAACCCAGTCGCCCGGGACGCCCTTCTTGCCACACTCGCAAGCGTAGAGGAGCGTAGCGCTGGCGAGCGTCGCAACGAGCATGGACAGGCGTTTTTTCACGGTCTTATCGTCCGTTCGTCCCCCTACGGAGGCCGATCGGACGTTCGCATACTTCAACGACTCGGGCAATTGAGGCGAGGAAACGAGGGAGGGAGGCAAGCCGAGCAGGAGCGAGGCGCCGCGCTCAGGCTTTGACCACCAGGGGCGGGTCGTAGTCGGCGGGGGCCTTGTACCCCATCAGAAACAAGACGGTCGACGCCACGTTGGAGAGCCCTGGGCGCTCGATCTCGGAGTTCAACGCGTACTCGCCGTCGAAGCTTGGATCGAAGATCGTCAGCGGCACCGGGTTGAGCGTGTGGCTGGTCTTCGAGCGATAGCTGCCGTCGGGGTTCTTGGCGAACGTCTTGCCCTTCGTATCCCACTCGAACATCTCGTCGGAGTTACCGTGATCGGCGGTGATCAGCGCGATGCCACCGACCTTCTCGACCACCTCGAGCAGCCGCCCGAGGCAGAGATCGACGACCTGCATCGCGGTGATCGAGGCCTCGACGTCGCCCGTGTGGCCGACCATGTCGCCGTTGGCGTAGTTGACCCGCAAGAAGGCGAACTCGCCGCTCTGAAGCGCAGAGATGGTAGCGTCGGTGACCTCGGCCGCCTTCATCCAGGGGCGCTGCTCGAAGGGCACCCGATCGGACTCGCATTGGACGTAGCGCTCGGTCGCCTCATCGAAGTAGCCGCTCCGGTTGCCATTCCAAAAGTAGGTGACGTGCCCGAACTTCTGCGTCTCGGCGCAGGCAAACTGGCGAATGCCGTTCTTCGCCAGGTATTCGCCCATCGTGCGTGAGATCGCCGGCGGAGGAACCAAAAACTGCTTGGGCAGCCGCAGGTCACCGTCGTATTGCATCATCCCCGCGTAGAGCACCTCCGGGACGCGCTGCCGGTCGAACTCGTCGAACTCCGCCTCCTCGAAGGCGCGCGTGATCTCGATCGCTCGGTCACCGCGAAAGTTGAAAAAGACCACGGCGTCGCCGTCGTCGACGGTGCCGGCGGGCTTGCCACCACGGGTCACGACGAACGCGCCGAGGAACTGGTCGGAGACCTGTGGGTCCTCGACGCGATAGGCTTCGATCGCGGCCATCGCGCTCTCGAAGCCGCGCCCCTGGCCGAGCACGTGGGCCTTCCAGCCGCGCTCGACGATCGCCCAGTCGGCCTCGTAGCGGTCCATCGTGACCAGCATGCGGCCGCCGCCGGAGGCGATGCGATAGTCGCGCCCATCCTGACTGAGCTCGCTCAGCAGGCCCTCGAGCTGCTCGATGTAGACCTGGCTGGTCTGGGGCCCGACGTCGCGACCGTCGAGGAGAGGATGCACACAGACCTGCTCGACGCCATCGGCCGCGGCGCGACGGAGCATCAAGGCCAGCTGGTCGATGTGGCTGTGGACGTTTCCGTCGGAGAGCAGGCCGATGAAGTGCAGCTTCCTCGAGCTCTCTTCCCTGCAGCGAGAGACGATCGACTGCCAGACCTCACCGGCGTAGAGTGAGCCATCTTCGATCGCGTTGTCGACGAGCTTGGCGCCCTGGTCGAAGACGCGGCCCGCGCCGAGGGCGTTGTGGCCGACCTCGGAGTTGCCCATATCGGCGTCCGAGGGGAGCCCGACCGCCAGCCCATGGGCGGCGAGCTGAGTGGTCGGATGATCGCGCCAGAGCCCATCGAGCACGGGGGTCCGGGCCAGGTGCACAGCGTTGCCCTCATCCTCGCGGCCGATGCCCACGCCGTCCATCACCACCAGCAGCACGGGCCCTTTGCGGGGCTTGAACTCGTTCTTTTCGAGCGTCCAGTCACTCATCGCTATCGCCTTTCGTTACGTCGGAAGAGCAATGACAGGTTGTTGGCCGGCATCGGGACCCGGCCCGCGATGCTCAGCTCATGGGCCGCGGCAGCGCGCTCCACCTCTTCGACGTCGCGAAGCCCAAGGCGGGGATCGCAACCACGAAGGTCGGCGTCAAAGGCGCGGTTGCCTTCGGAGGTGTAGCCCCCTCCAACGTTGAAGGGGCCATAAACCAAAAGCGGGCCGTTCGAAGGCAGCCGCTCGCGAGCGCCAGCGAAGAGCGCCTCCCCCGCAGACCAAGGCGCGACATGCAGCATGTTGATGCAGACCATCGCGTCGGCGGTGGCCTCCGCCGGCCAGGGCTGCTCGACATCGAGCTCGAGGGGCGGCAGGAGGTTGTCGAGCTTGGCCTCGACGCGCCGGGCCTCGATGCTCCGCAGCGCCTCTGGCGACCGATCCGTGGGTTGCCAGACGAGCTGCGAAAAGCGCGCGGCGAAGCGGACGGCGTGGTAACCGCCACCGCTGGCGATCTCCAGCACGCGCCCAGAGTCGGGCAGCGAGCGCTGAAGCACATCGGCGATGGGATCCGCGTTCCGCTCGGCGGCCGGGGAAGACATCGGGGTCATCTCAGCGATGACGCTAGCATTGAGCGATGACGACGCAAGAGCGACGCGATGACACGGAGAGCTACCGAGGCACTCCGGGCCTTGGGTGACGATCACCGGCGGGGCGCGAGGGCTCGGTGCGGCGTTCGCCGAGGACCTCGCTCGGCGCGGCCTGGCCTGCCGCTGGTCGACATCGACGACGACCAACAGCCCGCCCGAGCGGGGCCGCTCGCTGCCGCCACAGGATGACGGATCGAGCCGCTGATCTTCGACCTCAGGAGCCCCGATCTGCTCACGGAGCCAGCCCTCGCGGAAAGAGAGATCGGCCCCTCGCGGGAAGGGAGATCGGCTTGCTGGTCAACAACACCGCCCGAGGTCAGCTTGAGCCCTATCGCTCGTAGAAACCGCCTCCTTTGCGCTGCTGTCGCGACGGTTGCCACCTTCTCTCGCGACGCGCCTCGTCGCCCACACGGTCCGAAGAGGCTTCAACCAAAGCCGAAAGCGTATCTTATTGTTAACGCCGCGTCGCATAAGAAAACCCTATGATACACACCTAGAAGGCCTTCCTACAGCACCTATCGTCGACCAATTTGGAATTTAAGCATAATCCAACAATCGATCGCTGAGGGGTGCTGGCATCCCTCTTGCGTATACATCGAGCAACAACCCATTGGTAGGAGCACGACAATGTCGCATAACCTCTTGAATCACTATCGCTCTGCTCGACTCCGCGCTGTAGTTGGAGTTCTCACCCCATTTGTATTGGTCGTCGGTCTCATCGGCTGCGGCGACAGCGATCAAGCTGGACCAGGCAGACTGTCCGGCGCGACCTTTCGTGTCAGCGAGTGTGGTGGCTTCAGCGCTTCGGCCACAAGCTCAAGTTCGCCGAGCCGCTACTGCGACGCCGAGGTCCTCGACTGGCGATACGATAACGCCAAGCAACAGTTAACTCTGGTTGATAAGAGAGCGGTCCTGAACTGCTGTGGAGACCACTCGCAGACGGTCAGCGAGGAGAACGGCGTGATCGTCGTGCGCCAGACCGATGCCCCGCAAGGCGGCAGCGGCCGATGCCTATGTGAGTGCGTGTACGACTTCGAGGCGGTGATCCCGGCTGTCCTCGGGCCGCTGAGGGTTCGAATCGAGCGCGTGGTCACGGACGCGACCAACCCGAAACCACGAGTACTTTTCGACGGAACACTCGATCTGTCGGTCGGCGCCGGGCGCGAGACCATCGACCCGTCGCCCACGCCCTTCTGTGACAAGGGTCAGACGCCAACGCCCCTCCCCTTCAAGGCCGCTGTGAGCGAGTGTGGTGGGTTCGCGAGCGCGAAACCTGGGGACACACCCGCTCCCTTGCCGATGCCGCTGCCCCCGACGCCCGCCGACTACTGCAAGGCCGAGGTCCTTGCATGGAGCCATAACGCGGCGAGCGGCCAGCTCCAGCTCCGGGACAACCGGGTCCTGCTCAACTGCTGTGGTGATCGAACACTCAAAGCAACGATGGTCAACGGCGTCTATATCCTGCGGGAAACGGACGGGCCGGAAGGCGGAAAGGCCGGCATGCGCTGCAACTGCCTGTGTGTGTTTGACTTTGACATGACCCTCGAGAAGGTAACGGGCGCCTCCGTTTCCATCGAGCTACGCCGTGAGGTGCTCGATGACAACGCAGGGGAACAGCTTGTCTGGAGTGGAAAGCTCGATCTCAGCGCAGGATCGGGGCAGATCGTGGTCGACAGCAGCGACGTCTCTGGGTTCTGTCATCCATAGTCGCCCGCTTCGGATAACCGCCCGCTTCGGATAGCCGCCCGCTTCCGATAGCCGCCCGCCATCTCGCAGCGTCCTCTCAGCTTCAGGCTCCCACCCCAAAGACCGGCGCGAGACGAGAGACGACGAGGTTGTGGCAAGCGCCGTTGCTGGCGATGATGCCTCTGTCGAAGCGTAGCCGCTCGACGTCATCGTAAACGAGCGGAGCGCCGGAAAAATCCGTCATCTTTCCGCCGGCTTCGACGATGATCGCCTCTGGTGCACACGTATCCCAGAGTTTGCAGTTTCCATCAGGATTCAGGTAGAGCTCACGCTCGCCTCGTGCGATGAGCCCGACCTTCACCCCGACGCTGCCGATCTTGAGCTCGTCATCGATACCAAGGTGCTCCTTGGCGTCGGCGACACGCTGACTCGGGTGCGAACGGCTCGCCACCAGTCGCAGACGCTCGGGCGGTACACGAGCCGTTGGCTGCAGCGAGCCTCTTTGCCCGGCCGCGTCGACCCACTCCGCTCCCACGCCTCGGGCGGCTCGGTAGAGCGTCTTAGCCACGGGCTGGTAGACGACCCCGAGCACCGGTCGATGCTCGATCATCAGCCCGATCATCACCGAGAAGCCCTCGCGGCCAGCGACGAAATCCCGCGTGCCGTCGAGGGGATCGACGACCCAGCAGCGACGATACCCAACCCAGCTCTCGTGGTCGTTCTGCTCCTCGGAGAGGATCCCGTCGTCCGGAAAAGCTCGCTCCAGACGGGCCAGCACGGCCTTCTCCGAGGCTCGATCCGCCGCGGTGACAGGCTCGTCCCCCTGTTTGTGCTCCACGACCACGTCGCCGCCGAAAAACGGCATGATCGCTAGCCCGGCCTGCTTGGCCGCCTCGCTCGCCACATCGAGCTCGCGGCGCAGGTCGAGGTCTGCTGCGAAACGTTCGCCCAAATATGAAACCCCTTTCGTTTTAGGTAGCTAGCATCGCGGACAGTTGTCGTCAACGATTCCGCCAGCCGGCCTTGACAACTTGAAGATGGCCCGCTACAAGTCCTCTCGGTTGCTGCGGGGTGGAGCAGTCCGGTAGCTCGTCGGGCTCATAACCCGAAGGTCGCAGGTTCAAATCCTGTCCCCGCTATCAAGGCCGGTCGCGTCTGCGGCCGGCCTTTTTTTTTCGCTCGGATTTGGCCAACATCCGCGAAACACCCCGCCCTCCCCCTCGACGATCGACGACATCCCCGTTTTCGCCACAACCCCTTGTTTTCTAACATCTTTTAGCCCACCTCTGGTGAGAATCGCGCGCGCGGTCGAAAGCAAGGTACACTGCCGTTCCTTTTTATGGAGGATCGCGTGCCACCCGCTTCACATCTGCCTGCTTTCGCCGCTTCGCTCTTTCGCTTGACGACGGGAGCCTCGGTCTCGACCTCCTCCACCTCTAACCTCTAAAGACACGACCTTGTTAACCTGGCTGCGCAGCTTCTACCGTCCCGCCCCGGCGGCCCCGCGACTCAAGGACGAGCACGAGGTCGCGCGGCTCTATCGACGCTGGCGCTGGTCGATGTTCCTCTCGGTGACCTTCGGCTATGGCTTCTACTACACCTGCCGCCTGCCGCTCTCGGTGACCAAGAAGCCGCTCCTCGAGAGCGGCGCCCTCGACACGGCGCAGATGGGCGCCATCGGAATGGCGTTGCTCGTCGGCTACGCCGTGGGGAAGCTGCTCAACGGCTTTCTCGCCGACCACGTCCACCTACGACGCTTTATGGTCACTGGCATGGCGGGGTCCGCGCTGCTGAACCTCGCCTTTGGCGTCAACAGCTCATTGCCGGTCTTCGTCGCGCTCTGGGCCGCCAACGGCTACCTCCAGGCGATGGGCGCGCCCAGCTCAGGGGTCGCCATCGCCAACTGGTTCTCCGACCGTGAGCGCGGCACGCGTTACGCCATATGGTGTATCTCCCATAACATCGGCGAGGGGATCACCTTCGCGGGGACAGCGCTCCTCGTCGCTGCCCTCGGCTGGCGCTGGGGCTTCCTCGGCCCCGGGATCAACGGCCTCCTCGTCGCCCTGGTCTTGCGCTTCACCATGGCCGATCGCCCTCGCGCCTTCGGTCTGCCGCCGATCGCCGAGCATATGAACGACCGCGCGCCATCAGCGCATGAGATGAGCGTGCCGGTGGGCGAGCTGCAGCGCGAGGTGTTAACGAACCCCCATGTCTGGATCCTAGGCCTGGGGAGCGCCCTGATGTATGTCGCCCGCTATGCGGTAAACAACTGGGCTATGCTCTATCTCCAGCTCGAGAAGGGTTATGGCAATATCGAAGCGGGCTTCGTCGTCGGCCTCTTTCCGATAGTCGGGTCTCTTGGCTCCCTCTCCTCGGGTTGGATCTCAGACCGCTTCTTCGCCGCTCGACGCACCCCAGCCACCGTCGCAGCAGGCGTCTTGCTCGTCGCGGCGCAGCTAGCGCTCTATTTTGGTCCACCTCAGAGCCCCTGGATCGACCGCGTCGCCATGGGCGCGGCAGGCTTCGCCATCGGCTGTCTGCTGGTCTTCCTTGGCGGCCTGACCGCCATGGACATATGCTCCAAGCGCGCCGCTGGCGCCGCCCTCGGCGTGATCGGTGGCTTCTCCTACGTCGGCGCGGGCATTCAGGACTGGGTCTCCGGCACGCTGATCAAAGCCGGCCAGGGCGTCGACGCCTCAGGTAAGACCATCTACGACTTTACTCGTGTAAAGTACTTCTGGGTCGCCGCCTCCATACTCTCGACGATCCTTGGCGCCTCGCTCTGGGGCAGCGAGAGGCGCGCCGCCGCCGCTCGCGCCGCCGCTCGCGCCGCCGAAGACGCGCACACCGCGGCGGATGGTCACGACTAACGGCCTCGCCTTCCACGTTCCTCCACGCTCTTTCGCGCCCGCGCGCGCCGATCCTCCAGGGCTTCCGGATCCGCGGCCAAGACCTTTTGGTGCGCCTCGTTGAAGGCCAGCGCGTTACCCAAGATGGCCTTGTCATAGCTAGCCGCGCGATCGCGCAGGTCCGTCTCTTCGTGGACGCGAAGCTGGTACTCCTTATCTGGCAAAAACACCGTCGTCAGGCGTTCCCCCTCGGCCACCCGCTGCTGCTTCGCGCTTATGATCTTATAGCTACCGGCCCCTGGCCCAAGCTCCAGATCGGCCACGCTGCTGTAGAGGTCGAAGGCCTCTCGCGCCACGAGGCGCTCGCAGCGACTTCCAATCAGCACCGAGTCGACCACCTCTCCAGATTCGACCACGGCGTCGATCAGCAATGATCCGCGAACGTCGGCGCCCTCACCTATCCGGCTACCGCCAGCGATGATATTGCCCCGGGCGTCGAACTCGCTGTCTACCAAGCCGGCGAGCGACCTGGCGATCTCTCCCTCCGGCGTCTGCTCTCGAAGCGCCATATAGAGAGAGCGCATCTGTCTATGCTGCCCGATATCCGCCCAGTACTGGCCCTGAAAGTCGAGCGCCACCATCTTCACAGGCCTCCCATGGCGCCGCTCGAAACGGTCTAACGCTGCCCGAAGCCGCGGGAGGACCTCGGGCATGTTGGTGTCGAGCTTCCGCATCGACGCGCTCTCGTCGAGGGCCTGCGCCCACGCCTCTTCTCTGGCGTCCCGCGCTGGGATCGCTGCGATGGTCAGCGCCGTAAAGAGCTGCGGATCGAGATCAGGCCGCTTCTTGCGGTTCGCGGCTGGATCGTTGACCTCGGCGCCGAACTCCTCGAGGAGCTCCTCGCAGAGCAGCCGCGACAGCGCGATGGAGCCGAGGTTGACCCCACCATAGAGCTTATCGCCCTGACGCTGCAGCAGGCCTCGCTCGGCCAGCGCGACCATCTCGCCGAGGGGTCTCCGCGGGATGAACGCCGTGACGTGCCCGACCTCGTCAACGCCGACCCAATCCTTATTCGCCGCCGTATCCTCTGTCATTTGGCGCAACGAGACGAAGCGGACGACGTCCGCGTCGGCGAAGAGCTCATCTCTCCCCGAGAGGTCGCGCGTTGGGATCTGCACCTCGTCGCCCCACTTCACGACCATGCCGTCGAAGCCCGAACGACGCAGGAACGCCTCCACCGGCGCGAAGGTCCGAAGCGCCAGCTCCACCGTCGAGAGCGCTCGTCGGCCGCCGGCCTCCTGCATCGTGGCGAAAGAGGCGATCGCCGGCTTCTGACCGCCTTCGGCCTCGGTAAGCGGCGTCGCGCGCGTCCCCTCGCCGAAGACGAACGCCACCAGCGCGCCCTCCCCAGCCTCGAGCTCTTCGCGTAATCGCTGCCAGAGCAAGAGCAGACCAAACGCTTGGTTTACGGGGAGGTCCTCGTAAAAGGAGATCGCGCGGCGCGCACAGAAGCTCGCGCGAGCCTGATCGAGCTGCCGCTGCCAGAAGGCCTGCGCTGCCTCCGATCCCGCGACCATGCCGATCACCGCCGCGGAGGCGCCATCCTCGGAAAAGAGCTGCTCGCAGTGCGCGATATTGCGCAATATCGCCTCTACGTAGGCGCGCTCCTGGGCTGCGGCGACCAGGCCGCGTAAGATCCCGTCGGGCTCGGCGAGGCCCATAGCGACGATCGCCTCGGCCCGCTCTGGGCTGTCGGCGACGGCGTAGATCCGCAGCTGTGGCGCGTTGCCCGATGGGCGCACGTGAGCGACATCACCGTTATCGAAGCGTAGCCGAAGACCATCGAGTCGATCGATCGAGCGGAGGGCGCCGAAACCGCGCTCCGGGCTAAAGTGCCGCGCCAACCCCTGTCTCAACGCCGCGTAGTCAGCGCGGCGGCCAGCTTCGACTATGTGGGAGCCTCCCTGGTCGTCGACCCAGCGCTCCGCCTCCCCGCTTTCGTCATAGAAGAGTTGACGCAGGCTCAGCTGCCTCAGCGGCGCGCGGGGCGCGAAGGTGGCGAGGAGCGCCTGGCTCTCCTTCGTTGGCACCTCGTCGAGGAGCCCGGCGCGGGAGGCCCGCGCCGGGAGCTGGGCAAAGAGCTCGACCAGCGACACGCCCTCGCGCCGGGCGGCCCAGAGCGCGGCGCAGAGGGGCAACACCGCGTCTCGCGTAGGTAGGGGCCTCAGCGTGCCGCGCTCTAGGGCGATGGGGGATCCTATGAGGAAGCCACCGTTGGCCTCCCATCCCACGCGACGCTCGCCTCTCAGCGCTTGCATCGCGGCGATAACCCACGGCGAGCCGATGCGGGTATGCGCAAAGGCGACGCCTTCCTTTGTAGCGAAGAGCTGGTCGATCAGGTCGTTGGCGCTGATCGGCACGGCGACCGCGTCGACCCCGAGGGTCCGCGCCACCACCGCCCCGAGGACGTCCCCACCGAAGAAGTGGACCCTCCCGCGATCGTCGAGGCCGAGCAGCATCGGTCGGTCGCTATCACCGTCGGTCGACAGCAAGGCGTCGAGCTTCCCGTGCTCGGCGGTGAGCTGGTCGGCCCAGCGCTGGAGCTCCTCCAGGCGCTCCGCGGCGATCGCCTCGGTGTCGATCGCCACGAAGGAGGTGGAGCGACCAAAGGGGACCACCTCCGCGCCGAGGTCTCGCAGGATCTCGACCACCAGCTCGCGACCCACGGCCGAGTGCTCGTAAAAGCCCAGGCGCAGCCCCGCCAGAGCGCCCTCGGGGAAGCTATCGAGATAACGACGACGGTAGCGCTCTCGCGCCTCCTCCGTCGCCGCCGGCAACGTCGGCGCGGCCTCGGGCCGCAGCCAGCCGCCGTCATCGAAGATCGACGCCTCGGCGCCTAGCCCGTACTCTCTCTCACGCACCCGCGCCACCTGGGCGAGGATTGGCGCCTCATCGCTCTTGAGCACCTCACCGGCGGGCTTGTTGAACTTGATCCCGTTGCGATCGAAGGGGATATGGCTCCCAGTGACCATCACGCTCGGCCAGCCCTGCTCGAGGCCATAGAGGGTCAGCGCCGGGGTGGGCAAGGCGCCACAGTTGACCACCCGCATGCCGGCGTCGAGGATCGCCCGCGCCACGGCGCGCTTGATGCTGCGATCTGGGCTGTGGGTGCTTGGCCGCAGGTCCCCGCCGAGAGCTACCGGCGTCCCGGGCACGGCCTCACCGCGAGCGATCAAGACGTCGAGGAAACCTCGCGTGTTGATATAGGCCTCGAGGTCGGTGATGTCTTCGACCAGCCCGCGGAGGCCGCTGGTGCCAAAGGCCAGGCGCGTCGGCTGCCGCCCGCGAAAGCTCGGCTCTTCGAGCGTGACGCCGCAGGCCGAGGCTGGGACGCCGGCGCAGTAGAGCGCTGCGTCGCCGTCGGCCGAGAGGCTAACCTCGCAGCCGGCGGGGAGCAGGCAAGCCTGCCCGCGATCGAGGGTGCGTGTTCCACCGGCCCAGCTCACGGTGACGGTCGTCGCGCCATCGGGGAGCGCCAGCAGCGTCTGTGGACCGATGGCCTGGTGGAGGTGAGGTGCGCCCTTCGAGGTTAGTGTGATATGCGATATCGCGAGCTCGGCTGCGGGGATGGTGTAGTGCGCTTCCCCGCTCTCACTTTCGATCGCCTCGAGCAGCGGCGGCGCCACGGCGTCGAAGCGCATCACGCGCATCAGCTCCGCCGGAGCGACGTGCTTGGGCGTCAACCCCGCCCGCAGCACGTTATCGGAGCTGGCCATCAGCTCGACGCCAGCGCCGCGGAGGTAGGCGTGGGGTACGCCGGCGGGCAAGAAGATCGCCTGCCCAACCTCGATGCGCAGCAGCGCGAGCAGATAGACGAAGAGCAGGCCCCGGTCTGGGGTCTCTCGCCCGAGGGTTCGATGCGCTTCCAACGCCCAGTAGCTCGGGTGATCAGGCGCGAAGGGTTCGCGTTCGTGGAGCGCCGAGAGTCGCCTGACCAGGGCGCTCAGCGCAGCAGCGAGATCAGCCTCGTCGAGGGAGAAATAGCGCTCTAGCAAAGATCGCAGGCCAGCCGTCGTGCCATCGTAGGGTGGCAGCAGGGGCGTGAGCTCGGGCAGGCCCTCGAGCTGCGCCGCGATGTCGTCGGCCTCGCGAAAGCCACAGAGCGCCCAGACCTCGCGTAGCGCGACCAGCACTTCGGGCTTATGGTTATCGTCGCGATAGCAACGATGCTTCGCGGCGCGGTCGACGCCCGCCTGTTCTTCCCGCGCATAGCCCTCCTCGGCTTGCGGCTTGGTTGGGTGGACCTGGATCGAGAGCGGCTTACCCGCGGCGAGGAGCTTGAGCAGATAAGGCAGCCTATCGCTCTTCGCGGCGATCGCCTCGCCGAGCACCTCCGCGCCAGCGTCCGCGATCAGGGTGTCGAGCGCCACACCGTCGACGGTCGCCGGCGCCAGAGGGTGAGCGCCATACCAAGCCTCCGCGATCGGCTCGACCGGTAGGCCCAGGGTCTCGGCGATGAAGCTGGGGTCACCCCAGGCATAGCGCTGTAGCGCGGGGGTCAGCGGGAGCGGCTCAGGAACGGGCGACGACGAGGATGGTCGGCTCATGGAGGAAGCACAGCAGCCCTGGCGACGCGATGCAACCTCTGGCGATGAAGTGATCAGGTCAGCAGACGGATCGTCAGGGGACGGATCGTCAGGGGACGGATCGTCAGGGGACGGATCGTCAGGGGACGGATCGTCAGGGGACGGATCGTCAGGGGAGCAAACCCGCGACCTGAAAGCTGATGTGAGCGAGCCACCCTGCCGGCGTCATCAGCACGCTGAGGACGCCCGAGAGGAGCAAGCCGATCAAGATGATGAACCCGTACTGATTGAGGAAGTCGACGACGTTCTGCGCCTTGTCGGGCAGCAGCCCAGCCAGCACGGCGCCACCGTCGAGAGGCGGCACAGGGATCAGGTTGAAAAAGAAGAGCAGCCAGTTGAGGTAGATCACCTGGGCGATGCCGTTGGCCAGCTCCGCGTGCCCCTTGAGCACGCCTGTCTTGACCAGGATCGCCAGCAACACCGTGATCGCGAACGCCATCAGCACATTCATCAACGGGCCGGCGAAGGCGACGATCATGTGGGCGGTCTTCATCCGCAGCCGCCGCGTGAAGGCTGTGGGGTTGACCATCACTGGCTTGCCCCAGCCGATCACCATCCCGCCGAGGAAGATGCCGATCAGCGGCAGCGCGATGGTGCCGATGGGATCGGCGTGGGCGATCGGGTTGAGCGTCACGCGGCCCTGGTAGCGTGGGGTGCTGTCGCCGAGGCGATCGGCGATGAAGGCGTGGCCAAACTCGTGGACGGCGATCGAGAGCACGAAGGCGATCAGCATCACGATCGCCGTGCGCACCTTCATCCGCGTCGCGGGATCGAGCATGTCGCCAAGGGCGAGGATGGGCAGAAAAACTTCGGTCACGTCTCTCTCTCTTACGAAGCCGGACGGGGCGGGTGCTCCGCGGACACCTCCCGCGATCATGAGAGAAGCTTACCCGTTGCGCCAGATTTGGCCAGCGAACTGACTCGACAACCATCCAATCAACGCCCTGTTTGTATGGGTATGTAAGTTTTTGCCTACAGATGGCCGTGTGTTAAGACTAGGCTATGGAGCTAGCCGCCGCGATCGACCTTTTCTTAGACCACATCCGTGTCGAGCGAAACCTGGCCGACAACACCATCAGGTCTTACGCCCACGACCTCTCGAGATTCCGCGCCTTCTGCGACCGCCTTGAGATCGTTGAGGTCTCCGCGATCGATGGCGGCGTGATTATCGACTATCTCGTAGGGCTCTCCACCGCGAACCTCGCCGTCCGCACCCAGGCCCGCGCCCTGGTCGTGCTCCGTGGCCTCTTCAAGCAGCTCTGCCGTGAGCGCGCCCTCGACGCCGATCCGACAGCCGGCGTCGAGATGCCGAAGATCGGCCGCCGACTCCCGGAGGTGCTGACCGTGAAGGAGATCGAGGCGCTGCTCGCCGCCCCAGACCGCGCGAAGCCGCGAGGGCTCCGTGACGCGGCGATGCTCGAGGTGCTCTACGCCAGCGGCCTCCGCGTGAGCGAGCTCTGCGGGCTGCCCTCGAGCGCCGTGAACCTCGAACGTGGCTTTCTGACGACGATGGGCAAGGGGCGCAAAGAACGGCTGGTGCCTCTCGGCCAGAGCGCGATCGAGACCGTACGCGACTACCTCGCCGCCGTGCGCCCACGCTACGACAAGCTCCGCTCAAGCTCCCTGTTTCTAACGAATCGCGGCAAGCCCATGACACGACAAGGTTTTTGGAAGATGCTCCGCTGTTATGCGGTCGCCGTGGGCATCAACAAGCCGATCTCGCCGCATCAACTGCGGCACTCCTTCGCGACCCACTTGCTCGAAGGTGGCGCTGACCTGCGCGCGGTGCAGGCGATGCTTGGCCACGCCGACATCTCCACGACCGAGATCTACACCCACGTCAGTCGGGCCCATATCGCCAAGGCTTACGACCAGTTCCACCCACGCGCCCGCAAGATCAGCAGCCATAGCGGCTAACCACGTGGTGGGGCGGCCGTAGATCTCCTGGCGGAGGTGGATCCGGGCCCTCGAATCCACTAGAGTCCGCCATCTGTCTTTCGCTGGCCCCTTTGACAAGGACGAGGCCCAGAGCCCAGACCCTGCAGCATGCCCGCCCCCGACGACGATCAGCTTTACCAGGTCCAGCTCCCCGAGTTCGAGGGCCCGCTCGACCTGCTCCTGCATCTCGTCAAGCGTCACGAGCTGCCGATCCTCGAGATCCCGATCGCCTTCGTCACCGAGAAATACCTCGAGTACCTCGACATGATGCGCGCGCTGAACCTCGACATCGCTGGTGAGTACCTGGTGATGGCGGCGACCCTGGCGCATATCAAATCGTGCGAGCTCCTACCCAAAAACGAGCACGAGCTCGACGATGAGGAGGAGCTCGACGAGGACGGGCTCGATCCGCGGCAGGCGTTGATCCGGCGGCTGCTGGAGTTTCAGCGCTACAAAGACGCCGCCGAGCAGCTCAGCGAGCGGCCGATGCTCGGACGACAGGTCTTCCCCCGCGGCACACCCACAGAAGAGGTCGGCCCCAAAGACCGCCCGCTGGCAGAGGTCGGCACCTTCGAGCTCCTATCGGCGCTCTCGGCGGTGCTCTCACGAACCAAGGTCAAGCTGAGCTACGAGGTCTCCGTCGACCGCATCTCGATCAGCGATCGCATCAACAACCTGGTCGACCAGCTGAAGGCGACGAGAACCGTACACTTCTCCGACTGCTTCCCCATCGAGGGGACGGCCGAGCAGCTGCGCCATGAGATCGTCGTCACCTTCCTCGCCCTGCTGGAGATGACGCGCCTGGGCATGCTGCGCGTCTTGCAGCACCAGCATGACGGCGATCTCTACCTGACCCGAACGGAGGCGCTGGCCACCGTAGAGGATCACGACGGCGACTATCTCTGATGCCGTCAACTGGACGCGGGCGTAGGTCCCCTACGGCTAAGAGGCACGTCGCCGATGGATAGCACGCTATGGAGCTGAAAGAGATCCTCGAGAGCCTAGTCTTCGCCACGGAGAAGCCCGTGACGCTCAAGCAGCTTCAAGAGGTCACCAGCAGCCCGAAGAAGCAGCTCGAGGAGCTGCTCGACGAGCTCAAAGAGGCCTATCAGGAGCGCGGCGTGCAGCTGGTCGAGGTCGGCGGCGGCTACCAATTCCGGACCCATCCAGACGCCTCCCGCTGGGTCAAGCGGCTGCTCGCCGGCCGCCCGCAGCGGATGACGCGACCGATGATGGAGACCCTGGCGATCGTGGCCTATCAGCAGCCGGTGACCCGCCCCGAGATCGAGCAGATCCGCGGCGTCGACTGCGGCGGGACGCTGCGCGTGCTGCTCGAGCGCGACCTGATCCGCATCGTCGGCAAGCGCGAAGACGTGGGCCGTCCCCTGCTCTACGGCACGAGCAGGTTCTTCCTCGAGTTCTTCCACCTCGGCAGCCTCAAGGAGCTGCCGACGCTGAAGGAGTTCGCCGAGCTCAGCGACGAGCATGAGGCCGAGGTCGAGGGGCGCTTCGGCGAGGAGCCAGCCTACGAGACGCCCGAGGAGCTCGGCAGCGATCCGATCGAGGGGCCGCTTCGCCCCGAAGAGCTCGGCGCGCTGGCCGAGGCGCGGATCGCCGCGGGCAAGCGTCGGGAGGCGTTGGCCGCTGAGAAAGAGCGCCGACAGGCTGAGCGCATCGCCCAGATGGAGCGCGAGACGGCGAAGGCTACCGCCGAGGCGAAGGAGGCCGCAGCGGCGAAGCGCAGCAGAGGTGATTCGAGCGGGGCAGGTGAAGCGAGCGGAGAAGGCGAAGCAGCCTCCAGCGGCGCGAGCGAGGGCGGTGAGGCCGCAGAAGCCCCCGAGCAACAGGGGCCGACCAAAGCAGAGCTGGAGGCCGAGGAGGAGCGGCTGCTCTCAGCCCTCGATGACGCAATAGACAGCGCGAGCAGCGTGCTCGACCGCGGCCAGGATCCGAGACCGCCGAGCAAACCAAAAGCCGCGAAGACTGAGACGCAGGGCGCACTAGACGCGCCGGATGCAGCCGAGCCCAGCCCAAGCGCTGAGAAGACGAGCACCTCATGAGCGATACGATGCGATTGCAGCGCTTCCTGGCGCAGGCGGGCGTGGCCTCGCGACGCAAGTCAGAGCAGCTGATCGTCGCCGGCAAGGTCTCGGTCAACGGCCGGGTGGTGCGTGAGCTCGGCACGCAGGTCGACCCGCGGGCCGACCGGGTGATGGTCGAGGGGCGCCGTGTACTGCAGCAAGACCACGTCTGGTTGGTGCTCCACAAGCCACCGAACACGATCTCGTCGACCCACGACCCGGAGGGCCGGCAGACCGTGCTCGACCTGGTGCCTATCCCCAACGTGCGCCTCTACCCGGTGGGACGACTCGACTGGGCGACCTCCGGCGTGCTGCTCTTGACCAACGACGGCCTGCTCGCCGAGCAGCTGCTCCACCCACGCCACGAGATCCCTCGCACCTATCATGTAAAGGTGAAGGGAGCGATGAGCATCGCCGAGCTCGAGAAGCTGCGTGAGGGCATCCAGCTCGACAACGGTCGCCGCGCGACCTGCGAGGCCTCACTGCTCGCCAGCACCGGATTGCATACCTGGATCGAGATGACGATCAAGCAGGGGATCAACCATCAGATCCACAAGATGCTTGAGGCGATCGAGCGCGAGGTCCTGAAGCTGATCCGCGTCGAGTTCGCCGGCATCCGCGCCGACGAGCTGCCTCCCGGGAGATACCGCGCGCTGACCCAGCGTGAGATCAACGAGCTACGCAACACCTTCGGGCTCGAGGGCGAGACGCGGCGCGTGACCGCAGAGGATCTGGGTGGTCGCCGCCACCCCAGGACGGCGGGCGCGGGCGGCGCAAAGAAGGCCGCGGCGAAGCGCCGCAAGCCCACCAGCTCGAAGCAGGTCACCACCAGGAAACCGACGACCAGGAAGCCGACGACCAAGACGTCGGTTGGGCGCAAGCCGACGACCAAGAAGGGCGGGGCCGAGAAGGGCGGGGCCAAGAAGCGCGGGGCCAAGAAGCGCGGGGCCAAGAAGCGGTAGAGGCGGGCCCATGCTCAGATCAACCGGCATCAGTCGACGTCGACGGATTCGTCGACGCCGCCCTGATCAGTCGATGCCAGAGGTGCAGCCAAACTCAATCTCGATCTTGCCACCCTCGACAGCCTTGCAGGTCTCGGGACAGAGGATCACGTTTTTCGGGTTCGCCTCGTCGTCGTAGTACCAGCCGCTCTGGCCGCAGGCGGCCTTGTTGGCGACCTGCGGGATCACCCTCTCCTGACCAGGATCGGCGCGCCAGACGAGGACTAGGTTAGGGTTGAAGGTCTTGCCAGCGGGCGGATCGGGGATCAGGTAGCTGCAGGGCGCCTTTGCCGTCTGGGCGACGCTCTTGGCCAGCTTATCGAAGATCGACTTCCAATCCGAATTACAGACTGGAAACTTCACGCCGCTGGTCTGCGCCGTCAGATCGAGATAGACCTGGCCAATGCGAGCGCCGGTGGAGCAGCCCTTCTTGGGCACGCTGCCGTAGGCGACGATGCTGTGGAAGATGAAGCCGTCCGGAAAGCCAGGCTGTTTGAGCTTCGCGATCTCGGTGTTGAACCAGGCCGCGCTCTTGCGGCTGTTGTCGTCGGTGACGGCGACGAAGTTCTTGGTGGTGTCGGCGCGTAAGAAATCCCGCCACTTCGGATAGGTGCTGATGATCTTCGAGAGCCCGTTCTTGCTGCCCACAACCTCTTTCACGTGGCGGTAGCGCGGACCGTCAGTGCAGCTCTTACCACCAAGCGGCGGCGTAACGCAGATCGATGACGCTCCAATCAGGATCACGCGATAGTCGAGGTTCTGCGAGCCGATATACGAGGCGAAGTCGTTGAGGTTCTGCTGGACCCAGGCCGTCTCCTGGCCCATTGATCCGGAGGTGTCGACGAACCAGATGATGTCGACTCCGCCGCTGGTGAGCTTGGCCTCCCCCGTCGCGGAGGCGCAGGTCGGCCAGCTGTGTTGCGGCTTGCCGCTGTCGTCGCGCATCAGATCCGACGGTGAGAACCCCGTGTCCCCGTAGGTGCTGCCCCCGCCGTCGAGGTGCACACCATCGCTGTCCCCCGCCCCACCGTTTGCGACAGAGCCCCCACAGGCGCCGATGGCGAGGATAACGGACGCGAGAGCGCCACCAAAACTGGCGCGCTTCAACCTCTGGATTGGAGTCATGGTGTCCTCGACTGGTTGTGAGCGCTCAGTATAGCATCCTCGCCTGCGCCGCACCGGCGCGGTCGCGAGGTGCAACCTCTCGCCGTCGATCGAGCCGAGGCCCTCAGCTCACCGGCAGAGAGCGGCGCAGCTTGTCGAGCACGCCGTTGATGAAGGGGCGAGAGTCGGTCGTGCCGTAGCTCTTGCCCAGCTCGAGGGCCTCGTTGATCGCCACGCGGCCGGGGACCTCGGGGCAGAACATCAGCTCGTAGGCGGCCACACGCAGCACGTTGCGATCGACGCGGCTCATCCGCTCCACGCGCCAGTTGGTCGAGGCGCGCTCGAGTGCCTCGTCGATCGTCTCTCGATGCTCGACCACACCGCAGCAGAGCTCAGAGGCAAAGTCACGCACGTCCTCGGGCAGCGGCGCGGGCTCTATGACCTCTTCGTCGGTGGGTTGGTGCATGAAATAGCGCGCGAGCGCTAGCTCGACCTCATTGAAGTCACGCGCCGTATCGAGCTGATAGAGCACATGCATCGCGGCGACGCGGCCCTCTCGTCGGGCACCCATGGTCTACTCCTGTCGAGCCAGCGCGAGTCGCTAGCCCGCCGGCTCGATCTGCGCAAAGAGGTTGGCCATCTCGATCGCGGCCATCGCCGCCTCGAAGCCCTTGTTGCCCGCCTTTGAGCCCGCTCGCTCAATCGCCTGCTCCAGCGTGTCGGGCGTGATCACGCCATAAGCGATCGGGATCCCGACCTCGAGCTGCACCGCCGCCAGGCCCTTGGTCACCTCGGCGGCGATATACTCGAAGTGCGGCGTCGCGCCGCGGATCACCGCGCCGAGGGCGATGATCGCGTCCACCCCGCCGGCCTGCGCCACGCGCTTGACCGCGGCGGGGATCTCGTAGCCGCCGGGGGTGCGGTAGATCGTCACCTCGTCGGTGTCGCCGCCTGTGCGGGCGATCGCGTCGAGAGCGCCCTCGACCAGGCGATCGGTGATGATGCTGTTGAAGCGGCTGACGACGACGGCGAGCTTCAGCCCAGCCGCCGAGAGGTGTCCTTCAATCACGTTGGGCATCAATCGAGCTCCTTGTACGGCACGTCGAGGTCTTTGAACGAGACGCGCTCAACGACCTCGAGGCCGAAGCCCGAGAGACCGACGATGCGCCTGGGGTTGTCGGTGAGCAGCCGGATCCGCGAGAGGCCGAGGGAGACCAGCACCTGGGCCCCGAGGCCGAACTCGCGCAGCTCCGGCGGGCGCGCTACGGCGGGCTCAGGCGCGGGCCGGCCCAGGTCGATCTCTTGGACCTGCGCGGCGAGATCGACGATCTCGGGCAGCACATAGACCAGCACGCCGGCGCCCTCCCTTGCGATGTGACGCAGCGCCTTGCGCACCTTGCCGTTGCTCGGGCCGACGCCGAGGACGTCGGTCAGGGCGTTGGCCCGATGCATCCGCACCAGCACGTCGTCGCGCTGCTGCAGATCGCCGAGCATCAGCGCCACATGCTGCGCCGACGTCACCGGCGACTCGAAGACCACCAGCTCGAACTCCGTGTCGAGGCCATGGGGCACGATCCGCGTCTGAGCGAGCTTCTTGATCTGTGATTCGCGCTGCAGCCGATGCTCGATCAGCTGAGCGATGGTGAGGATGCCCAGGCCATGCTCGGCGGCGAAGGTCTCGAGGTCGGGGCGCCGCGCCATGGTTCCGTCGTCGCGCATGATCTCGCAGATCACACCCGCGGGCTCAAGCCCGGCAAGGCGCGCTAGGTCGACGGAGCCCTCGGTCTGACCGGCACGCATCAGCACGCCCCCCTCCATCGCGCAGATCGGGAACATATGGCCCGGAGAGACGATGTCGCGGGGGCTGGCGTCTGGAGCCACAGCGGCGGCGATGGTCCGAGCGCGATCGCCGGCGGAGATGCCTGTGGTCACACCCTCGCGAGCCTCGATGCTGACGTGGAAGTTGGTGCCGAAGCGCGACTGGTTGCGTTCGGCCATCTTCGGCAGACCGAGGCGCTCCATCCGATCGCGGGTCATGGTCAAGCAGATCAGCCCGCGGCCGAAGCGCGCCATGAAGTTGATGTCGTCGGCCGCGCAAGCCGAGGCGGCCATGCAGAGATCGCCTTCGTTTTCACGGTCTTCGTCGTCAACGAGGATGATCTGTTTGCCGGCCCGGATCTGCGCCAGCGCTTCGTCGACGGTGAGGGCGTTATCGCTCATGCTCGTTTTCGCTTCGTTTCCGTTTGGGGAGGAACATTACGCGGGCAGGTGGCTGTCGCAAGCCCAATACACCGTCCTCTCGCTCAGTAGCCCAGCTCCCGGAGCCGCTCCACCGAGAGCGTACCGGGCGCAGCGACGCCGCGGGCGGTCAGCATCTTCTCGACGTATTTCGCGAGGATGTCGACCTCCAGGTTGACCCGCGCGCCCACCGCACGCTTTGGCAGCGCCGTGGCGTCCCAGGTGTGGGGCACGATCGCGACGCGGAAGCGCTCGGCCTCCAGCGCGGCGACGGTCAGGCTCACGCCGTCGATGGCGATCGAGCCCTTCTCCACGACGTAGCGCAACACCTGCGGCTCGGCAGCGACCGTCAGCTCCCAGGAGAGCCCTCGCTGGGTCCGCTCGACCAGCGTGCCCACGCCATCGACGTGGCCCTGCACGATGTGGCCGCCCATCGGATCACCGGCGGCCAAGGAGGGCTCGAGGTTGACCCGATCGCCGCGACGTAGGCCGCCGAGGGTCGAGCGAGAGAGCGTCTCCGGCACGGCGATCGCCTCGACATGCTCGCCGGCGAGGGGGCCGACGGTGAGGCAGACCCCGTTGACCGCGAGGCTGTCGCCGTCGCGAAGCTTCGGCGCGAGCCTCGTCGCTAGCCCGATCGACGCCCCGTCACCGCTGACGGTGACGCTCTCAACCCAGCCCAGGTCTTGAATCAGCCCGGTGAACATTAGGTCCGCTCCCCGTCGTTCCAGGCGACACGCCCGCTGATCATGATATCTGCGCCCCTGCGTCCGACCGAGACGTCCTCGAGGGCGACAGCGTCGGCCATCGTCTCAGCCGGCCCCGCGGCGATCATCGGCAGCGCCTGCGGATCGGCGAGCAGCTTGGGTGCGACGAAGGCGATCACCCGATCGACGCAGCGCGCCCGCCAGAACGCCCCTGAGAGCGTCGGCCCGCCCTCGAGGAGCGCGCTCACCACGCCCTCGGCGGCCAGCGCCGTCAGCGCCTGGGCGACACGAACGTGCCCCCTCTCCGTCCCGACGCGGAAGACGCGGACGCCCTTGGACTCGAGGGCCCGGGCCTTCGCCGCGGAGGCGCGCTTGCCACAGATCACCCACGTCGGCGCGCTTGAGCGCTCCACCAGGGCGACCATCCGCGCCTCTGGCGAGAGCGCGAGCTGGCTGTCGAAGACGACACGGATCGGGTCACGACCGCCGCGGACCTCACGACAGTCGAGCTGCGGGTCATCGGCGAGGGCCGTGCCGCTGCCGACGATGATCGCGTCGAGCTCGTTGCGAAGCTTATGGCTCGCCTTCCGCGCTCCGGGGCCTGAGACCCAGCGCGCGTGACCGCTGCGCGCGGCCACGCGGCCGTCGAGGGTGATCGCGCTCTTCAAGGTGATGTGGGGCCGCCGCCGCTGTATGAACAAGGAGAAGGCCTCGTTGAGCCGAGCGCAGTCGTCGGCGAGGACGCCGGTGACGACCTCGATGCCTGCGCGACGCAGCTTGGCCAGGCCGACGCCGTTAACCAGCGGGTTCGGATCGACGATGCCCACCACCACGCGACGCAGACCCGCGGCGATCAGCGCCTCGGTGCAGGGCGGCGTGCGGCCGTGGTGATCGCAGGGCTCCAGATTGACGTAGAGGTCGGCCCCGGCGGCGCGAGCGCCCGCGGCGGCGAGGGCGTTGATCTCGGCGTGAGGCGTCCCCGCACAGCGATGGAAGCCCTCGCCGATCACGCGGCCGCGCTTGACCACCACCGCCCCGACCATCGGGTTGGGGCTGGTGCGGCCTCGCCCGCGAGCGGCCAACCGCAGCGCCTGCCGCATGAAGCGCTCGTCGCGCTCCTGCTCCACGGCTCGGCTCAAGGCGAGACCTCGCGATCGGCGCTCGCCACGGCGTCGACCTCGATGTTCTCGCGCTTGGCCAGCAGGTGCTTCAGCTCGTCGAAGAACTCGTTGACGTCGCGGAAGGAGCGATAGACCGAGGCGAAACGCACATAGGCCACGGCGTCGACCTCGCGGAGGCGCTCCATCAGGCGCTCGCCAATGTAGCTCGAGAGCACCTCTTTCTCGCCGACGTCCTGCAGCTCGCGCTCGAGCTCGTCGACCATCGTCTCCACCACGCTCGCCGGCACCGGGCGCTTCTCGCAGGCCTTCCGCAGCCCCGAGAGCACCTTCTGGCGATCGTAGGACACGCGGTTGCCGTCCTTTTTGATCACCATCGGCATGATCTCCTCCACCCGCTCGTAGGTCGTAAAGCGGCTGCCGCAGCCGTCACACTCGCGGCGCCGCCGGATCACGTGGCCGTCTTTGGACAGCCGCGAGTCGATCACGCGGTTTTGCTGGCTGCCACAGAATGGGCACTTCATCGCGGGAGACCTCGTTACTCAGGTAGAGAGGCGGCTCAACACCAAGCAGGCGTTGGTGCCGCCAAAGCCAAAGCTATTGCAGAGCGCCATACGCAGCGGCAGCTCACGCCCGTGCTGCGGAACATAGTCGAGATCGCAGGCCGGATCGCGCTCTTCGAGGTTGATCGTGGGCGGCACGAGCTGCTCGGCGAGGCTCAGCGCCGTAAAGGCAGCTTCCACCGCGCCACCCGCGCCGAGGAGATGACCGAGCATCGACTTGTTGGCGGTGATCGGGATCTCCGCCGCGCGCGGGCCCAAGGCTGTCTTGATTGCCTGCGTCTCGGCGACGTCGCCGAAGGGCGTCGAGGTGCCGTGAGCGTTGACGTGGTCGACGTCGGCCGCGGCGATCCGCGCGCTGCGCAACGCATTCGAGATGCAGCGCGCCGCCCCTCGCCCCTCCGGCGCCGGCTGGGTGATGTGATGGGCGTCGCTGGTCGCGCCGAAGCCCAAGACCTCGGCGTAGAGCTGCGCCCCGCGACGGCGCGCCCGCTCGAGCTCCTCGAGCACCAGCACACCCGCCCCTTCGCCGAGCACGAAGCCGTCGCGATCGTGAGCGAAGGGCCGGCTCGCGCGCTCGGGGGCGTCGTTGCGGCGGGAGAGCGCCTTCATCGCGCCGAAGCCGGCCAGAGAGAGGGGCGTCACCGCGGCCTCGCTCGCGCCAGCGAGCATCACGTCGGCCTCGTCTCGGCGGATGGTATGCAGCGCGTCGCCGAGGGCGTGGGCCCCGCTCGCGCAGGCCGAGACGTGGGCGAAGCTGGGCCCGAGCAGGCCGTGAGCGATGGCGATCTGCCCAGCGGCGAGGTTGGCGATGGTCGAGGGCACGAAGTAGGGTGAGACGCGCCGCGGGCCGCGCTCGACCAGCGCGCGGCTGGCGGTCTCAAAGGCCTCGACGCCGCCGAGGCCGGAGCCGACGTAGACACCCCAGCGCTCGGCCTCGAGCTCGTCGTTTGGCACCTCGAGGCCCGCGTCGAGGAGGGCGAGCTGCGCCGCCACGAGCGCCTGCTGGACGAAGGGATCGGTGCTGCGTACCAGCCGGCCGTCGAGGTATTCCCGAGGCTCGTAGCCCTCCGGCAGCTGACAGGCGAAGCGCGTGGAGAGATCGGTGGTGGCGAAACGCGTGATCGGACGCGCCACCGAGGTCCCTGCGCAGAGCGCGTCCCAGCTCGCCTGCTTACCTACGCCCAGCGGCGTTAGCAGGCCGACCCCCGTGATCACGACCCGACGCACCATCGCGCTAGCCGGCTTTGGCGAGCTGTCCTTCGATGAAGGTCACGGCGTCGGAGACGCTGCCGATCTTCTCGGCCTCGTCGTCAGGCACCGAGATGCCGAAGGTCTCCTCGAAGGCGAGGATCAGCTGCGCCACGGCCAGCGAGTCGGCCTTGAGGTCTTCTTGGAACTGGGCGTCGAGGGTCACCCGCTCGGCGGGCAGCTCGAGCTGCGAGCTGATGGTCTCGATTACACGCTCTGCGGTCGGTGATAGCTCGGCCATTGGGCGTCTCCGGCGCCGCCAGCTGCGGCGGATATCGCGTACGATGTAGACTTACATATACAGGCCGCCATTGACACGCAACACCTCTCCGGTGATGTAGCCGGCGGCCTCGCTGACCAAAAAGCGTACGGCGGCGGCGACGTCTGTGGGCAGGCCGACGCGGCCGAGGGGAATCTGCTCTTCCAGCGCCGCTCGTCCGTCGCCGGCGAGCAGCTCGGCGGTCATCGCGCTCTCGATGAAGCCCGGCGTTATGGCGTTGACCGTCACGCCACGGCTGGCCAGCTCCTGTGCCAGTGAGCGGGTCAGCCCGAGCAGACCGGCCTTGGCTGCGGCGTAGGCCGTCTGGCCAGCGTTACCCCGCTCGGCGACCACCGAGGAGATCGAGACCACCCGGCCAGCGCTCTTGGCCGCGAGGAGATAGCGCGTGGCTGCCCGACAGAAGTGAAACGCCGCCGAGAGGTTGACCGCCAGCGAGCGCTCCCAAGCCTCGGGGCGGGTACGCAAGAGCAGCCCGTCTTTGGCCTCGCCGACGTTGTTGACCAGTATTGTGAGCCCGCCGTGCGTCTTCACGACGTCCTTGACGGTCTGTCCGACCGCCGCGGGGTCGGTCACCTCACAGCGGTGGTAGCTCGCCTGCGCTGACGCGGGCAGCTGTGCGAGCATCCTCGTGACGAGCTCGTCGTCGTCGGAGCGACGACCGGTGAGCGCCAAGCGGCAACCGTCGGCTGCCAGGGCCTCGGCCACGGCTTGGCCGATCGCGCCGGTGGCGCCGGTGATCAGCGCGATGGTTGGAGACGTCTCGCTCATGCTCCGCTCTCCCCGCCCCAGCGCAGCCGCGCCGCGCTCCAGACATACCCCGCCCCAAAGGCGACGAGGGCGATCTCTTCGCCGGCGACGAGCTCCTCGCTCTCGGCGGCCTGGGCCAGTGTCAGCGGCAGCGAGGCGGCGCCGAGGTTGCCCACGTCGGCGATGCGCTCGATGAAGCGCTCCCGAGGCAGCTCGAGGCGCGCCGCCAGCGCCTCGAGCAGACGCGCGTTGGCTTGATGTGGCACGACGCGGGCCAGAGCCTCCAGCGAGAGCTCCGCCCGCTCAGCGAGCCGTTGTAGCGCCTCGGCCATCCTCCGCACCCCGGCGAGGAAGACCCGCTTGCCCCGCATGGTGAGCGGGGGCGCGGGATCCCCCGCCGCGACCTCTCCGATCATCAAGGCATCGCGCCCAGCCCCATCGCTGCCCCAGAGGAGGTCTTCCACGGTAGCGAGGGGCTTGCCGACAGGCTCACGGGCCAGCAGCGCCGCGGCGGCGCCGTCACCGAAGAGCACGCAGGTCTCCCGGTCCTGCCAATCGAGGCGACGGGAGAGCGCCTCGGCCGCGACCAGGAGCACGCGCTCGACGCGCCCTGCCTTCAACAAGCCCTCGGCGACAACCAGACCGTGTAAAAAGCCCGCGCTTGACGCGGCGAGGTCACAGCAGAGACAAGGGTCAGCCCCGAGCTCGAGCGCCAGACGCGACGCCAGCGAGGGCATCGGTGTCTCGGGGGCGCTGCTACAGGTGAGGATGGCGTCGACGCGAGGTCTTGTGGCGCCGGCGAGGGCTCGCTGAGCCGCCGATAAGGCGAGGGACGACAGCTGCTCGCCCTCAGCGAGCACACGTCTGCTGCGAATGCCGGTACGGCGCTCGATCCAGCCCGCCTCGAGGCCGAGCTGGACCTCAAGCTGGGCGCTGCCGAGGGTGGTCTCGGGGAGGGCCCAGCCCAACCCGACGAGCCGACAGATGGCTTATTCCTCGTCGCCCATATCGATCACGGCCTCACCCTTGTAGTAACCGCAGGCGGGGCAGACGCGATGGGGCAGCTTCGGCTCGTTGCAGTTGGGGCACTCGACCACTGACGGAGCGGTCGCGCGATCGTGGTTGGCGCGGCGCTTGTTGCGGCGGGTGTTGGACTGACGTTTCTTCGGGACGGCCATGAGACTCGCTCTTTCCTATGTGAGACAACCTCGCCTGGAGGCATCGATACCTATCACTCGTCGCTCTTGTTGGCCTCGGCGCCGTCGAGCGAGCCACGAAGCTGCTCGAGCTTGGCCTTCCAGCCGCTGATCGCTTTCTTGTCGCCCTCGGCAAACTCGCCCACCTCGGCGATCGGATCGACACCCTCGATGCCAGGGCAGTCTTCCCGGCAGAGCGGCGCGATCGGCGCGGCGAGCATCAGATGCTCGCGGAGCAGATCGCCGAGATCGAGAGACTCGCCATCGTGGGCGTAGGTGTCGAGGTCATCAACGTCGAGCTCGATCTCGTCGCCTTCGATGGCGAAGGCCTCCCGCGGGAGGAAGGTCAACGCCACCCCATCGTCGGCGAGCTCCACCGGCGCGGCCTGCAGGCAGCGCCGGCAAGGGATGGCGAAGGCCCCATGCATCGAGCCGCGCACGAAGACGGTGCTATCCATCCGCGTCAACGAGAGGCGCACCTTGGCGAAGGTCTCACCCTCGCAGAGCGAGAGCGGCGCTCGCGTCTTGCCCACGCCCTCGCGCTGAAGCAGCTCGCGGACCGCGGGCGCGTCGAGATCCCGCTCGAAGCGGACCCCTTCTTCGCCTATGTCCTCGATATACAACTTCAAAGCACTCTCCAGGGCGCAGCTGTGGCGCAGTCGAAACCGCGTATGTGTAGGGGACTTGGCGTGCGCCGTCAAGCGGCCCCGAGAATGCGAATCACCTCGAAGAGTGATTACCGGTAGACCAACCAAGCCCTGGCGTGAAAGGGCCGGCGAATACGGCCAGGAATTGCCGAGACAGGACGAGCGACAAGAGCGCTGATCCGCTGACCGGACCGAGCTGCGCGAAGGATGCGGCATCACAGCGTAGGAGCGAGAAGGGCGCCTGCTGGTCGCACGCAACCGACGAGC
>PDWJ01001476.1_pt1 | contig 29015 bp, 9 predicted proteins | sample 1430881 | NCBI WGS metagenome assembly PDWJ01 (sample SAMN01162460, study PRJNA174530) | Oral metagenome, whole genome shotgun sequencing project. | biome: Marine environment; feature: Marine mammal; material: Swab sample of the gingival sulcus; isolation source: swab sample of gingival sulcus...
CTTCTTGTTGAACATTACACCCAGGAAAGTTTTAAATGGCTTGACTCCACTGGAAGTCCTCACTGGAAAAAATGTTGCACTTATTGTTGACATCTAGCAGAAACCGTGTTTACAGGATTATCACAAATTCTAGAAAGAAAAGTGAAGCTATGAAAATCAAGAAAGAAGCTGTAGAGGATATTTTGCCACTCACACCGATGCAGGAGGGAATCCTTTTTTATTATCTTTCTGACCCAAAGAGCGAAATATATTTTCAACAATTATCTTTAAACATAACAGGTTCAATTGCCGTTGATATGTTTAAAGAAGCATGGATAAAAGTTGTAGAAAAAAATGAGTCATTACGGACAGTTTTCCGTTGGAATCAAGTTAAAAAACCTATTCAAATAATACTCAAATCGCATTCTCCTGAAATAGATGTTTACGATTTTTCAAGTTTATCTGTCCATGCCGATTTGTCTCAGATAGATCATAAATCTCGGGCATTTTTGAACGATAGCTTTACAAAACATGAGATTAAAAAACTGCCTCTAGTTACACAAAAACAACAAGTTTCTCTTCTGATTGAAAAGCTAAAAAAGTTCGATCGCAAAAATAAATTTGATCTGCAGAAAGTTCCTCTGCGTATTACTCTTATTAGGTTTGCGTCTAAATGCGTTCTTCTCCTAACCTACCATCATATTCTTTTTGATGGATGGAGTACTGGGACCGTTTTGAAGGAATTTTTTGTAACATATACAGGCCTGAAAAGAGGGTGGGTAACTGAAATATCAGCCAAGCCACATTTTAGTGATTTCATGAAAATATCTGGTAGAAAACGTGGTACAAAAGCAGAACAAGAGTTCTGGCGGAACTATTTAAAGGGTTACGACTTTAACCATGCTAGGCAGGTGATAGGCTCAGCCGAACCTATTGTTTCTATTCCAAAAGTACATACTCATAACCTTCCACACAATCTGACATTTGCCATACGGGAATTTGTATCACGAGAGCAAATAACTATTTCAACTCTTTTGAGTGCTGCATGGGGAATACTTTTGCAACAATATGAATACCGGCAGGATGTGATTTTTGGAACTACAGTATCTGGCAGAGATTTAGAATTTGAAGGTATCGAGGAAATGGTAGGGCTGTTAATAAATACAGTTCCGACGAGAATAAAACTGCAAAAAGGCAGTAGTGTATCTGATTTTTTAAAAAGTATTCACTCTGCATTTCAAACTCGTCGAGAATTTGAGCAATCTTCAATTACTGATATTAAAGAAATATGTGGTATCACGGGTTCAGCCAGTTTTTTCAATACCATTCTGATTGTTGAGAACTACCCATTAGATTCTAATCTTGTGGGTAAGAATGAAAAAAGCTTACAACCATACGAGCTATCTATTGATGATTTCTCAGTTAGTGAATTCACGAATTTCGACGTTACCGTGACTGTTAGTTTTTTCGAAAAGGCCGAAATAAAGATTTCGTACAACAAGGAATTCATTTCCAAGGAAAATGCAGACAGTATTGGGAAACATTTTGAGAATATTATTCAAGAAATGATTTTAAATCCAAAACTACCCGTAGAGCAGATAAATATTCTATCTCCTTCGGAGAAAGAAAAAATTATTACTGCTTTTAATAACACACATAGGGACTACGAAAAATACGCTTGTGTTCATGAATTGTTTATGCGACAGGCTATAAAAACCCCAAAAAAGACAGCAATTGTTTGCGGTAATCTTCAGATAACATATGACGAGTTGGAGACCAAGGCAAACTATCTTGCCTGGATACTTAGAAGCAAGGGAGTTACTCGTAATAGTTTGGTCGGTTTATTGACGGGGCGATCAGCTGACATGATAGTTGCTATACTTGCAGTTTTAAAGGCCGGTGGAGCTTACCTCCCCCTTGATATCAATTATCCTGTAACAAGACTAAACAGTATTATCCAAGATAGTCAACCTTTTCTTCTTATCGCTCAACAAGATAAGTCAAGAATAGAAGTTGATTTTCAAGGTGAGATTATAGACCTGACAAATCTTGGACAATACAGTAGTATTGATACCATCAATCCCATTCCTAATATTAACGAGTCTTCGGATCTTATCTATATGATCTATACTTCTGGATCAACCGGCAACCCGAAAGGAGTGATGTTAACTCACCGAAACGTTAACAACTTCATCCAAGGTGCTTCTGAAGTAATTGATTTTTCACAAAATAAATCAATTGCTTCTGTGACAACGATCTCTTTTGACATTTTTGTATTGGAATCATTATTGCCTTTAACCAAAGGAATGACAATTGTTGTTGCTGAAGAAAAAGAGCTAAAATCGCCCGAGCTCCTTAACACTCTTCTTCAGAAAAAGAAAATTAAAATGCTGCAGACAACGCCTTCTCGATTGAAATTATTATTAGAGAGTACGGGCGATAGAAAGGGGTTGAGAGGCTTGTCTGATATCATGGTGGGCGGAGAGTCCTTAGCAAACGATGTATTAGATGAACTTAGGAAAAATACCTCTGCAAAGATTTACAATATGTACGGCCCGACTGAGACAACAGTTTGGTCGACAATAAAAGAACTAACCAATGAAGACCAAATCAGCATTGGCAAACCTATTAACAACACCGAAATATTTATACTCGGTCCAAACGATGTCCCCCTTCCCATTGGAGTACCTGGCCAGTTGTGCATTGGTGGTGATTCTGTGGCGTTAGGCTATTTCAATAATAAGCAATTAACTGACCAAAAGTTTGTAACTATACCTTCTCTATCAAAAGGGAAAATATACAAAACTGGTGATTTGGCTAAATGGCTAAGTGACGGAACTATTGTTTTTCAAGGTAGAATAGATAGTCAGATTAAAATACGGGGGTTTCGAATTGAATTAGGAGAGATTGAACAGGCTCTGCGGAGTCATCCAAATATTAAAGAAGCTGTCACATTAATCAAAGAGTATTCGGATTATGACAAGCGAATAATTGCCTACATTATTAGCAACAAAACTATTGATTCCCAAAAATTACGCCAATATTTATTAGACCTTTTACCTGAGTATATGATCCCATCGGATTTCAAGGGTATTTCAACTATACCTTTCACCCCCAATGGTAAAATTGATCGTATTGCGCTCGCCTCTTCTGAAATTGGTTCGATTGGTTCTGGGGTTGATTTCGTCCCTGCCAAGTCAAGTCTTGAAAAAACTATTGCAAGCATTTGGAAAGAGGTTCTCGACGTCTCAACTGTTGGAGTCAATGACAATTTTTTCGATTTAGGGGGAAATTCCCTGCTAACTATTCAAATTGTTAGCAGACTGAAAAAGCATGTAACTAAGAAACTGAAGGTCCTAGATTTATTTCGCTATACCACCATAAAGGCATTAGCCGAGTATCTAACTGATGACTCACCAGCATATATAGCATCAAAGCAAGAACCAAAAGCTACCGCCACTAAGTCTAGTGATATTGCTGTAATTGGAATGGCGTGTCGATTCCCTGGAGCTGCAAGCCTAGACGATTTTTGGGTAAATCTAAAAAATGGGGTAGAGTCCATTTCTTTCTTCTCAGACATGGAACTACAAGCTGAGGGAGTTCAACAGGGCTTATTAAAAAAACATAACTATGTCAAAGCAAAAGGCATCATTGATGGTGTTGAATTCTTTGATGCTAATTTCTTCTCATACTCACGGAGAGAAGCTGAGTTGATGGATCCGCAGTTGAGGATCCTCCACGAGTGCTGTTGGCATGCCTTAGAGGACGCAGGTTATTATTCGGGTAATTACAAAGGTAGTATAGGGCTTTATGCAGGCTCATCAACCAATCTATATTGGTTGAACCAACTATACAGTGATGTTTCCGACCCAACGGAGGAGTGGCAAATTGCCAATATCAATGGTGCATCAATAACTATGCCTATTTCTTACAAACTTGATTTAAATGGTCCCTCCGTTTCTATTGAGACAACCTGCTCTACATCCTTGGTTGCAATCCATACTGCTTCACAGGCTCTTCTAGCGAGAGAATGTGATATGGCTATTGCTGGTGGTGTGTCCATTCTTCTCCCTAAAAAAGCAGGGTATCTTTATAAGGAAGGAATGATCCGTTCTCCTGATGGTCATTGTCGTGCATTTGACGACCGAGCCCAAGGAACAGTTAGTGGTGATGGAGCTGGATTGGTTGTGCTTAAACCTCTCTCTGCCGCTATTGAGGATGGTGATTACATATATTCTGTGATTAAAGGGACTGCTGTTAACAATGACGGTTTAAGGAAAATTGGTTATACAGCACCCAGCATTACTGGGCAAAGTGATGTTATTCAATTAGCTCACCGAAAAGCAAAAATAGATCCCAATAGCTTGGGGTATGTTGAAGCTCATGGCACTGGTACAGCGTTGGGAGATCCTATTGAATTTGAAGCCCTAAATACTTCTTTTAATACAAAAGAAAAAAACTATTGTGGTATTGGTTCAGTAAAAACCAATATTGGGCATCTTGGTGCGGCAGCTGGAGTTGCTGGTTTTATTAAAACAGTGCTTTCACTACATCACAAATACATTCCTCCTAGCCTTCATTTTGACAGCCCAAATAGTCGTATCGACCTCGACAATTCGCCTTTCTATGTAAATACTCATCTCAAAAAATGGCCTGTTTACGCTGGCACTCGGCGTGCTGGGGTTAGCTCATTTGGTATTGGAGGAACCAACGCTCATGTGATCTTAGAGCAAGCCCCAAAGTATGAAAAGCAGTCAACCACCCAAGCAGCTCAGCTTATCCTTGTCTCCGGTAATACTGAAAAATCATTACGAAAGAACTGCTTGAATCTTTATAACTATCTAAATGCCAATCCAGACTTACACATTACTAATCTAGCATACACGCTTCAGGCTAGGAGAAAGCATTTTAAGCACAGAATTTCAATAGTTGGTTCGACACATGAGGGAATAACGTCTGCACTTAGAGCCATGGTTTTTGAACCATTTGCCAATGTGTCTAAGGCAGTAGCGTCAGATAAGCTACATATAATCTTTATGTTCCCCGGTCAGGGGGCCCAATATCCTAATATGGGCCATGAATTATATGAACGTGAACCGGTTTTCAGAAAAGAGATCAATAAAGGGCTTGAGGTTTTAAGTTCCTTGGGTGTTGATGATCTTAAACCTATCATCTATCCCGAGTCTAACTCAGAGAAAAAGGCAGCTATAAAACTAATAAACCAAACTCAATATACTCAGCCTTTGTTGTTCCTTTTTGAATATGCGATTTCAAAATTGCTCAAGAGTTGGGGGATAACTCCCCAAGCGATGATTGGCCATAGTCTTGGGGAATATGTGGTGGCATGCCTGGCTGGAGTTTTTTCTTTCGAAGATGGTTTGAATCTCACTGCCAGTCGTGGTCGACTTATGCAAAGCATGGAAAAAGGATCCATGTTGTCTGTCGCAGTCGATATCAATAAGCTGCATGGATTATTAGCGGGACAAGACAATTTGTCGATTGCAGCTTTGAACAGTCAAAATTTATCTGTTGTTTCCGGGCCCGATCATGCAATTTCCGCCTTTAAAAAACAGCTAGACTCTCATGGGATTTTTTCAACTCAACTACATACATCTCATGCTTTCCATTCCCACATGATGGATCCTGCTCTGCAACAATTTGAGGATCTGTTAAAAGATGTGGAGTTTCATCCTCCTCAAATCCCCTACCTCTCAAATCTTACAGGAGATTGGATTTCGCCTGAACAAGCAACAGACTCTCAATACTGGGCAAAACATTTTCGGCAAACAGTTAACTTTGTTGGTGGGATAGACAAATTATTAGAGTATTCGAATTGTGTTTTTATCGAAATTGGTCCAGGGAAAACCTTAAAAACCTTTGTCAAAGAGCATTGCAAGAGAAAAAACAATCTAACCATAATTAACACTATAAAGCACCCTCAACAAGTTGTTACTGATACCGAATATTTGTTAAGGAAAATAGGTTTATTGTGGGAAGAAGGTGTTAGTTTTGATTGGAAGGCTTATAACTCAAATGAGAGAAAACGTAAAATTCCCTTGCCGCCGTATGCTTTTGATCGTAATTATTATTGGAAATATGGCGTGAACTCCAAGAAATTGGCTGGTTTCAAGGCTCAAAGTGATATTAAAAATGAAATATCAGATTGGTTTTACACCTCAAACTGGGTTAAGACATGCTCCATTCTTAATTCTACCTGTGAACAAAGTGATGCTTTATGGTTATTATTTCATGACGAAACATCAATTAGTAAAAATATCCAAAGTCAATTAACAGCAATTGGAGCAGACTATATAACCATTCAGTGCGGGGATAGGTATTTAAAAAAGAGTGATTGCAAGTATGTCATTCGGCCACACGTTTTTGACGATTTTTATAGTTTGTTAAATCAAGTGACTCTCCAGAAGGATCGGCCCGTAAATGTGGTCCATTTATGGAATTATCTCGGGGTTTCAGATTTCTCTGATAATAATGCAATTCCATCAGGTTTTGCCAGTCTCTTTTATTTGGCGCGTGCTATAGGGTATGTCGATAGCAAGTCACAGTATCATATTGTCGTGGCTACCAAGCATATGGAGGCCGTAACGTCGGAAGACACACTATTCCCTTTAACTGCAATCCTTAAAGGTCTAATTAAAGTTATTCCCCAAGAGTATCATAATATCACGACTCAAACTGTAGATATTGGTAGTCGTATTTTAAGCACTGCTAAACAAGTTGCTAGTGCTTTATTGTCCGAATTCACTAACGGTATAGGCAGTGTGTTTGAACAAACCGTTGCTTATAGGAAAGGCCAGAGATTTATTCAAAGATATAACTCAATCACTATGGCTAAACATGATACGGCTAAGAACCTGCTACGGACTAATGGAGTTTATTTGATAACCGGAGGTCTGGGAGGAATGGGGTTGGTGCTTGCCGATTATTTAGCAAAAAACTTTAAAGCAAATCTCATTCTTACAGGCCGATCCTTTTTCCCACCAGTTAACGAATGGGAGGATTGGTTAAGTGATCATGGGCAAGACCCTATCTCTCAAAAAATTATCCGATTGAAAACGCTGGTTGAGTGTGGGGCAAAAATTATCACCTTTTCTGCCGACGTCTCAAATCTAGCAGCAATGAAAGAAGTTTTTTCTAAAAGCCTTAAGGCTTTTAATAGAATTGACGGAGTGATCCATTGTGCAGGTCTGGCCGATGCAGGGATGATTCAATCTCGAGATATGGAATCTATAAAAAGGATTCTTCTTCCTAAAGTCCAAGGTGCAATTGTCCTCAAAAAAATAATTATTAGTTTGGGAAACAAAAAACCAGGTTTTCTGATGCTATGCTCTTCAATTAGTTCAATTCTTGGGGCGTTTGGTCAAGTTGGGTATGTCGCAGCTAATGCGTTTCTAGACGCTTTAGCACATGCAAATAATAGGGAATCGGAATGCCTCACTATCAGTATTAATTGGGATACATGGCAGGAAGTGGGAATGGCGGTAAAACCAACTATTGGAGAGTTTTTAAGTCAACCTGAATCTAAAAGCACTCTGGTGGATCATCCCCTTCTGGATTGTTGCGTTGCAACAGCATCAAACCAACTGCAAAAAAACTATATTACAAGACTTTCAGTAAAAAACAATTGGTTGCTAGATGAGCATCGGATAATGGGCAAGGCTGTGTTTCCTGCAACGGGGTATGTGGAAATCGCGATTGCTGCATTCAATCATTATACCTGTAAAAAACATGTGCAGATTAAAGAGATCTTTTTTATGGAGCCATTATTCGTTGAAGAGTCTGAACATGTTGAAATCACTACTATTTTGACCAAATTGGGTGCTGGCTATGAATTTATTATTAAATCAAAAGGTAACTCCTTTGATGATACTTGGACAGAGCATGCGCGAGGAAAAATAGAGGAGTCTATCAACCAAACGATGATTGAGGTCGATATTGAAGATATTCAGACAAGGTGCTCTAGAGTCTTTGAACACAAAGGAGAACCATTCAAGTCGCATACAGGCCAAATGACTTTTGGACCACGATGGGGCAGTCTACAACACTCATACTATGGTCAAGATGAGGCCTTGGTGACATTGTTGTTACCGGAACAATTTGCAGAAGATCTATCGCAATACACAATTCATCCCGCATTAATGGATCTAGCCTCTTCTTTTTTCGAACAAAACTTTTCTGATGGTGAATCCTACTTACCGTTTTGTTATCGAAATCTAGAAATAATTGCGCCATTTCCTGCCAAAATCAGTAGCTTTGCAACATACAAACCCAATGACAGTAAAGAAACAATAACCTTTTCACTCCTAATTACTGATGAGCACGGCACAGTGCTAGCCAAAAGTGAAGAATTTACTCTTAAACGCACAAAAAAACAGGCTCATTCGAAATTGCAAATACCGCGCTCAAGCAACTACGAACTAAACATTGAACAACCTGGAGATCTCAACAGCTTGAAGCTAAACCCCTCAGTACGTGAGACGTTGAAAGCAGGTGAAGTTGAAATTGAAACCCTAGCAACCGGATTAAATTTTAAGGAAGTACTAATGTCTTTGGGGATGTTATCTGTTCCAAAAGGATTTAACCCTGCATTGGGTTTAGAGTGTGCAGGAACAATTTCCTCTGTGGGACCTGGAGTGAAAGATTTTATTGTTGGAGATGAAGTCATCGCATTGACCTCGAATGGTTTTGGGCGTTATGTTAAAACTCGTGTCAATACCGTTTACGCTAAACCACCAAATCTAACTTTTGAAGAATCTGCTGCTATTCCTGTATCATTCATGACTGCATACATGGCTCTTGTCATCAAGGGCCATGTAAAAAAGAGAGAGAAAATCCTTATTCATGCGGCTACTGGTGGGGTCGGGTTAGCCGCAGTTAGAATTGCCCAGTGGATAGGTGCGGAATTGTATGTTACCGCCGGTAGTCAAAGAAAAAGGGAGTACTTGGCTCAACTAGGGATTAAGCACATATTCGATTCACGCTCTTTAGCATTTGCTGACCAAATAATGGATACGACGGCTGGTAAAGGCGTCGATGTTATTCTTAACTCCCTTTCTGGCGAAGCTTTTATCAAAAGCCTATCTATTTTAGCACCTTATGGACGTTTTCTGGAGATTGGTGTACGTGACATCTTATCTAATCATCAGCTCGGGATGAAGTTTTTTTCAAAAGGACGTTCGTTTATAGGAATTAATCTAGGAGATGAGTTTCCGCGCTTCCGTGAGATATTTCAAGATATGTTAACATTTTTAAAAGATGGCGAATTAGAAATATTGCCTATATCAGTCTTTGATCTGAACAGTGTTAGGGAAGCATTTCATTACATGGCAGGTGCAAAGCATATTGGGAAGATAGTCATTGCTCATAAAAGCAAGAAATCTATGGATCGCCTCAATCTCGCAAGTCGTCAGAACCATTACAATAACAAGAACCTTGAGCATGGCATTTTGAATAATGAGGGGGTTGATGTATTCTCTCGGGTCTGTAATCATAACTCTTTTGCATCTTTGGGGGCAGAGAGCCAGGTTATTGTTTCAACGCACAATCTAGAAAAAAGGTTGGAGAAACAATTTCAGACTGGTTTTAAAACTTTTCAGCAAACGGATTTATCGTCAGTAGGTATATCGGTAACTCGTCCTCGTCCTAAGCTAACCAACGAATACGTATTACCAGTGACTGATAATGAAAAAGAATTAGTACGTGTCTTTGAACAATTCTTGGGAATTGATCAGATAGGAATCTACGACAATTTTTTTGAGCTTGGAGCGTCTTCATTGGATGTTATCCAAATTCATTCTCAGGTGGAGCAATTATTTAAGAAAGAATTCTCTGTGGTGAGCATGTATTCATATCCCACAATTAAACAGCTTGCCGATTATTTAACAGAGGCTAAAACTCAAACACGCATTGTGGAAGGATCTCATAATAAAAACAGATCTAAACAGGCTTTGAACAAAACAATGACTCTTCTGAAAGGAAAAAGGTAGAGATGAGTGGATTCTCAAATAGTAATGATGCATCAGGGTTAGAAATCGCAGTTATTGGTATGGCTGGTCGATTTCCTGAAGCTAAAGATATCCAAGAATTCTGGAGCAATTTGGTAAAAGGGAAAGAATGTGTGTCTTTTTTTTCCGAAGACGAGCTGTTAGGGGAAGGTATACCATTAGAAGTGATAAGGAAAAATAATTATATAAAAGCAAAACCTTATATTGATGATATTGAATCTTTTGATGCTTATTTTTTTGGTTATTCTCCAAGAGAAGCGGTAATTATGGATCCACATATTCGAGTTTTCCATGAAACTGTTCACCATGCTTTGGAAGACTCTGGCTATGACCCTCAAAAATATGATGGATTAATAAGCCTGTATGCTGGAGCCTCAACAAGCAAGCAATGGATGCGTAACGTTTTTTCTAGAGAAATTGATGGGATAGCAGATAGATTTGAAACAGGATTTTTAGCTTACAAAGATATGTTGAGTCAGTTGGTTTCATATAAACTCAACTTGCGTGGTCCTAGTCACACTCTTTACACTGCGTGTTCTACATCTCTTACTGCGATTCACCTGGCTTGCCAGGGACTTCTTATGGGGGAGTGTAGTATTGCAGTAGCAGGGGGAGTAACCATTGAGCTACCTATAAAGTCAGGGTATTTTTATCAGGAAGGAATGATTTTGTCATCTGATGGGCACTGCAGACCTTTTGATGCAAAAGCATCAGGTACATTGTTCGGTGATGGTTCAGGTGCTGTTGTGCTAAAAAGGCTAGAAGATGCTATCGAGGATAGGGACAATATCTATGCCGTGATAAAGGCTTCTGCTTGCAATAATGATGGACAGCAAAAGGTGGGATTTGCCGCCCCTAGTGTTCAGGGGCAACAACAAGTACTTGAGGCTGCCTATGACTTAGCCGGAGTAGCGCCCCAAACCATTTCGTTTGTTGAAGCTCATGGTACAGGGACAGATATCGGAGATCCCATCGAAGTTGAGGCGTTGACTAATGTTTTTTCGGCAGAACGTATAAAATATTGTACACTTGGATCAGTAAAATCAAATATTGGGCATCTTCATGCTGCCGCTGGTGTAGCAAGTTTCATTAAAACAGTATTGGCGCTTTACAAAAAGCAGATTCCACCGACCATTAACTGCTCTGAGCTAAACCCAAAAGTGGATTGGGCTAATTCTCCCTTTCAAATCAATACAGAACTACAGGAATGGGAAACAATGGACGGAAAGAAACGTCGAGCAGGTGTTAGCTCTTTTGGGATTGGAGGAACAAACACACATGTCATTCTGGAAGAGTCTCCACTGACAAATACAGGATGCTATTCATCAGGTGAGGATTATGTTATCCTGTTTTTTTCTGCCAAAAGCAAAAAATCTCTTGAATTACTGATAGATAGCTTTCTACTTTTTTTTGATCGTAACCCAGATGTCAATATCACTGATGTAGCCTATACATTGCAAGTCGGCAGGCAGTTATTTGGGTTCAGAAAGGCTTGTGTTGTCCAGAGTACACAGCAAGCTGTGACTGGTCTCTCTAAAGCCAATTCTAGCTTTTTCGTTTCATCAACCGACAGCTATGTGAATCGTCCAGTTTCTTTTATTTTTAGTGCAAAGGACTCAGAGGACTACACAAACGGGTTCGAACTATATCAGAAACAACCAGTTTTTAAGAAGTGGATTGATCACAGTTGTGAGCAAGTAAAAGCAATTATAGACTTACGGCAACATTTTTTTGAAAAACCGAAGGATGTTAGTGAGGATAATAAAATAAAAAACGCAATATTATTTATTTATGAGTATTCGATGGCCCAATTGTGGATATCTTGGGGGATTTCGCCACAAGTAATGATTGGTGAAAATGTTGGAGAACTAGTTGCTGCGACTCTCGCAGGGGTATTTGATCTCAAGGATGCATTAGCTATGTTTTTGGGGGACGACAATTCATGTGATGAAGTAATATTGAAAACTCCTAGAACAGCACTTTTTTCTATAGGTATAGGAGATTGGATCTCAAATAAAGAGGCTCAGGATCCAAGTCATTGGAAAGCTATTCTGTCTAAAAAAACTACGTTGCAAAACTACCCGAAAGAATTATTTGAAGCTAGAAAAGATGTATTTCTTGGGATTGGACCTTGCTCATTTTTAACTGATTTTCTAAAAGATTTCCCCAAAGAAAATGAGACAAGTATTGTGTTATCAAGCTTTGCAAAACCTTCAATCAATGAAGATGAATCTTCGGTTCTTTACCGTTGTTTGAGTCAATTAGCTGTCTCTGGCGTTGCTGTAGACTGGGATAAGATATATGTCAACAGTAAACCTCGACGTCTATCGCTACCATTGTATCCATTTGACAGAAAAAACTATTGGAGCTTTCAAGGTGACCAAGATTGTTGTCAAGACTTAGCACACCCACAAAAATCAGTTACATTAGAAGCTATCCAGTTTGAAGTGCGTCCCCAAATCGAAGCATCCTATCAGTCGCCATCTACAGAGGCAGAACAAGTTATTTGTGAACTCGTAAGGGATTTGCTAGGGGTGGACCCTATTGGGGTTAATGATGATTTTTTCGAATTGGGAGGACATTCTCTCTTGGCCACTCAATTGATTTCTCGAATAAAAGACATTTTCCAAGTCGAATTGTCATTGGAGACATTTTTTAAAAAACCCACAGTAAATGGTGTGCTGGAAAAACTGATGGAGATTTGGATGACCGCAGAAAAAATTGAAAAAATTGCGTTGTTGTATAGAGAATACCAAAATCGAAAAAACTAACTGAAAGGAGCCTCGATCATATGTCGAAAATAATAGGAGTCATTGGTGCAGGTGTCATGGGGACGGGTGTGGCTCAGTCATTTGCTCAATCTGGATATAGCACTGTTCTCATTGACATATCAGAAAAAAAACTTAGTGAAGCAAAAGATAAGATAAAGAAGAATCTTCGCTTTCAGAGGTTATTTTCACAAGAGAATGCAGAGTATTATGATATTGATTCTACTATAGATAGAATAATTTTTGAAAAAGGCTATGGCAGTTTAGTAAAGGTAGACGCTTTAGTAGAAAATGTTACAGAAAACTGGGATATTAAAAAGGATGTGTATCAAGAAATTGATAAAATATGCTCTGCAGATTGTTTTTTTGGAGTTAATACATCTGCCATTCCAATTACAAGAATTGCGTCCTTAACAAACCGACCGCACAAAGTTGTAGGAATTCATTTCATGAATCCTGTACCTTTGATTCCAATGGTTGAGGTTATCAAAGGATACCATACAGACGAAGTGACAATGAAACAGACTCAGGATCTGATACAAAGCTTAAAAAAACAATGTATAGTGGTAAACGATTCTCCAGGGTTTGTAACCAATAGAGCTATGATGATTTTTGTTAATGAAGCAATTTTCATGTTGCAAGAACAAGTTGCTACAAGCGAGGAAATTGATACGCTTTTTAAGCAGTGTTTTGGTCATAAAATGGGGCCTCTCCAAACAGCAGATTTGATTGGTTTGGACACTATTTTGAATTCACTTACAGTTCTGTATGATGGGTTTAATGACAATAAATATAGGCCATGCACACTTCTTAAGAAAATGGTAGATGCAGGCTTACATGGCGTTAAATCAGGGCGCGGTTTTTATGATTATTCATATTAAGACAAAAGGATTATTATTATGATTGAAGCTAAAAAAAAGATCAAAGCATATTTATCCCGATCAGTTAGAGATGGTGAACTGAAAGATGATGATGATATTTTTGACCTTGGCTTGGTTCATTCTTTATTTGCTATGCAACTAATTCTATTTATCGAAAAAGAATTTGGAATTGAGTTAGACGATGGCGAGATAGACTTTGACAATATCCGAACACTTAATGAGATGGTCTCCCTTGTCGAACACCGAAAAAATGTTTCTGTGAAATAACTGGCTTATTCAATGCTCAACTGCGATATCAATCTATGGAGGGAGGATGGAAGAGCAAGTGGGGTTCTATCGTTCAGATAAAGACAAAACAGAGTTTCGTGAATTTGTGGATAAGGAAATAATTCCAAGAGCTCAAGAATTTGATGAAACGGAGCAAATACCTCATGAGGTATTTCGGCTTATGAGTAACAGAGGAATACTGGGAGCGGCTATTCCGGCTCGATATGGTGGTACTGAAATGGATGTATTGACTCTCGGTGGTTTACACGAAGAGTTAGGGAGAGGATACGGTTCGGTGCAGAACCTTGTGACAGTTTATGGAATGGTTGCTAAAGCCATCTCTCGTTGGGGAAGTGAAGAGCAAAAAAAACGTTGGTTATCCAAGATTGCAAATGCTGAAACTATTGTATCAATAGCTATTACTGAACCCAAAGTGGGTAGTGATATTAAAAGCCTTGAAACAGTGGCTAGCCCGGATGGGAATAGTTTTATTTTAAATGGCAAAAAGAAATGGATAACTCTCGGACAAATAGCTGATATCTTTTTAGTTTTCGCAAGGATAAATGGCAAAAAAGGCGCGGCTTTTTTAATTGAGAGACAAACACAAGGTCTTGAAATTCATCCAATTAAAAGCATGCTTGGATTAAAAGCTAATATGTTGGCGGAAATTCATTTAGAAGATTGTCGAATACATAAAGACAATCTTTTAGGAAGAGCAGGAATGGGATTAACTCATGTTGCGAACTCTGCATTAGATGAAGGCAGGTATACTACCGCATGTGGATGCATTGGACTCGGTCAGGGGTGTCTAGATAGATGCTTGGATTATGCACAATCACGCCAACAATTTGGGGTATCCATTCGGAAACACCAACTCATTCAAAAAATGATCACAGAAATAGTTGTTTCTTTAAAAGCTGCAAGGCAATTATGCATTAGGGCGGGGTATTTCCGAGAGTCTAAAGATCCAGGCTCCATTACTGAAACACTGGTCGCAAAATATTATGCATCAAAAATGGCAAACACTGTAGCAAATAATGCGGTGCAGATTCTTGGAGCCTCTGGTTGCCAGAAAGGGGCGGTTGTTGAACGGTATTATCGTGACGCAAAAATCATGGAGATTATTGAGGGAACATCTCAGGTATACGAAATACATATTGCTAATAGTGTTTTTAATCGTTCACTTACCTAGCAATACAAACAAGCCAATTAGCTGGTTTGATTTATGGTTGTGGTATGAGGTTAGGAAAAAACTAGGACAATTATGGAAGAAAAAGTTGCGTTGTTATTTCCCGGGTCAGGGTCTCAGTATGTCGGAATGGCTCATACACTGTACAAGCAGTATCCTATTGTACGACAAACTTTCCAAGAGGTTGATGATTATTTGGGATACAAGCTGTCAAAAATATGTTTTGAAGGAGGCATCACAAAGCTCAATAAGATTCAAAATATGTTACTCGCAATCTATACAACGAGTGTAGCATTTTTTCACGTTTTTCAAGAAGAAAGCGGCATTTTCCCTACGTACTCTGCAGGCCATAGTTTGGGAGAATACTCAGCCCTTACATGCAGTGGGGTGCTCTCCTTCTCAGATGGAATTAGAATTATTAAACGCAGATGTCAAATTGCCGATGAAGTCGCAAGAGAACAAAAAGGCTGTATGTCAATTATTAAAAATACAACTGTTTCAGCAATTTCACGTGCGTGTGCTTCGTTTAATAGCGATGGAATGATTGCAACAGTGGCTTGCTATAACTCTCCGACACAATTCCTGATATCCGGCAATGAAAAAGCGATTATGGAGGTAGAAAAGAAGCTAATCTCTGAATATGACGATGTGCAAGTAGCACCAATTGTAGGAGGAGCACCTTATCATAGTCCGTTAATGAAAAAAAAAGCAGAAGAATTTAAAGACGAGTTAACTCAATATACTTTGGAAGATTTTAATTGGCCAGTTGTTTCTAATGTTGACTCTGTCCCCTATCAATCAAAAGATGAAGTAGTAGATAAACTCGTTCGTCAGCTTTATAACCCTGTCTTGTGGATAGATACTATTTCTTATTTATGTAAAAAAAACGTCACAACTGTATTTGAAGTTGGCCCACAGAGTATTCTTAAAAATCTAACCAAAGAAAACACAGATTTACTAAGTGCCTTTTCCATAGACGATAAAACTGACCGAAAAAGAATTTTTTCTTCCATGAGTGATAATCAATTAGAAGGCGCCGCTCATATTTCACGGCTCCAAGCAATAAAACTATGTTTAACTCACGCGGTTTCCACCCGTAATAATCGGGCTGATACCGAAGATTATGACCATAAAGTCATATCCTTGTACGAGAAAATAATGAAAGATAAGAATATGTTTGAAGCAAAACGGGATCTCCCTACGGAAGAACACGTAATACAATCCTTAATAATGTTGAATGAAGTATTCAATGCCAAAAGAACCCCTGAAAGTGAGCGCAACATGAGGATTCAACAAATATTGGATAAAACAGGTATTGTTGATATTTACGCCAAGTGTCATTTTATTAGGAGTAAAAATGATTGTTAACACACAAAACTCTTTAGCGAATAATCATTTTTTGAATCGGTTTAACGATACTGATTCGCCTTATTCGTACGACAAGACAGTCGTCCAGTTGTTTGAGGAGTGTGCTGCTAAATCTCCAGAAAGTATAGCTATTTACGCAAATAATGCAAAGTTGACCTATAGAGAGTTAAGTGATAAATCGAATCAGCTAGCATGGCTGCTGCGTAAGAAAGGGGTGAAGCCTAATTCAATAGTTGCTTTGGTGACAGAGCGCTCATTTGAGATGATTATTGGTATTTTTGCTATCTGGAAAGCAGGCGGTGCCTATATGCCGATAGAACCCACATCTCCTGACTCACTAAAGAGGCGTATGTTTTATGATAGCCAGTGTGACCTCCTACTAGCGCAAGAAACTTTCGTGAACCAGCAAGGCTTCAGAGGTGAAGTTATTGATTTGAATAGTTTTGATCGCAGTGAGACTCGCACAGATCCGTTACCTCAAATCAACGCACCACACGATTTGGCTTATATTATTTACACATCTGGGTCGACCGGACACCCCAAGGGGGTGTTGATAGAACACCATTCTCTAACTAATAGAATTGAATGGATGCAAAAAAAATATCCTATTAAACTAGGGGATGTTCTTTTTCAAAAGACAACTTATATATTCGACGTTTCTGTGTGGGAACTGGTTTGGTGGGCGATTGCAGGTGCAACAGTTTGTCTTTTACCGCCTAATAAAGAACATGATCCTAGGGCATTTGTGAAAGCAATTGAAAAACATCAAGTCACTGTCGTACACTTTGTCCCATCAGTTTTGAGATTGTTTTTAGAGTATATTGGCTCTCGATTTGATCTTAAACGTATTAAAAGTTTAAGGTATGTATTCGTGAGTGGAGAAGCTTTAAATATATCTTTGTTAAAGGAGTTCTATAAGATTTTTCCGTCAAACTATCCAACCAAGCTGATTAATCTTTACGGTCCAACAGAGGCCACAATTGATGTATCTTTCTTTGATTGTCCCCGCAACCATAAAGGAATTGTACCTATAGGAAAACCAATAGATAACACAGGTTTTTATATTTTTGATGAAAATTTAAAACTATGTCCTATCGGACAAACCGGTGATCTATATGTTTTTGGTGTGAATTTGAGTCGAGGTTACTTGAATCGGCCTTTATTGACAGCAGAAAGGTTTGTTTCTGATCCCTTAGTGCCTGGATCAATAATGTACAAAACTGGTGACATGGCCAAGTGGCTTCCAGATGGGAATATAGTTTTTCAAGGACGTTCAGATGGCCAAGTAAAAGTAAGGGGACTGAGAATTGAACTGGGGGAAATTGAATATCACCTGCTTAATCATCCAATAGTAAAAGCTGCCTCTGTTTTGGTTCGTAAAGATAAGGTTGATAATGCATATTTATGCGCTTATGTCATGGCTCCTGACTGTGACAAAGGTTCCAAAGATTCAATAATCCAGCATTTAACGACGAACTTACCCGCATACATGGTTCCATCACAAATACTATTCCTTGATGAGTTTCCACTAAAGAGTAATGGTAAGGTCGATACTTCATCGCTCCCTAACCCTTATCAAGAAGAAACTTTTTCCTGCTCTAATACTAAAAGGTAAGGAATAATTATGGTACCAATAGACAAGAATGAGTCCTTTGTTGATTACCTGACAAAAAAGGGAGTGAGTGCTCCAACCAATCGTGAGTCGAAGATTTTTCATCATCAACTACAAGGGCCTCAGCCCCTTTCTTTCGGACAAAAAAGGATGTGGTTTCTTCAACAACTCAGCCCTTACAGTCCAGCATACAATACTCCTTCTGCAGCACGTATAAAAGGCCCTTTAAATATAAGCGTACTCAGAAAAGTCTTCATAGAACTGATGGGACGGCACCATAGCCTTCTCGTTAGCATTAGGATGGTGCAAGGTGAGTTAAAGCAGGTATTGTCAACCCCAGATGATCTCTTGTTTGTTGTCGATGAGCTTGACTCAAACGGGAGTCCTCTCGATGACGCTATTCAGGATGCTGTCAATGAACTTGGAAGCCAACCATTCGATTTGTCAACGGGTCCATTATTCTCGGTTCGGGTTTTACGGATCAAAGACACTGATCACGTTTTACTTTTAAATTTCCATCACATTATTTGTGATGGTTGGTCAAAAGGCATGCTTATTAAAGAAATGTCTCTTCTATACGAAGCATTTCTTGATAATCTATCCTACCCTTTACCTTCACTACCCATAAACTACTTTGATTTCGTCCAATGGCAGACTGAGCGCATGAACCATGGCGCCTTTGACTTACAGTTGAAATATTGGAGAACTCAACTCAAGGAAGGCTTTCCAGTCCTTGAATTACCTTTTGATTATCAACGTCCCCCTGTACAATCAAACCGAGGAAGCTTTCAATTATTTAATATATCACAACAAACATACAAAAAAATAAAGTTATTCATTCAAACGGAAAAGGTCACTCTTTTTATGTTCTTGATTGCTGTGTTCAAGATTCTTCTTCATAGGTATTCGGGGCAGCAAGATATTCTCGTTGGTACTCCTGTCGCAGGAAGGAACCGTAGTGAGCTAGAGAAAATAATAGGATTATTTGTAAATACGTTAGTTTTGAGATCAACTGTTTTTTCAAATTATAGTGTTAAAGATTTTCTCAAGCAGGTTCGAAAAACAACTCTTGAGGCTTATGAAAATCAGGATGTTCCTTTTGAAAAAATTGTCGAGGAAATCAACCCGACTAGGTCTATAAGCCACAACCCTTTTTTTTCAGTTATGTTACAAGTTGACAATGCCGCAATGCCTTTAGATTTTGCGAAATTGGAGTTGACGCCATTGCAAATAAATTCGGGTATGTCACAAGTTGATTTATCTATGACATTCTGGGAGGAAGACGATGGCCTTATGGGTTCGCTTGAATATAATACTGATCTTTTTAAACCTGAGACAATCGAGCGAATTATTGCACATTATGAGACATTGTTAAGAGCAGTTTTGAGTAATCCAAATCGTAAGATTTCTAGTCTCCCGCTCATCACTGAAAAAGAGAAAAAGGAGATTCTATTTTACTGGAATAATACCAGTTTTCCACTGTCTAAAAACGATTCTATAATCTCTCTTTTTGAGGAAAAAGCACATAAACGGCCAGATCATATCGCTGTTATTCATTTGAATAAGGATATTACCTATCGAGAACTAAATGAGAGAGCCAATCAAATTGCGCATATTCTTCAGAATAAAGGAATTGGTAAAAACTGTTTTGTCCCGATATATTTAGAAAAGTCGATAGAGCTAGTCGTTGCAATTATAGGGGTTTTAAAAGCTGGAGCAGCCTATGTCCCAATTGCCCCATCCTCTCCTATTGAAAGGGTGATGCTTCAGATAAAAGAATTGCATAGTAAAACGATGATCAGTAAAAAGAAGTATCTAGTTACAGATATAATGGATATCGATACAACTGTTCTGTGTTTAGATAGAGACAAGGAAATGATTAATTCTCAGGACAGAAGAGTTCCAAATAGATCAGTTAGGTTTGATGACTTAGCCTGTTTGATTTATACATCTGGATCGACGGATATCCCCAAAGGGGTATTGATCGAACATCATAGCATCTTGAATCTTACAACCTCATTTATTCAGTCCTATAATGTTAATCATAACGACAGAATGCTACCTATTACTTCAGTTGGCTCTGCAAGTCTTGTCGGGGAAGTATTACCAATTTTGGCCGCTGGAGGGAGTTTGTTTCTTACGGAGAAAAATCTGTTTCTTGATTTGGATGAGCTAGTTTCTCTTATAGATTTATATGACGTTACTATTTTAAGTACTATTCCTTCGTTGATCTCTAGGTTAAATACCAATCAACGGAAACCAAAAAATCTGCGTCTTCTTTTGAGCGGTGGAGAAACGCTTTTTATAGACCAAATCAATCAGTTTTCAGATTCGGTTCAAATAGTCAATGGTTACGGCTTGAGTGAAAGCACCGTTTGTTCGACATGTAAAACATATGATACTACCATCGACTCCAGTGATTTGATAGTATCCATTGGAAAACCTATTATAAACACTAAAATCTATGTTCTTGATGATGAGCTTAACCTTCTCCCTGTTGGCGTCAAAGGGGAAATATACATAAGCGGAGAAGGTATTGTCAGAGGTTATTTAAATAATGACAAACTCACGACTGAACGTTTTATAAACAACCCATACAATACGAATCAGCGATTATTTAAAACCGGTGATTTGGCCTGCTGGTTGCCAAATGGTGAGTTAAGATTTTTTGGGAGATCTGATGAGCAAGTTCAAATCAACGGCTTCAGGGTTGAGTTAAAAGAAATCGAAAAGCATCTGAGATTGTATCCTCATATCGACGATGTTGTTGTTACTTTAAAAGAGGATTCTCTTGGTGAAAGAAGACTGTCAGCATTTTACACAAACTCGCAGCAAGTAGTTTATTCAACAGAGCAATTACGGGAGTGGTTATCCAATCGTTTACCTCAGTATATGATACCGAGCCATTTTATTCTAATGAATGAGCTTCCAGTAAATACGAATGGAAAAATTGATGTAAGAGCCCTGCCTTCTATTACTTCCAAGAGACCCTCTCTTGGAACACCATACGAACAACCACAAACAGATACTGAAAAGATCATTTCCCTAATATGGGAAGAATCTCTTAATATCAAAGGTTTAGGGATTGATGATAATTTTTTTGATTTAGGTGGCCACTCCCTGTTGTTAATTGATATTTATAACCGTTTGAAAAACCAATACAAAGGTATGGAGATAACTATAGTTGACTTGTTTAAATACACAACGATCCGCTCACTCGCAAGATTTGTCAGTGATGAACATGAGCATGCTAAGCTTTCTTTTGATGCTATATACGTTAAGGCTAGTAAACAGAGAGCCATTTTAAATAAACGATCATATAAAGCATAGTTGAAAGAATTATTATGAAAACAGACAAAAATAATCAGGATCTTTATGGTGTTGCTATTGTTGGGATGGCAGGTCGATTTCCGCAAGCTGATAATATCAATGTGTTTTGGAGCAATCTCACTCAAGGTTCAGAAGGGGTGTCTTTTTATTCTGATGATGAATTAATTAAAGCAGGGGTGCCAGATGATCTAATAGCGCATCCCGATTATATTAAAGCACGGGCGGGTCTTGATGGTACAGAACTATTCGATGCTTCTTTTTTTGGAATTAATCGACGTGAAGCTGAAATAATGGATCCTCAGCATCGTCTTCTTTTGGAATGTTCTTGGGAAGCATTGGAAAACAGTGGGTATGACCCTGAAAAATTTAATGGTTCTATCGGTATTTATGCTGGGAAAAGCATGGGAGGGTACGCTTTTTTCAATGTTTTTCCACAGTTAAAAAAGTGGATGTCTTCAGGTAGTTTACAAGCTGCGATTGGTAATGATAAAGATAGCATGACAACTACTGTTGCTTATCACTTAAACCTAAAAGGACCAGCCATTAGTATCCAATCGTCTTCTTCGACATCTCTGGTAGCGGTCTGCTTAGCTTGTCAAAGTCTATTAACCTATCAATGTGATATGGCTTTAGCTGGAGGCGTTTCTGCAGGTCCACCTTTAAAAAACGGATATCTGTATGAAGAAGGAGGAATAATGTCGAGTGATGGGCATTGTCGACCTTTTGACGCCCAAAGCAATGGATTTGTTCCTGGGGATGGGGTTGGCTTGGTGGTATTAAAAAGGTTAGAAGATGCAGTTCACGACAAAGATCATATATGGGCTGTCATCAAAGGTTTTGCTGTAAACAACGATGGGTCTTCGAAGGTCAGCTACAGTGCTCCCAGTGTTGATTCCCAATCTCAAGTGGTTGTAGCTGCCCAAGCAGTCGCAGATGTGCATCCAGAAACTATCAGTTATATAGAAGCACATGGTACTGGAACCAATTTGGGAGACCCTATTGAGTTGGCTGCTTTGACACAAGCGTTCAGGGCTCGTACAGATAAGAAACAATTTTGTGCTATTGGTTCTGTAAAAAGCAATATCGGTCACCTTGACACAGCCGCAGGGGTAGCAGGACTTATAAAGGTTGCTTTATCTTTAAAGCACAAAACAATTCCTCCAACGATAAACTATTCTTCGCCAAATCCAAACATTGATTTTAATGATAGCCCATTTTACGTTAACACCGAAACGATGGATTGGCCTTTTTTTGGGGGGCCCCGCAGAGCTGGGATAACCTCTTTAGGGATGGGGGGGACTAATGCACATGTTGTCTTGGAAGAAGCTCCAACCTCTCCCGAAAAAGATAGGCTTGATACCTGGCAAATAGTACCTATTTCAGGTAAGTCCCAAAAGGCCTTAAGCAGTAATTGTAATCGTCTTGTTGAACATTTAAAAGCTAACTATCACGAACGTATTGAAGACATTGCTTTCACCTTACAAATGGGAAGGCGAGAGTTTAGTTATCGCCGTGCAATAGTGTGTCAAAATGTTCAGAGCCTTATTAAGGTATTAGAGAAAAATCAATTAGAAGAGGTTTCCCCATGTGCTACAGGTTCAAGTCGTCCTGTCGTCTTTATGTTTACAGGCCAAGGGACACAGTACCTTAATATGGGGCAAGATTTATACAAAGAACAGATAATCTTTCGACAGAATATCGATCTCTGCGCAACAATCCTTCTAACCAAAAAGTGTCGAGATATCCGTAGTATTCTGTATCCATCTCATAAAGCTGAAAGTCTAGGACAAAAGGAAGATATAGAACAAACATCTATTGCTCAGCCTCTTATTTTTGCCTTTGAATATGCTCTTGCACAATTATGGATAAGCCTAGGAGTCAAGCCTTCTGGGATGATTGGACATAGTTTAGGTGAGTTAGTTGCAGCTACCCTAGCGGGAGTTTTTTCTTTAGAAGATGCTTTGAGTATAGTAGCTTCCCGTGCTGAGATTATGCAGAAACAAAAAACAGGGTCGATGCTAGCCGTTGAAATGAATGAATTTGATGTTGATACTATTCTTGATGAGAATATCTCTCTTGCAGCAGTAAACTCGCCTCGTCTCTGTGTCGTTTCCGGTGCTAAGCATGCTATTATGAAACTCAGTGTGGATTTGTCAAATAAAGGGGTTTTTTCAAAGGAATTGAGTACTTCACACGCTTTTCATTCAAGAATGATGGAACCAGCTCTTGAAGAATTTAAATCGGTTATACAAATTGTTAAACTGCAGAGACCCAAGCTTCCCTTTGTTTCGTGTGTCACAGGAGATTGGATAAGCGACGATGAAGCAACTGACCCTCAATATTGGGCTGATCAATTGGTAGTTCCAGTTCGTTTTAAAGACGGGATGCGAACTCTTTTGAGGGACAGTACACGTGTATATTTAGAAATAGGCCCAGGTGATACTCTCTGCCAACTAACCCTGCAGCAAAAAAATAATACCACAAATTTGCCTGTTGTTGCTTCTACTCGTTCTTCAAGTGCGGGTATTACCGATAAAGAAGCTCTTTATCTAGCAGCTGCTAAGCTTTGGTCGAACGGAGTTATTATCAACTGGAACAACTATCACTCTTCAGAATTTGGTAGAAGAATACCTTTACCCACCTATTCATTTGAACGAGTTGAATATTGGATAAAAAGTGAAAATGAGAAAAAGGCAGAATCACATAACGAAAAAACAATTTGTCAGAAATCGTCCCCCCCTGCTGGTATAACGGAGCAGGTTTCCGCAGATGACGTTGTATCTGACATTTGGGAGGAATTATTAGGAAAAAAACCCTTGGGACCTGAGGATAATTTTTTCGATGCAGGTGGGGATTCCTTACTGGCAACTCAGTTTTTATCCAGAATTAAGGATAAATTTCAAATCCGTCTTTCACTTAGATCCATTCTGGAAAATCCAACAATTACATCAATAAACAAACAAATTAGCTCTGCATCAGAAGATAGAAAGGAAATGAGAACAATCGCCGACATCATCGAAGACATCAAAAAATCGGAAATAACTCATGAGAATAAAAACAAAAGCTAAGCAAGTGGATCAGCTAACTGCCTTGTCTGTTAAGCAAAAAAGTTTTTTTGAATCACAGATTCAAAAATATAACATCTCGGTTACAGATATCCCTATTGAAAGGAAAGATCACAATCTGCCACAGCACCCAGTTTCTTTTGGACAGAAACGGTTGTGGTTTATCAGTGAATTTGAACCTGACTTTTTTTTTTATAATATTTCTAACGTGTTGAGGATCAATGGTAATCTTGACAAGAAAGCTCTAGAAGAGAGTATTCAGGCACTTGTAGAACGTCATGAAGTTTTACGTACACGTTTTCAGATTAAGAAAGAGGAGCCTGTTCAGATTGTTCTACCTAAGTTAGAAGTTTACTTGAAGATAATTGATTTTTCTTCAGTAACAAAAAATAGCCGTGAGAAACGGATACAAGAAATTCTGACAGCTTATGTGAATAAGCCTTTTCCACTAGACACCCCCCCATTATTTCAAACCGTTTTAATAGAGCTGTCAAATGAAGAATTTATTTTTCTCTTCAACATTTCACATATAATTGCGGATGGTTGGTCAATGCAAATCATCATGAAAGAGCTGACAAACCTTTACAGTGCCTACAGTAATGGTTATGAGCCTAGCTTACCTGATTTACCAATTCAATACAAAGATTACGCCCACTGGCAGAAAGATTGGTTTAAAGATAGGTTTTTAAAAAAAGAAATAGACTACTGGAAGAAGAAGCTAGCAGGTTCCACAAACACTCTTCCAATACCGACAGATTTCCCAAGGCCTACGATTCAATCTTTTAAAGGATCGTGCTATTCTATCGTTATCCCATCACAACTAATTAAGCTAATTCAATTATTTAGTTCTGAGAAATCAGTAACGCCCTACATGTTTTTTCTAGCAGGTTTGAATGTGCTTCTATACAGATATTCCGGGCAAGACGATGTGGTTATAGGGACACCGATTGCTGGGAGGAACCGAAAGGAGACTGAAACTTTAATAGGGTTGTTTGTTAATACTTTAGTGCTGAGAACCCAAATAAATCCAGTTTTAAGCTTTTACGAACTACTTAGGCAGGTCTCCCAAGTAACCCTAGAAGCTTATGAATACCAGAATCTACCATTTGAACGATTGATCGAAGTTTTGAACCCTGATCGGAAGTTAAGCCTATCACCATTATTCCAAATACTGTTTATTTTTCAAAATTTACCTAATACAAATGTTTCAACTAAGGGCATCTATTTAGAGCCTTTGCCGTTTATTAACCAGTCTTCAAAATTTGATTTGACTTTTGAAATAAAAAAACAAGGGGAAGACAATGAATTAAGGATAGAGTTCAATACAGATCTTTTTTTATTGGAGACAATCGAACGGTTGGGGCAACATTACCTAAACATTTTGGCATCAGCTGTGGCCAGCCCGGAAATGCCAATTTCAGATATTCCAATTCTGAGTAAAAAAGAGCGAGAAAAGATCCTCATTACCTGGAACCAAACGGCTCGAGATTATCCAAAGCATTTAACCATCCATGGTTTGTTCGAGAAGCAATCGAAGTTGACGCCCAATAAGGTTGCTATTGTTTTTGATGAAACGAATATTACATATGAACAGTTAGATGTTAAAGCGGAGGCAATTGCTGTTTTACTCCAAAAAAAAGGGGTTACGCTTGGCTCTCGAATTGGTATTCATATGGCTCCATCTATTGAGTTGGTTGCATTACTGCTTGCTGTTCTGAAGGCGGGGGGGGCCTACATCCCTCTTGATCCAAGTTATCCGGCGAGAAGAATCAATTTCATTGCGAATGATGCACAACTAGATTTCGTGGTCGGAGAGGCTAGTTTAGAACATCTCAATCTCCCTGATAATACTCACGAGATAATAGTTAATAAAGACTCTCATATATGGGCTTCCTCAGTAAACAATGCCAGTGTTAAGAATGCAACCTATGAGTACGATTTAGCATATATAATGTACACTTCTGGGAGTACAGGTAAACCGAAGGGTGTCCAGATTGGGCACTCTCAGGTTGTTAATTTCTTGTATTCAATGCAACAACAGCCTGGTTTAACTGAGAATGATAGGCTGTTGTCCGTTACAACCTTTTCTTTTGATATCTCTATTCTTGAAATATTTCTGCCATTAGTTACGGGCGCCAGCCTAATCTTGCTAGACCGTCAAACGGTTATGGATGGATCTCTTGTATTAAAGCAAATAGAAAAGCATAGGCCGAGCATAATGCAAGCAACTCCAGCATTTTGGAGAATGCTTTTGGATAGTGGTTGGAAGAATGGTTCTGATATGAAAATCCTCTGTGGTGGAGAAAAAATATCTAAAGATCTTGGCCAAAAACTACTGGATAAAGGGAAAGAGGTCTGGAATCTCTATGGCCCCACAGAAACGACCATCTGGTCGATTGTATATAAATTGTCCACTAACGATGACATTATTCCAATCGGCAGACCAATTGCAAATACTCAAATATATATTCTGGACTCTTTCAAGAATCCAATCCCCATTGGGGTAATTGGAGACTTATATATAAGTGGAGATGGGCTTTCAAAGGGCTATTGGCGTAGAACGGAGCTAACTAATAAAAGGTTTATTTCTCATTCTTTTGCCGAAGAGGTAACGGAGCCTCAACGTCTTTATTTCACCGGCGACCAAGCCAAGTACCGTCCAAATGGTCTTATAGATTATTTAGGCCGTAATGATCATCAGATCAAAGTGAGAGGGTTTAGAGTTGAGACAGAAGAAATAGAATCTCACTATGTCCAACACCCAATGATCAACAATTGTATAGTCGGTGCTCGAAAAGACTCGTCAGGAGAGTTGTGCCTCATTGCTTATTTACTAATAGAATCAAATAAAAAATGTGCCTATAATGAAATTAATATTTCATCCTTACGCTCATTTGGTAAAGAGCATTTGCCTGACTATATGCTACCTTCTCATTTTGTTATTCTTGATGTCTTTCCCCTAACTCCAAATGGAAAAATTGATCGCAACCAGTTATCGAAAATCCCCATACAACAGTCTATCATTTCAGACAAAATAGTTGCTCCTCGAAATAGTATCGAGAAAAGCCTTATTAACCTATGGAAGGCAACTCTAATACTTGACACTATCAACATTTATGATAATTTTTTTGAATTGGGAGGTCATTCTATTCTGGCGGTGCAGTTAATTGCTCGAATTGACAAGTATTTTGGAGTTTCAATCCCTTTGCGCCAACTGTTTCAATCTCCCACTATTGCTGAATTGGCATCCTACATACAGCAAAAAAAAACCAATAAGGATTATTCTGCCAAGGAAGCATTTTTTATCCCGACAATAAAAGAGAAACAAACCCCTCTAACCACTCCATTTCCACTTACCGACGTTCAACAAGCATATTGGGTAGGTCAAAAGAGCGAAATGGGATTGGGAAATATTTCCACGCATATTTATCAAGAGATTCAGATCAGAAATCTTGATATTAATGCTTTCAACCGCGCATTGCAGAAACTGATTATTCGGCACCCAATGTTAAGGGCTATTATTTTAAAAGATGGGCGACAAAAAATCCTCGACGATGTTCCATTCTATAACATCATGGTGACTGACCTCACCAATACCGATTTTTTATCTGAAAAAACTGAATTATCTAAAATTAGGGATATTATGTCCCATCAAATATTACCTAGTGATATTTGGCCCTTATTTGAGATAAGGGCATCTTTGTTGAAAGACAACCAGGTAAGGTTGCATATCAGTTTTGATCTTCTAATTGCAGATGCATGGAGTTTTCAGGTTCTCTTTTCAGAAATTGCCATTTTATACAGAGATCGTCATCATGTATTTGAGCCCTTAAAAATTACTTTCCGAGATTATGTATTAGCAGAAAAAGAACTCTCAAATTCACCCCTTTATGAGTCATCAAAAGAATATTGGTATAGCCGACTTAAAACAATTCCACCTGCCCCTCAACTCCCCTTAGCTATTAACCCAGAGACAGTTAGTAAGCCTCATTTTAAACGTTTACAAGCTAGCTTGGATCACCATTTGTGGGGCCTTTTGGCCGATAAAGCTAAAAAAAATTGTTTGACAAAGACAGGAGTTTTGCTGACGGCCTTCTCTGAAGTGGTGGGGTTTTGGAGTAAGCAACCTCATTTTACCCTGAACTTGACCATGTTTAATCGTGTCCCTGTTCATCCTCAGGTAAACAGTATTATTGGGGATTTTACTACGATCAATTTGTTGGACGTTAACCTGAATCCAGCAATGATATTTGTTAATAAGGCACGTCAAATTCAGCAAAGACTCTGGGATGATATTGATCATCGATATTATAGTGGAATTAGGGTGACACAAGAAATGATTAAGAATGGGTATTCATCTGGAGTTATGCCTGTTGTATTTACCAGTCTTCTTGGTCTTGACTATTCTAATCGCGATCTTTTTAATGAGGTTTTTGATGTTATTCCTGAAGAGCAATCAGATCTGTATAGCATTTCTCAAACCCCTCAGGTTTGGTTAGATCATCAGGTAATCGAAAGAAGTAATGGTCTTCAT
>PDWJ01001477.1_pt1 | contig 29010 bp, 27 predicted proteins | sample 1430881 | NCBI WGS metagenome assembly PDWJ01 (sample SAMN01162460, study PRJNA174530) | Oral metagenome, whole genome shotgun sequencing project. | biome: Marine environment; feature: Marine mammal; material: Swab sample of the gingival sulcus; isolation source: swab sample of gingival sulcus...
TTTCGCATGTTTTGGACGCTTTTCTGGGGTAATTTTTTTTCTTCCTCTTTCTTAATTCATTATATATTAAATAGTTCTTGCGCAGCGCAAATGCCTCAAGAGCTCTTAAACTGACTCAAAACCTCCGCAAAAACTACGCCGGATATTATCAAAACTGAGCCGAGCATCTCAGAAGGACTAAGACCCTCACTAAGAATAAGCCAGCCGAAAAGTATTGAGAATACCGGTTCAAGGGCATATATAATGCAGGCCCTTACCGGCGTAGTCATTCCCTGATATTTATTCATAAGAAGTATCGCAATAATACTACCAGGGATAACCAGATACAGAATTGAAATAATTAATCCTGAAGTAATATTTATATAGGCGTCCTCCAGAAATACGGACATAATGGCGGCTATAACAGCGCTGGTTAAAAACTGAAAGCCGGTAAGAACTACCGGATCCTCCTTACCGTTAAGCTTATCAACATATATTATAAATAATGCATAGCCTACAGCACCTATAACTGTAAAAAGATCCCCTATATTTAAAGATGAGTTACCCGGTGCGGTAAAAATTATCATGCCAATAAAAACAACTGCCAATGCTGCAATATTCACGATCTTCGGCCGCTTTCTTGTTAAAAAAAACTGAAGCGGCGGTACAAAAATAGCAAATATATAGGTAAATAATGCAGACTTGGCAACAGTGGTATATTTCAAACCCAGGGTTTGGAGGGCATAACCGCTGAAAAAGAATAAAGACAGAACCATGGCCCTTCGGATGGTTCTTCTGCCAAGTCTTTTAAAATCCTTTCTGAAAATTATCACATAGATTACGAATGCTAATGAAAACCTCAAGGTCAGAAATATAAATGGAGAGGCATCATTAAGTCCGGTCTTGGTTAAAACGAACGTAAGACCCCACAAAAGAGTAATAAACCCAAGAACACCTTCAGCCTTTGCACTTTTACTTAAATGTATAAAACTCATCCTGCTATTATTAATCCTGCTGCTTTAGTATATGCTCAATAAGGCCTAAGATACGGACTGAAGCATTTTTAATAAATTTCTTATAGTTTTTACCGCCCTCTCCGTCAGCATAATCAGATACAGCCCTGATTATAAGAAAGGGAATCTCATTAACCATTGCGGTAAGAGCTGATGCGGCTCCTTCCATATCAACAAGGCTGCCCTTAAGCTCATCCCTGAGATAATCAAATCTCTTATTACCGGCATCAGATATAAATTGATCGCCTGTTAGAATACGCCCTTTTTTGAGTGATTCTTTATCGTATGAGAGAGCTTTTTCAACAAGCATGGAATCAGCTTCAATGATATGATAATCGGTATAGGGTATATGTCCCCGCTCAAAGCCGAAAAAGGCTGCATCAAAATCATGCTGAATGCAGTCTATACCTACAACAAGATCGCCGCGGTTAAGATCACGATCAATTGAACCGGCTATACCGCTCATTATTACTGCAGAAGGCTTAAAAACATCAATAAGCCTCTGGGTAACAAGGGCTGCAAGAACCTTACCAACACCCGTATGTGTAACTACAACCTCGGAACCAAAAAGTTCTCCGGTAATAAAGTTCCAATCAGCCCATTTTACAATCTTTGCATTATCAACAGATTCTTTTATAAGCCCAATCTCAACAGGCATTGCCGAAGTTAAGGCAATCATTATATAGCCGGAATGACCGAGGTAAGAAGGCTTATCATTTTTTCTACATTATTCTTAAAAACCTCAAGCACAGCCTCCCAGCTTACCGGTTCTTCGTCATCCTTCCAGCAGTCGTAATCAGTTGACATTGCAACAGCAGCATATGGAATACCCGCTTCATTGGCAAGAGCGGCCTCAGGAGCAATAGACATATTGATTACATCAGCCCCCCACATACGGAACATATTTGATTCGGCCTTTGTTGAAAACCTCGGCCCCTCAATTGTTATTACCGTTCCTTCGGAATGATATTCAAGCCCCAGCTCTGAAGCCTTATTTATAAGTATGTCCCTCATATTATTATCAAAGGGTTCTGCCATTGGTGTATGCATAGGGCTATGGGGCTCAAAGCTTTCAAAAAATGATATTGGTCTATGCCTTGTAAAATCTATGAACTGATCAAGAATTACAAAATGCCCCCGGCCTATCTCTTCGCGGAGAGACCCAACAGCTGTAGTTGCAATGATATGTGTACAGCCGGCGTCCTTGAGGGCCTGAATATTTGCCCTGTAATTGACCTGTGTCGGGGGGATTGTATGCTCTCTGCCGTGTCGGCCTATCAAAACAACATCTGTTCCCTCAATAGAACCATGTTTAAGCGGGGAGGAAGGACTGCCCCAGTCTGTTTGAACAAGCCTGTCTTCCGCGTTCTTCAGTATTTTGGGATCATCAAGACCGCTTCCGCCGATTATTCCTATTCTGTTCATATTATAATTCTCCATTTGATGCTGAATCTTCAAGTTTTTTTATATTTTCTTCTGTCAGCCTTAGCTTATCCTTAAGCTGTTCAGCCTGCTGACTGTAATCTGAAATTTTATCTTCACAGCTGCTGATTTTTTTATTAAGCTCTTCCTTTTCTGTTTTCTGAATATCAATCTCTATCTCGATCTCTATTTTCTTTATTTCTTTCTCACAGCTGATTACAGAATCTTTTTCTTTCCGGACTTCTTTTATCAGCTCTCTTATTTTAGGAGTTTTAGCAAGTACATCATTCTTATTGTTATAGAGAACCTCACCCGCCTCTCTTTTAGCCTCAGTACTGTTATTATAAAGCAAATTTATATTGGACTCTATTTCATTAACGGTCTTAACGGCATTAGCTCCAACTCCAAAGCCCTTGAGGTCATTCTGAAGTTTTTCATTTTCTGAGTTAAGCTCAAGCTCTTCTTTTTCCAGTTTTTCAATACCCTGCAAATTTTCCTTAAACGGCTTAACTGCGTTTTCCACGGATTCAGTCTCAAGACTCGTAATTATATCAGAGCCGCAAATATTCTCTCCGGCCTTTTTATAATGGCCTTTAAGCTGCATATAATGGGCTGATACCGATTTCTTCAAATAAACCCTTCGAAACTTGTCTTTGACACGTTTAAAAAAATTCCCCGCCTTCTCATTATCTTCGATCTCTTTCTGTTCTGATTCGGCTTCATTAATCTTGCTCATTGATCTCACAATTGCAACAAAAAGATCAGCGTATTTATCTGATTGAAGATCTCCATCCTTAAAGGCCTCATAAGCCGCCCGGCCTATTGTCTCGTAATTTGAAACATTGTCTTTTTCAATTGATCGAATTTTATTCTTCAGGCTCTTTCTAAGCACATCTATTTCATCAGACCGCTCTACCGTGTTAAGAATATTGGTGATTCTTTCACGCTCTGAATTTATTTTTGAATCAATATCACTAATTTGTTTCATTAACTCTGAAACAGTTGAAGCTTCTTTTTTTTCATTCTCTGATTCATATGCTGCTTCACCAATTTTTACATAATGTAAACGAACAGCTGACTCAGCAAGATGTATCTTTTTTTCTAAATCTTTTATCTGAATCTCTTTATCTTTCATAATTTATACTTTAGACCTAGTAGGGAATTTTTGCAATGATCAATCAGTAATTTGAGCAAGGTGCAATTTTTACCGTTTTTAAATGTTCTCTATTTACATTCAAGTCTGAAGTTTCAAGACTCCCTGAGTTTTGAACTTTCATCAAATAATAACGAAAATAATGCGCCTGAGAAACTGCCGGCAGTATCGGCAAATAGATCTATTAAATCGGAAGTTCTTCCGGTGAAATGCTGGAGGATCTCAAGAGCCCCGCCGTAGACTGTTCCGATAAAAACCGCGAGAAAAATATGTCCTGCCGCCGTCCGTAATAACAAAGCTTTTTCAGTATCAGACTTTCTCTTACCAAAGAGCGGATATAGAAAAAAACCGAGCGCGGCATAGGCAATAAAATGGAAAACCTTATCCATCCCCGGACGTGAATGTATATCAGGGGGACTGGGATATAAAGAAAGCCCCCCTATAATAATAAGGATAATAATTGTAAACAGAACTGACAGCCTCTGAACAAGTATAGCCAGCTGTTTATGATAGGGTATTTTTATCAAAAACTGCCGCCGCCTATCGTACAATCAAGTGTAAGCCCCATGACAGGCCCATCCCACTCATCAAGCAAGCCCAAAGAAAGCAATGCAGCGGGGTTTGTATATTCATCACCGGCATCTCCGAAGGTGAATCTTGCCCTTGCCGCAACAGATATGTAGTCAATAATCTTATAACTGAAACTGGGGATAACCATACCTGAGAAATCATTCATATTTGCAATCACAAGGGTAGAAAAGCTCAGATCTGTATCAAATATCGAAGACCATGAGATTATTCCGCCAAGATAATGCTGTCCAAAGTTTATCAGATCCTCAGCACCAAGTTTGGGCTGGCCGTCAGTTGGAGGCAGAGGAATACCAAGGTCAGTAAGCGCCTGCGGCTGGTTATCAACAACCAATCTCCAATAGGCTGAAGATAGAAGTCCTTCTTCATAGCTGTACCCCTCTCCGTTAAAAAAATACTCCCCAACGAACATTATGGTTCCGGCATTGTTATCAAACTCATGCATATAGCGTGTTCCGATTGTAGCGGAAAAAAACGGACGGTCATTAATCTCATAGGTATCAAGCACAATCTCAAGGGTATCATCTGGGTTGGCATCAGCAAGCATCTGATTGGAGGCCGCACGAACAAAAACCCTGTCAGAACCCCAGCTTGCAACACCCTCACCGAATATCGAAAAATCACCTATCGAGGTTGAGACTGTTGCAACCGCACGTGGAACCAGATCCCGCTGATAGAAGGCCCCTATCCCGATTTCGGTTCCGCCAATTACAAACTCAACCTTTGACGCAATTGCGGTATCAAGGGGTTCTGTAACATTATCTGTTATCAGATAGAGGTAGGCATTGTTAATATCAAACGGAAGGTGCATCTTGAAAGAAACCGGGCCTTCACGCTCGGCAAGGGGGTCTTCAACGTTTATAGAAGCCAAATTAAGAACATCGGAGGGACTCCAGAAATAACCGACACCCCATTTGATCATGCTTTTTCCGAATCTGAAATACAGCCTGTTCTTCCAGTCAAAGTCAGCAAAAAGCTCCTTTACCTTTATATTCAGCTCAACCTTATCTTTTACCTCCGATTCAAAACCGAGCTTTCCAAAAGCCCTGTAATGAGACTCAGGCCTTGCATCAAAAAACAGATCTGCATTTACCGAGGGCACAAAACTTTGAGACGGATCTGTAATATCAAAATCCTTGGTCCACATATAATCATAGTTAAAGCTTGATGAAAGCCTGCCGCTGAATGATCCGCCTAGTTCAACTCCATCGCTTAGAAGAAAATCATCCGAGGCGTCCCCGGTTTTTGAGGCTTCCTTTTCATCAATCTCTTCTATCATTTCATCGTCTTCAAACATCGAATCAAACCCTTCGAGTGAATCAGGCTCAGAGTCTTCCTCACCAGCAAAGGGGTCAGAAAAATCTTCTTCGGCTAAATCAGCCTCCTGAGCAAAACCATAGCCTGCTGTAAAAACAAGAACGGCAGAAATTATGACAGCATAAAAAAACAGCTTTTTCATATCAGTTATTTACCCTCTCAATATAGGCCTTTGAAAAAACCGAATCAGGAAGATCTGTAGTGGAAGGATTCTTCATCGTAAGCTGGGTTTTCTCACCCTTTTTAAGGTTATCAACAATCAGCATCTGCGATGGAACATACTTTGAACCAACCTTAACGTACTTTGGATAGTAAGTTGTACGCATAAGCCTGTCAGAAAGACTGTAATCCTCTTCTTTAAGAACAATTGTGCTGTCTGTTCTGACCCAGAGTTTAAGCCTTGGATAGGTTACCTCATTATTAAGAGCCTTCAGATCAAGAATGTAGGTATCATACTTGCCAAGTTTTGCCTCTTCCCAGCCGGTAATCTCATAATCCTCTGAAAGAGTAAGCCCGTCCATATCGGAGTTCTTGGCTTCAGAGTTCTGTACGTTCTCTTTAATTGAGGAATGGGAAAATTTCCGGCTTTCAGGGTCATAAAACCATACATTATCATCCACCTTGAGATACCCCTGCCCCTTCTGATACTCGGGTTTAAGAATCAGCATTACAAACTGCTCTCTTGAATCCCGCCTGAACATCCTTACCTGGGTTACCTCGGTCTCTTCTCCCGGTTTCTCGGATACAAGGGTATAAACACAGGAAAAATCGGTATCTTCAAAGCTGCCAAGCTCATCTATCTCGGCAAGTATCTTATCCAGATCCGGTTCTGCGTATGCGTAAAAAGATCCTATAAGCATCAAGATTACAAGTATTTTTTTAAGTTTCATATTATCCACCTCTATTTTGTGCTCCTCAGAGCATCAGCAGGCTGTAAGCGCGCAGCCTTATTTGAAGGGAAAAATGCTGCAAGCAGGGTAAGTCCGCTTACTATTCCCAGATTGGCAAGTATCTGCCATATTGAAACCTTAAAGGTCATATATCCATTTTTCATAAGCATGAATGCCGGGGTCTGAACACCCCAGTCTATCTGCATCAGAATAAGCATTGTAATACCCGCAAGGATAAGACCCGCAATCACTCCGATAAGTGCAATAAATAAGGCCTCATACAAAAACAGTTTTCTGATAATTCCGCGCTGCATACCTACTGCCCTCATTGTTCCGATCTCTTTGGTCCTTTCCATAAGAACCATTCTGAAGGTATTTGTAACACCTACTACTATGATTCCAAAAAGAACAAAAAGAATTATCAGCGCAGCTCTATTAAGCACATTAACAATCTGCTGAACCTCACTCATAATATCATTCAGAGTTACCAGACTAAACCGCAGGCCTGACCATTCTTCTTCATCATACTGTTGAAGCATCGCGGTGATCATATTCTCTTCTTCATCAGTCTTGCGGTCAAACATACTGACCTTGGTAAGAAGGTTTTCATAAAGCTCGTCGGCTGTTGAATCGATCATAGAGGGATCTTCAAGATAGATCCCCAATGACATATATTCATCAGGCTTAAGGTTCAGCAGTTCATTTACGTATGAAATATTCGCGTATGCGGAGATTCCGCCGAAGAGGCTTGAATCAATCAGAATGGCTTTGAGGATGAATTCCCCGACATTCTGCTGGCCGGTGTAGGTACGGCATTTAACAAGCATTGTATCGCCTATCTGAACATTAAGTTTATCAGCAACCTTTTCACTCAGAATAATTCCACGCCGCTCTGCTTCCAAATCAGCAAACGATCCCTCTTTCAGGATTATTCTCTCCTTAAAATACTCCTCCGATTCCCAGTCCGCTCCTACTATGCCCTGAGATGCGCTGTCACCTTCAAAGATAAGGCTGCCGTTAAGATCGGATCTCTTTGTCAGATACCTCCACGGCACATGGGTCTCTTCAAGAGCCTTCATCAGAACCTCATCATTACTTACAAGCGAGAGTGTTCTTCCTGAATCTGATTTTTCATAACCCTCTACAAATATATGACCGGCCATTAAATTTGAAAAGTTTTCACTCACATTTTCGATAAAGCTTCCGGCAAAACCATTAATCATTGTTATGATATAGATACCGAAAGCAATAGCCAGAGAAAGCAGTATTGTACGCTTCTTCTGCCTTGAAAGATTTCTTATTGATATTTTTAAGTCTCTCATCATCCCATCCTATAAAACCGCGTCCATGCTTTTTATCATTCATCCTATTCGCTCGTCATGGCCTTAATAGGCTGAACCTTTAAGGCAAGGCGCAGGGGATATATATTTGCTGCCAGCCCGATTATTACAACAATAATCCAGGAACCTATCACAGAAAATACAGAATAAACAGGCTTAAGAACAGGGCCTGCAAACAGTATCTCAAGAAACGGATTTGTAGCTTCAAATCCTATAAGCCCGATAATCACAAGTGCTATAACGCCAAGTACCGTTCCGATAAGACCGAAAACAACCGAGATCGTAAAAACCTCTGCGGTAATAAGCTTCCTGACAAAGCCCCTCTTGGCACCCAAGGCCCTCATAGTACCTATTTCAGATGTACGCTCTACAACATTTATCACCAATGTATTCATTATTATTATAATCGCAACAACAGCCACAAGAATGATTGCAACATTAAATACAATCCGGATAACATCAGCTGTTGTAGAAAATGGACCTGCTGCAGCCTTCCAGTCGTGGGCTTTTGCCTCTATCAGGTTTTCAGCAAACCAGAGATTCAGCTCGGCAATTACGCGGGCGGCAGTTCGCTGATTATCAGTTTTGAGCAGTATATACTCCCATGTTGCAGAACCGGCCTCAGAAAGCTCAGTGAGCTCAGGGCTTTCAGCCAAGGTATCTTTGCTTTTTTGTGCTGAACCATCCTCAACAGAATCAAGCTCAAGAATATTAAAAAGATTATCTTCTGTTATTTCAAAATCCGAATCTGAATCACCTGAAAAAGCGTCTGATTCAAACATTGAATCAATACTCTCATCTGCTAACAGGAAGGTTTCCTCATCGGAGAGAATTACTCCGCCCTGATTTCCGAGATTCATTCCCTTCATTGCGCGAAGGGTCTGAGCGTCAATATATGATATATATGAAGCCGCCTCCGACTCATATTCAAGCCCGTAAACCCCTGCAATTTCTACCTCCCGGATCTTAAAACCCGAAGATCCGGGTGCTGTTATAAGAAGTTTATCACCAACATCAAGGCTGGTTTCAAACTGCTCATTAATCTTATCCAGATTAGACTGGGAAATCAGGATCCCCTCTTCTCCGGCCTTTAGATAATGCCCCTTTTTGATCTTTGTGTTGGTGAAAATACTGCCGTATTCTTCCGGTTCAATTCCAAACAAAAGACCCATATAGGGTTCTCTATTTTCATCAACCCCTTCAATACTGAATACTCCAAAACCTGTTATCTGATTTACAGCTGCTGTAACATTGGGGAGCGACTCGGCATGTTCACGTATCTTTCTGAAATCAGGTATGGTCGGTGTTTCCTCAAGGCCGCCGGGTGACCTGACACCGAATAGTGATATCTCACTCTTTGCAAGACCCGTGATCATCACATTACCGGTATAATTATCAATAAAGGCCCGTTCTATGCCCGTGTCAATTGTATTTATAAGGGTATTTCCTACAACGAGGATCATTACCCCTAACGCCATTATAATGCCTATTATAAGGCTTTTTGAGCGGTGCTGCCTTAGATTACGGACAGCTATCTTGAAGATTGAAGCCATCAGCTATCTCCCTTGCCAGCCCTTCCATTATCATGGCGGTAATTCTCTGATATAAGACCGTCGCGAAGTCTTATAATATGATCAGCTACATCAACAATGGATGAATCGTGTGTTGAAAAAATGAATGTAGTACCCAAATCACGGTTAACCTTCTTCATCAGGTTGATAATCGACTCACTGGTCACCGAATCGAGGTTTGCTGTAGGCTCATCAGCAAGAACAATCTGCGGTTTTGTAACAAGGGCACGGGCTATTGCAACCCTCTGTCTCTGCCCTCCTGAAAGCTCATTAGGCTTATGATTGCGCCATTCCTGAAGGCCTACCTCTTCAATAAGCATGTCAATCCATTCGGATTTTTCCTTTTTGCCCATCTTTGACTTACCAAGCAGAAGCGGAAATTCCACATTCTCAAAGACATTCAAAACCGGAATCAGGTTGAAAGACTGAAAGATAAAACCAAGAACCTGATGCCTTAACTCAGTAATCTTTTTATCAGAGAGGCCGCCTGTTTCTGTTCCGTCAATAATAACCTTTCCCTCAGTCGGAACATCAATACAGCCTATCATATTAAGTATGGTAGACTTACCGCTTCCGGAAGGCCCCGCAATAGATATAAAATCGCCCTTGCATATCTCAAAACTAACACCCTTAACGGCATGTACCTCAGTTTTTCCCAGAGGATATATTTTTTTTACATCCTTAAGTTCAACAATAGCCAAAATTGACTCCTCCTATAAAACCGCATGGACGCGGTTATCATCACTTATTCATTTCACCTATTTAAAAAGATAATATTCTATCAGACTTGAGTCTATTATATTTGACAACTAAATACAAAAAATATTCATTTTTATTAAAATAATTGTTCCAATACTGTAAAGATGGTATTTTTTAATTACCGGGAGTAGAATATGACGCTGTATAGATTAAAAATGATGACAAAACCATTCTGGGTTCCCTCAATTGCGTGTTTCTACATCCTTTTATCAGCTTCGGTAAACCCCTTGGTGCTGGCAGCACTGTTTTTCGGCTGGATTGGTGATATTCTTCTGATGTTCAGCAGAAAAAAATGGTTTATTACCGGAGCAATTTCATTCCTGATAGGCCATATCTTCTATTCATGGGTATTCATCCAGTCAGCAGGAGGCCTATCTGCCTTTAAATTTGCTCCGATAGCGTCAGGTCTGCTGTTTCTTCCATATCTGATATACATCTTTATATTCAGGAAAATTATAGGCAAGAATGTAAACTCGATTTTTTATGCAGCAATATTATATATTCTGGTTCTGCTTTTGATGAGCTATTCAGCCCTTATAAGGCTTTGGTCTGAATTAAATATATTTACCCTGCTTAGCTGGAGCGGAAGTATTCTATTTATCATATCCGACACCCTTATAGCCTACAGGAACCTTAAGCGGAAGCTTCCGGGAATTGAGGCTGCCATAATTATAACCTATATAGCTGCCCAGTTTATGATTATTTCGGGTCTTTTATAAGGCTCATATTTATAAGGCTCATATTTATAAGACTCATTTTTTAAAACTCATACAATCAAAAAAGAATCCGAAATCAGGATTTAACAAGGCTGTCGGGAACATTATACTGTTTCCAGCTTACCCTTTTATCAATAACGGCATCACGCAAAAGCTTCTCTATCTTTGACAGATTTTTTGCCTTACCGCTTTTTACCTCGACAAAAACAACCTCATCAATGCGGCCCTCATCAATCCCCCTGAAAACAAGCAGATCAACCGGCTTTCCGATAAACCTGCATTCATTAGGGCTGTATTCGAAGCCGGGAAGAAAGGGTGCCAGCTGCTCTGAAAACTGACCGCCCAGAACAGCACGGGATCGCTTCAGCCTGTCTTTTACAATATCATCAAGTTTGTGTTTTTCCCATTCGCGCTCTTCCGTGCGCCGGCCCAAAAACCGGCCAAGTCTGAATGCAATAAAAATCAAAAAAGCGGATGCAATACAAATCAATATAAGTACAAGGTTTTCATTCATACATTATTATAGCACATACTTAAAAACGGCTTTTGAAAGAGACCCTATAATCATTCACATTAATATCCATTTTAGATATACTATTACCAATCTTGGCACCGCTGGAGATTTATAATGATTAAGATAAACCACAACTATACAAAACTTAAGGCATCCTATCTTTTTTCTGATATTGCAAAAAGAGTAAGCAGTTATCAGGAAAACAACCCGGATAACAAGCTGATAAAACTCGGTATAGGCGATGTAACAAAGCCGTTAACACCAAGCTGCCTTGAGGCATTTCATAAGGCCGTAGATGATATGGCCGCCGAATCTACATTCCGCGGATACGGTCCGGAACAGGGTTATGGTTTTCTGCGTGAGGCAATTGTAAAGAATGACTTTGCTTCACGGAACTGCAGCATAGCAGCGGATGAGATCTTTATAAGCGACGGCTCAAAATGTGATACAGGTAATATTCAGGAGATCTTTTCAAATGATGCTGTAATAGCAGTTCCGGATCCTGTTTACCCTGTATATGTAGACACAAATGTAATGGCAGGCCGTACAGGCAGCTGGAACAACGGCCGCTACGACGGCATTATCTATCTTGACTCAACAAGCCAAAACGGATTTGTGCCTGAACCGGTTAAACAAAGGGCTGATATAATCTATCTATGCTTTCCCAATAATCCTACCGGGGCAACTGCAACAAAGGAGCAGCTTCAGCAATGGGTAAAATACGCCCTTGATAATAACGCAATCATACTCTTTGACGCAGCCTATGTGGCATTCATACGTGATGAGTCAATCCCTCAGAGTATTTATGAGATCGACGGTGCCAGAGAATGCGCAATTGAGTTCAGATCGTTCTCAAAAACCGCGGGCTTTACAGGAACCCGCTGTGCATACACCGTAATTCCAAGGGAATGCAGGGCCTTTAATGAATCAGGGGAGAAGACTAATCTTCATTCTATATGGAACAGACGGCACTGCACTAAATTCAACGGGGTATCCTACCCTGTGCAGAGGGCAGCCGAGGCTGTTTACTCAGAAAAAGGCAAGAAAGAGGTCAAAGCCCTCATTGATTACTATCTGAACAACGCAAAGATCATAAAGAATAAAATGGGAGATATCGGCTACAGATGCTACGGCGGAGAAAACTCACCCTACATCTGGATTGAAGGAGGAATGGACTCATGGGACTTCTTCGATCTTCTTTTAAACAAGGCCGAGGTAGTATGCACCCCCGGAAGCGGCTTCGGCAGATGCGGAGAGGGTTTTATAAGAATAAGCGCCTTCAACTCACTTGAAAATGTAGAAGAGGCAATGAACAGGGTTGAAAATACCCTAAAATAAAAATAATTGAGACCTCTCAAAAAGGAAAATACGGTGGCGGATTTTAATTCATTTCAGGAAAACTTTTCAAAATTCATCCTCTCAGCATCAGGCTTCAGAAAGGTCTTTGCATGTGACGGGGATGAAGAAAGCAAGAGCTCAAATATAACGCCTGAAGACGCAACGGCCGCGGCAATAATAGCAGATGTCTTCGGCCGCCTTGTTATAGAAGAATACCCCGGACGAAATGATTTGACACTTGCAGTAGGGATGGATGCAAGGCCGACCGGCCCCGCGATAGCAGCGGTAATGCTGCCCGTACTTGAGAGCCTTGGTTTTGAGATAAGATACTCAGGCATAACAGCAGCACCTGAGCTTATGGCCTGGGTTAAAACATCGGATGATATCGACGGCTTTGCATATATCTCGGCAAGCCACAACCCTATAGGCCATAACGGCTTTAAATTCGGCCTGTCGGACGGAGCCGTTATCGGAGGCGGACTCTCAAAGCGTCTGATCTCTAATCTTATTGCGGCTGCAGTGGATGAAGATGTACACAGCCGGTTCAAGGCCCTCCTTGATGGAGAACCCTCACGAAACACAGAATCCTCAGGAACCGCAGAAACCACTGAACTTCCCGATTCATCAGCCGACAAGGCCGAGGCGGAAACAGCCTACCGCTTTTTTTCAAACGAGGTTATCAGCGGCAGCAGTGATCCAAAAAAACAGAACGCTGTTATTGAAAAGATAAAAGCAATATCAGCAGGAACAGGCATTATCGGCGAGCTAAACGGTTCGGCCAGGGGCCTGGGCATAGATGAAGAATATCTGAACTCATTCGGAATAAAAACCCGCTTTATAAACGATGAACCGGGAGAGGTTGTTCACCGTATTGTCCCCGAAGGAGAATCCCTCAACCTATGCCGCACCGAGCTTGAAAAGGCCCATGCTGAGGATCCGTCCTTCATCCTAGGATACGTTCCCGACAACGACGGCGACCGCGGCAACATTGTCTACATTAATGATAAAACATCATGCGCCGAAATACTTGAAGCCCAGGAGGTGTTTGCACTCTCTGTTCTTTCAGAGCTTCAATTCCTTAAGCACACCAACCCCGGCGCGAGGATGGCTGTTGCAGTAAACGGGCCTACATCAATGCGGATTGAGGCAATAGCCGAAGCCTTCGGGGCAGAGGTTTTCAGGGCAGAGGTTGGTGAAGCAAACGTTGTAGAGCTTGCGGAGGCAAAACGGGCTGAAGGCTTTGAGGTAAGGATCCTTGGTGAGGGCTCAAACGGCGGCAATATAACCCATCCTGCAAGCGTGCGTGATCCGCTGAATACGATCTTTTCGCTTGTTAAGCTTCTGGCCTACGGCGGCTTCAGTTCAATCACCGATGCGGTTGAATCACTGCCCGCCTTTACAAGTACAAGCGCCTATGAGCCGGAGGCCAAAATGCAGATAGGCAGCATAAGCCATGCCCAGCTGAAAAAGAATTATGAGGAAATATTCCCGGCCTCCTTTGAAGCCAGACGGGCCGGCCTTGAGGCCGATTACGGTATAACCGGCTGGTACGAGATAAACTACGAGGGCACATCAGCCAAAAAAGGAGTCGGCCCAAAGTTCCGAAGCGGGAAAGAAACAGGCGGGCTTAAGATCATGCTCACCGGACCGGCAGCAGGCAGTAGTTCCGGCAAGGGTGAAGCCGCACAGAAAGACAAGGCATTCCTATGGATGCGCGGCTCAGGAACCGAGCCCGTCTTCCGCGTTATGACTGATATTGAGGGCAGCAACCATAAAGGAATGCGGGATCTGCTTGATTGGCAGCGCAGCCTTGTGGCCGAGGCTGCCGGTCTGAAGGCCTGAAGCCTACCAGCCGCCTGAAGCACCTCCGCCTCCGAAGCCGCCTCCGCCGCCGGACAAACCTCCGCCGCCGAAGCCGCCTCCGCCAAAACCGCCTCCGAAGCTGTCATTGTTAGAGCTGCGGCGGCTTGAGCCCATCATTGAACCGAGAAAAAACCAGGGCAGCACGCTGCCTCGGCGTCTGCCGTGACGGCCCATACGTCCAAGTGATGAGATAATGATAATTAGGATGAAGATTATAAAATTCAAGGGTATTCCCCTTCTTGAAGAGGCCCTCCTTTGATTATTTGCAGCAGCATTTGCCGCCGCAATATCTTCAGCACTTATATCGGCAGTCTGCATAATTACACCGCTGACAGCAGAGGCTCCATCATACAAACCCTGCGCATAATTACCGTTTTTGAATTGAGGCAGCATTATTTCACGGATTATATAGCCCGATTTTGCGTCGGTCAGATCACCTTCGAGTCCATAGCCGACCTCAATTCTGACCTTCTTCTCACGCAGAGCAAGAACAATGACAGCACCATTATCCTTTCCGGCCTGACCAAGCTTCCACTTATCAGCTACCTCAAGAGAATACTGTTCAATTGACTCTCTTCCGAGATCAGGAACCGTAAGTACTGCTACCTGAGCTCCTGTGGTATTCTGCAGTTTTAAAAGCATCTCTTCTATAACGGCTTCATCTCCGCTTGATATGACACCGGCCTTATCAACAACCGGGCCGTCAAGCTTGGGCACAGAAATAGAGAACAGATTAAACGGAAGAACCAGTGCAAAGAATAATAAAAAAAGTATGGTGATAGATATTTTCTTATTCATGATTAATCCTCCAGAAAAACAATTCCGTCAGGCAGCTCATTTATGTCATCACCCTTAACGGGAAAATGCTGTTTAAGGATCTCTTCACAATCAGCAATCGCAAGCTCAAGGCCTTCAGCCGCCTTTCCCTTCTTGATTGAGGCCAGTAAATTGGCAAGAATCCCTTCCCAATCACCCGGCTGAACCTTGGCATTAATTCCCTCATCGGCAATTATCTCAACCCGGCGTTCACGGAGTGATATAAAAAACAGGATACCTGTTCTGTCACGGGTATTAACCGCCCCTGATTCCGTGAAATGAACAAGGGCACGCCTGTGAACATTCCGTGCTATCACAGCCTTCGGAACTATGAGCCTGTCAAAACCGGGTATATTAGTCAAAATATAAAAAATACCTGTAACAATCATTGTACTTGCGCCATAGAAGGCTGTAACATACCAGCCCTGAGGGTTCCAGAACATATTTGATATCAGGTTTTCAATACTTCCATGAAATAAAAGCATAATCGTGAAATAAAGAAAACCAAATATAATAGAAAACAACAGCTCAGCAGCCGCGTAATTTGAGCTTTCACGTATTACCGCGGTTAAAACCTCTCCGGATGAAACCGACTCAACATGGGCCGCCGCCTTATTAATTCTGGTTATCTCTTCTTCACTGAATCTGAAATCAGCCATAACACCCTGCCTTAAAACTCAACCTTGGGTGCGGCCTCAGCCCCGGAGGCAGCCTCAAAATATGGCTTCTCTTTAAAACCTGTCATATTCGCGATAATTACCTTTGGAAACTGTTTTATATAGGTATTGTAGGCCTGAACATTATCGTTAAAGCGCTTCCGCTCAACTGAAATACGGTTTTCGGTACCCTCAAGCTGATCCTGTAGCGCAAGAAAATTCTGATTTGCCTTTAGCTCAGGATAATTCTCGGTTACAACAAGCAGTCTCTGAAGGGCTCCGCCAAGTGAAGACTGTGCCTGCTGAAAGCGCTCAAAGGCGGCCGGATCATCAAGAAGTTCATCCGACATATTCATAACACCGCCGGCACTTGCGCGTGCTTCAGCAACTGCTGTAAGGGTCTCGCTCTCATGAGAGGCATAACCCTTGACCGTTTCTACAAGATTGGGGATCAGGTCATAACGTCTCTGATACTGGTTCTCAACCTGACTCCAGGAGGCCTTAACACCCTCTTCCATCTTAACCATTTTGTTATACGTACCTGCAAACGCTCCGTAGATAATCAGTATGATGATAACAACAATTGCTATCGGGATGATAATCTTTAATGCTTTCTTAGACATTTATCCTTCCTTAATAACTTAAATATGAAGTTTATAGTGAATAATATAATAGTTTCTGCTCCAAAGCGGCAATAACAATTTATTTTGAAGTAAGGTTAAAAACACCGTCCCAGTTTTCAGAAGGCGCCTTTTTCCTGTATTCCTGACATCGCTTAACGTATATACCTGAGGGGCCGTCTTCAGGCTCAATACTAAGAACCTTTTTAAACAGTTTTTCAGCCTCTGCCCAGTTTTTTTCTTCAAACTTTATAAGGCCATTATGAAATATATCTATAATCTCAAGCTTATCGTCTCCGGCAAACTCTTTTTCATCAACCAGTTCAAAAAGCCGAACAGGCTCATTTATTCCTACAACCCTTACCCTGTCAAGCTTTCTTAAAAGAAATTCATCCCCCAGCTCTTCGGCTGTCATGGAGCTTATCAATTTCCAGCAGTTATACTGCTTATTAACACCCTCAAGCCTTGCGGCAAGGTTAACGGCATTACCCATTATTGTATAATCCATCTTTCTGGCAGTACCCATATTGCCTACAACCATTTCACCGGTATTTATACCAATGCGTGTCAAAAGAGGTACGGGCACAATATTATCATCTATAAAGTGTTTATTCATAATGGATTCAAGCTTTTTCATCCTCACAGCCGCCCTGCATGCCCTTACCGCATGATCCTCAAAATCAACGGGAGCCCCGAAGAATGCGATAATTGCATCACCCTCATACTTATCTATTGTACCGCCCTGATCCATAACCATATTGCTCATTTCGGTAAGATACATATTCAGGATCTTAACAAGATCTGTCGGGTCAAGCTGTTCAGAAATAGTAGAAAAACCCTTTACATCGGTAAACATTGCCGTCATATACTTCTTTTCACCGCCGAGGGTCAATTTATCAGGATCACTGATTAAATTATCAATAACCTTGTCAGAAAGATAATGTCCGAATGCGTTTCTTATATAGCTTTTCTCACGCGCAGTTTCAAGGAATTTTGAAAAACTGATATAAAGAAAGGTAGCAAGAACAGAAAGAACAGGTGTAAGCATATGGGTATAGATACCGAATTTAAGAAAAATGCCAGCCTCTATTGCTACCAGAACAATAATTATAACAACACCCCAGATTATTGAGGGCAGGGGATTCATTCTATAAATAATCATAAAAAGAAGTAGGGTTACAACAACAGCAATTATTATTGAAAGCCAATCATGGGTGTCATCAAGAAAGCTGTCCTGAATTATCATATTGATAATAGCCGCATGGGTTCCGACATTTGCGTATTCCTTTGAAAAAGGGTTAACCCCCCTATCAAAGGTTGAGGTCGCTGAAGAACCTATAATACAGAACGAGCCGTCAACACTTTCACGGATATTTCTTCTGGTTTCCATGTAATCATCATACATAAGCCGTACTTCGGCAAAGGCTGATTTAACATAGTCTTCGGTATCTTTGTAATAGGCAATATCTTCATCGGAGATTCCTTCCATCGATAAAATCTGGTTTATCTCATTTCTTATGGCCCCTTCGGTACTTCCGTTCAGAAATTTACCTACCTCGGAATAAAAATATTCCCTTGAATCACTGTAATCCTGGATATAGGCGCGGTCACCGCCGTTTAAGATCTCACTCTTTATTGATTGAGCATAATCATAGCCCGCAAATATATTCTGATCACCGTCGTAATATGTAAAAAATTGATCCTCTTCAAGACTCTTAAGGCTGTTAATAAGTGCTTCTTCCTGCCAGTCATGAAGAACCATGTAGTAATATGAAAGGTGGCGGAAACTATCCATATAATTATTTGCCGGCCAGTTTATAAGAAAGGTTCCGTCTTCAGCACGCGGAATCTTTATATCATGCGGCTTATCATTACCGGGAATGACTGCCTGTTTGATTAGAAGATATTCGTCTGTAAGCACAAGCTCAGGATTGCCTATCCAGTCAAGAAATGGTGCCATAACAAGCTGAGGAAAGAATTTTCCATTATACTCTGTAAATAAATTGATTCTCCGCCTCACACCGTCTTCATCAATAATGATATTCGGAAAACCTGCTCCGCCTCCATTCTGCATAAGGATTTTAAGAGCTGGATCAACACTGTCAGCACTCTTATAAATTTCAGTTTCAACCAAGATATTCGGATACGGAATATTCTCCATAAGCCAGCTTTCATAGTCTTCAGGAAGTTCGACATAATAATCATCCCCGACCATATTTATTGTAAGAAAAGAATCTCCGTAAAAACGTAAGGCCTGACTGAAGAATTTATCGTTGTCCTTTGTTACCTCTGCAACATTTGAAACAAGCATTTCACGGGTTTGTTCATTAAGCGAGGTAAGCTCATTAATATAATCTTCTGCAAGCTCAACTGTCAGTTCACCGCTTGCTATTGCACTGAATAAATCATTAATATTCTGGTTAATTATTGAAAACTCTTCATTAAAGACTTTAGGCAATTCATTGCTCAGAAAGTCAGGATCGACGGCATTAGGACTTTTCTGGATATACTCAATATCAAAAACAGCGTGTCCTGCACCGAGCTCTTTCATTGTGATCAACCCATTGGCCATTATATCCCGGCTCCATGGCCATACACCAACCTTTTCAATAGAGGTATCATCAACATCTATAAGCAAAATACGCGGATCTTCCGCCACATCCGGCTTGATATGGAGAAATATATCATAGATTCTGTTTTCAAAAGTATCAAGAAAACCTAAATATGTGAGAGCGGAAAAACCCGCTACTATCAGTATCGAAACGAAAATCTTAATATTTCTTTTACCAGCCATAACAACATACCTTTATTTAAAAAACATTTGAAAGCTTTGTTTACAAGTACTATACTTTGTCTGTAGTATAATCCATAAAATGGAGAAAAGGTATGCAAAAAATCAAAGTTTTTATCTTTTTGATCTCAATAATGATATTGGCGTCAATATCAGGAATCTCCGCACAATCCATTGAGGTGGTAGATTCACTTCTTGACGCAAAAACAGCTGAATACGGACCCGCTGCCTATATGGTGGTTGTGGGAAGCGGAATGGCAGATGAAAACATTACTATTTCTGAAGCAGTAGGCATATTATCTGAAAAAGAATGGGGCTGCCGCCAAAAAGGGGATAAAGATCCGGTAACCTTGGGCGAGATGTCCTATATGACAATGCAGGCATTGGGGATGAACGGAGGTATAATGTACAGACTGTTTCCTTCTCAGCGGTACGCGGTCAGAGAACTGGCCTACCTTGGTGTTATTGACGGAAAAGCCTATCCCGACAAGCTTATAAAAGGCGAGGATGTTATTAAAATACTTTCCAAGGCAATGGCCATTAAGGAGGGTGAATAATGAAAACCAAACGTATCTTTTCGGCTATTATCACAATAACATTAATTTTAACCGCAGGAAGCCTTTATGCCTTTGACTACGGCGGCTCATTAATTGCGTCAGTTGGTTATTCATCAGCACCCGGCATAGGATTTACAAATGATGAAGCCCTTGGAATGTGGCTTGAAACAGAAATGGGTGAGCACTTCTCTTTTGAAATGAAGCTTGATTTAGCAGCATCCTTTTCAAGCAGAAAAAAGATGTTCTATATAAACCCTGACTACCTGAAGATAGACGGTCTTTGGGATGATATAGAAGGCGGTCCTTCCATAACCGCTTTAAGTATAGGCAGATTTTCAACATCGGATTTTACATCCAGGGTTTTTTCTCAAAGTCTTGATGGAATAATACTTAACCTCAACTATCCCAATGTTGAATTGACAATTGCAGCAGGCTATACAGGATTCTTCTTTTCACAGGCAGGAGGGCTTAAAACTCCTCCATCAGCATCACTATCAAAAACCGACGTATTTTACAGAAAGGCAAACAGCACAAGTCTGTTTGAATATGCCGGAGGAAATACCGGAGATAAAACAATACTTTCAAGTCCAAGAGCAGTTGAAATTATAACATTGACATTTGAGCAGTTGTTTTTAAAACAAAACCTTACACTTTCAGTAGTTGCTCAGGAGGACATGCAGCCGGTAGTTGATAAAATAAATTCATTAATTGATAAGAATTATAACTCTCCGCTGATTTCCGAAGGTGAAACAACATATTACAACACAAAAGGCGGAGCCTTTGACAGCCAGTACATTGGATTGGGAATTTCAGGCCCATCAATAAGTTCACTATACCATAGTATCTACTATTACCTTGGAACAGGCCGCACATTAAGCTATGCAGCAGATTCGGACAGCCCTACAGGCCGAAGCTACCAGTATAAAACAATTATTTCACATATGGCAGGCTTCAGCCTTGATTACTTCATGCCTTGGCTGTTTAATTCAAAGGTAGGCACCGGCCTTGTCTTCGGTTCAGGCGACTCTGATGCCGTTGGAGTCTATGAAGGTAACCGTGAAGGTTATTATACCCAATTTACACCAATTACCGGCGGCGGCGGGGGAATGCTTTTTGCTTCAGGCATATCAAATATGATAATTCCTAATCTTAATTTCTCGATTAAACCTCTTAAAAACATGGATAATCCTCATTTCAATAATTTTCAGATTGCTTTAACATACATGCCTTTTTTCAGAGCATTGGACGGTCCCGCAGGAGCTTCTGCCGGATCAGGTATTTCTGCAAATTATTCAGGAAATTATCTTGGTTCTGAGATAGACTTAATCATGGGTATAAGGCCTTTTTCAGACTTGGGTATAGTCTTTCAGGGAGGATTCCTTATCCCTGACGCATCGGCCTTTAAAGGCTCTGCCATTGCTGATCCGTCATTTGCAGCGAAACTAAGTGTTTCAATGAGTTTTTAATTTAGTAGTTTGAAGCAGGACTTCAAACTACAGGTTCAGATAACCGCTTCCATGCGGTTTAACAGGAGGTTCATGTTCATGAAAAAAATTATCATAATACTGGCGGTTTTAATACTTTCATTACCAGCCTTTGCAGAAAACGCCGTTGTTAAAGAAACCTCAGGCAGGGTTCAGGTAAAGGCTCCCGGAGGAAGCTGGAAGAATGTTTCAGAGGGTGATTCAATCGCAAAGGGGTCATCCATTTCAACGGGGTTCGGCTCTTCAGCAGTAATTGAGGTTGGGGCCGCGACATTATCAGTAGATGCCCTGACAAGAATAAAACTTGAAGAGCTTATGAAAGATCAGGGCGCACAGACTACCGGCCTTTTTCTAAGGGTCGGCAAGGTAAAGGCAAATGTAAAAAGGGATGAAGGGCTGAGCCATAACTTTAAACTCAGAAGCCCATCCTCTACAGCTGCTGTGAGGGGTACAGCCTTTTCTTTTGATGGAATAAACCTTGATGTTGAAAGGGGTCTGGTTGCCTTCATCGGAACAGCCCTTGGCGGAGAACAGCTTGTGGCTGCCGGCGAACAAAGCCAGATTATACCAAGCGGAAAGCAGAGCAGCCCGGTTAGAGAACAAATACAAAAAACCGTAACCAAGGCCGTAGTTGAAAAAACACAGGGCAATGCTGCCCAAAGCGGAGCTTCTCAGGATGGAAGCACAGATGCCGGAGTACAGTCTCAGGATCTATACGGAAGTATAAAAATCAAGGTGGAGGTTAATTAATGAAAAATATTAAAGTAACAGCCTTAATACTAATTACCGCTGTGGTTCTAATCTTATCCGGATGTGACGGAATGATGGGGACTGATGCAGATGATATAACAATAGACCTTTCATCAGTTATACCAAAGGGTTCAGAGAAGTGGGTCAGAGTATGGATGTTTCCAGGTGATGCTTCAGAACCCATTGATATAGGAGATCAATGGGAGCAGAAAGTTGGTATCAATGGAGACACTGCTGAGGTTACAATTAAAAAGGTTCCTGCAGGATCTTCATACAAGGTTTTCATCTCAACCGGAAAAAAGACTGACGGCGTATTTGAGCTTGAAAAAAGTTTTTATGGAACAACTGCAATAGCAGGCGGTGCAGCAGCTGAATTAAGTGCAGCCAATCTGAACTTTGCTGCGCGCGGCATAGAGCCTGTTGGGTCATGCAGCGGCAAGAATATCAGAGGCATCACGGTAGCAGAAGATGGATATTTTTATGCTGTTACTAATGATACTCTATTATATGAAACGGCCTCTAATGTAGACGACATATCATCTGGCCCAGATTATGAGTTTAACCACATTTCGGCAAGTAAAGGATCACTTATTATAAGCTGTAAAAATGATTCGGGAAGAGGTGTTCTAAGATACACCCTACAGAGTGCAATTGGAAACGCTCCCGGTAGGGATACTAGTTTTAATAGTCAGATTCTTACTCCCCCCCAGAGCATAGACGTTCTTCGTACTGACGCCTTCTGGGGCAATTATAATACACCCGAAGAAAGAGGATTTTCATTGCTTGTAGGGCAAACGGAGGGGAAACTAATATTCAATTATGGTAACTGGTTCGCTCCTGGTGCAACACCCTTTGAATATACTTCAGCAGGTCGTTGGTTTATAGTTGATGTTAAGCAGTTTCTTGAGGATTATGGATTACCTGCCGGAGGTTTGCTGATCAATGATTTTACAGTTGTAAAGAAGTACAACGCATCAAATGAAATTGAAGAATTATGGGTTTTCCTTATATCAAAGCTCGGAAACCACAGAATCAAAATGGAGGTATCGGTCGGAAGTACTACAGGAGATTTAACCAATATTTCCGATGATGATGATATAATTGAGCTTTTTGAAGATTTTACAGCTGCCGGACCTCTAAGCGAAAGAAAGCTGATTTGCATTACAAACCCATCAAACACAGATAAACTATATATAGGAACAGATGAGGGGCTTTATGAAATTACTGATGTCATATCAAATATGAACCCTCAAATTGCCTATGACACCGATGGGCAGAGAATCTCACTTCTTGAAAGCAGCTCTGATGGACGATACACAGCCTGTGTTACCCCGCTAAGGCTTTTGATTATCGATAATGAGATCAAACAGACAGCTTCAATATGGTTTAATGAGGGACTGCCGGCTGCAGGACCGCTTACAGAAGAAATAACCGGACTTGCCTGGCATTGGGATACATCTGCTCCAACACCAACCCACACCCTTTTAGTTGCGGGCAAACAGGGTATAACAAAAATAGAGGCTTCAGACACTTCTCCTATATGGGATTAGTAAATATTGAAATAAAAAAGGCTGTCCAACTGGACGGCCTTTTTTTAACGCAAAAATCCTCATATAAAAAAGGACTATCTTCTTATAAGACAGCCCCTTTTTATGCCTTTATTTCAGAATTATGGTTGTATTCTTGAACCTATATTAACACCCCAGAAGCCGCTTCCAAGGTTGTAATCGCCTGCAATATTAATTACGAATGGGCCAAATAGAAGGTCAAAACCGGAAGATAATACTATCTCCAGATCACTATGTCCAGTTTGGCTGGCAATTTCTAAAGTCGGATCTTCCGGTGCATAGGGCTCACTATCTTTCATCATCAATACATGGCTTTCTACATTGGTTATCCCATACCATGCACCAATATTAAAATAGGGACAAAAAAACGATAATTCTTTAGAGATTGTAACATTAATTCCAAAAGCAATAACACTTGTGTCAAGTTCAAAATTTGCGCCTTTAAAGGGATATGGAGCTGCTCCTTCAGGAGTATTATAAATAGTCTGATTCAATGACTTCTCAATATCCATAACAAATCCAAGATATCCAAAGCTTGCACCGGCTCCTATTGAAAGGCCGGGAGTAAACTCGCTATCCTTGATCAGTACATACCGTAACAAGGCTCCTAAATTAAAAAACGAGCCGTTAAAATCGGGATAATCATTCATATTTTCAGAAATTACACCAGTTAAAAGTTCAGGAAACCACATTCCGTTAACAAGAACCTCAAGATTAGCAGGCAGCTTCATACCGAAATTCAGTCTTACAGAAGGAACGGGAAATGCCTTCTCAAGAATATTATTAACAGATTCCGGAACAGAATTTTTAAAAAGAGTCTCATAAAGGTCAGTTTCCAATACCTGGAGGGGCGGCGCCACTGTTAAACCTACGGCGGGAAGCCCTATATAAAAATCACTGAAGGCCTCATCCCCAAATTCAGCCTGTCCTATGTTATATCCTGTTACTGCATGCTGGATAAGCACATTATCCACATCAGAACCAATCTTATCAAGAAAATCACCGAAGTCTGCCTGCATGGCACCGGCAATTAATTTAACAACCGAGAAATCAACATCATCTGCAGAAACAGATAAGGTCCCGCAAAAAACAAATAATATCAAAACAAAAGTTAATAACTTCTTCATTCTAGCCTCCGGAAAAATGCATTAGAACACATTTTAAGTTTATTACATTGATACAACTACTTCCAGTATTTTTTTATTTTTGCGATTCTTCTTTTTCACGCTTCTTTCGGGTCTTCTCTGCCTTGCGGCTGATCGAATTCCAAACACCGGTAAGCCCCATAGCCTTCTTCATTGCAAGGAGGGTTTGTCTTGCCTCTTCTCTGGCAGCAATTGTTCCGTCAAAAAGAACCTCTTCAACAAAGCCCGATTTTTCTTCATATTCAGCCCTTCTATCCCGCATGGGATCCAAAAAGCCGTTTATGGCCGCGGCAAGCTTATCCTTTACCTCAACATCACCAACACGGCCTGTTTGATACCTCTGCTTTAGATCTTCCACCTCGGCCTTGTCAGGATTGAATATATCATGGTAGATAAAAACAGGATTGCCCTCTACCTTACCAGGGATATCAGCCCTGATTCGGTTAGGATCGGTATACATTCCGCGGACCTTTTTATTTACTGTCTTTTGATCATCAGAAAGCATGATAGCATTGCCCAAGGATTTTGACATCTTTGCATCCCCGTCTGTACCGACAAGGGTTGGAACATCTCCCACCATGACATCAGGCACAGGAAAAACCTCTCCGTACATACTGTTGAACCGGCGTGCTATTTCACGGGTCAGCTCAACATGTGAAACATTATCCTTGCCTACAGGCACAAGATTTGCCCTCGGCATCAATATATCCGCGGCCTGCAATACCGGATAGCCCAATAATCCCAGAGGAATCTCGGTAATATTAGCCGCCTTTGCCATTTCTTTTATGCTTGGTACCCTCTGAAGCCTCGGAACTGAAACCATCATCTCAAAAAAGAGGTTCATTTCATATACCTCATGAACCGCAGATTGAAGATAGATCCTTGATTTATGAGGATCTATTCCGCTTGCGATATAATCAAGTACCATATCCCTGGCATTTTTACCTATCTGCTCAATGGCCCTGGCATCAGGCTTGGTAGTAAGCATATGCAGATCAGCAATTATAAAAAAACAATCGTATTCTTCCTGTAATTTAACCCTGTTTTGAAGAGAGCCGACATAGTGACCTAGATGAAGCTTGCCGGTAGGTCTGTCACCGGTGAGGATTCGTTTTCTTTCCATGGATTTATAATATCGGTGAAGAGGTTTTTAAACAAGATCCCGCTGATAATTAATATTTAAAACCAGTGAGAATGACGGCTTACCTTCCTTCCATTTTCCATCAGCATTGCAATAGGTTTGAGAGTTGGAATATTTTCGCAGATGATCTTTAAAACCGATGTTATGGGTACTGAGATAAACATACCTACAGGGCCCCACATCCATCCCCAAAGAAAAAGAGAAAGAATTATAATCAGAGGGCTGAGATTTAACCTGCGTCCCTGCATTCTGGGTTCAAGAAAAGAACCGAAAATAATCTGGATGCCTATCATAGAGATAAATACCGCAATTATCGGCCCCGGCTGGGGGAAAAACTGGATAAATCCCATTAAAATGGTAATTACCATTAAAATGAACGAACCGATATTTGGAATAAAGTTCAAAATAAATGCCAGCACACCCCAGATAAGCGCAAAATCCATGCCGATTATCTGAAGAACTCCCCAAACAAACAGACCTGTTGCTGTACTTACAATAAACTTTACTGAAAGATAGCGGCCAATCTGTCTTATGGTATGGCGCATTATTATTATAATCCGCTTTCCGGTACGTCTCGGAAATGCCCTTGCAATTGTAACCTGTACATAGGGTGATTCCAGGAGAAGAAAGATTGTGGTCAGAATTACTATTACCAGTCCGCTGAATACAGACATAAAGTTTTGAGAGATTGTGTTTATTGATCCTATGAGGGTATGGGTCAAATCAAATTCGGCGATAGGGTTTTCAGGAAGATCCATTGAAAAATTATTATTCAATACCCCTGAAATCTGGGTACTTATCTCTTCGAATCTTCTATAATACTTGGGAGCCTCTTCTATAAATGAATTAAAACTTGAGGAGAAGAACAGACCCACGAGGTATCCTATTACAGCCAGAATGAGTATGGCAAGGGTTATTGAAATTCCCCGCGGAACCTTAATCCTTGTTAAACCGTCTACAACCGGAGACAGCACAAATGTAAGAAGAAGCGCGAATGCTATCGGAAGCATTACAGAACTTGCAATCTTTAAAATTGCCAATAATGCTATAAATACAATGATCCCTAAAAAAACTGAACTAGCTCTTTGATTGTCCATATCCTTTTTTCCTGCTATGATTGTACTACTTAGATGCGTAGAGAGGCAATGATGATTAGCAGTTTTTTGGATAAAACTCCCGATATTTCAAAAACAAATTTTATAGCATGGAATGCTGACGTAAGCGGAGATGTAGTATTAGGAAAAGAATCTTCAGTCTGGTTCAGCGCAACCATAAGGGGAGATATTGCTTCTATCAGCATAGGCGACGTAAGCAATATTCAGGATGGAGCAGTTTGTCATGTCAGCACCGGAAAGCCGCTTATTGTGGGAGACTATGTAACAGTAGGTCATAACGCAATCATTCATTCATGCACAATAGGCAGTCATTGTTTGATTGGAATGGGAGCCATCATACTTGATGAGGCCGAGATAGGAGAATACTCCATTGTCGGTGCGGGAGCACTTGTTACAGGAAAAAGCAAGTTCCCTCCCCGCTCTCTGATACTCGGATCTCCTGCAAGGGCCGTCCGAGAACTTACAGACGAACAGCTCAAAGAAATAGATGCAGCAGCCGACCGTTACAGGGAACATTCCTTAGAAACAAAGGAATCACGAAGACAATAAAAAAACGAATGAATCTGAAAATATCGATATTTTCAGAGAAGATTGAATTTTCTCGCCTAAAAGCAGCTTATTTTACTTGATTATCGGTCTGCAACCGATATATTATATCATTAGCGCAATAAAGAAGGATGAATGATGAAATAACCTTCATGTCATTTTATCATTTATTGGTTTGAAGCAGAACTTCAAACTACCGATTGAATAACCGCATCCGTGCGGAAAATATAGTTGGAGGAATAATGACTGCGGAAATTTTAGGTTTAGGGGCATATGTGCCCGAGAAAATACTTACAAATGAAGAACTTGCCTCACTGGTAGACACCAGCGATGAATGGATTAGATCGCATACAGGAATCGGTGCAAGACATATTATAGCTAAGGATCAAACAACATCGGATATGGCTGTGGCTGCTGCACAGAAAGCTATTGAGCGGGCAGGAATTGATAAGGAAGAGATAGAAATGATTATCCTTGCATCTGCTTCGGGCGATTACGCGAACTTTCCATCCACTGCATGTATTGTTCAGCACAAACTTGGAATAAAGCATACTGCCGCAATGGATCTAAGTGCGGGCTGTACAGGTTTTGTATACGGTCTTGAGGTTGCAAGAAGCATGATTGTTTCAGGCAGCATCAAAAAAGCCCTTGTAATAGGCGTTGAAGCACTATCAAGGATCACAAACTGGAAGGATCGTGATACCTGCGTACTATTCGGTGACGGCGGCGGAGCAGCAGTTCTCGGCCTTAATGAGAGTGGTGACGGCAGAGGAATTATTGATTCATTTCTTGGTGCTGAAGGCGATGGACACCAGCACCTTATAAGAAAAGCAGGTATGGCAAAACATCCATTTGACAGGGAAAATACACCTGAAGAGGATCTTTATACCAAGATGAACGGACGCCGTGTTTACAATTTTGCCGTAAGGGTAAATGAAACAATCATAAAAACCCTTTTAGAGCGGAATAATAAAACCGTTGATGATTTAGCAAGGATTATACCGCATCAGGCAAATATAAGAATCATCCAGGCTGCAGCCAAGAGGCTCAGTATACCTATGGAAAAGTTTTTCACAGTTATTGAAAGGTTTGCAAATACTTCAGCAGCATCTATTCCCATTGCTCTTAATGAGATGATAGAGAGTGGATTGCTTAAAAAGGGAGATCTCATTCTGACCTCAGGATTCGGTGCAGGCCTGACATTCGGCGGAAACCTTATCCGTTGGTAAGTATTTTAGTATTTTGCAGTTTGCAGCAAAGCTCCAAACTGCAGATTTAAATACCCGCATCCGTGCGGGTTTAGGGAGTATGAATGCTAAATAGCTTCCATGCTATTTAGCATTTTGCAGTTTGCAGCA
>PDWJ01001478.1_pt1 | contig 29009 bp, 25 predicted proteins | sample 1430881 | NCBI WGS metagenome assembly PDWJ01 (sample SAMN01162460, study PRJNA174530) | Oral metagenome, whole genome shotgun sequencing project. | biome: Marine environment; feature: Marine mammal; material: Swab sample of the gingival sulcus; isolation source: swab sample of gingival sulcus...
TAACTTCAATTTGTGCTCTAATTTGCTTAATTCTGGCATCAATGCTTTCTTTTTCGCCTGCTCCGTTTACTATGGTTGAGTTATCTTTGTCCATAGAAACTTTCTCGGCACGACCTAACATGTCGATTGTAGCACCCTCTAATTTCAAACCTTTTTCTTCTGAAATTACAGTACCACCTGTTAAAATTGCAATGTCTTCTAACATTTCTTTTCTACGGTCGCCAAATCCGGGAGCTTTAACAGCTGCAATTTTTAACGAACCTCTTAATTTGTTTACAACAAGAGTTGCAAGTGCTTCGCCATCAACATCTTCTGCAATAATCAATAAAGGCTTACCGGCTTGAGCAACAGGCTCTAATACAGGAAGTAAGTCTTTCATTGTAGAAATCTTCTTGTCGTAAAGCAAGATATATGGGTCGTCAAGGATAGCTTCCATTTTTTCTGAATCGGTAACAAAATAAGGCGAGATATATCCTCTGTCAAATTGCATACCTTCTACTATATCGTCGTAAGTTTCAGCAGTTTTTGATTCTTCAACAGTGATAACACCTTCTTTGCCGATTTTTTTCATTGCACGACCAATTAACTGACCAATTTCTTCGTCGTTGTTAGCCGAAATAGAAGCAACTTGCTCTAATTTATCAGACTCAACACTAATTGATTTAGATTGTGATTTAAGACTTTCTACAACTGTTGCAACAGCCTTGTCTACACCACGTTTTAAGTCCATTGGGTTAGCTCCTGCTGTTACGTTTTTCAAACCTACATTGATTATTGATTGAGCCAAAACAGTAGCTGTAGTAGTACCATCACCTGCATCGTCGGCTGTTTTTGATGCTACTTCTTTAACCATTTGAGCACCCATGTTTTCAAAATTATCGGGTAGTTCAATTTCTTTTGCTACACTAACACCGTCTTTAGTAATTGCAGGTGCGCCAAATTTTTTGTCGATAACAACATTTCTTCCTTTTGGTCCTAATGTTACTTTTACGGCATCTGCCAACTGGTCTACACCTTTCTTTAATAAATCTCTTGCTTCTATATTAAATTTAATTTCTTTTGCCATTTTATATGTATTTTATTTTTTTGTATGTTAATAGTTTTATAAACGCATTTAAACTATTGCTAAAATATCTGATTGCGACATTATTAAGTAATCTTTGTTTTCGTAACTTATTTCAGTACCTGAATATTTACCATACAAAACAACATCACCAACTTTTACTTCCATTGGCTCGTCTTTACTGCCTGCTCCAACTGCAACTACTCTTCCACTTTGTGGTTTTTCTTTTGCCGAATCAGGAATAATAATTCCACCTTTTGTTTTTTCTTCTGCCTCTAAAGGCTCTAAAATAACTCTTGTTCCTAATGGTCTCATTTTAATTGCTTCCATATATTTAGTTTTAATCATTTAATGTTGATAATCTCTTAAAAAACGTATAGAGATTACTTGTTATAAAAAAAATTCTTCAAGTCTACTGTCATATTTTATGCCAAAGCTATTCAAGCAATTAAATATGTCAAAATTACAGCATATTCAAATAATTTAGTGAATTTTCACAATTAGTATTTGATTTACATTGACAAATTGACAAAAAAAAGCCATTTTTATAAAAAAATGGCTTTTGAAAAATAATTACATGTATAACCATCAAAAAATTTACATGAAAAACTTAAATCATTATATTAGTTTTGTGTATCTTCGCTTTTATTTGATTGTTGTGCATCTAATTTGGGTAATGTTGGCAATTCACTTGCATTTTGTACTTGCTCTTCTATTGCAGATTCTTTTGGAGCATCGACCCTCTGTATTGTTAAACTTCCAACAATACTAAATACCAATATCAATATTGCTAATGTCCAAGTAGCTTTTTCCAGAAAATCGGCCGTTTTTCTAACTCCCATTATTTGGTTCGATGACGAAAAGTTAGAAGCTAAACCTCCACCTTTTGAGTTTTGTACTAATACAATCAAAATCAATAATATACCTGCAATGACTAATAAAACTGTTATTAAAGTATTCATAATTTTTTATTTACTTAAGACTTTCAACTTTTTTAATTTGGATTGCAAAGTAAGTCTTTTTTTTCGGAAATTTCAAAATTAATTTTTCATAAACTTCTTTTGCCTTAGCATATTTTTTTTGTTGCACCAATAATTCGGCATAGGTTTCTGTCATTATATCATCTGATTCATAGGTACTTGCAATAGATATATCACCTTTTAATTTACTTTCTTTTGAACCTATTCTCTCTAAAGATTCTGACTTTTCAAGAAAACTATCTATTAAGTTTTTTTTGTCTTTTGGGAGCTTATTGCTAAGCTCTACAGGCTTTTGTTCTTTACTTTCTGCCTTATCTGATAATTTTTCAGTTTCGTCACTGTCAACAACTACAACTTTATCAACATTATTTTTGGTTTCGGAATTGTTATTCTCCGATTTTTCTTCTTCCTGAACCTTACTTTCTACAACTTCTTCTTTATTCTTCTCTACAACTTGCTCTTTTTTATCTTCAATATTATCTTTTTTCTCTTCTAAGTTCTCTTTAACACTCTTGTCTTTTGGTAAATCTTGACTATCTGTAGAATTTGTCTTTTTTTCAGAAGATTGCTTTATTATTTCGTCAACAGCTTTAGCCTCTTTTTGTTTCAACAATTCTTTTTGCTCTTCTTTTTCTTTCTTCTCAATGCTAATTTTCTTCTTTCTTTCAGCTATTCTTTGCAATAATCTATCTGCGGCACTTAATTCTTTTGTTTCAGAGGACTTTTTCTGTTCCTCATCAGGCTTTTTCTCTAAGGTAGTTGATGTTTCTTTATTAATTGTTCCCGTCTTACTTTCAGACAATTTGTCAGATTTATCAGATTTCTCCTTATCCGATATTTGCTCTTTTTCCTGATTAAGCTTAGGCTCTTCAACTTTTAATTTATCTGCTAAAGTTTTTTCTTTCTGCTCTGCTTTAATTTCAGGCTGTGTAGTTTCAACACTTTGTTTATTTATTTCTTTACTTAACTTATTATCCGATTCTGCAATTTTGGGTTTAGTTACTACTACGGCTTTCTTTTCTTCTTTTATTTTAACGGGTTTATCCTTAAGTGTCTTTTCTTCTTTTTCTGTATCCGATTTATGCTCCGATTTTGAAATTTCAGATTTAACTACTTCTATTTCTTCTTTCTTATCTTTGGTGGTTTCAGGCAATTTATTCTCAACAAGCTTATTTTCTGTTACTGTTTTTTCTTGCTCATCTTTATGGGTTTCAGACAACTCATTCTCAACAGCTTGCGTTTCTAAACTTGATTTAAAAACATCTTTATCAACTAATTGAGGCTTATCTAAAGCAACCGTTCGAACTTCTTCATCTAAGCTTATTATATCTGATTTTTCTTTTGACTCTACCTGTTCAATATTCTTCTTTATTTTCTGAATTTTAGAAAATATGTCACTCATTTTGCTACTTTCAGGAACTTTCTTTTGGTTACTGTCTGTCTCTTTTGGTTTAGATTTAACACTTTCTGAAGTATCCGATTTTGGTGTAACTGTATTCGATGTAGTTTTTAACTTTTTATGTACATCATTTATATCATTGGTTTGTTCTATTTTAGATTCCCGAACCGATTGCTTTGTTTTTTCCCTTGTAATTTTAAATGCAGGTTTTGTCAGTTCATTTTCATAGTTAACGTTTAACCTTTTGTTCAAATCAGTTCTACCTTTATTAAGCGATTTCAAAACATCTCTTTGCAGCTGGTGTTCATCAACCTCATCTTCATAATCGGGTTCTAATATATCCTTTTCTGTTAAATTTGTAAAAAAGTCGTTAACTAATTCCGAATGTTTTTTATTAGAATTTTTCAAATGTAACCTGTCTGCTTCTTCGTCTGACAATTTTGGTCTAAACTTAGATGCAGGCAATGTTTCCTTACCCTCTTCAACAGACCTTTGTTTAGGTAGCTTGGTTGTAGGCTTAAAGTTTCTGCGAAAATCTTTGGTCTTTTCGACTTTATTTTTTTGCACAACTTTTTTATTCTCTTCTACGGGTTGAGACTGATTTATAAAACCATATAATTTGTATTTGTTAGTTATGAAGCAACCGGACAACTGTAATTGCTTATCGTAAGATTTATCTTTATTTTTAAACAGTGTTTTCAACAAAAACAAATGAGCCGTTTGGAAATATGGATAATCCTTAACTAATTGTTGAAATTCAGACACAGCCTTTTTATCTAAAGGCAGCTTATTATCTAAATATTGTGCTAATTTTTCAGTATTCATAACTATAATTTTTTACCAGTTCACTACTGCTTTATTAAAAATATCATCTGTTATTAATTCCAATATTTCAGGAACCAATGCCGGTTCTACAGCTGATAATATTTGAGAACTTTCATAATCTGCAAATCTTGAAAATGTTTCTTGAAAGCTATATTCTTCGTCAAATTCGTTTATAAATTCCACTTTTACTCTTATAGTAAGCCTATTTTGCGACGATTTATCTTGAGTATTTACACCTATAGGCGTAACTACATAGTCAATTATTTGCCCCTTAAACTGTAAATCGCCCTTACCCTCTGTTAGTTTCAAAGAAGTTTGAGACATCAATTTATCTTGTAGCATATCAGTAATCTGCTGACTTAAAGTGGGGTTAAAAATTGGTGCTGTGTTTTTAAAATATTCAACTGAAACTGTTTTGGCATCAGGGTGTATTGAAGCTCCTGTAAATGAATAATGCAAGCATGATGTTTGTAATAATACAAACAACAATAATGTGTATATAAACAAATTATGAGTAAGAACAGAGAAGCTCTTGCCATAGGCTAACGAAAAACGCATCTTTTTTTCACTTGTCTGCTGTTTTATTTTATATCTACCTTTATATTTCATCTGTTTCTTTTTCAGGTGTTAGTTTTGGGTCTTAGAATTTACTGTTAGCTGTTTTAATAATTATCAACTATCTAAATCGTATTCTTTGATTTTTCGATACAAAGTACGCTCCGAAATACCTAAATCTTGTGCTGCACTTTTTCGTTTCCCCTTATGCTTGTGTAATGCCTTTTTTATCAATTCAATTTCCTTATCCTGTAATTTTAATGATTCTTCAACAAATTCTTCAGTATCTTGTATTTTATAATCTTCTTCAACCGATTTTTCATAATCTTTAACTGTCGGCTTTTTAGGTATAAAGCCATCATCGGGATAAAAAGAATGAATAATATCCGAATTGTCAGATATATGGGTGGTAGTTTCATCATTACGAAGTAAACCATTTACAATCCCTTTTAATTCATTCATATCTTTTTTCATATCAAAAAGAATTTTATACAATATCTCACGCTCCGATGCAAAAGTTTGCTGGTCTACGGTATCTGCCGTGTACAATGCAGGAAGTTTTTGCTCATCATAAATCGGCAAATATTGCCTTATTTCATCACCTGTAATAATTCTATTTTGTTCAATTATAGAGATTTGCTCTGTTACATTCTTTAGCTGACGAACATTACCCGGCCATTTATAATTTATAAATATATTACGTGCCGTTGCATCTAATTTAACAGGAGGCATACGATATTTCTCACTAAAATCTTGCGCAAACTTCATAAATAACAGAATTATATCATCTCCTCTTTCGCGCAAAGGCGGCACTTGTATAGGCACTGTATTTAAACGATAATATAAATCTTCCCTAAATTTACCTTCGTGTACTGCATTAAGAACGTCTACATTGGTTGCTGCAACTATTCTAACATCGGTTTTTTGAGTTTTAGACGAACCCACTTTGATAAATTCCCCTGTTTCTAACACTCGCAACAATCTAACTTGAGTTGATAAAGGCAACTCGCCAACTTCATCTAAAAATATTGTACCTTTATCGGCTACTTCAAAATACCCTTTTCTATGGTCGTGTGCACCCGTAAAAGCACCTTTCTCGTGTCCAAATAATTCTGAATCTATTGTTCCCTCAGGTATGGCTCCACAGTTTACAGCTATATAGTTATTGTGCTTTCTCGGACTTAAATGATGTATTATTTGTGGAAAGGTTTCCTTACCCGAACCACTCTCACCGGTAATAAGCACTGCCATATCGGTTGATGCCACTTGTCGTGCAATATCTATGGCTCTGTTTAATTTGGGGTAATTACCTATTATTCCAAACCTTTGTTTTATTGACTGTATATTCATTTGTTTATTTTTTGTAGCTTTTTAGCTCCGGCCTTTAGCCTTTGGTTTGTTTTAACCGAATGCGCAAAGTTTTTTGCAAAGTTCGGTCTTATGTCTACCGACTTATAGGCTCTTACCACCTAATAAACTCTACAATCTGCAAAGTTAGAATAAATTAACAAAATTAACTAATATTAAGCCACAAAAAATTTGCATGATATGAATATTATTAATATTTTTACAAAATTAGAAATGTAATTTTGTTATAAAATGCTAAGGCAAATGTAAACAATATATTTACAAATGACAAGAACACTTTTATTTAATTTTAAATAAATACAATTTTATGAATGTAATAGGTATTATTCCTGCTCGTTGGGCATCGGTAAGATTTCCGGGAAAGCCCTTAGTTAAAATAGGTGATAAAAGCATGATACACAGGGTTTTTGAGCAATCAAAAAAAGCATTAAATCATGTTGTAGTAGCCACTGATGATGATAGAATAGTTGATGAAGTAAATTCTTTTGGCGGCCAAGTTGTGAAAACAAGTACTGCCCACAGAAGCGGAACCGACAGATGTATGGAGGCTTTGGATATTTACGAGAAAAAAACGAATATCAAGTTTGATATGGTCATTAACATTCAAGGCGATGAGCCTTTTATACAGGTTAAACAAATAACAGACATTGTTGAATGTTTTGAAAAAAACAACAAGGTTGAAATTGCAACTTTAATAAAGAAAATAACTGATGAGGAAGCTCTCTTTAATCCCAATAATCCCAAAGTTATTGTGAATACAAACAAAGAAGCTATTTACTTTAGTAGAGCAACCATTCCCTACATAGTTGATGTTGAAAAATCTGAATGGCTAAATGCCTATACTTTCTACGAACACTTGGGTTTATATGCCTACTCTGTAGATGTTCTACGACAAATAACACAATTAGAGTCGTCGGGATTGGAAAAAACTGAGTCGCTTGAACAAAACAGATGGATTGAAAATGGTTTTAAAATAACTGTTATAGAAACCGACAAAGCAAATATATCAATAGATACTCCCGAAGATTTACAAAATATTTTAAGAGAAGGCTTGGCTGATGATTAAATAGTTAATGAAGGGATTTAAACTTTTTTAATAATTATAGAGCCTTACTTTATTTGGTGATTACTCTGTTAATTAGCCCTTAGCCTTTGGTTTTTATTGAGTGGTGTGGAATATTTACTAAAATTGATTATTGTTTGTTATTAAGTGATTTCCAAAAGCAGACAAGTCAAGAACCAAGGGCTGAAGGTTAATAGCTATAGAATTGTAAGACAAGTAAATACAGGATTTTATTACTGCAAAAGTTTAAATGAGTTAAATATTGGCAAAGTATTTGCACAAAAAATTATTGTAAAATTTTTTATTATTTATTTACTTTTTTTATACCTTTGTGGCGTACTATACTCAAAATTTTTGGTTTATAAAGAGAAGGATTAACAGTATGAGATTAATATTTATTTCAATATTTTTTTTGTGTTCTTTGGCAATAAGCAACCTTAGTGCTCAAGGTGTTGGTGCCGCAAATCCGGAAAATGAAACCAGAATATATCCTAATCCCCTTTTCTTGGGTCAAGAATTGCACATACAATCCGGTAGTGAAATATTCAGTATCGAATTGCTTGATATGATAGGCCAATTAATAATACGTAAAGAAACTGATAGTTTTAATAAGAAATCCTTAGCTGTACGGTTAGAACAGTGTAAACGCGGTGTTTACATTGTAAAAATTAGGTTAAAAAATAACAAATACGCTATAAAAAAGCTGCTAATAAAAAACCAATAGTAAGAACTATAGGCCTAAGGCTCTTTTTAGATTACTTATTTGCTTATCCCACAAATCTTTACTATCATCGACGTCGGTTTCATCGGCAAAATCTGTAATAAGCAATGAAACATCTCTTGTTAGTTCGTCTTTGGCAATTTTAAATTCAAAGTACGTTTGCTCTTGGTCATCATCTAACCATTTTAAACGTATATGGTCGTTGGCCTTTTTAGATAAAATCTCGGCTTCATGAACACTCCCATTCCACTCAAAAGCCAAGTTCTTATTTATATATGTAACCTTATCTGCAAACCATTCCGATAAACCACCTGGTGTGCTTAATCGCTGATAAACAAGCTTTGGCGAAGTTTTAAATGTATACTCAAGTTTGTATTTTAACATTCCCATACTTATCGTTTTAGTTTAAAGCCGACAATGTACATAAAATAATCCACATAAACAAATATGATAAATATGTAAGCTGAAAAAACACCTACTTAGTAATTACATCAAACTCGGCGTAACCTGCACTTTTACTGTTATCAGCATTACTTAGTGCTTGCAGTTTAACGTAGCGCGCATCAACAGCTTCAAATTCTTTAATCTGCCAAATGGGGCTGTTCTTAATATTTGCAAATTCTCCTTTGCTTACCAAACTCCACTTTTTGCCATTCTGCGAAACGTAAAATTTATAATTAACAATAATACCGCTTGACCAACGATTCTGGTCGGGTAAATATTTAAAACCTGTTAAGGTATAGGTTTCGCCCAAATCAATGACAAAATCAATGGGGAAGTTTTTTGCTTTATTATGCCAAACCGTAGAAGTGTTACCGTCAAATACTAAATTGCTGTTTTCATCTTTACTGTTGATAATTTTCCAATTTTCTCTTGATATATCAAAACTTTCTGAACTTACGGAACTAATACTATTTTTAGCTTTATCAACAGCAACAGCTTTTACCGTGCTTTTTTTAGTAAGTGTAAACGGTTTACTGTAAATAGTTGACGAAGTATCGGGAGTACTGCCGTCGAGAGTGTAATATATCTCAAGTTCTTTATCGGCAGTAGAAATTGCAACCGTGTTTTTGCGGTCTCTTTTGATAATGGGTGCAGTCAACAGCTTAGGAGCATTATAAATCTCAATATTTGAAATAAGAGGACATGCTTTTGCCTGTATATCAATTTTAATGGCAGTGGTGGCTGTGGTTGGAAAACGCAATATTCGTTTATAACCTATAGTAGTCTGATTGTCAAGATGTTGCCACTTACCGTCTATCATAGCAGAAACAGCAAATTTGTTTACTCTTTGCCCTAACTTTATGTATTCCTGAATAAGCAAGCGATTAAACTTAATTATCTTATCAAACTGTAATGTGATAGATGCAGACTTTACACTGTCATCAGTTGCCCAATACGTATTTTTGTTATCGTCAAGCACGTTTTTGGCGGCATAGCTTGAACTATTCCCCCTAATATTGCTTGCTTCTACACTTGCATTTTGTGCCAGATTAGTTTTAAAGTCTTCGGTGAGCGTTTTGGTCATCTTTTGCAGATTTGCAATATCGTTTTCATGAATTAGTCCACGCTTGTCAATGGGGAAATTAAGCAATAGTGTTCCATTTCTACCTACCGAGTTATAATAAATATCGACCAAATGAGCCAAATTCTTCACTTTATGGTCTTCGGACGCATGATAAAACCAGCCCGGACGTATAGAAACGTCAACCTCTGCCGGCACCCAATGTGTTCCTCCCTCATGCCCGTGTAATAATTGATTATTGTAGTCATTACCTTCTTCAAGCTTTTCACGACTAAAAGTACTCCAATTAGTTTTGCCTACCCAACCTTTTTCTGTACCACACCACCTGCAACCATTTCGTTCATCGCCAAAAATAATAGCATCAGCTTGATATTCATGCACAATTTTGTAAGTATTTTCCCAATCGTAATAAGTTTTTGCGTCTATCGTACGTCTTTCGTTGGCACCTCCGTAGTAGCCTGTTCCTCCGTTGGCTCCATCAAACCACACCTCAAATATATCGCCGTAATTACTTAATAATTCTTTTAGTTGATTTCTGAAATATGTTACGTATTCTTTTTTACCGTAGTTTTTATGATTCCTGTCCCAAGGCGAAAGGTATACCCCAAACTTAATGCCTGCTTCTTTACAGGCATCGCTTAATTCTTTAAGCAAATCGCCTTTGCCTTTGCGCCAAGGTGAGTTTTTTACCGAATATTCGGTATATTTCGATGGCCATAAACAAAATCCGTCATGGTGCTTGGCAGTAACAATTACGGCTGTCAGCCCAGCATCTTTAAATGTTTTAACCCATTGCTTGCAATCTAATTGTGTAGGATTAAAAAGTTCCGGTGAAACATCTCCAAATCCCCACTCTTGGTCGGTAAAAGTATTTAATCCGAAATGTATAAAGGCGTATTTTTCCATTTCTTGCCATTTTAGTTGAATATCGCTCGGTATGGCACCAAAAGGCTTAGGAGGTGGTACGTCATTACAAGATACTGATAATAAGATAATTGTGATTACACTTAATAGTTTTGATAAATTGTTCATCTGTTATTTTTTATGGGTGATAGGTGATGAGTGATAGGTGATGAGTGATAGGTGATGGGTGATTAGGCATTTCCTTTGATTTAACCGTTAGTAAGCTTAAGTTTTTTCAAAATAATAAATTTTGTAGATACCTGACCACAAAAGTAATCTTTATTTTTTAAATTTGCATTTCTTCAGTGATGCTCTATAAAGAAAGTTTAAATCACTTTATTATTAATTAACTATGAAAAAGAAAATAATTTGGGCTTTGGAAATAGTATTAGTGGCTGTGGCTGCATATATATTATTAACAAAAAGTGGAACTTGCAACAGTAACAATAATAATATTGCACTGATTAATGCACAAGAAATAAATCGTTTCGTAATAGAGGACGATACATCTAAAATAGTAATAGAAAAAAAAGGCGGCAAGTGGATAAGCAACAACACATACAAAGCTGATGATAAGATAATTAGCCAACTATTCAGATTATTCAAAAATATTGAAATATCGGTGTTACCTCCCAAAGATTCCGTAGAATTTTATAGAGAAGAATTAAAAAAACAAGCTAATAAAATATTGTTTTTTCACAATGATAAATTATTGACAAAATATTGGGTAGCCAAATATAATGTATCAAAGCGAGCTACTCTGCTAATGAATGATGCCGAAAATCCTGTATATGCCAAAGCATTGGGGTTAAGTTCAGACATTGCTCAATATGTGGAAACAAACGAATTGCTATGGAGTAATAAACAAATATTTGCTTTTGAAACAAATAAAATTAGGTCGTTAAAATTAAAAAATTACAAAGACAACTCCTTATCGTTTCAAATATTTAAAGAAAAAAACAACTTATACAGTGTTAAAAATATTAATCAGCAAGTTATAAAATCCAAGCAGGAAAATATACAGCGATATTTAAGCTATTTTAGCAATATTGAGTTTAAAACAGTTTGCAAATTAAGTTCAAGCCGAATAGATTCACTAAAAGAAGCAAATACTTTATATTCAATAGATTTTGATATAGAAGATTATGGTAGTTTTAATATAAATTTAATAGCTAAGCCCTATAAAAACAGCACTAAACAAATAGATATGAACAATGTATACGGATTGGTAAATAATAAAGCTCCTATCTTAAATATCAGTTACTTTGACATTGACCCTGTAATTAAAGAAATTTCTTATTTTGGCAAAAACTAACAATTTTAGTCATTATCAGCCTCATTAATGTTAGTTAAATCAACAGTTACATTAATTACTTTATATGGCTTTTCATCTTGTCCTATTATTGGCATATATGCTTCAAACAGTTCGTAACTTTTGTCATTTATCCGTGCACTCTGATAAGATGTTTTTGTTACACCTTTTCTCAGCTCATTCCAAAAATCTCTAAAAAGATTTCGTGGGTCTTCCTTAGTAATAGCAAATGAACCTTGAAACATACCAATAACTTCGTGTCTACTTTTACCAATAAAGTTAAGGAATTTCTTGTTTATATCAGTTAACCTGCCTTGCATATCAAATTCGGCAATTAACAATACGTCGTCCATAGCTTTAAGAACAGCTTTAGTATCTGTAAGGCTGCTATTTAATTTATTACGCACTGACTTTAGTTTATCTATTTGTTCTCGCAGTTGTTCATCTTGAGCTATTAATCGTTCTGATTCTATGTTAGCCTCTTCCAACAATATTGCAGTATTCTCGTTTGTTTTCACATTTGAGATTGTAGAACCCATACTTTCACCGATTCGCTCAACAAATTCAATTTCATGTCTCTTCATTTCGTGCAACGATGCTATTTCAATAACACCAAATACTTGTGTGTTGAAAATGATGGGAACTAAAAGTAATGATTTTGGTTGAGACTCTCCAAGTCCTGAAGAAATATTTAAGTAATTACTCGGGAAATCAGTCATGTAAATAGTTTCTCGTTCGTCAATACAACGACCAACTAAACCAACTCCGAGATTAATTTTTTTGTCAATATATTTTCTTCTATTGTATGCGTAACTTGCTGATAACTCTATAAATACATTGTTTTTATCGACATTGTTTATTAAAAACAAGCCTCCTTGATTTGCATCTAAATATTTTACCAAGTTACTAATTATATTGTATGAAAATTCAGTTAAATTATCTGTGTTTTCCCTCAACAATTCTCCAAATTTTGCAAATCCCTGTGTTGCCCAATTCAATTTAAGATCTTCTGCTTTTCTTATTTTGTCTTCTACTTCTGCCTGTTTTAAACTTTTACGCATCTCCAATAGAGCATTGCCCAAAACATCTTTATCACCTATGGGTGTAAAATCATACGATAAATTCCCCTCGCCTATTTCAACAGCAAAATTAAGATTGTTTTCTAAGCCCTCTATCAGTGAATTAAGCGTTTTATTTATATATCCTATTTCATCACTTCTTTTAAGTTCAACTTTATGATGCGAAGAAATATCTCCTTGTGCTAATTTGCCTATAGTATCAGCTGTTTGCGATAAAGGTACAGAAATACTGTGAGCAATATTCCAAGTTATAATAGTTATAATAATTAAACCAAGTACAAGTGCAATTATAGAGAAATATAAGTTTCTGTATGCTGTCTTTATCATATCATCATAAGGCACTGTAACTCCGAGAGACCAAGGGTTTTTACTATTCCCAAATTTAAGAGGATAATAGCTGTAATATTGCGCTCGATTTGTTGAGTCGGTTTTGATATATGAAAAATGCTCACCGTCTTTTATTTTTTGCAATATATTAAATGTTGTGTTGTGTTGTGTTTTTTCAAAGTCTTTATTTAATGAATGTTTTGCAGTGTTTGAAATATAAAAACCTTCATTAGATAACATAAATGCTCTGGTAGAAGCAAAAGGCTTTATGTTATATATCATTTTCTTGTACTGTTTCAGCATAATATCAAGCTGTATTAAACCAATGAAAGTATTACCATCTAACAAAGGAACGGATATACTTGATATTAAACTGCTTCTTTTGCCATCTTTATATGGCGAAAACGGATATGGTTCTGATATATCTTCTTGAGGATTTAATTTTAAATTATAATAAGGAGATTCAACATTATCGCCATGAACATTAAGTGTGTCTATTTTCAATTCAGTTATTCCTCCTGAATTAATATACCCTATTCGAAGTCTGCCATACTTTTTTTTGTAATTTTTATCGAGTGCAGATAATTCAATACTAAGTCCTACTGCATAATATCGCGGATTTTTTTCTAAAAAGTTCTTGAGAATATTTTGATAAACAGACAAATCCGCTGCATATATAGTATTTGAATATTTTACAAATCCTTGAGAAAGCGTTCTTGCTTTTGCAAAATCTTCATCTATATCATTAATAACTTTTTGAGCATTAATAGCTGCTACAGCATCTGTGTATTTTTTAGACATTTGTGTAGCATCTTGGAAGTTATTATATATTATAAACCCAAATGCAAACAAGTATATCAAAGTTGTTGCTCCCAAAATTGATATCAATAATTTAGATTTTATATTTAGTTTCATCGGCGTATTTTTTTGAATTATAGACTAAACATAAGCCTCCACGTACTTTTGCGCAAAGTTATATATTTCTGATTTTTAATCCAAATTAAGAATAAAAAATTACGAATAGCTAAAAAACTTATCGCAGATAATTACTCTGTTTTACCTACAATATTAAATATGCCTTGTGAAAAACTATCAAGATTATGCTTTTGTTTGGCCGTAGTAAGTGCATTATCAGATAGTTTTTGGAGATTATTATCTGCAAATGCCATTTTCATTTTGTCAATTAAATCTGATAAGTTTCTTGCCTCAAAAATGTAGCCGTTAATGCCCTCTTCTATATAACATTTTGTGCCATTTTGTGTGCTGCAAATTACAGGCAAAGCATTACACAAAGCCTCAACAGGTGAATATGCCGCAGGTTCATTATAACTTGCAAGTATAAATATATCATTCTTGCTGTATTCCGACACTATTACAGGGTAGCTTATATTTGTATTAATATTTATAAATTGTTCTAAATTATGTTGTTTAATATAATTTTTCACTTCATTATAATATTGATTATCAGCTTTTTCACCATAAATATTTAATTCTAACGAAATTCCTTGTTTAATTAATAAATTACAAGCCTTCACCAATAATAAATGCGATTTTCGTCTTGTAAATTTACCTATCGACATGATTTTTACGGTTGTAGATTTGCTAAGTATTGTAGGTTTATTTTCATGGTTTGCAGGAAATACAAAAGGCAGATAAAATACATTATCAATACCAAAATTTTTAAAAGCATCATAGTTATACTTTATTGGCGTAATGTAAGCATGTACTTTTAAATATTTGAACAGCTTAATATTCCACTTGAATAATAGTTTTGAACCTTTTATGTGTGTTAATGTGGTTTGCGTGAGCATCAGCACTTTTGCCTTATATTTTTTGGCAAGTATCAGTGTTTTTATTGCTAAAATATTTTGGTAAGCTTTTAGTAGAATAATATCAGGCTTAAAAGTTTTTATTATTTGTTTTAACTGTTTGTTAGGCGACTGTAATCGCATTTCTAACTGTGTTTGCAGGTAATTTTTTTTGAATAATGCTATTATTTTAAAAAACAATTTGCTGATAAAAGATATGCCAATTTGTTGTATATCAATGTTTTTATAATATTCCGATTTGCCTTTGTATAAAACCACAACTTTTACTTTGCAGCCTGCATTTTGCAAAGCAATTACCCTATAATATAGGTTGGTATGAAATCGTGGAGCTATTAAAAGAATTTTCATTGTTTATTGTTTACAACCAAGTCTATAAGTTCTGTCAGTCTTGGAATAATAACTTGAGGATTGTGATTTTTTAACAAATAATTGTAGGCATTTTCTCCCATTAATTTGGCTTTTCCTTTATTGTTAATTAGTTCATTAACCGTTGCTACCAACATATTAAAATCATTATTGCAACAAACACCGCAATTATAATTATTTAGAAAGTTGTCGGGATTTACATTTAAAGCAACTATTGGTGTTTTAGCAGCAGCTGCTTGCAAGAAAGTATTAGGAAAACCCTCTGACGAAGAGGTATTTACAAGAATTTTGGCATTATTAAAATACTTGTTTATTTCTGAGAAATCAACCCTATCAGTAAATTCTAAATTAGTAGTTTGCTGTATTTTTCTTTCTAAGGCCTTCCAACTTTCTGATTGGTCGTGGTTGCAAATCATAACAAACTTTTCTTCAGGTAATAGAGCTGCAAGTTTAATAAAAATGTCGGCTCGTTTTACTTCTGCAAACCTGCCTACCCACAAAACAAAACCTTTATTCTGATTATCGACATTGTAACTGCTCCCAACAATATTTTTGATAACAGTGGCATTTTTACCAATATATTTTTGTAATATTGGTTGTTGTTCTTTGTTCTGAACAATTATTTTATCAGCTTTTTTTAAGCCATATCGAAATATTTTACCTAATATAGCATTCTCTTTAATCCATTCTAATTCAACATCTATTTTTCCGGCCGTTCTGTATATAAATTTGTATTTGAGCAAATATTTATAAAATGCAGTTAATCCCACAATCGAATTGGCTGTTGTACTGATTACAACATCGGGGCTGTGCTTGACAAGAAGAAAGAAATATTTTACAGCTTTTATAAATTTGCTGACAATTCCCTCTTGTTTTGGCAAACTAAAAGCTCTGATAAGTTTTACACCCTCAACATAATCCTCCTTAGGCTGACCGTGGTCGGCTATAAAAAAACATACCTCATATTTATCAATTTGGGCTAATTCTTTGGCAATAAGCGACATTTGCAATTCGGCACCGCCCGAAGTAACTCCCGTATTTTTATAAAAATATGGATAAGAAGAGGGAGAGAAAAAGCATATTTTTATCTTTTTGTGCATTTTAAAAAATAGTTTTTCGCTTTAAAAAGAGCTATTTTTACGAATAAATATGTCAGTCAACTATATTTTTAATAGCTATCCCCTACCCAAACATCTTCTTTACACGTTTAATTCCATTTATACAAGCATCAATTTCCGAAAAAGTGTTATACATTGCAAAACTAATACGTACCGTACCACTTATGCCAAAATAACTCATAATAGGTTGTGTGCAGTGAGTTCCTGTGCGAACAGCTATACCCATTTTGTCGAGTATCATACCTGTATCATAGGGGTGTATGCCGTCTAACAAAAACGAAATTACTGCCGATTTATTTTTTGCATTGCCATATATGCGGAGGCTTTCAATAGCTTCTAATTCTTTTGTTGCATACTGCAATAATTCGTGTTCGTGCTTTTGTATATTCTGTATGCCTATAGCATTTATGTAATCAATAGCAACGGCAAGGCTTATAGCACCTACATAATTAGTAGTACCTGCTTCAAACCTCAATGGCGATTGTAAATATGTTGTCTTTTCCAATTTAACTATATCAACCATATCTCCCCCACCCTGATAGGGCGGCATTGCATCAAGCAGGTTTTGCTTACCATAAAGCACGCCAATACCCGTTTCGGCATACATTTTATGACCGGAAAATGCCAGAAAATCGCAATCTAAATCTTGAACATCAACATTTATATGCTGTACGGCTTGTGCGGCATCAACCAAAACAGCTACATTATGCTTGTGCGCTGTTTCAATTATTTGCTTAACAGAGTTTACCGTTCCCAATGAATTTGAAACATAAGTAACAGCAAGTATTTTGGTACGTTCGCTTAGTAAATTGTCAAGTTCATCTATCAGCAATTCCCCGTTTTCGTTTAAAGGTATATGCTTTAATACTGCTTTTTTCCTCTCGCAAAGCATTTGCCAAGGCACAATATTAGAGTGATGTTCCATTGCGGTAATTATTACCTCATCACCCTCTTTAATGTATTGTTCGCCATAGGAAAATGCTACCAAATTTATGGCATCGGTAGTTCCCTTTGTAAATATAATTTCCTCTTGATGTTTGGCATTTATGAAATTCTGCACTTTGATACGTGCATTTTCATACATTTCTGTTGATTTATCGCTTAAATAATGAACGCCTCTGTGTATATTGCTATTTGTCTGCTTATAAAAATCAGATACAGCATTTATTACCTGCAATGGTTTTTGAGTGGTAGCTCCATTATCTAAATATACCAAATATTTATTATAAACTTTTTGATTTAATATAGGGAAATCTTGCCTTATGTTGTTTATATTCATCTGTTGATTTTTATTGGTGATAGGTGATGAGCGATAGGTGATGAGTGATGGGTGATTTGCTTACGCCGGAGACTGCCACTCAACTTCGGGCTTCTGTATTCCGTCTCCCGTCTTCGGTCTCCCGTCTTCCGTCTTCCAACTTCTCTACACTTCGCAGCCTTGACAAATATTAGCCATAGAACACTGATTACCTGATAATTCTCCTTTCAAGCGCATATTTACCATAAGATGCAGTAGGCTTCTTAAAGCCTCAGATTCTATGCCGTCTATAACATCAGAAAGAAAAGCATTAAGCAATAATGTTTCTGCATGTTTGCGGTCTATTCCTCGTGATTGTAGATAAAATAACGCCTTTTGGTCAATTTGCCCCGTAGTGGAGCCGTGAGAACAAGCAACATCATCAGCATAAATTTCTAATTGAGGCTTGCTGTTTACTTTTGCATTATCCGAAAGCAATACATTTCTGTTAGATTGATTAGCTAAGGTTTTTTGCGCACCTTTATCTACCAATACTTTACCCAAAAACACAGCAGACGCTTTATTATCAATTATTCCTTTATACAACTGATTACTAACACCATGAGTTTTAGAGTGATGTACAAACAGGTTATTGTCAAAATGTTGTTCTCTGTCAGGTAAATATAAGCCGTTGAGATTGGTTTCGCAGGCTTCGCCCAAATGTATTGCGTTTATATCGTTTCTAACTACCGAGCCGCACAGAGTAATAGTGTGACTCGAAAACTCACTATGCTTGTTTTGTAATACTCTTGTGTTGTTCAGCTGAAAGGTATCATTGCCTTCGCCTTGAAATATATGATAGTTAATTTTAGCATTTTCTTCTAAAATTATTTCATTAACAACATTTGTAAAAGTATAATTTACTGATAATGAGTGAAATGTATTGAGTATATTTAGCTTGCTGTTTGCCTTGGCAACAATAATATTTCTATATTGCGACACAACTTTTCTGTTATCACCGTCAGATAAATTAATGATGTGTATATATTTATCAATTTCTACATTTTTGTTGATAAAAATAAATGTTCCGTCGGTGGCATAAGCCGTATTAATATCAGTAAATAAATTGCTTGAGTGTTTGTTTGAGATTCCAAAATATTTTTTAAATACATCGGGATATTGATGCTTTACATATTTCGCATTTACCACAGTAATTTTATTGTCAATATCTTGAATATCAGATAATTGCTCAATAAAACAACCGTTAACAAATACGAGTTTGTAAGCATTGAATCCGGGTATTGTAAAACGTTGTAAGGTTTCCCTACTAACAGTACTGTCGGTTGCCACACTGAATTTATGCTGAAAAATACTACTTATATTTGTGTGTCGCCATTCTTCGTCTGATTTGCGTGGGAAGTGCTTGTGAGCAAATGTTTTTTCTATATCTTGTATATCATTTTTGTCTGATAATGTTTGTGTCGATTGATTATTTCTAAAAATTGAAATAAATTCATCTTTTTTTATTTTGTTATTTAATGCCATGTTGTTAGGTGTTTGGTTTTAGGTTTCAGGTATTAGGCTGCAATTATCTAATCATTTTCAATTATACCCATTTTTTTCATTAAGAAAGTAGCATTTAGGTTCTGACTTACTCCCGATTTTAGTTTATAGTCAAAAATCAGCTCATCGTTTTCTATCTCTACCTCAAAGCGATAATTGTATACATTTTGCTTGTATTTCTCGGCAAGACTGCCCAATGCAATATCATGAGTAGCCAATAATCCCGCTGTTTTATATTTTATTAATTGTTCTATAAGTGCCTGCGAACCATTATGTTTGTCGCGCGAATTTGTTCCTCGCAGCATTTCATCAATAATTACAAACAAGCCTTTATTTTTTTTCATGCTTTCGGTTATTGATTGCAAGCGTTTTAGTTCGGCAAAAAAATACGATTCATTATTTTGCACTGAATCATTGGTTCTTATGCTTGTATGCAGTTTTACAGGTGTTAATGTAAAACTTTTGGCACATACCACTGCTCCCGCCATTGCCAAAATCATATTTACGCCAACTGTTCGCAAGAAAGTACTTTTACCCGCCATATTTGCACCTGTTACAAGCAATATTTTTTGATAATCGTCAATTACAATACTGTTATTTATGCGCTTATCTGCTGTAATTAAAGGATGCCCGCCATCTTTCATATCCAAAAAGAAAGTTTTTTTGTCAAGTATTACGGGCGTCGCAAATTGCGGATTATTATGTGCAAAATTAGCTATACTTGACAAAAAATCAAATTCGTATATCATATTAAGCCATACAGGCAGCTTGGTTTTATTATTTAAACGCCATTTTTCTAAACGCCAAACACACTGTATATCCCACTGAATAAGCGCATTAGCTATTAATGCAAATAAAATATTATTTCTATTGTCAAAATACTTAATAATTGTTTTTAAATGTTTTAATTCTTTACATGCACTTAAATTATCGCTCTTCAACTTGCTCTGCTTACTGTTTAAACCTTGCGATTTAAAATCTGCATTTTCAATAAGTTGCAGTAATTTCTCATATTTTTCCAATATATCAATTTGCTGCCCCACTTGTAAAGCCACTACATCTATTTTCCTTTTTTGAAAAATGTAAAATCCCAGTTGGGCAACTATGTAAACCACTAATATTTGCACAGGTAATATTCCAAAAGCTAACAACACAATAAGCACAAGTGATGTAAACGGAATAATGTTTAAGAGAGGCTTTATAAGACTTGTTTTATTGAATACGGTATTGCTTTGCAACCATTTAAGTATTGATTGTCTGAATCTACGGTCGTTATTCTTATTAGAACTATTAGCCTGAAATACAGAGACTTGACCTGAAAGCAAACTATTAGCTCCCATTGATATATTGCCTGTTGCTTGGAATGTTTGTCGCCAATGAAGCAGACTTGATAATTCTTTGCTGTCAAGCTGTCTATTGAGTATTTTACGGGCTTCGTTTAAGGGATTAGTCAGAGCGTTGGCAAGTTTTTTTGCACCTCCTTCAGTGCAGGTTCTGTTTACATATTGATAAATAGATTTTTTGCCAAAAATATCGAGGTCAAAACTGTAATTATGCTCCTTGTCGATAAATTCTTTACCGTCTTCAAAGTTTTCGATATTGCCGCTTAAAGCATCAAGTTCAGCTTTGTTAATTCGGATTAATTCTTGTGTGAATTTTATTTTGTATTTATATCGGCTGCTTTGTTTTACCAAAAATAAAAAAGGCACCAAAGATAACCCACAAATTAATAGAATTACCTCAATGCCTAATTTGAAAAAAAAAATTACTAAAACAATGCTTAAAACAAAAACCAATAACCTAAGGATTGCGATGTTTCTGTTTTTTATTTTTAAATTTTCTAATTCCTTACTAAATTTTAAAATTCTATCGGAATATAATTTATTATTCATTAGAAAGTAGACTCATAATATGTTTTCTGTAAAAAATCAGCATAATGGCTACACCTACGGTTATTGCCGAATCTGCTACATTGAAAATCGGACGAAAAAACACAAAGCTTTCTCCACCCCAAAACGGCAACCAATCAGGGAAATGCCCTTCTATCAAAGGGAAATAAAACATATCAACTACACACCCCTTAAACAGAGGTGAATATCCTTCAAAGTTCATGAGCGAAATACCGCTATACTCTTGCCACATTCCCAATTCAGCACTATATGTTGTTCCCGAGTTGAAAATTAACCCGTAAAACGTGCTGTCAATTATATTCCCGACTGCACCTGCCCAAATTAACGATGCACAAATAAGCAGACCTTTGGAAAGCTCTCTTTTTGCAAGTTTGTAAATATACCAAGCTATAAATACAACAGCGGCAATCCTAAATAATGTCAGCATTATTTTACCTATCTCGCCGCCAAATCGGTATCCAAAAGCCATTCCCGGATTCTCGGTGTAATATATAAAGCCCCAATTACCAAATAGCGAAAATGTATCATGCAAAGCCATATTGGTTTTTATCCAAATCTTTAAACTTTGGTCGATAACTAAGATAATTAATGCCAGAATTATTGGTAATGTGAGTTTTGACTTCATATTTTAACTATATTTCATTGAAAGTGAAAAGCTTTAAGCGAGAAGTGAATAAATACCTGCAAAAATTACACAATCACTTATTGCATATCACTCATCACAATACAAAAAAGTACAGACACAAGTACATGCATCTATACTAAGCATATAAATTTGTAAAATATTTAGATGCAAAAACTATAAAAAGTAATTGCCTAAAACAACAAATTAGCGTTGTTTTTCTTTTGCATCGATAGACAATGTTGCGTGAGGAACAGCTCTTAGTCGTTCTTTAGAAATTAACTTACCTGTTTCACGACATATTCCATAGGTTTTGTTCTCTATTCTGATTAATGCCGATTCTAAGTGCTCGATAAATTTCTTTTGGCGTTGTGCCAATCTGCCCGATTGCTCTTTTGAATAAACCGATGCACCTTCTTCTAACACTTTAAAAGTGGGTGAAGTATCATCAGTTCCCTTATCGTCGCTATGGTCTAAAGCTGCTTTCAGCGAATCGTAATCTTGTCTTGCCTTTTCAAGTTTTGCTAAGATTATCTCCTTAAATTCTTGAAGTTCATCATCTGAATATCTGGTTTTTTCCGACATATCTTTTGTATTTAAAATAAAAACATAAACAGCAACAATATTCATGCCACTACCTTATATCAACAGGCTGTCTGTCATTGGGTTAGTTGCCAAAACAGCATGTTTTTCATTGCGCCGACAAAATTAGATTATTTTTTTTGATAAAACAAATTTTTAAATTGAACTATTTTAAACTTCTACTTTCGTATGTTTATATTTTGAGAGAGTAGGTTTTAGCTTCTATGTATTGGGCTTTTAGGGGTATTGCTCCGGTTTGGTTTAAATGCAAAGTTTGTTTTCGGGTTAAAAAAAGCAGCAAATGCAGATTATGAAATCAAAAGTTGAAACAGCTCAAAAAAATATTGTATATTTGCGCAAGGATTGTAATCTCTTTTAAGTCAGTAAAGGGTATAGTTGAAACCAAATATCAGTACAATAAATCAACATTATTAATGTGATTCAATAGTTATAAAATGAAGCGATTTAAACTTGTTTAATAATTCGATAATATTGCCTTATTTACTGACTACTAAACTATTAGCTTATAAACAAAAAGTTTAAATGAGTTCAATAAAAAAAGAATAAGTTTAATGGTAATCTAAAATATGAAAAGTTGAAAGTTAAAAATTAATTATATGAATTTTTCTTTTCCCTTTACATATAGCAATACAGTAAAGCTGTTGTATAATCAAAAAATTGATTATGATGACCATACAAGTAGCACTTTAAACGAACTATCTAATAATAAGGCTATTACAAGCATAAAGTTAATTAACAAAAGCATTACATTTAACTATTTATCTCTATTTAGCATTGTATATCCTGTAACAATAAATATAGAAGAACAAAATGACACACTAAATATAAGATATGATATAAAACTACAACGATTAATCCAAATAAGCATAATCATAGTTTTATTCACGGCATTTTTCTCAAGTTTTGGAATGGGGGATTTTTTATGGTTTTCGTTTATGTTGTTAATTGCTTTTTATGCTACAAACTTAATATTTGTAGATGTTGGAATTAGAAATTTAATAAAATCAACAGGAATATACAAAATATGTAATCCGAATGACGAGACTGATGATTTCAGCGATGAACAAAAACAATGGTTGCAAGACATTAGCAGATGCCCTGCATGTGGCGAACATTTACAGATTTCGGATAATACTTGCCCTGAATGTGGCTTGCGTTTGCCACATCAAACCATATACAAACCATTTGATGCAAGTAAATACAAGAACGCAAAAACGAAATACAAACAAAACAATAAGTAATGTATCGTAAAATATCAGCACACTATATAGTTATTGACAAAAATACAACACTGAAAAACGGAATAATTACAATTAATAAACAAGGCGAAATTGCAGATATTAAATCTTTGGGTAATAATATGCAAGAAACGGCCGGAGTAGAGTTTTATAGTGGTATATTAGTGCCGGGTTTTGTAAATACTCATTGTCATTTGGAATTGTCTCATCTAAAAGATAAAATAAACAGAAATACAGGCTTAGAGGGCTTTATATCTGAAATAAGAAACTTGAGAACCGGTGCGGATAGCGAAATAATCAAACAAACACAACAAGCTGATAAAGAAATGCTTAAGAATGGAGTAGTTGCAGTAGGCGATATAGCAAATACCTCTCATAGTATTGACGCTAAGCTAAAATCTACAATTAATTATCATACATTTGTAGAATTATATGCAAGCAACTTAGATGTTGTAAATAATGTTTTTGAATCAGGAATAAATTTAGAAAAATTATTTATAAAATCAGGCTTATCGGCATCAGTAACTGCTCACGCACCATATTCCGTTAATCCGAAATTGTTTAATTTAATTACTTCTCATTTGGGTAAAGAAAAGTCGATAATAAGTATACATAATCAAGAATGTGAATCGGAGAATGAATTGTATATAAGCAGAAAAGGGTCATTATATGAAATGTTTAAATCAAAAGGAATTGATTTACAAGGTATCCCTACAACAGGTAAATCATCGCTTATGTCGATAGCTGCAAATTTGAACCACGATGATAATACTATTTTCGTGCATAATACGTATACTAAAAGCGAGGATATTGAATTTGCTGCCGATAATTTGAATAATCTATATTGGTGCTTTTGTCCTAATGCTAATTTATATATAGAAAACAAATTACCTGATATTCAAGCATTTCGCAATAAGCAGCAAAAAATATGTATTGGTACTGATTCGCTGGCATCAAATAGTCAGTTGTCGATACTTGATGAATTAAAGGTTATTTCCAAGTCTTTTCCTAATATTGAATTGCCTGAATTAATATCATGGGCAAGTATAAATGGAGCAAAAGCCTTAAATATGGATAAAGTGATAGGCAGTTTTGAAATAGGCAAGCGTCCGGGAATTAATCTTATTGAGAGTATTAATTTAAACAGTTTAAAGCTAACCGGCAAAAGTAGAGTTAAGAAGCTTGTTTGACGGAAGACGGAAGACAGGAGAGACGGAAGACGGGAGACGGAAGACGGGAGACGGAAGACGGGAGACAGGAGAGACGGGAGACAGGAGACGGGAGACGGGAGACCGAAGACGGGAGACCGAAGACGGGAGACCGAAGACGGGAGGCCCAACACCTAAACTAAAAGCCAAAAAGAGTCATTAGTTGTAATGAAAGAACTACTAAAATATAAAGTCATAGTATTATTGATAGCGTTTTCCTTATGTTTGTTTAAAAGCGCTAAGGGTCAAACTATTATATCCTTAGATACTATTACGGATATTAATAAAATAAGACGCCACCTCGCCCAAGGACTGATTGAAGATGGCGACACCCTTATTCATGTCCCTATTAAAACAATAATTATACGGGCTCCTTTTAAGTTTACATCAAAAAGACAACGCAGACGATACTCAAGATTGGAAAGATATGTAAAAAAAGTGTATCCTTATGCTAAAATAGTAAGCAAACAAATGAATGATATAAATTTTAATCTAAATAAATACAAAACTAAAAAAGAAAAATCTTACTACTTAAAACAAAAGGAGAAAGAACTTAAAAAAGAATTTGAAGGACAACTTCGTAAACTTACCTTTACACAAGGACGCATTCTTATAAAACTTATAAATAGAGAAACCGGTTCTACAACCTACGAAATTGTAAAAGAACTAAAAGGTACACTTAGCGCCATATTTTGGCAGTCGATTGCACGCCTGTTTAGCTCAAATCTTAAATTGGAATACGATGCCAAAGGTGATGACAGAATGATTGAGGATATTGTTATCAGACTGGAAAATGGAATGATATAATGATGTGTGATGAGTGATAAGTGATAAGTGATGGGTGATGAATGATGAGTAATGAATGATGGGTGATAAGTGATGGGTGATAAGTGATGGGTGATAAGTGATGGGTGATGAATGATGGGTGATAAGTGATGGGAGATGAATGATGGATGATAAGTGATGAATGATGAGTGATGAATGATGAGTGATAATTATCCATTGTCAATTATTAACTATCAACTATCCATTGTCAATTATCAATTATCCATTGTCAATTATCTATTAAAGCAATAGCTAATTATATTAGCGCCCATTTTTAATGCTTCTTGTCGTTTATGTTCAGCATCGTTGTGTACCGATGCGTCTTCCCAGCCATCGCCTAAATCACACTCGTAACTGTAAAAACATATTAATCGTCCCTCGTATATCAAGCCAAAACCTTGAGGACGTTTAGCATCGTGTTCGTGTATTTTGGGCAAGCCATCGTTAAAATTATATTTTTGATGATATATCGGGTGTGAAAAGGGCAATTCTACAAACTCTAATTCGGGAAACACTTTTTTCATTTCACGTCTGATGAATTTATCTAATCCATAATTGTCGTCGATATGCAAAAAACCGCCCGACAATAAATATTGCCGTAAATTTTCAGCTTCTCTATCTGAAAAAATAATATTTCCGTGCCCTGTAATATGCACAAATGGTAAATCAAAAATATTTTTGCTGCCAACCTCCACTGTTACATCATTGGGCTGTATAGAAGTGTGCAAATTGGCATTACAAAATTTTATCAGATTAGGCAAAGAAGTTGGATTGGCATACCAATCTCCTCCGCCATTATATTTTAATAATCCTATTTTTAAATTCTTCTGAGCAGCTATGTTTAGCGAGATTAGCAGTGTAAATATTAATATTTTATATTTCATCTTGGATATAGGGTATTGGGTTTGAGGTGTTAGATTTCAGATATGAATATGTTCTACCTCTGTTACATTTTTACAAAATGTTTTTGCTATGTCTACAAATACATCGGCTTGCTCTGTTGTAAAAAATTTGCGTTTTGCATTTTTACTGCATCTCAGCTCCATTTCAGGGTGCCTTTTTAAATAATCTTTCAAACTTTTTGCCACTATTTTACCTTGCGAGATAACTGAAATATGTTCAGGTACGTATTTCTTTATTTTATCCAACAGCAAAGGATAATGAGTACATGCCAGAATTATAGAATCAATACTCGCATTCTGCAAAAGCAATGAATCAATGTATTTTTTCACAAAATAATCGGCACCTTCACCCTTGTGTTCGTTATTTTCCACAAGCGGCACCCACATTGGGCAGGCTTCTTGCCATACAGTAATTTGAGGATACAATTTCTTTACCTCAAGCAAATAAGACTTTGACACTACAGTTCCTGATGTTGCTAAAATTCCAATATTATTGCTATGAGTTAGCTTTTCTAATTCTTCAACGCTTGGTCTGATTATGCCCAAAACTCTGCGTGTAGGGTCAATATGGGGCAAATCATTCTGTTGTATGCTTCTAAGTGCTTTTGCCGATGCAGTATTACAAGCTAAAATAACTAACCTACAGCCCATATCAAACAATTTCTTCACAGCCTGCAAAGTGTATTCATAAACCACTCTAAATGAACGAGTTCCATAAGGAGAACGAGCATTGTCGCCAAGATAATAGAAGTCGTATTGAGGCAATTCTTTTAATAATTCGCTCAATACTGTTAAACCTCCGTATCCTGAATCGAATACACCTATGGGATATGATTTTTTCATCGGCTTAATGAACCTGTACTGTAGTGATTTTGGTTGTCAAATTAAAATCATAGAACCACTTTTACTTTAGTATAAGCAGTTTGAATATTTGAAAAAGCCCCCAGTTATTCAAACAACTGAGGGCAAAGAAAATAATTATGAAAAATTTAAAAAAAACAAGCTATTTTACATCGAAGATAATTTAGCTTTTACCATATCGGTAATGTCTATACTCTCTTCTGAATGATATAATAACGACTGCACCTCAAAAATATAAGTAAATTTATTTTCTTTAGCTACCTCTTTTATAGCCTTATCTACTTTATCAAGTATTGGTTTTAATAATTCACTTTTCTTTTCGGCTATTTTTTGCTGAGCAGTCTGTTGAAATTCTTGAACTCTTTGTCCTAAACTTTGAATTTCTTTTTCTTTATCTTCCAAAACAAGGTCTGACCATTTTTTTGGATCGCCTGCTGGCAATTTCTTATTTGTTAAATAATCATTCACTTTATTATTGTATTCTACTTGCATAACTTCCATTTGGTCTTGCATTGCTTTACCTTCGGCTTCAAGTTTCTTTTGTGCAGCCTCACTCTCAGGCAATGTTGCTAATATTTTTTGCGAATCAATATGTCCAAATTTATAAGTCTGCGCATTCAAATTTAAGGCTATTACTAAACTTAATACTGCAATAGCTACTACTGATACAACTTTTTTCATATTTCTAAATTTATTTAATGTTTGTTAATAAAATAAAATGTATTTGTTAGGTACATTAATTTATCATACCTAATTATAAACTTTCAAATTTAATTTTTATTGTTAAAAACTGATTTTTTTAAGAACATCGTCGCTTACATCATACTTGTTATTTGTATATAGTACGTAAGCTCCGGCCGATACATCAAAAATCATTGCATAATTACCTTCTTCAGCTACTTCCTTTATTGCTCGGGATATTTCTTCCTGAATAGGCTTTATTAATTCTTCTCGCTTCTTAAACAATTCACCATTCACTCCAAAATATTGCTGTTTTAGCTTTTTTGCCGCTCTTTCTAAATTTATTATTTCCTCCTCTCTAACTTTCTTCATCTCGGCAGAAAGCAATACTTTTTCGTTCTGATATTCTTTATATTTAGCCTCTACTTCTTTATATTTAGCTTCGATTTCCGATTGCCACTTTTTTGAAAAATTATCTAATTTAGTTTGCGCTGTTTGATACGAGGGCAATTTATTTAAAATATACTCTGTATCAACATAAGCATACCTCTGTGCAAAACTAAAAGTTGCCAAAAGTAATAAATTAGTTAATAAAAATACTTTTTTCATGATAATAATGTGATAATGCGTTAATTAGCAAATTTGTTAATGTGTCAATGTGATAATTAGCAAATGTGTTAGCTAATTATTAATTATTAATTTTTAATTCTTAAAATTGTTGCCCTAATACAAAATGGAAGGATTGTCCTCTAATCTTTCCGCCTGCATCAAATCCATGTGCCCAATCTATACCCAATAAACCAAGCATTGGCAAGTATACCCTAAGTCCTGCTCCTGCCGAACGATATAAATTGAAAGGCGACATGCTGCTAAAATCTTTCCAACCGTTACCGGCTTCAAGAAATGTTAAGGCATATATAACAGCA
>PDWJ01006524.1_pt1 | contig 28971 bp, 19 predicted proteins | sample 1430881 | NCBI WGS metagenome assembly PDWJ01 (sample SAMN01162460, study PRJNA174530) | Oral metagenome, whole genome shotgun sequencing project. | biome: Marine environment; feature: Marine mammal; material: Swab sample of the gingival sulcus; isolation source: swab sample of gingival sulcus...
AGTAATGCCAACATATTGCGTACTGCTTCCGGAAAATAACCGCTTTCACGGTAGCCCATAGCTGTTTTTCCGTTGCTTTCCCAATTGAGCGGAAATACCGGAAAACCCATTTTTTCGCCATCGCGTTTGCTGAGTTTTCCTTTACCCTGAGGTTTTAATATAAGGGGTAAATGAGCAAATTTGGGAGGTTCCCATCCAAAAGCCCTATACAACAAAACATGTAAAGCCAATGATGGCAACCATTCTTCGCCTCTTATAACATGACTTATATCCATCAGATGGTCGTCAACTATATTAGCAAGATGATAAGTAGGCAAACCATCGGATTTAAACAAGACTTTATCGTCTAATATATTAGTATCAATAGTAATTTCTCCTCTAATAATATCATTTAAAACTAAAGTTTCGTTTTCCGGAGTTTTAAACCGGATTACATAGTTTTCGTTAGAATCTAATCGTTTTTGAGTTTCATTGGCATTTAAAACTAAAGAATTGTCTAGTTTTAACCGGTTATGCCAATTGTAAATAAAAGTTTTGCCTTTTTTTTCGTGATCTTTTCTGTGGGCATCTAAGGCTTCGGGTGTGTCAAAAGCGTAATATGCATGCCCTGACTCCAATAATTTTAACACGTATTTTTTATAAATTTCTGCACGTTCCGATTGTCGGTAAGGTCCGTAATTTCCTTTTCCCGGGCCTTCATCAAAGGGAATTTCCAACCAGTTTAGGGCTTCAATAATATAGTCTTCTGTACCGGGCACAAAACGATTTTGATCTGTATCTTCAATACGAAGCACAAAAGTGCCATTGTGCTTTTTTGCAAACAAATAGTTAAACAAGGCCGTTCTAACACCTCCTATATGTAAAGGCCCGGTGGGGCTGGGAGCAAATCTTACTCTGGGTTTGTTAATCATTTCGTTAAAATTATATTGCAAAGATAGTATTTGTCATTCAAATTCTTATTTTTATGATGAATATCGTATAAATTAGATTTGGTCAATTATCAGGTGAAGAAAAAAAGTAAAAATCATAGTATCGGTTACGTTTAGATAGATTTATGACATTGAGTAATTATAGTTTAATACAAAAAAAACTACAACAGTTTATAAAAAAATACTATACCAATGAACTGTTAAAAGGCAGCATACTTTTTCTTGCCTTTGGGTTGTTGTATTTTTTGTTTACACTTTTTATTGAGTATTTTTTGTGGCTTCCGCCAAAAGCAAGGACAGTTTTATTCTTTAGTTTTATTGTCGTAGAAGTAGTTTTGCTGATTAAATATATTTTTATTCCTGTTTTTAAACTGGCCGGTTTAACTAAAGGTATTACGGCAGAAAAAGCATCGCATATTATTGGAAAACATTTTTCTAATGTGGATGATAAACTGACTAATGTTTTACAGTTACACAAAAACTCGCAACAATCAGAATTGCTGCTGGCAAGTATTGAACAAAAATCAGCCGATTTACAACCCATACCTTTTGGAAAAGCCATTAATTTTAAAGCTAATCTAAAGTACCTGAAATACTTGGCTATTCCTTTATTAATTTGGGCTATTATTTATATTTCGGGTAAAGATTTTATTATTAATGATAGTTTTAATCGGGTAGTAAATTACACGGATGAATATAAACCACCGGCACCATTTTCTATTGCCCTGCTAAATGATAGTTTGCAGGTTATAGAAGGGAAGTCTTTTACACTAAAAGTGAAAACCCGGGGTAGCATTACTCCGGAAAACATGCAATTGCAATTTAATGGTGAAAATTATTTTTTAAAGAAAGAGGGCAGCTATTTTACCTATACATTTAACCAACCTACAGAGTCTCTTAGTTTTTATTTACATGCCAATGAAGTAACCTCCCGGATTTATACTTTGGATGTGATTAAAACGCCTGGCATTACCGGCTTTACGATGAATTTGAATTATCCTGATTATACCGGAAAAAAAGATGAACTTATACAAAATACCGGAAACGCTATTGTGCCCGAAGGTACTGTAATTACCTGGAATATAGGCACTAAATTTACGGATTCGGTTACGTTGAAAACCAACAATATTATTGGTTTTAGAAAAAAAGAAGGCAATAATTTTTCATTGACTAAACAGGTTAAGGATTTGTTTATTTATCAGATTAATACTTCTAATGCCCGATTAAAAAATTACGAAAAATTACATTATAAAATAGACATAATTAAAGATGCCTATCCTGAAATATCCGTAAAATCTGATATTGACTCTGTTACTCGCGGCGTTATTCAATTTGCCGGACAACTTAGTGATGATTATGCTATTAGTAAATTGCAAGTTGTTTATGCACGGGCGGAAGGAGACAGCACCTATTATAAAAAGGAATTACCCGTTAACAAAACCGGCTTTGAAACATTTTATTATCTGTTTTATCCCGGAGAATTAGGCCTTGAATCGGGTACTAATTACAATATTTATTTTTTAGTATATGACAATGATGGTGTAAATGGCAGCAAAGCCACTAAAAGTCAGGTGTTTAATTATTACCACAAAACAACTCAGGAAATTAATGATGATTTGTTAAAAGAACAAGAAGAAAATCTTCAAGAATTAATTAAAACCACAAAAAAATCAGAAGACACTAATAAAAAATTGGAAGAGTTTACAAAATCTTTAAAGAAGAAATCTGAGATAGAATGGCAGGATAAAAACCAATTAAAACAATTCCTTGAACGACAAAAGCAGTACGAACAAATGTTTGAACGCAATACTGATAAGTTGTCTCAAAATTTGGAAGAACAAAGTCAAAATGATAAAAATAAATATTTACAAAATAAAAAGGAGACTCTGCAAAAAAGAATTGACGAGGCTAAAGAAATTAATAAGAGAAATGATTTGTTGGAGCAATTGGAAAAGATGCGGGATAAATTGAACAGAGAAGACCTTATTAATAAATTGGATAGGCTTGCCCAACAAAACAAACAGCAAAAAAGAACATTGGAACGGTTGCTGGAAATGACAAAGCGGTTTTATATAGAACAAAAAACCAGTCAAATGGTTGAAAAACTGGATAGTTTGTCCAAAGAACAAAATAAACTATCTGAAAGTCAAGAAAATAGCAAAGAAAAACAAAAAGAGCTCAACAAAAAATTTGACAAGATAAGGGAAGATTTAAAAGAGTTGAAAAAACAAAATAGTCAGTTGGTTAGGCCAATGGATATACCTAGCACAAAACAGGATGAAGAAGCAATTGAAAAAACAATGAAAGAGGCAGAAGAGCAATTGAATAACACACTTGATGATTTTGAAAAAGATAAATTGGATGAAAAAGAAAACGGGAATAATAGAAACGATAAGAATCAAAAAAATTCTCAATCGGGCATAAAAAAACAAAAATCGGCAGCTAAAAAGCAAAAACAGCTCAGTGATAAAATGAATAAGAGTATGATGCAAATGCAAGGAGAAATGATAGATGAAAATATTGAAAGCCTAAAAGCTATTTTGCAGAACTTACTTACTTTTTCTTTTGACCAGGAAGATTTGATGAAGTCTTTTAATGATGTAGATGGAACTTCAGGAGATTTTCCTAAAAAATTAAAAGAACAATATATTCTAAAAGACAATTTTGAACATATAGACGATAGCCTATATACGCTTTCATTAAGACTTACACAAATTCCTAATACCATTCAAAAAGATTTGGCCAATGCCCATTATAATATTGATAAAGCTCTGGAAAATCTGGCAGATAACAGAATTACAAACGGGCAAACAAATCAGCATTACGCCATGAATGCCGCCAATGACATGGCGGAATTTTTAAGTAATTTATTAGATGCTTTACAAAATCCGCAACAAAGCATGGGCAGTGGTAATGGTAAAAGTGGCCAACAACAATTGAAAGACATTATCAAAAAACAAGGTGAGTTGAATGAAAAAATGAAAGAGGGCATGCAAGACGGAGAAAAAGGAAAAGAAGGCAAAAATGGAAAAGGCAAAGAACAAATGAGTGGTGAGCAATATAGGATTTATCAGGAACAAAATGCTTTAAAAGAAGCCTTAAGAGAACTTATGGAAAAAAGAGGAGATAAAAATGGCAATGGCAAAAAAGCAATTGACAAAATGGAACAGTTGGAAGATATGTTGTTAAAAAAAGGATTGACCAATGAAGTACTAAAAAATATGCTGCAATTAGAACATGAATTGTTAAAGCTAAAAACGGCTGAGATGGAACAGGGAATGGATGACAAAAGAAAAGCTAATACCAATTTAAAATCATTTAATCGAAAACCGATAAAACCCTTAGATCTGGAAAAAATTCAGTTTAACACTGAGGAAATTTTAAACAGAAAGCCATTACCGCTCAAAGGTAATTATAAACGGAAAGTTCAGGAATATTTTAATAATCGCAACCATGATTAATTTTTTTTCAGAAAACGATTTTAAAATAAAGGACAATAACAAATTGATTGGCTGGATAGAGTCAACTGTGCTTTTAGAAGGTTTTGAGCCCGGAGAAATTAATTATATTTTTTGTGATGATAATTATTTGTTAGACATAAATTTTAACTATTTGGGTCACGATACCTATACGGATATTGTCACTTTTAATTATAATGAAGAAAAAGTAATACATACAGATATTTATATTTCTACCCAAAGAGTTTTTGAAAATGCAAAAAAATTTAACACCTCCCCTGTTGATGAATTGCACAGGGTTATGATTCACGGCATATTACACCTTTGCGGGTATAATGATTCTTCTCCTGCTGAAAAAGCTGTAATGCGACAAAAAGAAGATTATTTCTTATCTTTGCGAGATTTTTTGTGAGAAGCATTTTAACTGCCGGTTTATTTTTGTTTGCTGGTTAGTTACATAAATCAGAATAAAGTAATCCGTAAATTTTAAAAAGATTAAAACAAAAAATTGCAACCTACTTAAAACGTTAAAACACAAATATTATTGTAAAAGTATGTTGGTAATTTAATAATGTTCCACGTGAAACAATGAATGTTTTTTCAGAGAAATATGATGTAATTGTAGTTGGCGGTGGCCATGCCGGAAGTGAAGCAGCAGCATCCAGTGCAAATATGGGTGCCAAAACACTTTTGATAACTATGAATCTGCAAAACATTGCCCAGATGAGTTGTAATCCGGCTATGGGAGGTATTGCTAAAGGGCAGATTATACGAGAAATAGATGCTTTGGGGGGTTATAGCGGAATAGTATCAGACAAAACGGCCATACAGTTTAAGATGCTTAACAAATCTAAAGGGCCGGCTATGTGGAGCCCAAGGGTGCAAAGTGATCGTATGCGATTTGCGGAAACCTGGCGGTTGCTATTGGAGCAAACAGAAAACTTAGATTTTTATCAGGAAATGGTTTCGGGAATTATGGTGAAAGGTGATAAAGTAGTTGGTGTACGTACTTCATTGGGATTGGAAATTTACGCTAAATCAGTTATTCTTACTGCCGGAACTTTTTTAAACGGATTAATGCATATAGGTGAAAAGAATTTTGGTGGTGGTAGGGCCGGCGAAGGTGCTTCTGTTGGTATTACGGCTAATTTGGTTAAATTGGGTTTTCAGGCCGGTAGGATGAAAACAGGTACACCACCACGAGTAGATGGCCGCTCGCTCGATTTTTCTAAAATGATAGAGCAACCCGGCGATGAAAAAACGGGAACATTTTCTTTTTCTAAGTCCACCATCCCACTCACCAAACAACGGTCGTGTTATATGACTTATACCAGTAGTCAGGTTCACGAAACCTTAAAAACCGGTTTTGACCGCTCTCCTATGTTTAATGGCAGAATCCAAAGTATTGGACCACGATACTGTCCGTCTATAGAAGATAAAATTGATCGTTTTGCTGCTAAAGACCGGCATCAACTTTTTGTAGAACCCGAAGGTTGGCATACAGTAGAATATTATGTAAATGGTTTTTCTACCTCACTCCCGGTTGATGTTCAGGTAAAAGCCTTAAAACAAGTTGCCGGTTTTGAAAATGTAAAGTTTTTTAGGTTTGGATATGCTATTGAATACGATTATTTCCCTCCCATCCAACTCAGCCATAGCTTAGAAACTAAACGGGTAGAAAATTTGTATTTTGCCGGCCAGATTAATGGTACTACCGGTTATGAAGAAGCAGCAGCTCAAGGTTTGATGGCCGGTATTAATGCAGCTCTAAAAATTCAGGAAAAGCCGTCTTTTACACTCAAGCGAAATGAAGCCTATATAGGTGTTTTAATTGATGATTTGATTACCAAAGGCACTGAGGAACCTTACAGAATGTTTACTTCCAGAGCAGAATACCGTACTTTACTAAGACAAGACAATGCCGATTTAAGGCTTACGCCAAAAGCTTATGAGTTGGGCTTAGTTGATAAAGAACGTATGGATAGGGTTATAGAAAAAAAAGAAAAAACCGCATTGTTTTTAAAGTTTTTAAAAGATACCAGTATATCTCCCAAAGATGTAAACCCTATCTTAAAGGAAAATAATACCGCTCCGGTTTCGCAATCAATGAAAATGTTTAAAATTGCAGCCAGGCCACAATTAGATTTTAATCATGTACGGCAATTTACGGGTGTAAATGATTTTATTATTGACAATAATATTGATGATGAAATTATAGAACAAACCGAAATTCAGGTTAAATATTCCGGTTATATAGAAAAAGAAAAAAACAATGCAGATAAATTAAATCGCTTAGAAAACATAATCATACCAAAAAATTTTGATTACAGTAAGGTAAAATCTTTATCTTATGAGGCACGCGAAAAATTAATAAATATTCAACCTAAAACCATTTCTCAAGCCAGTAGAATTTCGGGTGTTACTCCCAGCGATGTTTCCGTTTTGTTGGTTTACATGGGCAGATAATAGTTCTTTTTATGGAGAAAATACAATATTCCCCAATACAAAAAAATCCCATAGAGCATTATATTTCATGCAAAGATTATACTGTTTCACGTGAAACATTTTCTGTTTTTATTGATAAACAATCGGAATTATTAATCACAACACCACGCCCCAAACCAAAAAATTTAGGAAATTATTACGAAAGTGAAAACTATATTTCCCACTCAAACACCCATAAAACTTTTACAGATAAACTATATCAATTTGTAAGAAAATTTACCGTAAAGCAAAAAGTTAAACAGATAGAAAAATACGCCAAAAGAGAAAAATCTATTTTGGATGTAGGTAGCGGTACAGGAGAATTTTTAGCAGCTTGTAAAACATCCGGATGGAAAGTTGCCGGAGTGGAACCAAACAAAAAAGCCAATAAAAGCACTAAGGAAAAAATAGGGGAGCAGGTATATTTTAAAATTGAAGATTTGCCAAAAAAGCAATTTGAAATAATTACGCTTTGGCATGTTTTGGAACATGTACCCAATCTTAATGAATATATTCAAATTTTAAAATCACATTTAAAACCGGAGGGCACATTAATTATTGCGGTGCCAAATTATAAAAGTTATGATGCCAAATATTACAAACAGTTTTGGGCTGCTTACGATGTCCCCAGACACCTTTGGCATTTTTCAAAAAAATCTATTAGATTACTATTTTCATCAGTGAATTTAGAAGTTATAAAAATTAAACCCATGTATTTTGATTCGTTTTACGTAAGTATCTTATCAGAAAAATACAAAACCGGAAAGCAAAAATTAATTAAGCCTTTTTTTGTTGGCCTTTGGTCAAATATTAGGGCAATATTCACCAAAGAGTACGCATCACATATTTATCTTTTAAAAAACAGAAAATAAAGCGATTTAAAGGCGTTATTTGCCCTTTTACATGCCAAACGACGTTGTTTTGGCTAAACGCCTTAAAAAACGCTTTTTTGCAGCCATTTTACATTTGCTTATCTTATTGTAATTTAAATTTGTATAAATTTTATTTATAGCATAAATTTCTGTTATAAGAAATATAAATTTATGTAGCTTTGCCACAAATTTTAGAAATCCAATAAAAATGAAAAAATTAATAGTTATAACACTTGGAATGCTCCTTTTTACGGCATGCCAAAAGCCTTTAAAAATTGCTTATGTGGACATTGAAGAAATTATGAAAGAATACAAAGGCACCAAAGACATTGAAGCCGAGATGAAAGTAAAATCCGAAAGCTTAAAAAAAGAATTAGACAGTTTGGTTATCAATTGGCAAGACAAAGCCAGAGCATATCAAAACAAAGCCCAGCGAATGTCGTCACAAAAGCGGGCAGAGCAGGAGCAAAGTCTTATGCAGGAGCAACAACAGATAAACCAACGCCAGCAGGAGGTTCAAATGCAGGTTCAAAATGAAGGACAGGAAAAGCTAAAGCAAATTACAGATGAAATAAAAACCTTTATGGACGGTTATGCCAAAGAAAACGGCTATAATTTTGTGCTGGGAACCAGTAAAGAGAACGGAAACGTTATGTACGGGGAGGCTGCGGCAGACATTACTGATGATGTTCTGGTAAAATTGAATAAATCGTATAAGAATAAAAAATAATTTTTATAGAAGTGGTTTAAACTTTTTGGATTGTAGCTAATACCAGTTCTGTTTTAAAAATACTCAAAATTGCCCAAAATAAATTTTTTTTATCTACAAATACTTAACAAAGTTTTTTTGCGTTATTAAGGTTGCTAAACAACTTATATAACCATGAGAAAAGTAAATTATGCTCTCATTTTACTTTTTTACAGCTTGTTCTCTTATGCACAAATAGCACATACAAATGCTCAAGTGGATACAAAAGAATATGCTGTAAAAACAGAAACCGAGCCAAAACCCATTAAGTATCTAATTAAATATTTAGATATTAACACTAGTCAACCTGATTATGCCGTTACCTTTAATAATGGAAAAGTAGTTTTTAAACAACCTAATGTAAAAAAACTGAGCAGTAACCCAAAAATTTACGCCCAGTCTAATTTGTTTATAGGCGATACCGGAGAGCAAGGAATAATAGAAAACGCTATTGAGACCACCGGAATTTCCACAAGAAAAATTACCAAAACCGGTGCAGCTTTTACAGCAGACGGTAAAACAGTTTACTTTTCAGCAAAAAAATATAGAAAAAGGCCAAGAAGAAGAGATAAAGAACAGCTTTTTAAAGCCACAATAGATGATAAAGGCAATTGGATAAATATAGAAGAATTGCCTATTACCGGAAAAGATTTTGCTTCTGGCGAGCCATCTTTAAATGCAGATGAAACCAAATTGTACTTCACATCAGACAGGCCAGAATCATTAGGTGCCACAGATATTTTTGTGGTGGATATTAATGCGGATGGTACTTTTGGTACACCAAAAAAATTAGGAAATAACATCAATACTTCCGGTTATGAAGTTACACCTTATATTACGGATGATAATATTTTGTATTTTTCATCTGATGGTCGTAGCGGTGGCCACGGAAAACTGGACGTTTATAAAATTGATTTAAATAACCCCAATGCCAAAGCAGAATTATTAGATGCTCCGGTAAATGGGCCAAATGACGATTTTGCTTTTATCATAAATGAAAACGGAGATATGGGCTATTTTTCTTCTAATAGGTTACAAGGAGGAAATAATAGTGATATTTATTCCGTAGTAATAGAAAACAATACCCCTAAAAATTGTACGCAACTTATAGCCGGAATTGTAAAAGATAAGGACACCGAAGAAGTTATTGCCAATGCAGATATTACCCTTTTAGACCAAGACAATAACAAAGTCTCTAACATTAAAACCGATGAAAACGGAGCGTATGAACTTACCCTAAACTGTAATCAGACTTATACATTATTAGCTACCGGAGACCATTATACTACGGAAGAGCACATTGTAAATACAGCCAATTATATTGATGCACCAAAATTGGAAGCCAACAAGTTTTTAACCAGACAATCAGAAGAAAACACTGTGGCTAAAACTGATGATGAAACCGAAGAAAACAATCAAAGCACGGATAACACAACTGAAGATTTTGATGATGAAGCTATAGCCGAAGCCGTTTATTTTGGATTTGACAAGTATAATATTACTAATGAAGCAGCAAATGAATTAGACAGAATTGCCCAAATACTAAAACAAAACCAAAATGTACATTTAGAAGTTGGCGGTTACACCGATGCCAGAGGTAAATCAGCGTACAACAAAGTACTGTCCGAGAAAAGAGCCAAATCTGCTGTGGATTATTTGATAAGCCAAGGTGTAGATGCAGACAGGTTAACTTACAAAGGCTACGGCGAAACCAAAATGGTAAACAAATGTGTGGATGGCGTTTCTTGTAGCGAAGCCGCTCATGCGAAAAACCGACGTACCGAGTTTAACTTTATTAACCCACAAGCATCTATAGGTAAAGATGCACCATCCAAAAAAAAAACAATAATTATATCGCAAACCAATCAAAATCAACCTAAATCAACCAAACCTGAAAAAGAGTCCTCTCCAGAGGACTCTTTTTCTCAAAAAAAAGAAACAACAGAAACCCCACAATCAGATGAATTAAATATTGATAAGGATAAAAAAACTATAACAGAAAATACTGTTAAAATTGACAAAGATTACACACAAGCCAAAAAAGAAGGAGAAACAATAGAAGAGCCCAAGATGGCAGTAGCTGACGTAACAGCCCCCAAAGTAGATACGCCCGTTCACAATTTTAGGGCAATAGGAAAAAAAACTACAGAAAAAACCGAAGAACCATTAACCGAAGCAGAAGTAACGGAATTTGATAAACCGTTAACATCAGAAAATAATTCAGAAAAGGCAAAAACTATAACAGAGAAATCTGACAAAAAAATTTCCGAACAAGTTGCAGTAAACAATCAAAAAACAGAGGTTGTAGCCAAAGAAAAATCCAAATCCGATGAAATTTTAAAAAATACCGATACGGAAAAACAATGGGTTCAAAACACGAGTACAACAACTCGTTCAGATAAAACCATTACACATAATCGTACCGAAATCAAAGATGAACTATTAGCCAATAGTGAACAGGCGAGAGAAAAAACCGATGAAATTCTTAAAAATACAAATAAAGAAAACACGGTTAAAACTGATACACCAAAAGAAGAAGAAATAACAAAAAATACCGTGAGTGTAGAACACGCACTAGATAATCTTATTACCGGCAGAAAACCGGATAAGCCAACTGCAGAAGAATTAGAAAAAAAAGCCAAAGAAGATATGGAAGCGGCAAAGGCTAAATCCAAGAAAAAACCCAGAAAAGTGGCCAATCCTATTCCTGTAAATTCTGTTGTGGTAACACCCATGCAAAACAAAAGAGGGAAGTTTATTGAAAATGACAGGGCAAAAAAAATACATGCCTTGCGGCTCACTTTTACGGTTATCCCTAATCCCAAAGCAGAAAAAGGGTATAAAGATGCTTATGTAGTCATAAAATCGCCTGATGGAAAGATTATTAGCCAAAAAGGCCAATTTACCCTGAGTACCGGCGATGAAGAATTTTATACAGATGCCACCAATATCTATTACTTACATCAAAAGATGAAAGTAGTGATGTTTATTGAAAAAATAATCCATAAATTTTCTAAAGGCACCTATACAGCTGCGGTGTATATAGAAGGCCTAAAAGTAGGCGAAGCTAAGTTTTTGGTGCAAGGTTAAGAAGAAGTAAATTTTAACCATATTATTAACTAATTATAGCCGGTTGCGGACTGAATTTACATCAAAATATACCATTTTGTTTAGATTTTGTTCAATCAACCACAGCATGGGATATGCCTTAGCGTAATACCTTATTTAATCGTATATTCTGTTTTTATAACAAAAAATTGATGAATAATACGGGTTAATTTTCTTTCCCCCTCACACCCCAATTTTCAGGTGGTTAAAATTCATGGTTAGCAGGGGTATCTTGCTTTATATATTTTTGTAATTTGGCAATTCAAATCAACTATTTTATTTGCGAAATGAGCATCAATAAATTTTCTACATTTTTTACAAAAGGCAGTAGTTAAATTTTTTAATGCGATAACTCTGGTAGTTATACGTTCTCAATTTTATAATTTATTATCAATCTAATTGCTAAATTTTAAACTTATGAAAAAAAGTTTTCTTCTAATCCTCACTTTAATCCTTGCCTTTTCTTGCAAAAAGGAAACTACTCATACGGAAACGGACAATCTTTTTAAGTTTAAAGATTACATTTATTACACCACCTCAGGAAACATATCTGTTACAGAACCCATTACTATTGGCTTAGCCAATGAAATAAAAAATTACACACAGGAACAGCCAATATCAGAGGACATTATCTCTATTTCGCCGGATATAGAGGGAACACTTACCGCTTCTAACGCCAGAACTTTAAAATTTACACCCAAAGAATATCTGCAACCTGATACAGAATATAAAGTAACTGTACACCTTTCGGAATTATATACCAATGTGCCCGATGAATTTGAAGACTTTACCTTTGCTTTTAAGACAATAAAACCTGCTTTTACTATTAATTTGGAAGCTTTACAATCGTATAGTGGCAATTTAAAGTATTATGAGGGCGTTTTACGGACTTCGGACTATATTCCATTAGAAAAGGTAAAATCCTTTCTAAAAGCGTCCCAAAAGGGCAAAAAATTATCTGTTAAATGGATGCCGGAAGATAATGTTGCCAATATTTTCCCTTTTAAAATAGATAGCATTCATCGGCCAAAAGAAGATACCGAAATTAAAATCTCGTGGTCCGGGGCTTCTTATGATATTGACAATGAAGGTTCTGAAACCAAAACCATTCCGGGTTTGGCTAATTTTAGCATTATGGATGTTAAGGTTATGCAAACTCCGGCTCAGCATCTGGTCATTAATTTTTCAGATCCGTTAAAAAAAGGACAGAATTTTGATGGTTTGGTTACTATCGGCACACAAAAAGACTTAAAATACACCGTAAACGGCAATTTGTTAAAGGTATATCCTAATAATCGAGTTAAAGGAAATTTACAAGTAGAGGTTTTTCCCGGTATAAAAAGCAATGCCAATTATAAATTGACTTCAAAATTTTCTGAAACCATCGCTTTTGAACAATTACATCCTGCGGTAAGATTGATAAGTAATGGCGTAATTTTACCCAATTCTCAAAACTTAAAATTTAATTTTGAAGCCGTAAACCTAAAAGCAGTAGATGTAAGGGTAATAAAGATTTTTGAGAACAATATTCTTCAGTTTTTACAAGACGAAAATTTAAACAGTACCAATAAATATAACATACAAAGGGTAGGCCGAAGAGTGGCTAAAAAAACGATAGAACTGGTAAAAACCGATTTTGAAGATGACGGTAAATGGAAAACCTACGCTGTTGACCTCTCAAAAATGATAAAAACCGACCCCGGAGCTATTTATAGAATAGAACTGGAAATAAAACCGGAATACTCCCTCTACACATGTGACGGTACTCAATTGGCCACTAACGTGGAAACAGAATCTTATAACGATTACTTTGAAGAAGAGGAATTTTACAACAACGGTGAAACCCTGTCGGCAGAAGAAGAAAGACTTGAAGAATTGTATTGGGATAACTTATCCTATGATTACAGGAAATACGAATATTATGATTGGGATGACCGAAACAACCCTTGTAAAAGAGGATATTACTTGGATGAGGATAAAATTGTACGAGCTAATATTTTAGCATCTGATCTGGGCGTTATCGTAAAGAAGGGTTTGGATAAAAAATATCATTTTGCTGTTACGGATTTACTCAGCACTAAACCGGTTTCCAATGCCAAAATTACACTTTACAACTATCAACAACAGGAAATAGGCAGTGTTTCTACCGATAATCAGGGATTTGCAATGTATCAACCAGATAGTAGAGCGTATTTTGCAGTTGTTAAAAAAGGTAAAAACATGATGTATGTAACCTTAAATGAAGGCAATTCTCTTTCCATGAGCAAGTTTGACATCTCCGGAAGACAAATTGAAGAAGGCATACAAGGCTATATCTATGGCGAACGTGGCGTATGGAGGCCCGGAGATAGTATTCACCTCACTTTTATATTAAATGATAAGGATAACCCGCTTCCCAAAACTCATCCGGTTCAGTTGACTTTTACTAATCCACAAGGCAAATTATTGGATAAACAAATTGTAGAGAAGAACAAATCCGGATTTTATGCTTTTACTTTAAAAACAGATCAAACTTCGCCTACCGGCAATTATACCGCAGTGGTTAATGTGGGTGCGGTAAAGTTTTATAAAAATATAAAAGTAGAAACGGTAAAACCTAATCGGTTAAAAATAAAACTAGATTTTAAAGATGAGATTTTAAGGCAAACTAAACCTTTGGAAGGTAACCTTCAAATCAATTGGTTACATGGTGCCCCTGCCAAAAATGTAAAAGCAGATATCACAACCATGCTTTCTACCACATCCACGGCTTTTGAAAAGTATAAAAATTATGTTTTTACTGATCCCATTCGCAATTTTTCGTACACATCTATAGAGGTATTTAATGGCAGTGTAAACACCGAAGGTAATGCTATAATTAACAAGAAGTTAAGTCTTAATAACAAACCACCTGGTATGTTAAATGCTACTTTTTTAACCAAGGCTTATGAGGCCGGAGGGGATTTTTCCATAGATGTAACCAGTAAAATTCTGGCTCCGTATGAAAATTTTGTGGGCTTACAATCTCCTGAGGAAGACTTGTACGGTTCTTATTCTACGGATAAAGATTATACTTTTGATATTCTTACGGTAACTGATTCAGGAAAGCCTATTGCCCAAAAAAATTTAGAGCTAAAAGTATATAAAGTAGAATGGCGATGGTGGTGGGATTCTGAATATGATGATTTGGCATCCTACATAAACAAAGAATATCATGAACCGGTAATTTCCAAAACCTTAAATACCGGAGCAGATGGCAAAGCAAACTTTAAAATAAATATTCCCAACTACGAAGGCGGCAGGTATTTGATAAGGGTATTAAATCCCAACAGTGGCCATGCAACCGGCAGAACGGCTTATTTCTATAAAGATTGGTGGCGTACACCCGGTGGCTCCGATGGTCAAGCAGCCACTACCTTATTGTTTTCTGCGGATAAAGAAGAATATGAGGTGGGCGAAAAAGCTAAAATCGTCTTTCCTTCCGGAAGTAACGGCAGGGCTTTAATTAGCATTGAAAACAGCACCGGTATTATAAATCAACAATGGGTAACCACAGAAAAAGGGGAAACTACTACAGAAATTTCCATTACTAAGGATATGGCCCCTAACGTTTATGTAAGCATTTCGCTGATACAACCCCATTCCGAAACGGCCAATGATTTACCTATTCGTATGTACGGGGTTATTCCTTTATTGGTGAATGACAAAAACACAATTTTACAACCGCAAATTACTATGCCAGATGTATTACGTCCTGAAAAACCTTTTACCGTAAAAGTGAGCGAAAAAAACAATAAAGCCATGACCTATACATTGGCTATAGTAGATGACGGGCTATTGGATTTAACCAATTTTAAAACACCAAATGCTTGGGACGAATTTTTTGCTAAAGAGGCTTTGGGCGTATTGTCATGGGATATTTTTGACTATGTTATTGGTGCTTATGGTGGCAGTATTTCTCAAATTTTTGGTATAGGCGGTGGCGATGATGGTGGTGTAACTCAACCTCAAAAAGCTAATAGATTTAAACCGGTAGTACGGTATTTGGGGCCGTTTACCCTTAAAAAAGGCAAAACACAAAGCCACAATGTTACCTTGCCAAAATACGTAGGCTCTGTCCGTACCATGGTAATAGCCGGTAACACAAAAACCGAAGCCTACGGCAGTGCAGAAAAAACTACACCAGTAAGAGAACCCTTGATGGTCTTGGCTTCATTGCCCAGAAAATTAAGCCCGGGTGAAAAAGTGATTTTGCCGGTAACAGTATTTGCCATGGAAAAAAAGGTAAAAAATGCCAATATTAGTTTAAAACTTAGTAAAGGCATTCGTATTGTTGGAGATAAAACCCAACAGCTTTCATTTTCTCAACCGGATGAGAAGATGGCATATTTTGAATTGGATGTAAGTCAGGCCAAAGGGATTAACACTATAGAAGTCTTAGCACAAGGCAGTGGAGAAAAATCGTCTTATACAGTTGAAATAGACGTAGAAAATCCAAATCCGATAAGCAATCAGGTATCAACCATAGTTTTGGAGCCTAATAGTAATCAAACGCTTGATTTTTCAACGTTTGGCGAGCCGGGAACCAACTCTGCTTCAGTGGAATTTTCTACTCTACCGCCTATGGATTTTACCAGACGTATGAATTACCTAATCCGTTATCCGCATGGTTGTATTGAACAAATAACATCATCGGCGTTTCCGCAGTTGTATATTGAAGACATTTTGGATTTGACGTATGATAAAAAACAGGAAATAGAAAAAAATGTAAAAGCTACCATTAAAAAAATGAGTCAATATCAACGGCCTAACGGCGGCTTGAGTTATTGGCCGGGCAATCATGAAGTAGATGACTGGGGTACTTCCTATGCCGGGCATTTTATGTTAGAAGCCGAGAAAAAAGGCTATGTCTTGCCGTTAAACTTTAAAAATAATTGGCTTAGCTATCAGAAAGATGCTGCAAGTAACTGGAGAGCCGGTTACAGACAGTACAATACCAGTTTGGAACAAGCCTATAGGTTATACACCTTGGCATTAATTGGCCAGCCCGACTTATCAGCCATGAATCGGTTAAGGGAAAATGGCGGATTATCTAATGATGCCAAATGGCGATTAGCAGCAGCCTATGCTCTTGCCGGCCAGCCTGAAGTAGCTAAAACCATTAGCCAGACGGCAAATATTCATTTTGAATCTAATAATTACGATTATTTTACCTATGGTTCTGTGGATAGAAATAGAGCCATGGCATTGGAAACCATGGTTTTGACGGATAATTCCGGTGCCAGGGAAATTGCGGAATACATTGCCAAAGAACTCTCATCTGACCGATGGATGAGTACACAAACTACGGCCTACAGTTTATTGGCCTTAGCCAAAATGGTAGAAAAAGCCGGTGGTAAGGATTTGGCAGTAAGTTATTCCTTAAACAATGCCAAAGCCGAAACGGTAGCTACAAAAAAATCTGTAGCCATGCGTAATTTGGCTATTGCCGATGGCAGTAATCAGCTAAAAGTATCTAATAATAATCCAAATACCTTATATGTAACCCTTAACAAAAGCGGAAAACTGCCCATAGGCAAGGAATTGGCAGAGCAACGTAATTTATCGGCAAAAGTTAATTTTTACACCAAAGCCGGCAAGTTGTTAAATGTGGATAATTTGCCACAAGGCACCAATTTTTTAGCACAGGTTACCATTACCAATTTAAAACAGGAAAACGTAAAAAATGTGGCCTTAACAGAAATATTTCCGTCCGGTTGGGAGATAGTAAATACTCGTTTTACCGAATTTAATCAAAATAACTATAATAATCTAAACTATATTGATATTAGAGACGACAGGATTAATTATTATTTTGATTTAACCAAACGCGAGGCCAAAACGTTTATCGTGCAGTTAAACGCATCGTATCCGGGTAAATATTACCTACTCAGGGAAATGGGTTACTGTAGATCCGTAGGAATGAGTTGTATTTGCCTGATGTATTCTGCAAAATCAGGAGTCTTGTTATTAGACAAAATAATGGAATAAACAATCAAAATTATATGAAACCTACAAGATTTTTACAATTTTGTAGGTTTTTACCCAACTATTTCCGTCCAAAAATCACTATAAAAATTGGAGGTTTTTAACAGATTATCATGATTTCCGGCTGAAGTGATAGTCCCGTTTTCCAATACATAAATTCTATCGGCAGTATTCTTTAAAGTGTGAAAGCGGTGAGAAATAAACAAAACTGCCATTTTATTTTTTAGTTCTGCCAACAGATTCATGGTAAATTTTTCTGTATTTCTGTCCATGGCGGCGGTAGCCTCATCTAAGACTAAAAATTGTGGATTTTTATACAGTACTCTTGCCAGTGCAATAATTTGTTTTTGCCCACCGGAAAGATTGATACCCTCTTCACCCAATAAGGTGGCATAGCCTTGTGGTAGTTCTCGTATAAATTTTTCAAAGCCGTTTTCTTTGCAAAATTTAATAACATTTTCCGGGTTGTCTTTACTGCCCAACAAAATATTATCTATTACATTACCAGTAAAAATGGTAATATCTTGGGGTATTACACCAACAATAGTCCGCCAGTCTGCTGTATTTATTTCGGGTAGGTTTAATGTATTGTTAACTAAAATACTTCCGTTTTCAAAAGAATAAAACTGTTGTATTATTTGACCCAAAGTACTTTTTCCACTGCCACTTTCACCTACAATGGCAACAAATTTCCCTTTTATAATTTCTAAATTAATGTTTTTTAACAGTTGGCTTCTGCCCGGAAAACGAAATGAAAGGTTTTTGATGGTTAAGGATTGGAAATTTACCAAAGGTTTTGAGCCTTGTTTTTCCTTTTTAATTGATGCAAATTCAAACATTCTGTTAAAAGCTATTTTAGCTTCGTTTATTGGAATAGCAATCAAAGCTAAATTAGTAATTGACGGTAATAACGAACCTGCAATGCCTAAAATAGCCATTAATTCACCTAAAGTCATAGTATTGCCATAAACTAAATAAGAAGTATAAGACAATATAGTTATTAGAAATAGTACACCGTAAATCCCTGAAAATAGAGCTAATCGAATGTTAATCTTACCCAAATTAAATACTTTATCTTGAAAGTTACCATAAATAGTTTGATTTATTTTTTGAAATAGATTATGTCTGTTAAAACTCTTTATGGTTGCAATGCCCTGCATAGAAGTAATGTAGTTACTTTCACTGTGGGCATAGCCTTGCATTACTTTTTTTTGCTCATTAATTATTTTTTGGTTAAAGCTATAGATGATGAGAAAATATATGGGTAGGCTAATGATTGCAATAACACCTATTTGCAATGAATAATAAAATAAAAAACCAAATGATACTAGAGTTACTAAGGCATCAATTACAAAATTACTGGCTATATGTTTTATCACTTTTTGTACCCGCATTGTATCGTTTAACCGTGCTGTTAACTCACCTATTTTTCTAGTGTCAAAAAAAGGTTTAGGTAAATGAAGTAAGGAACTGTAAAATTTATCAATGATTCTATTGTTAAAGTCTTTGGTTTGTTTAACTAAAAAGAATTCTCTCAAACTCATAAAGCCGACTCTTATCAATAATAAAAATGCCAGTAAACCTATACCTGTTATTAGTTTGTTTTGATTCTGAGAGGGTAATATATCATCAATTAATTTTTGCGAAAATATAGCCATAGCCATTCCTAAAATGGCGATTGCCAACCCCAAAATTATGCTAAAAATCAGTAATTGAATGTCTTTTCTAATGAGTTCAGTAAACCATTCCTTTTTCGATTTTTCTGTTGCTTCTGCCTTTACAAAATTTGCATTTGGCTTTAAGGTCAAACAAGTTTTGCTTTTCCATATAGCCGATAATTCTTCTTTAGTATAAGTAGTAATTCCTTTTGCCGGATCACCAATAATAAAATTTCCGTTTTTATAACCATAGCATACCACGTAATGTTGTAATCTTTGTTCAATTATTACATGTAAAATTAATGGTTCACTATGATTTATTAGGGCTTGAATATCTGCTTCATTTCCCTGTGCAGAAAAACCCAAACTGTTTGCCGCTTGATATAAACCCAATAAGGAGGTACCCTGTCTGGTAGTTCCACTTAGCTCTCGCAAATTCTCTAAAGAGTTGTTGCCTTTGTAGTACTTTATTAGAGATAATAAACAAGCCACACCACAATCTGATTGGTCGTGCTGTAGAACAAGGGTTTTTTTAAGTAGTTTTTGATTCATTTTTAATTTAGGGCATTTAGAACATGTTCTATTTTCGTTGCTCCCTTAAATTTTTTGATAAGTTGGTTGCTTTTAGAATACAATAACATATACGGAATGCTTTTGGCGTTGAAAAGTTGCGAAAAAAGCATTTTTTCATCTTCTAAAAGAATGATATTTTCCTTATTTAATAATTGATATTTTTCCGCAAATATTTTGATGGAATCAGCTGGTTCAAAAGAAACAAAGATGAGTTGAATATCTTTTAGTTTTTCTAAATTATTTTGTATTTGGTTTGCCTCTGAATGGCAGAAATCGCAATCACTGTTAAAATAGATAAACAGCTTAGGCTTATTGTTTTCAATATCCTTTTTGGAAAAGGTTTTAGCCTTTAGTGTTTTAAAGGAGAAATCTGGAATATATTGAATACGCTCCGCTACTTCTTTTTTTTGTTTGAGCTGTGAACCTATTTTAAAACCCAAAAACCCAATAATACAAATTATGAATACTGCCAGTATTATTTTTAATTTCTTTTTCATATAAATTATTAAAAGTCCTTCTTTTAGAAAAGATTTAGAATGGGATATTAAGTATAATTCAACGTTAAAAACGTAACCAAACCCAGCCAAATAATCAAACCTGTGCCATAACTTACTGCCGTAATCTCAAAACTTTTCCAATACTTGTTTTTTAAGAGTTTCCACATCCCATACACTAATACAAAAAGGTAAACAATCTCAAACAAATTTATGGTCTGCAAAGGGTAAATTAACCAAGGTTGTATTTTCTCTAAGTCTAAAAAATTGATATAAGACAAAGGATAATATTGTTGTAAATCTTGCAGTGTATAATCTGTTTTTATAAAGTAGAAATAAGCAAATTTAAAATAGCCTACTAATACTAAAACAAACTCTCCGGTTAAGGCTATTCTAAAGAATCTTTTAAAAGGTATATTGTTCTCCATATCATAGAAAAACATCCCTATACTGAGACAAAATGCTACTAAACTGCTTCTAATTAACACTAATATTGGTATAATGGCATAGCCTGTCCATGCCCATTTTTGTTGGCCTTTCATCAATTTTTCTACCTGCTCTTGAGCGAGTTGTTCGGAGTAGAAATTGTGTATTAATTCATCAATATTTAATAAGTTCTGTGTTAAGTAAGCATTAAAGATTAAAAGAAAGATTATAAGTATAAATATTAAACTATTTTTCACTTTTTTGATTTAATAATTAATTGTAAAAGACCTAACATACAAAACAAGGATGCCAATGCAAAATCTCCTTTGAGAGATTCTCCCATAAATGGATAATAAATATTAATTAAATGAACTATAAGGAAAAATATTCCGAAAATTAATAATATTAATATTTTATTTCTTTGAGTCATAATGTTAATTTTTTTAGATACTTGTTAAGTATTCCAAGAGTTAATTGTGTCATTCTAATAAGATAATGCTTAAAGTGATTGGTGCATTAATGAAGAACCCAATTCAAATGGCATAATTTTATCTATGCTTAATTTTGTTGGCCTTTTATTAATTTTTCTATTCTTGGGCTGGTTGTTTGGAATACAAATTATAGATTAATTCTTTGGTGTTTAAGAAATTTTTAAAAGAAAGTAAATTTATAATTGAAAAATTCATCTTAACTTTTTTCTATTTTCTAAAAAATGACTCAAATTGGTTTATATTTTGTTACTTTTTTTATTCGCAATTATGTTATGACTTTTAAAAAATGGCCTCATCTGAATAAATTTTATTTTCGATTAAAAGATAAAAGTCAAAATAAATTCAATAACATAATAAAAATTAATATTATCAATTTGTCGTTCATTGCCAGTCGATTAAAAATATAGTTCACATATTTTATACGGAATAATTATTTGTTCTTATTTCTTTTTTGTATAGTTAAGAACATACTTGTGGCTAATAAAAACATACTGATAAGGCCAATATAGGAACCTAACTGTTCTTTGTCATTTTGATTGCCAATTAAAATAAGTGCTAAAAACAATCCAAAAATTGTAAGGCTAATCACAAAAATAAAACTTGGAATATCTTTTTTTAAAAATGGTCTCATAACTTTTTTATATCTGGTTTAGAAGGTCGTTTTCGTATTTCATAAAACGACCTTATTATTTGTAAAAACATTCGGGTTATAAATAAATTTTTTCCGAAAATTTAACTACATACAACCTAAGGCAGCTGCTGATGGAGCAATTGATCAACTTACGGCGGCAATTAAAGCTCCTGCTCCACCCGTTGCAACAAATAGTCCTGCAAAGGCCAATCCTGCACTAGCAATTCCAAGAGCACAACCTAGGCTTAAGCCTCCCTCAACTGTTTCCATTTGTTCAAATTCTAATGTTTTCATAAAAGTAAAAAATTTAAGATATATAGCAGTAATTCAATAAAAATTATCGTCATAATAAATTAAATTGCCATTATATATTTGGTTAAAAAATACCTACAATTTCTTTTAAGACGCTCATAGCCTACGTCTTTCTAAAAAGCATTTTCTTAAAATACAATAATGTATTTTTAGGGATACTTTTTTAAAAAATTGTTAATATGCGTTTAAACTCCTAATTAACTAGGATCAAATTTACAACTAAAAACTTTTAGGATCTTATCAAAATAATGAATAATTTTAATCGTTATTTGAATTGAAGATAAGTTTAATAGAAGAAAAATATATCTTATAATAAACATTAAATAGATGAATACATTGGTTGGATCAAAAATTAGAAGCCTCAGAAAAAAAAGAGGGTTAACTCAAGAAGAAGTAGCGGATTATCTACATATATCTCAACCCACCTATGCCCGTATAGAAAATGGCGAGACCAATTCCTGGGTTACTTACATTAAACCTATCAGTGAATTATTTGATATACAACCTGAAGAATTGTTAAAACAAGAAAATATAATTATCTCTAATAACCAACAGGGAGGAGCATCCACTAATGGCTATGTCATTAACCAACTTTCAGAAAAACTTATAGAGCAATATGAAAAGCGTATTGCAGAGAAAGATAAACTAATCCGTGAGTTAAAAAATAAATTGGATATATCAAATAAAATATAAATCCCGGGTTTTGCCCAAAAACATTAAAGTAAACCTCTCAATAGGGCAACCGGATGAACTCCTCCAATTCCGCTAAATACAGTCTTTTTTTATGGCCTTTTAACAATGAATATGTAAAAGAATTTTTTGCCAATTGATATAAATTCTCTTTAGTAAGGTTTAGGGCTTTTTGTATCTGGATAAAATTTTCGTTGAGTTGCGTTAATGCTATCTCTCTTTTTATTATTTCATCTGTTAATAGTGGGTCTTTCAGGCAATTGTTTCCGTGGTCTATTCGTTTAATTTTTAAAAGATCTAAAGCTTCCCGGATATATTCCGGCGGGCCTTCTTCTCCTGCATGGGCCAGAGGAATATACCCTTCCTTTAAAGATGCCTCGAAAACTTTTTTAAATTTTGAAGGAGGATTTCCTTTTTCAGACGAATCCAGCCCCACAGCTTTAATTAAATGTTTATACGGCAATGATTCTTCTAATGTTTTAAAAGCCTCTTCCTCTGAAAGATGCCTTAGAAAACTCATGATAAGAAAAGAAGAAATATTAAATTGTTCTTTGGCATCTTTGCAGGCCTTGGAAATACCGTTTATTACCGTTTTAAATGCTATACCACGTTGCGTATGGGTTTGAGGGTCAAACATAATTTCTGTATGCCTTATGTTTTGACCGTAACATTTTTCAAAATAGCTGTAGGTAAGGTCATAAAAATCTTGTTCGGTAATAAGAACTGATGCTCCTTGGTAATAGATGTCTAAAAAATCCTGTAAGCAATCAAACTGGTACGCTGCTTTGAGTTCTTCAACAGATTGGTAGGGGATATTAATATCATTTCTTTTGGCCAATTCAAACAACAGTTCCGGCTCTAAAGTACCTTCTATGTGTAGGTGCAATTCCGCTTTTGGGAGTTTTTTTATAAAATTAATCATGATTTTGCATATTAATAATCAAAGTTATGGAAATTTAAAGTTTAAACTTATCTTGACTTTTTCTATTTTCTAAAAAATTACTTAAAATCGGTTCAATTTAAAAAACGTTCAGTCGTTATAAAAAATATATTAGTTTTAGCGGTAAATGAGACGAGCTTTTTCCTTATTAAAAAAACATAAGATAAAAACCATAATCTTATTGGTTTTGCTGGTTTGGTATTATTTTGCCTTGCCCAAAGAGCTGTTTTCAGAACCTACCGCTACTGTTATAGAATCTGCTGAAGGCAATTTGTTAAGTGCAGTTATTGCCAAAGACCAGCAATGGCGGTTTCCTAAGTCTGACAGTGTACCCTATAAATTTAAAAAATCCATTATCGCTTTTGAAGACAGTTATTTTTACCGGCATCCGGGCTTTAATCCGGTTTCTATTGGAAAGGCTTTTTGGCAAAATATGCAAGCCGGAAGTATAAAACGCGGTGGCAGCACACTTACACAACAGGTAATTCGCTTATCAAGAAAGGGTAAATCCAGAACCTATTTTGAAAAAACTGTAGAACTGATTTTAGCCACTCGTCTTGAATTACGGCATACAAAAAATGAAATTCTGGGTTTGTATGCGGCACACGCACCATTTGGCGGTAATGTGGTTGGTTTGGAAATGGCGGCATGGCGGTATTTTGGCAGAAGTGCAGCTGAGTTGTCTTGGGCAGAAAGTGCTACTTTAGCTGTATTGCCCAATGCTCCGGGATTAATTTTTCCGGGTAGCAGACAAGATCAGTTAAGGCATAAACGCAACAGGTTGTTAGAAAAACTGTATCGGGAAGAAACCATCGACTCATTGACTTACTCACTGGCAACGATGGAACCTTTGCCTCAAAAGCCTTATCCTTTGCCTCAAAATGCACCACATCTTTTACAATACTTGCGTAAAAAATTTCCCGGTAAACGTATCAGGACAACAATTAATAACAGTTTACAAAGACAAACAAATGCCATTGTAGCTAATCATTACAAGCTCTTATCCCAAAATCAGATTTTTAATATAGCTGTATTGGTAATGGATGTAAACACCAGAAAAATACTGGCTTATGTGGGTAATGCCCCAACTGATAAAGCTCATGAAAAAGACGTTAATATTATTCATAAGCCCAGAAGTACCGGAAGTATTTTAAAGCCATTTCTCTATACTGCAATGTTGGATGCCGGAGAGATTTTACCTCATACGTTGGTAGCTGATATTCCTACACAAATAGCCAATTACAATCCACAAAATTTTGATTTACAATACGATGGGGCAGTACCTGCAAGTGTGGCATTATCCAGGTCTTTAAACGTGCCGGCAGTGCGGATGTTACAGGATTTTGGCTTAGACAGGTTTTATTTTTATCTGCAAAAAATGCACTTAAAAGACATCTCAAAAACTACAGATTACTATGGCTTATCATTAATTTTGGGTGGTGCAGAAAGTAATTTATGGGACCTTTGTAAAACTTATGCAGCATTTTCATCTACCATAAATCATTATTCCGATATGCAAGGAAAATATTTTAGCAATGAATTTGCAGAACCTATATTAAATGATGAAGAAACCATTGATTTTGGTAAAATCACCAAAGAAAAAACCTTATTTGATGCGGGTTCAATGTATCTTACTTATAATGCTTTAAAAGAAGTAAACCGTCCTGCCGGTGAGGAAAATTGGGAATTTTTTGACTCCTCAAAAGAAATTGCCTGGAAAACCGGTACCAGTTTTGGTTTTAAAGATGCATGGGCTATTGGGAGTACAAAAGACTATTTGGTAGGCGTTTGGGTGGGCAATGCCGATGGTGAAGGCCGGCCTGGGCTAACCGGTATAAAAGCCGCAGCTCCGGTTTTATTTGATGTTTTTGGGTTATTACCAAGAAGTAATTGGTTTGATAAACCATACGACGAACTTAGTGAAATTGCCGTTTGTAAAACAAGTGGTTATAGAGCAAACAAAGCTTGTACGGAAGTTGGTACCCTATCAGTTCCCACATTAGGCCTTAAAACAAGGTCGTGCCCGTATCATCATATTGTCCACTTAGATAAAAATGAGCAATTTAGAGTAAATGCCTCTTGCTATCCATTAGAAAATATAAAATCGGTAAGTTGGTTTACACTTCCACCTTTACAAGCCTTTTATTACCGGCAAAAACATCCTGATTATAAGGAATTACCACCTTTTAAGTTGGGTTGTAAACAACAGGAAACCGATGTTATGGATTTTATTTATCCAAAAGAGAACGCTAAAATATTTTTACCCAAAAATTTTGATGAACAGGTGAATAAAGTAGTTTTTAAACTGGCTCATAATACAGATAATATAAAGGTTTTCTGGTATTTGGATAATCATTTAGTAGCTACCACAGAACATTTTCACGAACTGGCCTTAGAGCCCGCAATTGGCAAACATACGATAACAGTAGTAGATGAAACCGGTTTTCAACTGACAAGGACTATAGAAATTGTGGAATAACTACACCAGAATAAGGTTTTATTTATCCCATTATCTTTATTTGAGAACAAGCTGGTTTAAGAAGGCAAACAAAGCAGTAGTAGTAAAAATTTCTCCAATTATTAAGTAGTATTCTATACTATATTTAATATAAGCTGTTCATAAAACCACAATAGTAATTACAATAAGCTGAATGTCAGCAAAATAAAACAAATAAATTCAAGTTTGGATGAATAATTCAGATTAAGTATTTATTTCATTTAATTCTTCATTTTTTTATTTTTTCAATCTTTTAATCTTCCCATTCCAATAAAATTACTATCTTCCACTTCTTTTAACCCAATTATTTCTAAAAAATGAGCTAATTTTGTCGCTTGTTTTTTTATAACTAAAACCAACTCAATAAAAATGTTAAAGACTGTACTCGTTGATGATGAAATCAACGCATTAGAGGCTTTAGAATGGAAATTAAACCGATATGTAAAAGATTTTGAAATCACAAAATGTAATACGCCTTCTGAAGCTATAAAAATCATAGAAAAAGAAAAACCCAATCTGGTATTTTTAGATATAGAAATGCCAGAAATGGACGGTTTTACACTTTTGCAAAAATTAAATTATAAAGATTTTGATTTAATTTTTACTACAGCCCACGATGAATTTGCACTAAAAGCGATTAAAGTATCGGCTATTGATTATCTTTTAAAACCGGTAGATAAAGATGAGCTTATAGCAGCTGTAGATAAGGTAAAAAGGTCTAAGAAAAACTATTTTTTAGAAAATAAGTTAGATTCGCTGTTTAGTAATATAAATCCATCATCAGAGAAAATAAGTATAGCATCAGAAGGTAAAATATACCTTTTAAATAAAGATGAGATAGTAATGTTAAAAGCTGAAAAAAATTATACTACCGTTCATTTAGAGGACAAAAGGGCATTACTGGTTTCGCAAAACTTAAAAGAGGTAGAAAAGAAATTTAAATTTCCTGAGTTTTACCGTGTTCATAACTCTTATCTGATTAATTTAAATCATGTAAAAGAATACTCAAAAAACATGGGGGGAGAACTCAAGCTAACAAACGAAATGAGGGCTGGCATTAGTAGAAATAAAAAAGAGGAACTTATAAACAAGTTGTTTAATTAAGGCTATGTTGTTAGACTTATCATCAGAATTATATGCGTGGATAAGAGGGGCTCTTTTAATATCCATACTTTATCACCTCGTTTTTTTTTATAAAACCAGGCATAAACTCTACCTTTATTATAGCCTGTTTGTCTTTTGTCTTTTCGTTTATTTTATTAAAGATATTACTGCTGATAAATGGGTAGTATTTTACAAATATGCCAATTTTGTTATGCTCTTATTGGCCATTGGATTTTACATTCTCTACACCAGAGAAACATTGGAAACCAAAATAAAAATACCCGACTGGGACGAAATTCTGGCATTGGCAGCAAAGATTGCTTTTATTTTAGCCATCGTCTTTATTATTATCCAGATTACATTAGGTTATTCATATCAGGCAAAACTTTTCTTGATTGTTATGCCTATAGTGGTGGTTTTTGCAATTTTAACTTACGCTGTACTTACTAAGATATCGGGCAGCCATGTAAAATTGTTTATTATAAGCTCTTTTACTTTTATTTTCTTGTCAAACCTAAGTTTTTTATTGGTATATGCACTACCTGAAAATTATTTGGAAAGCAGAGGTTTTGAACCCAAGTTTTTTATGTATTTTGGGGCATTGCTCGAAGCTGTTTTTACAGCTTTAATACTGGCTCACCGTGCCAAAGTAGTTGAAGATAAATTGGCCGTTACTACAGATATTTTATATGAAAGAACTAAAGAAAATACAGATTTAAAAATGACCGTTCTGCAAACGCAAATGGATCCGCATTTTCTCTATAATTCGCTTAATTCCATTAATAATTTTGTATTGCAAAACGACAGGGAAAAAGCATCAGATTACATTACTAAATTTGCAAGATTAATACGCGAAGTACTAAAAAAATCAGCTCATTTAACCGTTAGCCTGGCTGATGATTTAAGTGTTTTGGGGTTATATGTAAAACTGGAGCAAATGCGTACCAAAAATGGTTTTGACTATGTGGTTACCATTGATGAAAGCCTAGATATAGACGAGATACAGGTGCCTCCTTTGTTTATGCAACCTTTTATTGAAAATGCAATTTGGCACGGTTTTGCCAATATGCCCGGATACCATAAAATAACACTAAATATTATAGACGAAGAAGATTATATAAGATGTGAAATTGAAGATAATGGTATTGGGATAGGCAATGCTCAGGTTGACCCTAAAATATTAAAATCAGATAAAATGCCATTTGGTTTAAAGGCTTCTGAAGACAGAATAAAACTGCTACACGAAAATAAAAACGTATATGTGGTTATTGAAGATGTATCTGATAAAGAATCCGGAACAAAAGTAACGATAAAATTCCCAAAAAATCTTTCGGAAAATTGAAAAAATCAGGATGAATTCTTTTTCAGAGTAAAATTTGTCGTACACCAATATTCCGGGTAGAGCCATAGCGGCATTTTGCCGTGTTAATTTTGTGATTACAACTATTATAAACCTGAGTTCGATTAATATTGTGACCACAGCTTTCTTTATTTTTGATTAGAAATTTTATGAAATTTTCGAGTAATATCGAGATATTACGAGGAGATTT
>PDWJ01003425.1_pt1 | contig 28950 bp, 33 predicted proteins | sample 1430881 | NCBI WGS metagenome assembly PDWJ01 (sample SAMN01162460, study PRJNA174530) | Oral metagenome, whole genome shotgun sequencing project. | biome: Marine environment; feature: Marine mammal; material: Swab sample of the gingival sulcus; isolation source: swab sample of gingival sulcus...
CGGTCGCCCCATCTCGCCATCCTCCTGCCTGGACTACGACAAAGGGAATCAGAAAGCGCCGCACTTGGGACCCCCCCGAGTCAGCCTGATCGGGAACAACTCTAATGATGCGCCCACTGTGGCCGCTGCTCTGGCAATCACGGCCAGCGAGCAGGACGCGGCATTCACGCTCGACCTTCTGGATGGCACGGATGATGTGGATGCGTCGGATGTGTTGACTGTGTCAAACCTGACCTTTCTGTCCGGGGATGACAGCGGTGTGACGCTTGTTGGCAATGCCCTGTCGGTGAACCCGTCCGCCTATGGCGCGCTGAATGCGGGTGACAGCGAGGTTATCACCTATTCCTATGATGTCGTTGACGGAAATGGCGGCGTCGTGACCCAGACCGCGACCGTAACGATTCAGGGAAGCGGCAGCGGCAACCTGCCCCCCGTGGTCAGCGGAGCGCTGTTGTCGGAGACGTCCGAGGATGCGCCCGGCTTTACCCGGGATCTGCTTCAGAGCGCGAGCGATCCGAATCCGGACGATGTTCTTTCCGTGGTCAACCTGGCCGAGCTGCAACCCGGTGTGACCTTTGACGGGGTTCAGACGGTCAGCGTTGATCCGAGCCATGCAACGTTCCAATCCATGAGCCCGGCAGATAGCACCACCATTATCGTCACCTTTGACATTGCCGATGGCAATGCCGGCATCACGCCCCAGACATTGACGATCATGGTGACCGGCACCGAAGACGCGCCGGTGATCACCGGAACCGCCAGCGGGGGGGGCGGTGGCCGAAGATGGTGTGTTTGCCGCCACGGGTGCTCTTGCGGTCACCGATGCGGATGCGGTGGACACGCCCACATTCGTACAACAAACCGGCACACCCGGTGTTCATGGCAATTTCGACATCACCAGCAGCGGGAACTGGACCTATACGCTGGACAATGCTGCCAATCAGCAATTGGCGCAGGGCGAGGTCATCACCGAAACCTTCACCGTCACTGCCATCACCGCAGATGGGGAAAGCACCACCGAAACGGTGACTGTCACCGTAACCGGTACCAATGACGCCCCCACCGTGAGCACAGCGATCACCGATAGCGGCAATGAAGACGGGGCGGCCTCTGCCATCGACATGTTGCAAAACGCCAGCGACGTGGACAATGACGCGGTGTTGAACGTGGCCAATGTGTCCGCCCTGCCCGGCTGGGCCGTGCGTATGGGCAACGTGTTGAATATCGATCCCCCCGACAGCTTCTTCCAAAGCCTCAATGTGGGCGACAGCCATGCGTTGACCGTGACCTATGATGTCGAAGATCAGCATGGGGCCAGCGTGCCGCAGACCCTTTCTGTTACGATCCACGGCACCAATGACGCGCCGACAGTTTCCGCAGCGGTCACAGCCACAACGGACGAAGATCAGACGCTGATCACAGCCGACCTGCTGACCCATGCCAGCGATGCGGATGCGGGCGCGGTTATGAGCATTGTCGGGCTGACCCAGACGACGGGGCGCAGCGTGATCCCCACCATTGTCGGCAGCCAGTTTCAGATCGACCCGAGCGGGTTTCAGGACCTGGACGATGGGGAAAGCGAAGACCTTGTGTTCAGCTACACCATTGAGGACGAGCACGGGGCTTCGGTGCCCCAGACTGTCACGATCACCGTTGAAGGACGCAATGATGCACCCACGGCCACGGCGATTTCCGTGACCACCGATGAGGATGCGCTGCCCGGCACGATCGACCTGTTGGCTACTGCCGATGATGTGGACACCAATGATGTGCTGAGCGCCATCACTGGCGTTCAGGTCGAGGTGGTCTATGGGCTTGAGGCCAATGACGAAATTCAGATGGAGGATAGCGACGATTTCTATATGCACCGCGCGGGCGACGTGACGTTCAAACGCCGGGGGACAGATGAAAACGACCTGTGGCTTGACCTTGGCAATGGCGAAGGCGTGTTGATCGTGGATGCCCTGTCCAACAGCACCACCCAAACGGTAGAAAGCTTTGCCTTTGCCGATGGCACGGTTTTGAGCGTAAACGACATTCGCGACATCCTGTTGGCCAATATGCCAACCAACGGCGCGGATGTGGTCAACGCCTGGTATACCGACGACACGATTGCGGGCGGCACCGGAGATGACCTGCTGCGCGGGCGCGACGGGGCGGACACCTATCAATTCGCCGCCGGGGACGGGTCGGACGTGATCGAGGGCGACGGCTATCTGGATACCGATCGGTTGGAAATCACCGGCTATGCGTCAACCGATGCTGTGATTACCCAGGTCCAGAACGATGGCGATGACGTGGTGATTGATTTTGGCAATGGTGACCGGATTTTGACCCGCAACACGCTGCTAGAAAGCAACAGTGACCATATCGAGGAAATTTATTTTGCCGGGGATGGTGTCACGCTGACCATGGCCGACATACGTGACCTGTTCCTGACCCAGTCCCAGACCAGTGGCGACGATATCATCATCGCCCCCGCTGGCAATTTCGATCAGACAATCACCGGCGGGTTGGGCAACGATTACATCGAGGGCCATTACGGCAACGACACCTATATCTTTAACGCCGGGGATGGGTGCGACCGGTTTTTCGACAGCGGCGGCGCACACAACAACGACGTTCTGGATATTCGCGGCTATTCCTCGACCGATGCCCCCTATTCCTATAGTCCGGGAGCAACAAATGACGTTGTGATCAGCTTTGCCGGAGGGGATCAGATATACCTTGCTAATTCGCTGACGGAAAGCGCACAGGATCATGTGGAGCAGATCATTATTATGGCGACGGCGTCACGGTCACCATGGCGGATATCCGTGCCCAGTTCTTTGCCGCCCAGACGACAGCAGGACGGGACACGATTATCGGCAGCAACCTGGCCGATACGATCCAGGGCGGGTTGGGCAATGACCTATTGATTTGTGAGGATGGCTGCGACACCTATCTTTACACCAACGGCGACGGCCACGACACGATCCACGATGACGGCCAGTTCGACACCGATGTGTTGCAGGTGACCGGGATCAATTCGACGGATGTCACCGTGTCGCGCACGGTCGCCAACCCCTCCAACGTGTTGCTGAGCTTTGCCGGAGGCGGATCGGTTTTGTTGGAAAATTCGCTGGCCGGAGATGTGAACGATCAGATCGAAAGCATCACCTTTAGCGCCGACAGCGTGACCTGGGACAGGAGAGCACGGCCGGGAATGATCTTATTCAGGGGTGGGATGCCACCGAGGCATATGCTGACCGGGGGCATAGGCAATGACACGCTGATTGGCGGCGATCAGTCCGACACCTATGTTTTCAACGCGGGTGACGGGGTCGACCTTGTTCAGGACGATGGGTATTATGACACCGATGTCCTAGTCTTCAACAGTTTTGCCAGCGCGGACGTTCTGGCCCTTGTTTGATCCGGACTGATCGGGTTTGGTCCCGGTTTTGAAACAAGAAAGGGCGTGCGGATTATACCGCGCGCCCTTTTTTATTTCTGGTTGTTTCCGGATCGTCCCGGGAAGCATCGCCCCTCCTTACGGAGGGTCTCTGAGCCACGGGTGATGGGATCACACGACCCGGCTGACCATCATCTTCTTAATTTCAGCAATCGCCTTGGCCGGGTTCAGCCCTTTGGGGCAGGTTTTGGTGCAGTTCATGATGGTGTGGCAGCGATACAGTTTGAACGGATCTTCCAGATCGTCCAGACGTTCACCTGTCGCCTCGTCCCGGCTGTCGATGATCCAGCGATAGGCGTGAAGCAACGCGGCGGGGCCAAGATAGCGGTCGCTATTCCACCAATAGGACGGGCAGGAGGTCGAGCAGGAGGCGCACATCACGCATTCATAAAGACCGTCAAGCTTCTTGCGGTCTTCGATCGACTGTTTCCATTCCCGTTGCGGGCGGTTGGTTTTGGTTTCCAGCCACGGCATGATCGACGCGTGTTGGGCATAGAAATGGGTGAGGTCGGGGATCAGGTCCTTGACCACCGGCATGTGGGGCAGCGGATAGATTTTCACGTCGCCCTTCACCTCATCCATGCCATAGATACAGGCCAGCGTGTTGATCCCATCAATGTTCATCGCACAGGACCCACAGATCCCTTCCCGGCAGGAGCGGCGGAAGGTCAGGGTCGGGTCAATCTCGTTCTTGATTTTGATCAGCGCGTCCAGAATCATTGGCCCACACGTGTCCATATCCACGAAATAGGTATCCACCCGGGGGTTTTGGCCGTCATCGGGGTTCCACCGGTAAATCTGGAACTTCCGCAGATTGGTTGCGCCTGTCGGCTTGGGCCAGGTTTTGCCCACCGTCATGCGGCTGTTCTTGGGGAGTGTCAGTTGAACCATGTCGTTCCCTCCTTTTTCACAGCGCCAAAAGGCCAAGGCCTGCGCTGGCGATACATGTCACGGCGTCGGGGCGTTTGGTGATCTCGGCCACAAGTTCCACCGTGGATTGGGTTACGCCAGTCGCGGCTGCGCTGGCAATTGTCAGGATTTCGCCCGCAGAGGCGTTATCGATGATACAGTTGGTCACGGGCGAAACATCAACGCCCGGGAGTTTGTCGGCCATCACGCCATTCACCACCACCTTGGCGCGGTCGCGGGCCAGATCGTCGGCCACGCTGTTGGCGACGTCACAGCCCGCAAGCAGGGCGAACCCGACCCCAAACGCAACCGCGAGCAGCCGGGAAGGCACTAACAGGATATGGGAGTGGAGATGCATCATCCGGGGCTACCCCTTGGCCATTTGTGTGTTGACGCAGGCCGACATGTCCGACTGGATTTTCTCCAACTGGGCCTTGCTGACCTTGTCCTTTCGGGCCTGCCTGGTCTTCTTGTACCGGATCAACGACACGCCGTTTTTCATCGAACCACTCACCGCGAGATAACCGCTTCCCTTGACCGAAAACATGCAGTCCATCACCGCATCGTCAGCGGATTTGGCCGAGGCCGCGGTTCCCGGCATCACCAGCGAAGCAGAAAGCACAAGAGCAACACATTGCGCCATCAGAAGGTCCTCGCCTTGGGTGCGATTTTCTTGAGGCTGATGCCGCCCTGATCTTCGCCGGTCAGCGGATCCTTGATCACGTCGCGATAGGTGAGATCTACCTTGGTGCCGCTGTCGTCGATCCGCGAAATCGTGTGAACGCGCCATTTGTCGTCATCACGTTTCGGGAAATCCTCGTGAGCGTGGGCACCACGGCTTTCCTGGCGCGCTTCGGCCGATACGATGGTCGACAGAGCCGAGGGCATCAGGTTGGTCAGCTCCAGCGTTTCCATCAGGTCCGAGTTCCAGACCAGCGATTGGTCGGTGACCTTGAGATCGCCCATTTTGCCGGCAATCACGGTCATCTTGTCCACGCCTTCCTTCATCGTCTTGGCGGTGCGGAAGACGGCGGCGTCGGCCTGCATCGTTTTCTGCATCTCAAGGCGCAATTCGGCGGTGGAGATGGCCCCATTGGCGTTGCGCAGACTGTCGAACCGGCCAAAAATCGCATCCACCTTGGCGGCGTCCTCAGTGGGGGCGCTGGCGTCGCGATCCACAACCTTGCCCGCGCGGATCGCGGCGGCGCGGCCAAAGACCACGAGATCGATCAGCGAGTTCGACCCCAGACGGTTGGCACCGTGCACGCTCGCACAGCCCGCTTCGCCCACGGCCATCAGGCCCGGCACAATCGCGTTGGGATCTTCGGCGGTGGGGTTCAGCACCTCACCCCAATAGTTGGTCGGAATGCCGCCCATGTTATAGTGCACGGTGGGCAGAACCGGGATCGGTTCCTTGGTCACATCGACACCGGCGAAAATCTTCGCGCTTTCCGAAATGCCGGGCAGGCGTTCGGCCAGAGCTTCGGCAGGCAGGTGGCTGAGGTTCAGGTGGATGTGATCCCCTTCGGCCCCAACGCCACGCCCTTCGCGGATTTCCATAGTCATCGAGCGTGACACGTAATCACGCGGCGCGAGGTCTTTGTACTGAGGCGCATAGCGCTCCATGAACCGTTCACCTTCGGAGTTGGTGAGGTAGCCGCCCTCGCCCCGCGCACCTTCGGTGATCAGGCAACCAGAGCCATAGATGCCGGTGGGGTGGAACTGCACGAATTCAAGATCCTGCATCGGCAGGCCTGCGCGCATCACCATACCGCCACCGTCGCCAGTGCAGGTATGGGCCGAGGTGGCCGAGAAATAGGCGCGACCATAACCGCCGGTGGCCAGCACAACCATCTTGGCGTTGAAAACGTGCATGGTGCCGTCGTCCAGCTTCCAGCACACTACGCCCTGACATTCGCCATCATCGCTCATCAACAGGTCGATCGCGAAATATTCGATGTAGAATTCGGCGTTGTTCTTCAGCGACTGCCCATAGAGCGTGTGCAAGATCGCGTGGCCGGTTCGATCAGCGGCGGCACAGGTGCGTTGCACGGCCGGGCCTTCGCCGAATTCGGTGGTGTGGCCACCAAACGGGCGTTGATAGATCTTGCCCTCTTCGGTACGCGAAAACGGTACGCCGTAATGTTCCAGTTCGTAAACCGCCTTGGGCGCTTCGCGGGCCAGGTATTCCATGGCGTCGGTATCACCCAGCCAGTCAGACCCCTTGACCGTGTCATACATATGCCACTGCCAGTTATCAGGGCCCATGTTCGAGAGCGATGCGGCAATCCCACCCTGTGCGGCAACAGTGTGCGAGCGGGTCGGGAACACCTTGGTCACACAGGCCGTGCGCAGCCCCTGTTCCGCCATCCCGAGCGTGGCGCGCAGACCGGCACCACCGGCCCCGACAACAACCACGTCATAGTCATGTGTTTCATATTCGTAAGCAGCCATGTTCAAATCCTCACAGCGCGAGTTTGGCGAGGGCGAACAGCCCGGTTGCGATGATGCCATAGGACAGGCCAATGACCAGCATGATCAGCCCCTTGCGCATCGATCCGTGGGCGTAATCCTCGATCATCATCTGAGCACCCTTGTTGAAGTGCATCATGCCGACATAAAGCGTCAGCCCGGTCAGGATCGCCGGGAAGGGACGTGCGAAGGTGGCCAGCACCTCTTCGTATCCACCGCCAATGGCGCGACCCATGATCAGGATGAATGTGGGCACCATGAAGGCCAGCGCCACCGCGCTGACCGACATGTACCAGTGGTGTTCGGTGCCTGTGTGGCTGGCACCTTTGCCCTCGGCGCGTTTGCGAGCTGTCAGGTAACGCATGTTTGCCTCCTTACACCAGAATGATCGTGATGAGGGTCAGGATGACCGAGCCGCCAATACAGGCCAGGCCCAGCTTTTCGGCGGTTTCGATTTCCAGCCCGCGACCGGCATCGAAATAAAGGTGACGCAACCCCGCGAGGTAGTGATACCAGATGCCGAGAACTGACAGGGTCAACACAGTATCCCCGAACCACGAGGTGATCACCGCATTTGCGATGTCAAAATACACCTCGCCTGTGGACGCGGCCAGCAGCCACCAGACAATCAGCGCCACCGTGACGATCATCGCGTTACCGGTGATACGGGTCAGGATCGAGCTGATCGAGGTGATTTGCGGGCGATAGATTTGGATATGTGGTGAGAGCGGGCGTTCCACCGGTTTTTTCTCAGCCATGGGCGTCTCCCTTCTGATCGGTACTGTCTGCGTGACGTCATACGCAACTTGCCTTACCCCTTTGATAACGTTTTTCACGGCGCTGTCACGGGGTTGTCATGGAATTGGGACGACAAATCGCAGGTTTTTTTGCCTTGGGCACAGAGCTGATCGCGATATGTGATCACGGTAGCGATAACCGTGATCACATAATTCACCCCTCCGCACCGGGCTCGGGAATCGCCCCGGGTATCACCTAGGGTCAGGATGAAATGATTTCGGTGCTCGGACGTGATTCACGGCTCCTCAAAACGGAGCGGTGACATGAGTGATCTTTACTGGTTGAGCGATGCGCAGATGGCCACGCTTGAGCCCTTTTTCCCGAAGTCTCATGGCAGACCCCGTGTGGATGACAAACGGGTGTTGAGCGGCATTATTTTCATTAACCGCAATGGCTTGCGCTGGCGTGATGCACCTGCCGAGCACGGTCCGCACAAGACACTGTACAGCCGGTGGAAGCGTTGGAGCGCAAAGGGCATCTTCGCTCGGATGCGTCTGGAACTGTCCGATCAGGGCGACGACACAGACACGCTTATGATCGACGCGACTCACCTCAAGACGCACCGCACAGCCTCCAGCCTGGGGTTGAAAAAGGGGGGCGTGGACGCCTGATCGGGAGAACCAGGGGCGGCATGAACCGTTGCCCGGCAGGGCATTTCGGAACGAAATGTCCCGAGAGGTGCGAAATGGCACGCTGTCACTGACGCCCTCGGACGACCGTTGCGGAGGTTTCTGACCGCCGGGCAACGCAGCGATTACATCGGTGCGCGGGTCTTGTGGCGTGAACTGCTGGACGCCAAACATATGCTGGCGGATCGCGGCTATGATGCAGATTGGCATCGCGAAGCCCTTGAAAACAAGGGGATCAAGCCCTGCATCCCATCCCGGAAAAGCCGCAAGGTCCCGATCCCGCACGATGAGGCCCGCTATCGCAAGCGCCACAAGATCGAGAACAGCTTCGCCCGCCTCAAAGACTGGCGGCGCGTCGCAACCCGCTACGACCGCTGCCCCAAGGTGTTCCTGTCGGCATGCGCATTAGCTGCCGTGGTCATGTTCTGGTTATGAATCCTGACCCTAGGTGACCAGAAGCCGTCTGGCAGGATGGTGCAGATTGCCGCAAGGCAGCAATCGCAATATGTGATCACAAAATTGATGATGCTGTGCGACTCGAATTTGGTCGCACACGGCCCTTGCCCTCCCTTGTCATGGCCTCTGCCCCAGACACCCACACACCGGTTCGGGTAAAACCCAGCGGTTTTCGAGATTGCACATTACGCCCAGGATTGGTAAGGAAATATAACCAAAAACGGAGTGCCCTATGCCCGTCATCACAGAAATCGCCGATCTCAAGCGCATCTACGAACGCCGCGTGCCGCGCATGTTCTTTGATTATTGCGAAAGCGGAAGCTGGACCGAACAGACTTTCCGGGAAAACACCCGTGACTTTGAAAAGCTGTACCTGCGCCAGCGGGTTGCCATTGACATGACCGGCCGATCCACAAAAACCCGGATGATCGGACAGGATGTCGCGATGCCCGTGGCGCTTGCCCCCGTCGGACTGACCGGGATGCAGCACGCGGATGGTGAAATCAAAGCGGCCCGGGCGGCGGAAAAATTCGGGGTTCCCTTCACGCTTTCCACCATGTCGATCTGTTCGATCGAAGATGTGGCCGAACACACGACGAAACCGTTCTGGATGCAGGTCTATACGCTCAAGGACGACGATTTCATGAAGCGCCTGTTTGACCGCGCCAAGGACGCCAAATGTTCGGCGGCGGTGATTACTGTTGACCTGCAACTTTTGGGCCAACGTCACAAGGACCTGAAAAACGGGTTGTCTGCTCCGCCCAAGCTGACCCCGAAATCCATCGCGAATATGATGACGAAGGCGCAATGGGGCCTTGGCATGCTGGGCACGAAACGGCGGTTTTTTGGCAACATCATCGGTCACGCCAAGGGGGTAAAGGACGGTGCCTCTCTGAGCACCTGGACCTCGGAGAGCTTTGATCAGGCACTGGATTGGGATCGCATCCGTGCATTCCGCAAGATGTGGGACGGGCCGCTGATCATCAAGGGCATCATTGATGCGCGCGACGCGCTTGAGGCGCTGAATGTGGGGGCCGATGCGATCATCGTATCCAACCACGGCGGGCGGCAGTTGGATGGCGCGCTGAGCGCGATCCGCGCCTTGCCGGCGATCATGGACGCGGTCGGCGACAAGATTGAGGTACATCTGGACAGCGGCATCCGCAGCGGACAGGACGTATTGAAGGCCGTCGCCATGGGGGCAAAGGGCACCTATATCGGTCGCGCCTTTATCTATGGGCTGGGAGCCATGGGCGAGGCCGGGGTGACCAAGGCGCTTGAGGTGATTCACAAGGAACTGGACGTCTCCATGGCGTTGTGCGGGCACACCGATATCAACAACGTGGACCGGGATATCCTGATGATCCCCAAGAGTTTCGAAGGCGACTGGCAATAATCCCACGGCCGCGCGCAAAATCCCCCTTTTCACGCGGTCAATACTGTTCTATACGCGCGGCTTCACGCGGGGTTACAGCCTTGGAGGAGCCCCGCCCTTATTATATGGAGAACTAACATGGCTGGACAGATCCCAGATCTTCACGCCGAGGCCCGGACGGGGACAGGCAAGGGCGCCGCTCGTCAAGCACGCCGTAATGGAATGGTGCCCGGAATCGTTTACGGTGGCGACGGCGATCCGCTTGCGATCAACATCCCCTTCAATACCCTGCTGAAAAAGCTCAAGGAAGGCCGTTTCCTTTCGACGCTGTTCAACCTGAAAGTTGAAGGTCAGGAAGACGTGCGTGTCATCTGCCGCGGAGTGCAGCGTGACGTGGTCAAGGACCTGCCAACCCATATCGACCTGCTGCGCCTGCGTCGCACCTCGAAAATCAACCTGTTCATCCACGTTGATTTCGAAAACGAAGAAACTGCGCCCGGTATCAAAAAGGGCGGCGTTCTGACCATTGTGCGCCCCGAGGTTGAGTTGAACGTGACCGCCGGTGACATCCCGGAGAGCATCACCGTGGACCTGAGCGGCATGGACATCGGTGACATCGTCCACATTTCGGACGTGACCCTGCCCGAGGGTGCAAAACCCACCGTGGAGCGTGACTTTGTCATCGCCAACATCTCGGCCCCGTCGGGTCTGCGTTCGTCCGAGAACGAAGAAGGTGAAGGCGACGAGGCCGAAGCGGTCGAGGGCGGCGAAGAGTAACGGTTGTTACACGATTTTTTGCTAAAAATCGTGGGCGCGTCCGGCTATGGGCGCGCCCTTTCCTTTTCTGCACGTGATTGATTTTGACCGGTTTTCAGCGTAGGTCGAAAATGCAATAGACAAGCGGGGCAGATATGCAAATGTTCGTTGGGTTGGGTAATCCCGGGGCGAAATACGCGGGCAACCGGCATAATATTGGCTTCATGGCCCTGAACCAGATCGCAGCGGATCACGGGTTCTCCCCGTGGAAGGCGCAGTTCCAGGCGCAAGTCAGCGAAGGCCGGTTCGGGTCGGATCGTGTCATACTCCTTAAACCTCAAACCTTCATGAACCTCTCCGGCCAATCTGTGGGCGAAGCGATGCGCTATTACAAGCTTGCCCCCGAGGACATCACGGTATTCCACGACGAACTGGATCTGGCCCCCGGAAAATGCCGGGTCAAACAGGGAGGCGGACATGCTGGACATAACGGGTTGCGGTCGATCCACCAGCATATCGGCGCAGATTATGCCCGTGTGCGGTTAGGCATCGGGCATCCCGGTCACAAGGACAAGGTGTCGGGCTATGTCCTGCGGGATTTTTCCAAAGCTGACCAGGAGTGGCTCGACGATCTGTTGCGGGGCATCGGCGATGGCGCACCCGAACTCGCCCGGGGCGACACCGGGCGGTTCATGAATGCCGTTGCCCTGCGTGTGGCCCCGGCGCGGTCTTCCAAATCCAACAAGACGTCGCCCCAAACCACCAAGGCAGCCCCTGCCCCAGAAGCAGTTGAGGACAGGCGTAGCCCCATGGAAAAGCTGGTGGACAAGTTCCGATGAGCGCCCTGCGCGAAGCCTTCGGGGAGCAGGCCTGACATTGCGACCGACTCGGTTCGCCCTTCATGGCCCAACTGCTGAATGTTCTGGTGCGTGAATGGCATGACGGTTTGCCCCTGCCCCCCAAGTTCAACAAATTTACCGGGGATATCGGACCGGTTGGAGCCTCGCTCCCGCTGCGTTTGGCCGGAGGGTTGCATGCGTTGGTTCTGTCCAGACGCGATCCGGGATTGTCGGCGGGCTATCCGCCTAACGCGGCAGACGACGCCACGATCTGGGCCGAAGTCGCCCGGGCCATGCTGGAGCATGCCGTATTTCTGGACCAATGGACGGACAGCGCCCCCAAACCAACGAGGTGCGGCGCAGCGCAGCTCTAATCGCCGCCGGGCATCTGCTGGCCCAGCGGTTCGGGCTGCCGCTTGCCCTGTCCGAACTGGGAGCCAGTGGCGGGCTGAACCTGATGTGGGATCACTTTGCTCTGTGCGCGAACGGCCATGTCTTTGGACCCGAGGATGCCACCGTTCAACTGGTGCCCGAATGGACCGGCCCCCTGCCCCCAGCCGACAAACCGCGTGTTGTGGAACGGCGGGGAGTGGACTTGAACCCAATCAACACCCACGATCCTACGGGGCAGCTGCGGCCCATGGCTTATCTTTGGCCGGATCAGGCCGAGCGGCTCACGCTGACTCGCGCGGCAATTGCGCTACAGGACGCACCTGTGGATTGCGCCGACGCAATAGATTGGCTGGCGTCACGGCTGCCCCCGCGCCCCGGCCAATGCCACCTGATCTACCATACCATCGCCTGGCAGTATTTCCCGACAGAGGCTCAGACGCGGGGACGCGCCCTGATCGAGGCGGCGGGGGTGCGGGCTACGGCGGACACGCCGCTTGCCTGGCTTTCAATGGAGAACGACAACGCCGACGTTGGCGCGGCGGTGACGCTGCGGTGTTGGCCCGGCGGAGACGTCGAAACCCTAGGTCGCGCCGATTTTCACGGACGCTGGATGCACTGGACCTGAAGAAACATTTGCCTGATCCGCATGGTCCGTGCTTGACTGGTTCGCGGGTATGAGAGGGAAAAACACATGCGCAGATTTGGGAAGCTTCTGGGTCGGGTATTATTGCTTTTGCTGGTGCTTGGCACCGCGGGTTACCTTTGGAAACGCGAACAGATCGCGCGCCTGATGGCGGTGAATTCGTTGTTTTCGGAAGAAAAGATCGTGCACAATTTCAGCAATATGAACGCTGCCTTTCTGACTCTGCCCATGACCCGTGGGCCGGGGCCCGTCGCCGAATTGGCACAGGGCCCGGAGATGGCGCTCCCTCCTGGCACGGCGGAATGGATCAGGAAACGGGCCGTCACCGCGTTGATCGTGATGAAGGACGGCGCGATCCGGCACGAAAGCTATCATCTTGGCACCAAGGCCGAAGATCGACGAATTTCATGGTCCGTGGCCAAAAGCTTCCTGTCTGCCCTGTTCGGGATCATTTTGCAGGACGGGGACATTGAGTCGATCCATGATCCGGTTGTGAAATACGCGCCGTCGCTCGCGGGAACGGCCTATGGTGACGCGAAAATCATCGATGTTCTGCAAATGTCCAGCGGCATCGTGTTTGACGAAGACTACCTGAATTTCTGGAGCGACATCAACAAGATGGGCCGCGTTCTGGCGCTTGGGCAATCCATGGATGGATTTACCGAAGGGCTTACCGAGACATACGCCGCCCCCGGAGAAAAATGGCAATATGTGTCCATCGACACGCATGTGATCGGCATGGTGATCCGCGGCGCTACGGGTCGGCGGATTGCGGATCTGTTGCAGGAAAAAATCCTGGACCACATGGGGTTTGACAGCAATCCTTATTACCTGTCGGACGGGTATGGCACCGCGTTCGTTCTTGGCGGTTTGAACCTGTCGACGCGGGATTATGCCCGTTTCGGACAGATGGTGATGCAGGATGGTGTCTGGCAGGGCAAACAGGTGGTGCCCGCCGATTGGTTGCGAGAAAGCACCGTGCCTTCGGCTCATACCCTGCCGGGGGAGCGGCAATACGGCTATCAATGGTGGATCGCCCCGGATGCCGACGAGGGCGAATTCTATGCCCGCGGGATTTATGGGCAATACATCTTTTTCGACCGGGCGCGCGGCGTGGTGATTGCCAGCAATGGCGCGGATCGCGAATTTCGCAACGACGGGGTGCATGAGAGCAACATCGCCATGTTTCGCGCTTTGGCAAGAGCGGTTGAATGAAGGCGGAACCGGAAAAGTCTGTCAACGTTCTGGGCGGTCCGCTGGCCCCCTGTTCGCATGATCCGGTCACCGGGTTCTTTCGCGACGGCCATTGCAACACCTGTGACGCCGATATGGGAAATCACACGGTCTGTGCGGTGATGACGGCCGAGTTTCTGGCCTTTTCCAAATATGTCGGGAACGATCTTTCCACCCCGCGCCCCGAGCTCAACTTTGCCGGGCTTACCCCCGGGGACCGTTGGTGCCTGTGTGCGGCGCGGTTCATGCAGGCGGCGGACGAAGGATGTGGCCCCCGCGTCCTATTGGAAGCCACCCATGGCCGAGCCCTGGAGGTTGTCCCGATGGAGGTGCTGGAGGCCCATGCCATTTGACATATCGCGCCCCGGGCCGAATTCGTGCCCGAGACCGGGCGCGCGGTGAAGGGACGTTGTGATGGGCCCCGGAGAATGGTATCCCCAGAGCCACAGCCAGCGGTGTCACACCCGCAAGCCAATAATCAAACAACACAAACTACAAAGGTTTGCCCAATGAGCTTTATCGCCATGAACCGTTTCCGCGTCGCATTGGATCGCGGAGAAGATTTCGAAAACATCTGGAAAAACCGGGAAAGCCGTCTGAAGGAACTGAAGGGTTTTCAGGAGTTTCGCTTGCTGAAGGGGCCGCAGACCGAGGATCATATCCTGTATTCCAGCCATGTGATCTGGGACAGCCGTGAGGATTTTGAAGCCTGGACCGATTCGCAACAGTTTCGCGATGCCCATAAGAATGCGGGGGGCAATCGCAGCGAAGGCGTGATATTGGGCCACCCCCAGTTTGAGGGTTTCGAAACCGTGATGTTCGAAAACTGAAACCCGTTATCAGCTATTCACGTGGTCCAGCCCGGAATTCACCCCGGGCCGGGCCTGTCTGTTCTGAGCAACCGGAGTTAGAGTTGTTCCCGATCAGGCTGACTCGGGGGATTCCCAAGTGCGGCGATTTCTGATTCCGTTTGTCGTAGTCCAGGCAGGAAGATGGCGAGATGGGGCGACCGTATTCACACGACCTGCGGGCGCGGTTTGTGGCTGCGCTCGAGGACGGGATGTCAGCAAGTGCGGCAGGGCGGCAATAGAAGCCAAAGGGGCTGAGTTGCGGTTCCTGCCACCATATGCGCCCGACCTGAACCTGATCGAACAGGTTTTCGCCAAGATCAAAGGGATCGTCCGCAGCCTCGCTCCAAGGTGCTTCGACACGTTGTGTGACGCCATCAAAACAGCCCTCAACGCCTGAGTCAACATAATGCGGAAACGCTTTAGGGTCTGTTGAGATTCACTTCGAGCTCAGAAGCGCTGCACATGCGTTGATGATAGCAGCGAAGCTGATATCGGTTTTATCGGTGCGCAGCGCGATCCGGCGGACGTTTTTCAGATCACAAAAGAAATTCTCAACCAGATGCCGCCACTTGTACATCTCGGCATCAATTAGAAGTGGTTCGTTGCGCTGCGGTCATTGGGAAATGCAGATGGTCGTCCCGCGCAGGTTCATCTCTTCCGCTGCCCGGCAGGCGATTTGCATCGCAAATCTGCCGAGAGGGATGATCCAGTTGCTGTCGAATGCCTTGTCGGCAAGTAAGGCGTCAAATGACAGACCGTGGATCAATGGCGCGGCGCCGACAGTGTCGTAGCGGTTGCCTGGCAGCAGGACGAAGCGGACGAGGTTGCCAAGCGCGACAGTCAGAGCCAGTATCTTAGTGGTCCACCCGCCTTTTGACTTGCCTATAACCTGACGGAGAGTCCCCCTTTCAGGTCTGGGCTGTAGGGGGTGGAGGGATCAGAAAAAGCTCCGGTGGAGCGTTTTCCCCGAACAACAGAACAGGAACCAGCATCCGGCTTCACGCATGGCTTTGGCGGCGGCCGCGTTCTTGTGGGTGGCGAGGTTGTCCATAATGACCACTGTGCCGGGGGCAACTCCGGGACCAGCACTTTCTCGACATAAGCCGCAAAGGCGGGACCGTCCATCGCGCCCTTGATGATCCAGGGTGCGATCAGTGCGTCGGCGCTGAGGCCTGTAATGAAGGTCGGTGTGCCCCATGATCCAAACGGCGCATCCACCACCAGTCGCTCGCCTCTCTGCGCCCAGCCCCGCAGGCGGGTCAGGTTCGTCTTCACCGAAAGCGTCCTGCCAAAAACCTGTATCACGGGTTTTTGGCAGGACGCGCGAAACACATAGATGTCGCGCTGCGTTCGCCTTTTTCCTTGTCTCAGGTTAAAAGTCGAACGCTTGAAGTTTCGTCAATGAAGACAACGCACTCTGGATGGGCTGAGACTGCTGGCAGACGGTGGGTGGACCGGTCGTCGCGTTGTTTCCTTGGGCGTGCGCGGCGTCGCTCGGTCGCGACCAGCGTCTTTTTTGTACGTGAAGCCAGGCTTGTGTAGAAACCGGCCAATCGCATCGGGATGTGCCTGAACGCCGGTCGCATCTTCCAGTGCATCGGCCAGTTCGGGCATGGTCATGTCGGTCATGTCGCCGTCCTGATCGATCAGTTCGATCAGAAGGGAGCGGTGCGGATCAAGCTTGCCTTTGCCGCGCGGGCGACCCTGTAGCGCAGTTCTGGCCCGACCCGTGCGCCGGATCGCAAGGACCCTAACGCGCGCCGGGGGCGGATGACAGCTTCAGACGCAACTCCGCCGCTCGCCCACTTGACCCTTCTTCAATCAACGTCTGAAACCGCGCCCGCAGCGCATCCGGTAAAGGAGCCGACATAATCCATCCTCCCAAACAGGATGAAACACAGTCCAGCACTCAAGGGAACCCCTCACAATTCAGGTATTGGGTCGGGCGCTTTAGGGATCAAAAGCAAGTTACCGCTGTTCTTTGCAGATATTTCAAAAAACCACCTGATTGGGGTTTACGACGGTGGTTATTCCACCACGCGCCCTTCGGTGTCGGACATGTCGAACCCAAGGTGGCGGGCCACCGTTTGAACGTCTTTGTCCCCACGCCCGCACATATTCATGACAAGAATATGATCGCGTGGCAGGTCCGGTGCAATCTTCATCACATGGGCCAGCGCGTGGCTGGGTTCCAGCGCGGGAATGATACCTTCGGTGGAACAGGACAGCTGGAACGCCTCCAGCGCCTCGGCATCGGTGATCGACACATATTCCGCACGGCCGGTGTCATGCAGCCAGGAGTGTTCCGGCCCGATCCCCGGGTAATCCAGACCAGCGGAGATCGAGAACCCTTCCAAAATCTGGCCGTCATCATCCTGTAACAGATAGGTGCGGTTGCCATGCAGCACGCCGGGACGCCCACCGGTGAGCGAGGCGCAGTGTTCCATCTTCTCATCCACACCCTTGCCACCCGCTTCGACACCGATGATGCGCACCGAAGGATCATCCAGGAAGGGATAGAACAGGCCCATGGCATTGGAGCCACCGCCGATGGCCGCGATCACGGTGTCGGGCAAACGGCCTTCGCCCTCCTGCTCGGCCAGTTGCCAGCGCACTTCTTTGCCAATGATGGACTGGAAATCCCGCACCATCGCCGGATAGGGGTGCGGCCCGGCCACGGTGCCGATGCAATAGAAGGTTTCGTGCACATTGGTGACCCAGTCGCGCAGCGCATCATTCATCGCATCTTTGAGCGTGCCCCGGCCCGAGGTGACCGGCACCACCTCGGCCCCCAGAAGCCGCATACGGAACACGTTGGGGGCCTGACGCCTGACATCATGCGCCCCCATGTAGACCACGCATTTCAACCCGAACTTGGCACAGACGGTGGCCGTGGCCACGCCATGTTGTCCGGCCCCGGTTTCGGCAATGATGCGGGTTTTGCCCATGCGTTTGGCCAGAATGATCTGGCCCAGCACATTGTTGATCTTGTGCGCGCCGGTATGGTTCAACTCGTCGCGTTTCAGGTAAATCCTGGCCCCCCCCAGATGTTCCGTCAGCCGTTCGGCGAAATAAAGCGGGCTTGGACGACCTACATAATACTTCCACAGGTAATCCATCTCGGCCCAGAACTCCGGATCGTCTCTGGCCTTGTCATATTCTGCTTCAAGATCAAGGATCAGCGGCATCAGCGTTTCAGACACGAAGCGCCCACCGAATTTGCCAAACCGGCCCTTTTCGTCGGGGCCGTTCATGAAGCTGTTGAAAAGATCGTCGGACATTGGCTCTATCCCTGTTGGCGTTTGTTTTGTCCTAAAGCGTTTCGGGGTGAACGTGAAGCATATGTTTGCGCGCGATGCGCCTTTGCCTCGCCGTTAAGACACAGGTTGGCCTGCACTGTCCCGGATGCAGTCACACGGACTGACCCCTGCTGGATCAGGGCATTTGAAACCCGTGGCTTCCAGGCGCTTTCACCGCAGTTACAAACCTGTGGATCAAATCGACATGCTTGACCCCCGGCGCGCTTTCCACGCCGGAAGACACGTCCACCTGCCGCGCCCCGGTCAGGCGCACCGCGTCGGCCACGTTGTCCGGGGTCAGCCCCCCGGCCAGCATCCAAGGCTTGCGCCAGTATTTGCGCCCGCGCAGAAGTTCCCAGTCAAAGGCCAGCCCGTTGCCGCCGGGCAATGCCGCGCCCTTGGGAGCCTTGGCGTCGATCAGCAATTGGTCGGCCACGTCTTCGTATTGGTCGATCACCGCCACATCCCCGGCCTCGGCCACGCCGACCGCCTTCATCACGGGCAACCCGTAGCGCACCTTGATCTCGGCCACTCGTCCGGGCGTTTCCTTGCCATGAAGCTGTAGCATGTCGAGCGGCACCGCCCCGGTTATCCGATCCAGCAACGCATCATCGGCATCCACCACCAGCGCCACCTTGGCCAGCCCGATGGGGGCATAGAGCGCAAGCGCGCGCGCGTGCTCTACCGATACGTTGCGGGGTGACTTTTCAAAAAACACGAACCCGCCATAGACGGCCCCCGCCCCGGCAGCAGCGGCGACATCTTCGGGGCGCGATAGCCCGCAAATCTTGACCTTGGTATCCATGATGTCCCCTCGGGTGCTTGGCTATCGTTTATCGAAAAAGAAAAAGGGGCGGATTGAACGCCGCCCCAACCGAATTTCTGCGCTGTCAGAGCCTGACCTAAAGCGTTTCCAGTTATTGTTAGCTGGAAACGCCCACATCCCTACTGTGTTTCGCAGCGTTTCCACATCACGCTGAGTCAACGTAATGCGGATACGCGTTAGCTGGCTTCGTCCAGCAGTGCGAGAACTTCGTCGGGCTGTTCGGGCTTGTGGCCTTTGAGCTTGTTCACCTCGCGTTTAAGCTGGCGCACCTCACCCTCTTTGCGACTCACCTGGGCCCGGTGCTTGTGTTCACGCAGCCATTCCCAGACAAAGCCGATCAGCACCCCCACAACAATCGCCACGAAGATCACAACGAACAAGGGTAGCTCAATGGAGTGGTACACCCCGATCACCCCGGCGATCTCTTCGGGCAACAACGAAATCTGGACCATGCCACGGTTGGCCATGGCAACAGAAATCAGCACCACGGCAAGCGTGGCAAGAAAGGCATAGCGAATATAACGCATCGGTTTACTTTCCGTTTAGTCGGTCACGCAGCAGTTTGCCCGTCTTGAAAAACGGAACGTGCTTTTCTTCAACCTGTACCGATTCACCTGTGCGCGGATTTCGGCCCACGCGGGCATCGCGTTTCTTGACCGAGAACGCGCCAAAGCCGCGTAGTTCCACGCGATCCCCCTGCGCCATGGCACCGGTAATCTCTTCGAACACGGTGTTCACAATCCGCTCAACATCGCGTTGGTAAAGGTGCGGATTCTCGTCGGCAATCTTTTGTATCAATTCCGATCTGATCATCGGATGTCTCTCCCCGGGCTTTTTATCAGTCCTTTATCGGCTTCGACTATAGAAAGAAATTATCCGCCCCGAAACATCAAAGGCGGGCACGGGAGTCCGTTTTCATGTGGTTTCGGACCGTTTTGACCGGAAAACCGGCACAACGGCAGCGTGAACCTGGCAAAGCTGACGCGTGGGCGCATCTGCCGCAGTGCGGCGAAGCCATTGATTCGGCAAAAAGAAACGGCCCTACCTTTTGGCAGGGCCGTTCCATGAGTTTTCACGTCAATCGCGTATGGATCAGTCGTTTTTCAGAGCAGCACCCAAGATATCACCAAGCGATGCACCCGAGTCCGACGAACCGTACTGTTCCACGGCTTCTTTCTCTTCCGCGATTTCGCGGGCCTTGATCGAAACGCCCAGACGACGCGATTTGCTGTCCACGTTGGTTACGCGCACATCAACCTTGTCACCCACCGAGAAACGCTCGGGGCGCTGTTCGGCGCGGTCGCGCGACAGGTCGGAACGGCGGATGAAGGATTTCATGCCTTCGTATTCCACCTCGACGCCGCCATCTTCGATCGCGGTGACTTCGACGGTGATGATCGAACCACGCTTCACGCCGCCAACAGCTTCGGCAAACTTGTCGCCGCCCAGCGCCTTGATCGAAAGCGAGATACGCTCTTTGTCGGTATCGACTTCGGACACAACCGCCTGAACGATGTCACCCTTGCGATAGTTCTGGATCGCGTCTTCGCCACGCTCGTCCCAAGACAGATCGGAGAGGTGAACCATGCCGTCGATGTCACCTTCGAGACCGATGAACAGACCGAATTCGGTGATGTTCTTGACTTCGCCTTCGACTTCGGTGCCCTCGGGATGGGTTTCCGCGAACACTTCCCACGGGTTGCGCATGGTTTGCTTGAGACCCAGCGAAACGCGGCGTTTGGCCGAGTCGATTTCCAGAACCATGACTTCGACTTCCTGCGAAGTCGACACGATCTTGCCGGGGTGCACGTTCTTCTTGGTCCAGGACATTTCGGAGACGTGAACCAGACCTTCAACGCCGGGCTCCAGCTCAACGAACGCACCGTAGTCGGTGATGTTGGTGACGCGACCGGTGTGAACCGATTCCAGCGGGTACTTGGCAGCCACTAGATCCCACGGATCGTCTTGCAGTTGCTTCATGCCCAAGCTGATGCGGTGGGTTTCCTTGTTGATCTTGATCACCTGAACCTTGACGGTTTCGCCGATGGTCAGGATCTCGGACGGGTGGTTCACACGACGCCATGCCATGTCGGTGACGTGCAGCAGGCCGTCAACGCCACCAAGATCAACAAACGCACCGTATTCGGTGATGTTTTTGACCACACCGTCAACCGCCTGGCCTTCGGTCAGGTTGCCGATCACTTCGGCACGCTGTTCGGCGCGCGATTCTTCCAGGATGGCGCGACGCGACACAACGATGTTGCCACGGCGGCGGTCCATTTTCAGAATCTGGAACGGCTGCTTCAGACCCATCAGCGGGCCGGCATCGCGCACGGGGCGCACATCAACCTGCGAGCCGGGCAGGAAGGCCACGGCACCGCCCAGAGGAAATGACGGCTTCGCCACGGGCGTTTTCGGCCGAGCGCAGGAAGACTTCCACTTCGTCGCCAACAGCGATCTCAGGAGCTTCACCGGGATTTGCGAATTCTTTGAGTTCGACGCGGCCTTCCATCTTGTAACCTACGTCGATAATGGCTTGCCCCGCTTCGATTGCGATGACTTTGCCCTTGACAACGGTCCCTTCCTGGGGCGTGTCCATTTCGAAGCTTTCATTAAGGAGGGCTTCGAATTCCTCCATCGATACGTTAGCCATGTGGCGTTTCAATCCTTTATAATCATTTTGCGGGCCGCGCGGTTGTCTCCGCCGGTCTTGGTGGTTTCATTGGTCAGACGAGACGCAAAACAAAGAGGGCCGGAGTTTCCGACCCTGCTCTACTTTTTCGTCCTGCGTGTTGCCCCGCCTTGTCGACAAGCGCTCTATACCCAACAACGTCCGTTTATACAAGCCCCGACCATGGGGTTGCGTCAGGGGATTTGTTCGCAGGCATTCCGGCACAGCCCCGTCGTTCAGGGTATCGGCGGCACGCTTTGACCGGCCCGGGGGAAAGGTTTTGAGCGCAGCCAATTGCGTATCCGGCCTCTGGCCGTTTTCATATGGTGACGATGAATTGAATTGTATCATCCGTCCCTTCGTCCACTTTCCGTGCCAAGATGCGCCATAAAGCTCTTCGTCAGTGCGCTTTGAAATTTTTGATATCAAGCGGCCTATTGCCTGTACCAGTCTGCGACGGTTTTCATCGAAGCTATGATCCGCGTAATCCGTATAGAATTTTGTGCCAGAGCGCCAAGTTCATTCCATTTGTACCCGGCCTCGGGAAATTCAACGGCCTGGCCACGGTCATCCTGATCCAACCATTTTATAACAAGCTCATTCCAGCCACGCAGTTAGAAGACAAAATTGTTTGCGCTCATCTCTGTACCTTTCGCATGACCTTCCATGCTTTCCTCATCGGCACGCTCAGGAGGAACGGCATCCAGGACCTGTTCAAGTTTTGCAAAGCGTTCGTTGATTGCGACAAGACGCTCAGATTTCGATGTTGGTATAGCCATGCTGTATACTACAAAAAACAGCCCGACATAAAAACCGGATATCAGAAAATACAGATCAGGGCTGCCTTTGAAAAGACGATCCTGTTCAAAGGCCCTGAGCTCAGGATGATCCAGGTTAACAATAGCGTTCCGGCCCCACCCATTGCGCCGCGTTATAGCGGTCGCCGTGAGCCCAGCCGATGGGCAGCGCGGTTTCGATGCGGGCAATATCCCCGGCCATGAGGTTCAGGTCTGCCCCGCGCAGACATTCCTTAAAATGTGCAACAGACCGGGTGCCGGGAATCGGGATCACGTGATCGCCGCGGGTCAACAGCCAGGCATTGGCCAGCGCCGCCGTGGGTTCCCCCATCTGGGCCGCAAGCGCACGCAAACGATCCGTGGCGGCGATATTGGCGGCGTAGTTCGGAGCCAGGAACCGGGGATTGCCAGCAAGGAAGGGCAGTTCGTCCACGGCCTCGGGGCTCAGCGGGGTGTCAGTCAGCAAAGATCGCCCAACCGGTGAAAACGCCACCAGCGCCGTACCCAGTTCGGCACAGGTTTGAACCAGCCCCATTTCCGGGCTGCGGGTCGAAAGCGAATATTCCGATTGCACGGCGTCCACATGGGTCACCGCCGCCGCCCGGCGCAGCGAGGATGGTGCTATTTCGGAAAAGCCGATCCCGCGAGTTTTACCCGTGGCCCTGAGATCGGCCAGCACCCCGGCCACCTCTTCGATCGGCATATCCGGGTCGCGCCGGTGGACATAGAACAGCTCCACATGATCCACGCCCATCCTGGCAAGGCTTTTGTCCAGTTCCGCCTCAAGATGCGCGCGGTCGTTTCGGTGCAGGCGGTTGCCATCGTCATCACGGGTGATCGCGGCCTTGGTGGCGATGACAAAGCCGTCCCGCGCGCCGGGATTGGCGGCAAGGTAGCTGCCAATCGCCTGTTCGGACCCGCCCATGCCATAGACATTGGCCGTGTCGATATGGGTCACCCCAAGATCGCGGGTGGCGTCGAGGATCGCATGGCTCGCCTCAACCGTCGTGGCCCCGTAGAAATTCGAAAAGGACATAGCCCCATAACCGATGGCCCCGATGGAGGGACCGTTTTTGCCAAGCTTGCGTTGTTTCATCCCGTTCACCTTGCTTTCTCGACCGCAGAGATTGCCGCCGCGATCGCGGTGTTAATATCCATCTCAGACGTGTCGATGATTACGGCGTCAGAGGCCGGTTTCAACGGCGCCTCGGCGCGGTCCATATCCCGCGCGTCGCGTTCTTTCACATCTGCCAGAACCTGATCCCGCGTCACATCCGTACCCTTGCCCACCAATTCAAGGTATCGCCGTTCGGCACGCACCTCGGCACTGGCGGTCACGTAGAGTTTCACATGGGCTTCAGGACAGATCACCGTGCCGATGTCGCGCCCGTCCAGAACCGCCCCTCCGGCGCGGGCGGCAAAGGCACGTTGGAAGTCCACAAGGGCGGCGCGCACTTCGGCGATGACCGCCACTTTGCTGGCCGCCTGGGCCACATCGGGGGTGCGCAGGTCACCGGCTGCAAGATCCTTGGCCAGCAGAGTCCGCGCGGCATCAATCGGGTCGGTGCCATCCAGCGTCTTGCGCCCCACGGCGCGGTACAGCAGCCCGGTATCCATGTGCGCCACCCCAAAATGCGCCGCCACCGCCTTGGAAATCGTGCCTTTTCCGGCCGCTGCGGGACCGTCAATGGCGATGGTGAAGCTTTCTGTTTCGAAACTCATGAGGCTCTCCGGAAATTCTGCACAGGACCGGAGTAGCAAGGCAGGGAAACGAAAGGAACCCCTGCATGAAAATCGCCCTGCTTCACCCGCCTCATCCCGCCATCGGAAGCCGCGTTCCGCGCGAACACCTTTCCCCTTTCGAACCCCCTTTCGGGTTGTTTTGCCTTGGCGGGCCGCTGATGGAGGTCAGTCATGACGTGCAGTTGGTCAATGCCGATATCGGACCAATGAACGTGAACGAGATGATTGCCGCGCTTTGGGAGTGTGCCCCCGAGGCGATCCTGATCGGGCATTCCGGGTCCACATCAGTGCATCCCGTCGTGGCGCGGCTTTTGTCCGCGCTGCGCGCCAGTTTTCCTGTTGGGACTGGAAGGCACGGATGAGGCCACGTTGAAAGCCGTAAAGAAAGGCAGCAGCCGGGCCAGGGATCAACAAGCGATCCAGTTGCTACGCGCCCATGGGGCGGCGGGTCGTTTTGCGTGAGGTGGTGGATATCCTGACACGTCGCAAGCGCGCTGGCGGCAGTGTGGCGGACTATCTGGTTGGGGGAGTGGGTGTGGAGGAAAACGCGCTAGCACGCGTTGCACGCACCCGCCCGGATCACCCCACGCGCTGAATATCGGCACCCAGCTGCGCCATGAGCGGTTCGAAAACCGGAAAGGACGTCGCCACTGGCCCGCCATCATCCACCCGAACCGGAGCTTTGGCGGCCATGCCAAGGCACAGGAAGGACATGGCAATCCGATGATCCAGATGCGTGGCGCATTCCGCGCCCCCCGGCACGTTGCCCGCCCCTGCGCCGGTGACAGTCCACCAATCCGGCCCATCCTCGACCGCCACACCATTGGCCCGCAACCCGTCGGCCATGGCCGCGATCCGGTCGCTTTCCTTGACCCGGAGTTCCTTGACCCCGCGCATAACCGTGTTCCCGGTGGCATTGGCAGCCACCACGGACAGGATCGGGTATTCGTCAATCATGCTCGCGGCCCGCGCCGACGGGACCTTGATGCCTTTCATGTCGGGCGAATAGCGGGCACGCAGATCGGCCACCGGCTCGCCCCCTTCAACCCGCTCGTTTTCATAGACTAGGTCCGCGCCCATCTCGCGCAGAGTTGTGAACAGGCCCGAACGGGTCGGGTTCAACCCGATCCCGGGCACAAGCACGTCAGATCCCGGAACAATCAGCGCAGCACAGACCGGAAACGCCGCCGAGGACGGATCACGCGGAACCGCAATCACCTGAGGGGTCAACTCGGGCCGTCCGGTCAGGGTGATCACCCGACCTTCTTCACGCACCTCTACCGAAACCTCGGCACCGAATCCCTGCAGCATCCGCTCGGTATGATCGCGTGTCGCTTCCTCTTCAATCACAACCGTCTGGCCCGGCGCGTTCAGCCCCGCCAGAAGCACGGCGGATTTCACTTGGGCAGAGGGCACTGGCACCGTATAACGTACGGGCACAGGATCGGTCGCGCCCACAAGCGTCATGGGCAAACGCCCACCTCCGCGCCCCACGGACCGGGTGCCGAATAGCGCAAGGGGGTCGGTCACCCGCGCCATGGGGCGGGAATTCAGGCTGGCATCCCCGGTGAATGTGGCGGTGATCGGCGACGTCGCCATCGCCCCCATGATCAACCGCACCCCGGTGCCGGAATTGCCGCAATCAATCACACCGTCAGGTTCTGCAAACCCGCCCACGCCCACACCGTAAATGCACCATGTCCCATCGTCATCCCGCGTCACCTCGGCCCCAAAGGCGCGCATGGCCTTGGCCGTGTCCAACACGTCCTCACCTTCCAGCAACCCGGTCACAACCGTTTCGCCCACGCACATGGCCCCAAGAATCAGCGACCGGTGAGAAATCGACTTATCCCCCGGAACCTCGGCCACCCCTGTCAGCGCGGCACAGGGTTTGGATATCATCGGGATAGGAGCGCCATGGGATGACATGAAAAACCTCGTTTCAACAGTGATCCCGGCCTGATACCCCAGCTATCGCCGCGCGTCTATGTGCGAAACACCCGATCAAACGTGCCAATCCCGAGGACCAGGCCGGAGGCCGAGGACGAGACATCCTGTGTGCCTGAAAGGCACGCCTTTGGATCAGACGCGTAAGGTACGGCACACCATCCCGGCCCCGGGCTTTCCCGTCTAAAACGGAATATCATCCGGCGAGGATACAAAGCGCGCCACCACCTTTTTCACGCCTGCTTTGTCAAAGGAAATCTCCAGCTTGTCACCTTCGATCCCGATCACTTCGCCATAGCCGAATTTCTGGTGAAACACCCGGTCGCCAAGGATATGGCTGCTAACCGCTTCCAAGTCGATCACGCTGCTACGACTTTCCTGCGGCTGGCCTGCCGGACGCTGTGCACCGCGCGCCTGCATCCGTTTCCATCCCGGTGAATTATACCCGTCGGCCCTTGCCACCCGCTCCTCGATGCTCCCCACCCCCGGAGAAGCAGCGCCAAACCCGCCGCCGTAAAGGCCGGGCGAGGTCAGCACATCCACATGCGCCCCCGGCAATTCATCAATAAACCGCGACGGCATGGAAGACTGCCATTGCCCAAACACCCGCCGGTTGCTGGCAAAGGAGATGGTACAGATTTCCTCGGCGCGGGTGATCCCCACATAGGCCAGCCGACGCTCTTCCTCCAACCCCTTGAGACCGCTTTCATCCATCGAACGCTGGGACGGAAACAACCCGTCTTCCCACCCGGGTAGGAACACGGCGGGAAATTCCAGCCCCTTGGCCGCATGTAGGGTCATGATGCTGACTTTTTCGCCCTCGCCTTCCGAGTTGTTGTCCATGACAAGGCTGACATGCTCTAGAAAACCTTGAATATTTTCAAACCCTTCCAGGGCTTTCACCAATTCCTTGAGGTTTTCCAGCCGCCCCGGTGCCTCGGGCGTCTTGTGGTTCTGCCACATTGCAGTATAGCCGGTTTCATCCAAAATGACTTCAGCCAGCGCAACATGGTCATACGCCTGCGCGCCTCCGCTGGGCATGGGTTCAACGATATCTTCCAGAACGTCGTTCTGTTGATAGGCCGCGTCATACTCCGCCCCCCCAAAGGTTTGCGGATTGGCGGACGATGCCGCCGTGTCCCGTACCGATCCCACAACGGAATGCCAGCGGCGGATGCCGTCGATCAGAAGCGCCAGCTCCTTGGCCCCCTTGCCGCCGACCCCCTTGTTTTCCAACAGGATCGCCGCGCCCTGTACCATCGACACGCCGTTTTCGCGGGCACAGGCACGGATTTTCTTCTGGGCCACGTCGCCCAGCCCGCGCTTGGGGATGTTCACGATCCGCTCAAAAGCCAGATCATCGTCGGGCGACACCACCACCCGGAAATAGGCCATGGCATCGCGAATCTCCATCCGCTCATAAAACCGCGGCCCGCCAATCACGCGGTAAGGCAGACCGATAGTCAGGAACCGATCCTCAAACGCCCGCATCTGGTGCGAGGCGCGCACCAGAATGGCCATATCGTTCAGAGACCGGGGCACCATGCCCCGCGTCCCACCTTGCATCGCCTCGATTTCTTCCCCGATCCAGCGCGCCTCTTCCTCGCCGTCCCAATGGCCGATCAACCGAACCTTTTCGCCGTCTTCCGCTTCGGTCCAAAGCTCTTTGCCAAGGCGGTTTTCGTTGCCCCGGATCACCGCTCCGGCGGCGGCAAGAATATGGGGGGTGCTGCGATAATTCTGTTCCAGCCGCACCACCTTGGCCCCCGGAAAATCCTTTTCAAACCGCAGGATGTTACCAACCTCGGCCCCGCGCCAGCCATAGATCGACTGATCATCATCCCCGACGCAGCAGATATTTTTGTGCCCCCCGGCCAGCAGGCGCAGCCACAGGTATTGAGCTACATTGGTGTCTTGGTACTCGTCCACCAGAATGTAGCGGAACCAGCGTTGATATTGCTCCAACACATCCGGGTGACGCTGAAAAATCTCGACCACATGCAGAAGCAGGTCGCCGAAGTCCACTGCGTTCAACTCACGCAGACGGTTTTGGTATTGTTCATAGAATTCGGTGCCGCGATGGTCATACGCCCCCGCCTCGCCCGCCGGAACCTTGTCCGGGGTCCAGGCACGATTTTTCCAATGGTCGATGATCCCCGCCAATTGCCGCGCGGGCCAGCGTTTGTCGTCGATATTGGCCGCTGTGATCAGTTGTTTGAGCAATCGTAGCTGATCATCCGTATCCAGAATGGTGAAGTTCGATTTCAGCCCCACCAGTTCGGCATGACGGCGCAGCAGCTTGACACAAATCGCATGGAAGGTGCCCAACCACGGCATCCCCTCGATCGGCTGGCCCAGCATCCGGCCCACCCGGTTCTTCAGCTCTTTCGCGGCCTTGTTGGTAAAGGTCACAGCCAGAATTCCATTGGGCCGCGCCTTGCCCATGTTCAAAAGATGCACGATCCGCGTGGTTAACGCTTTGGTCTTACCTGTCCCCGCCCCGGCAAGCATGAGGACAGGACCGTCCAGCGCCTCGACCGCGTCCCGCTGGGCTGAGTTCAGTTCGTCCAGATAAGGCATAGGCCGCGCAGCCATGGCACGCGCGGACAGGGAAGTGGCCGCCAGAGAGGCGTCGGCATCGTCATAACTGCTCATGACGCGCAAGATAGCGTGCCCCGGCGGCGAGGGAAAGGGATGTTCGAATAATGTTCCCCCATTCTGCCGCCAGAGCCGTGAGACATTTGTTAGAGTCTTTCCCGATCGGGTTGAGTTATAGGCTGCGTTTTGGATGTAGTTTGCGCATTCTTGTTGGCTGATCGCGTTGAGGGCTGTTTTGATGGCGTCACACAACGTGTCGAAGCA
>PDWJ01001527.1_pt1 | contig 28945 bp, 27 predicted proteins | sample 1430881 | NCBI WGS metagenome assembly PDWJ01 (sample SAMN01162460, study PRJNA174530) | Oral metagenome, whole genome shotgun sequencing project. | biome: Marine environment; feature: Marine mammal; material: Swab sample of the gingival sulcus; isolation source: swab sample of gingival sulcus...
CCGGAAGAAGGCTGACCATAGTCAGGTCAAACAAGTGGGCGTAGATGAAACCTCCCGTCGTCGCGGCCACAACTCTGTGAGCCTGTTCGTGGATCTTGAACAATCCAGGGTTTTGTTTGCCACCGATGGTAAGGATGCTTCCACGGTCTAACGGCTTAAACGCGACCTGATTGAACACGGTGGCAATCCTGGTGTCATTGAAAAGATGTGTTGCGACATGTCACCTGCATTCATCAGCGGTGTTCAAGAGCAGTTTCCAGAAGCACACCTGACGTTCGACAGGTTCCATGTGATAAAGATTCTCAACAACGCCGTCGATCAGGGCAGCAGCTATATCTGGTTGAGGAACCAATCCAGTCTCAAGGCTTCACAAAGCGACCTGCTGGATCAATTGACAATCAAAAAACGCAATCTGAGAACCAGCCGGGCCCATCATATCAAACTCAATTTCCAGGAAGTGTGCCAGCAACCAGACGATTTAGCCGAGACCTTTTTAAAGAAATGGTACTTCTGGGCAACTCACAGCCGCCTGAAACCAATCATTGATGCCGCCTACACGATTAAAAGACATTGGGACTGTTCTGCACTGGTTTACATCAAAAATCAACAACGGTATCCTGGAAGGAATCAATAGCCTTATACAGGCTGCCAAGGCCTGAGCACGCGGTTACCGAACCAAACGAAAGCTGCCAAGGCCTGAGCACGCGGTTACCGAACCAAACGAAATCTTATCACGATGATGTATTGCGAAGCTATGGGTCTACTACCCCGCTGCTTGCGGCGGGGTAGTTTATCTTATTGCGGGCAAGCTGCAGTTCGATTTACCCACATGAAACAGCGAGCAGCCGTAAAAGTATGCTACCTGACAGCTTCGCTTTTGTCGACAGAGGAGATGAAGATCACCAAGAGCACAGACTCTTGAGTCTCAGATGGAACACCCCTCATCTGCGAGGACCATACTCAGGACTGGGCTACCTGCGGTACTCGAGTGCTTCGAGCATGGCCCTACGCATTACGGCCACCTCAGGTCGCTGCCCTGTCCAGATCTCAAACTGGGCTGCACCCTGGTGGAGCAGCATAGCTAGGCCATCAATGGTACGACAGCCCCGAGTTGCAGCTTCTTCAAGCAGGCGGGTGGTCAATGGCGCATACACGATATCCATGACCGTTTCAAAACGATCAAGAATTCTCGGGTTGATGGGGATATCACGGGGATAAGGTTCCATGCCCACCGACGTCGTGTTGATAAGAATATCGGCCCGGACCATATCCAACTCCTCTGAGGCAACAAAACCACAGTCCAGCCATTTTGCAAGATCTACCCCGTTTTTTACGGTACGATTGCAGATTATTACCTCTGCTCCCGCCGCCTTGAGCCCAAACCCAACGGCCTTAGCCGCACCTCCTGCACCAAGCACCAGTGCGATTTTGCCCTTGAGCTCCAATGTACTCTCCAGGGCCCGGTTGGAGCCTTGCCAGTCAGTATTGTACCCTTTGGCGGTTCTGCGGCCATCCTCCCCCGGAGAAAAAACAATGGTATTCACTGCCCCGATCTGTCGGGCCAGCCGGTCCACTTCATCCAGATGGCCAATCACTTCCTCCTTAAACGGGTAGGTGACCGAGGCACCTGCGACACCGAGGTTTCGCATACCACGAATCGCCTGTTTCGCATCAGTCGATGGCAGAGGTACATAGACACCGTTGATCCCGAGAGAGCGAAAGCAGGCATTGTGCATGGTCGGGCTCAGGGAGTGCGTCACCGGGTTGCCGAGGATTCCAAAAAGCTTTGTTTTACCGTTAATGTTCATGGCATCAAAAAATAAGAAATAATCATCAAGAGAACAAACCGAACTCACTCTTGTTGCTGTTCGAACAGCGATATCAGTTCATGGAGATGTCCCGCAGTAAATTGTCCGGGAGCCGTCTCGGTAGTTACTGCAACGTAACTCATGAAGCCACCCAGATAAAGGGTGGCAAGCCTTGAGATCTTGCCGGAACTGCCCATGGCAAAGCAACTCAAAGGAAAAGCCCGTTCCAGGGCCTTCTGCTGTAACAGCAACACAGCAAACACATCTGCCGGACAATGGGCAGTGGTAACAATTTTTCCGATATCAGCGCCGCTGTCAATGATCTCGGCAAGTGTTCGTTCAAGCTCGTGGATGGGAGGGGTGGCTGTAAAATTATGACTACTGAGAATCACCTGGGTATTGTTGGCACCTTCCATCAAGGCACGACGAAGCCGTTTTTCTGTCTGCAGTTCCACATCCACATATGCGGCGCCTGCGGCAGCGGCCTCCAGTAGCAAGGCAACCCGCTCATCTTCACCGGCACCCCAGCCACCACCTTCCCATCTGGGGCGATTGGTGAAAAGCAGGGGTTTACCAATGCACTCCAGACAACGTCGGACATCGGGGCGCACCATCAGATCCAGGCGTACCTCCACCACATCAACCATGTGCTCAACTGGCGCCACCATTGATGCCAGTACCCCAGCGTCGTCACCACCCAGAGCCGCACAGATCATTCCCCGCTGCATCTCGCTACTCCAGCCGCAGGGCGCCGACAACCGCATCGAGCTGCTTTTCGCCCTGGTCTCTGAGGTAACTGGCAATGCCGGCAACCACCTGTTCTGCAGCTCTGGGCTCATAGAAGTTGGCGGTACCCACTTGAATACAGCTAGCGCCAACCAGCAAAAACTCCAGTGCATCCTCGGCCGTGGCAATCCCGCCGATACCTATCACCGGAATGTTGACGCTGCTGGCCACCTGCCAGACCATACGTAGGGCTATTGGTTTAATGGCAGGGCCTGAAAGACCGCCGACCACATTGGCCAAACAGGGACGGCGCCTGCGGATATCCACAGCCATGCCGATCAAGGTGTTCACCAGGCTGATGCCGTCAGCTCCTGCGCTCTCCACCGCCAGGGCCATCTCACAGATATCGGTAACATTGGGGGAGAGCTTGACGATAATCGGCAGCCGGGTCACCCCTCGAACCGCTTCAGTCACCTGGGCCGCCATGGCTGGAACCGTACCAAAGGCAACCCCACCCTTGCGGACATTCGGACAGGAGATGTTGAGCTCAAGTGCGTCAACACCATCGACCTTATCGAGCCGGCGAGCCAGCTCGGCATACTCCTCAACGGAATCACCCAGAATGTTGACGATGACAGCAGCGTCAATAGAACGCAAGAACGCCATCTTTTCATCAATGAACCGTGCGACACCAACGTTTTCTAAACCAATGGCATTGAGCATGCCACTCGCCGTTTCAATGATTCTAGGCGGCGGATTACCTGCTCGGGGGTTGAGTGAAATACCTTTGGTCACCACTCCGCCAAGGCGGTTGAGATTCAGCAGGCCGGCAAACTCACGGGCATAACCAAAGGTACCTGAGGCGGTCAGCACCGGATTCCGTAGCTCGAGCGCACCAATGTGCACGCGGAGATCGACATCCTGGTGTGGCGTTACAGCATCCATGCCACCTCCTTTGCATTAAACACCGGGCCATTTTTGCACACATGCCGATACGAGCCATCACTGGCAAAAATGGTACATCCCAGGCAGGCTCCGAGCCCGCAGGCCATATGTGTCTCCAGTGAAACCAGGCAGGTTACCCCGGCTGTATGACAGAGACCAGCCGCTGCAGCCATCATGGTATGAGGACCGCAGACATAGATCCGTTGACAATCGCTCAACAAAGGTGGCAGCAGCGCAGTGACAACCCCCTTATATCCAAGGCTTCCGTCATCTGTGGCCTCTTTTACCTGAAAACCAAGCGCGGAAAAATCCCTGACAAGTGGCTGCAGTTCACTGGCTGTGGCCGCACCAAGCAGTACCCGGTCACTGCTAAAATCCCGCTTCATAGCGGCGATTCGCTGGGCAAGAAAGGTCAGCGGGGCAATCCCCATGCCACCACCAACAAGACAGATCTTCTCTCCTTTGCCCGGCAGGGGAAATCCCCTACCCAACGGACCGAGCAGGTCAAGCTCCTCACCCGGAGCAGTACGGCGCAACTGTTCGGTTCCCTGCCCCACCACTTTATAGAGGAGCGACAGACTGTTCTTTTTAACCTTGTGGATGGAAAAAGGGCGGCGCAACAGAGGGGTAGACGAGGAGCCGATCCGCACCATAACAAACTGCCCTGGCCGGGCTTCACTGGCAATGCCTGTCGACCGGACCCTCAAGCGAACAACATTTCGACTGAGTTCCTTTGTTTCAAGAACTACCGCTTTTTCCTGGAATTCATGCATGGTTCGCGCTAAATAAAAAGAATTGCATTGAAAAAATTTACCAGAAAAACTTCACCTGGAAAAGCACCTTGGACAATATTTTTTTCAGCTTTGCCCTGCTGTTGGGCGCCGTGGTTGGCTCTTTCCTCAATGTTGTCATCCTCCGCCTGCCCGATCCCCAGCAAAGCATAGCCTTTCCGTCTTCACACTGCACCCGTTGTCAGACGCCCATCCACTGGTTCGACAACATTCCTGTTGTCTCCTGGTTGATCCTCAGAGGCAAATGTCGGAGCTGTCAGGAGGCCATATCCATACAGTACCCGATCGTCGAAATCTGCATGGCACTGTTGTCCGCCGGCCTGATCACCCTCTTTGGTCCCGGTTTCGACTTTTTCTACTACTTCATCTTCTGCGCGGCCTTGTTGGTCATCATCGTTATTGACATCCATCACCAGATTATTCCAGATCTGCTCAGTCTGCCCGGTATCATCATCGGGTTTGCCGGTTCCTTTGTCGCTACCCCGCTTACCTGGATAGAGTCAGGTATGGGAGTTCTTCTTGGCGGAGCAATGCTCTATGCGGTGGCCCTGGGATACTACCTGCTGACCAGGCGTGAGGGAATGGGCGGTGGAGACATCAAGCTTCTCGCCATGATCGGCGCTTTTCTTGGCTGGCAGAGTCTGCTGTTCGTCATCTTTACCAGCTCTCTTTTGGGAACAGTTGTTGGTGTTATCGTCATGATTATTCAAGGCAAGGGAGGAAAAACCCGCATCCCCTTCGGTCCTTTTCTTTCGGTGGCCGCCCTCTTCTTCCTCTTTTTCCGGGAGCAGATCTTTACCCTCTGGTACACTTATCTCTCCATGGGTGGCGTATAATCCTCCGGATCAAGACACAGCCCCACAAGGGAAGAGCCCTCTACGAGCGCTTTGCCCAGACGCTTACCAACCATTCTCGCCTGTGCCAATTGCGCCAGAGTATGCCCGTATTGCCGATAATAACGGGAAAATACCGGCGTTTTTTCCGGCTGGCCGCCAGCCAGTTTCCAGAAAACCCCCAAGGTGCGCCAGGGTTCAGGGTTGAGATGCGTAAACACTATCCGGTTTACGACTGTTGTACCAAATCGCTGCAGTCTTTTAGTCAGGTACCGTAAATGCAGACGCCAGTAGCCCCGGCAGGTGATCAGCACGATTACCTTGCGGTTGGCAAAGATGGCAGGCCCATAGTTGTCCATGAGGGCCAGTATCGGCCCTGAAGGATTGTAGGACCATGTCGGTCCACCGAGAATGATCAGGTCCCAATGGCGGTAGCACTGCGCTGACGGCGCATACAGGGGTATACGTTGACGAAAAAAAGTCTTCAGCATCATCAGCACAGTGGCGGGAACAGACCCCACAGGGAATTTCAACGGAGTGCGGGGCTCAAGTTTTTCCCAGGTAACCTCCACGCCTTCACTGGCCAGGCCACGCGCCATGAAATGGAGCAGGTTTTTGCTCTGATGACTGAAAGAGTAATAGATAAACAGAACATTAGGTGGTGTTTCCACAGTGATCAACTACAATAGGCCAATGGCCAAAAAACGCAAATAAAAAAACCCCCGAACACGTCGGGGGTTTTTTTATTTTTACCTGACAGGATCTCCTGCTCTCTCAAGCTTCCACTTCGTGTTCGACGCCAAGGGCAATTTTATAGAGAATCGTCAGGAGAAAGAATCCGGCAGCCCAGATGCCAAGGGTTATTAAAATCTCGTTAGCGGTTGGATAGTATTCAACGATCTCTTCAAGAGGATTGGGTACAAACCCACCAAGGACAAAACCGATACCCTTGTCCAGCCAGAAGCTGATAAAGATAGCGGCACAACCTATCCCCAGCCAAAGATCATTGTCACGCCTTGTTTTAGGATAACAGAGCAGGGTAATTCCTACGAAAAACAGGGCAATGAACATCCACATGAAGGGCACCAGGTTATTGTACACATGACCGTGATGCTCCATGCCGAAGAACAGGTAGACCAGTGTATGCATGTGACCGGGAATGTTAGAGTAGAAGCCAACAAAAAACTCCAGACAGACGAAAAACATGTTGGCGATACCGGCATAGATAATGATGGTGACAATCTTATCGATGGCCACCTTGCCTGCGTCAAAATGCGCAACTCGCTTAAGAATCAGGGCCATAACCACTATCAGGGCCGGACCGGCAGCAAAGGCTGATGCCAGAAACCGGGGAGCGATGATTGCTGACAGCCAGAAGTGACGACCTGGCAGGCCACAGTACAGCATGGCAGTGACGGTGTGAATCGAAAAAGCAAAGGGAATAGAGGTGTAAACAAAGAAATAGATCCACTTCGGTGGGGCAACCTGCTTGCGCTCCGCAGTCAAGATTATCCAGCCGCACAGCGCATTCAGCAACAGATATCCCCAAAGCACGCACATATCCCAGAACAGCATGGAATTGGGCGTGGGGAAGAGCAGCACGTTCAGCCCACGCAGGGGCTGGCCCAGGTCAGCCATAATAAACATCAGACACATCACCAGCGAGGCGATGGCCAGGAACTCCCCGAGAATGGTGATCCTTCCAAACACCTTGAAATTATGGATGTAATAGGGAAGCACCAACATCACACCTCCGGCTGCCACTCCCACCAGAAAGGTGAACTGTGAGATGTAGAGTCCCCAGGAGATATCACGGCTCATACCGGTCATCCCCAAGCCGTAAAAATATTGACGCAGGTAACAGATGGCCCCAATGGCAACAAAAAAACCGAGAAAGGCCAGCCATATCCAGTAATACTTGTTTCCTTTAAGCGCTTTTTCAAACATGGCTACCTCATACGATGTAAAAGACTGACGGGTGGGTACCCAGGGCAGGCTTGCGCTGAATTGTATAGTGCTCCTTCAGCATCTTTCGCACGGTCGAATCGGGATCATTGAGATCACCGAAAACCATGGCTCCGCTATCTTTGCAGGCTTCCACACAGGCCGGTTGCTTGCCGACACCGATACGCTCGGCGCAGAAGTTGCATTTTTCAACCACACCGCGCATCCGTGTAGGGAATTCACGGTTGATTTCCTCAACAAAGGGACGAGGATCTCGCCAGTTAAAACTCCGCATGCCATAGGGACAGGCAGCCATACAGAAACGACAGCCGATACACCGATGAAAATCCATGATAACAACGCCATCCTTATTCTTGAAGGTGGCCTTTGTGGGACAGACACGAACACAGGGTGGCGAATCGCAATGATTGCACAGCACTGGAACCTGATGCTGTTCCGTGGCTTCATCCTTATAGAGATGACTCTTTTCCGGGAAACAGTTTTCATACCCGGTCATCCATATCCACTTGATTGTATCTTTTTTCTCGGGAAACTCCGGGATATTATGCGCCTTGATACAGGCCCGCATGACAATATCGCCCAGTTCAGGATTTTCCTTAAATTTTCGCAAATCAACGATCATCCCGTACCGCTTGCCCTTTGCCGGAGCGCCTTCACGGTGACCTTCTCCTGCGTGGCCATGGCTGCCTGAGGATGCCTTGGCTTCAGCAGGAACGGAACCGTCTGCCAGCCTGCCGATGACAGCACTCCCACCCAGCCCGGCCAGTGTCGAAATACCGGCCACTTTGAGAAAGTCTCTTCTTTTTTTGTCCATTCTCCTTTATCCTCCTTCGCCACTCACTCAACGGGTGCCAGATGGCAGTCCCAACAGTAGGGTTTCACGGAAACGTACTCGTGACATCTGTCACAGAACTTAACCTTGCTCGTGTGACATCCCATACAGGTGAGCATCAGGCTTTTGGGGTAATGCTTGCCGTCAATTTCGATACCGGCCCGGTCGCCATCGCGAAGCACATCATCGCGCCACCTATTCAGCAAGACCATATGCTTTGCTCGCATCTCTTCAGCGGAAAGCACACAGTGCTCAGCATTCTCGGGGAGTTCCACCTCAGGTGCGGCTCCCGCATCTCCATGGTTGTACCAGATGGGTACCGTCACCAGCAGGACAAAGATGCCCAGCCCCACGAGTATTTTTTTTCTGTCATACATTGCTCTTCCTCCATTCCCGCCGGAAATTAAACCAAGGTCCTCAGACCTTCGGTGAGTTCCTGTCGCTGCTCGCCTTCGACAACCAAGGCATTGGCGACAAGTTCGGTGAGACCAGCCACCTCTACCTCGGGAACCCAATAATTCATGAGGGTGGTCAGGGTTGCCCTATCAATGGCGCAGACGCAGGCCAGGGTGTTCACCCCGTGCTTGTCCGCGACATACCGCACGGCGTTGGCCCGGGGAAGTCCGGAACGCATGCGCAATTCCATGATTTCATCGGTATTGAGCGCAGTGCCTGAACCGCAGCAGAACGTGCGCTCACGGATGGTATTTTCCGGCATCTCAACCCAATCGTCGAGGACATGGTCGAGAATATAACGAGGTTCATCCAGCAGGCCCATGGCCCGGGCCGGGTTGCAGGAATCGTGGAAAGTCGCCTTGACGTGCGCATTACGGCTCTTGTCGAGCTTCAGCTTGCCGTTGGCGATCAAATCGGCAGTAAACTCGGATATATGCACCATCTTGGTGGAGGCGGCGTTCTCAAAGACCGTCCCGGTGATGGGTGACTTCGGTACTTCAAGGAAATCGGCAGGTCCGTTCATGGTGTCCATGTACTGATGGATCACCCGCCACATGTGGCCACACTCGCCGCCAAGAATCCACTTCACGCCAAGACGCTTGGCCTCGGCATACATCTTGCCGTTGAGCTTCTTCATAACCTCGTTGGAGGTAAAGAGGCCAAAATTTCCCCCCTCGGAGGCGTATGTTGACCAGGTATAATCGAGGCCAATGGCTTCAAACAGGAGGAGATACCCCATACAGGTAAAGATACCTGGTTCGGCAAAGACATCAGCCGAAGGGGTGATAAAGAGCACCTCTGCGCCCTTGCGATTGAAGCTGGGATTGACCTTGACGCCGGTGAGGTTTTCAATGTCCTCACAGAGAAAGTCGACGTTGCCCTTGAACGCCTGCGGTGTCAAGCCCATGTGGTTACCGGTACGGTTGGAGTTGGCAACCGGTTCCATGGCCCAGTTGATCCCAACCCCCAGCATGTGCAGGAGCTCTCGCAGCATCATGGTGATTTCAGCGGTATCAATACCGTAGGGACAGAAGACAGAGCAACGGCGACACTCTGTACACTGGTACGCGTACATGAACCACTCCTTGACCACCTCCGTGGTGAGCTCACGACCACCAACCAGACGACCGAGAATTTTTCCGGCCTTGGTGAACTCCTTGCGATAGACTGACCGTAACAGCTCCGCCCGCATCGCCGGGATGTTTTTGGGATCGCCGGTTCCAAGAAAGAAGTGACACTTATCAGCACAGGCGCCACAGCGGACACAACAGTCCATGAAGATCTTCAGACTGCGAAACCGTTCGAGCCGGTCAGCGATACCGTTGATGATGATCTCCTTCCAGTTCTCCGGAAGTTTCCAGTCATCCTCCTCAGGGTTCCACTCCCTGGCATTGGGCTGGCTTATGCCCGACTGTGAGTCCAGGTACTGAATAATCTCCACCTTGGCCGGGTACGCATAGTTGCCCGACTTGAACTCCGCAGGGACATCCATCCACTCTCTTGTGGGAATGGAGCCGGTCATCAGCGACGGGCCTTCGACAACGCTCCTTGACAATTTTTCTACATTTACGACAGCCATTGCTCTCTATCCTTGTCTGAATATTGGGGACGCTCCGGTTAGTTGGCCGCAGCTGACACCTCTTTTTCCACCGGGATACCCTGCTCAATCATGTCCTCCCGGAACTCATCCTCGTACGAGGCGTACGAATGCGGCTTGATTGCCGGATTCCACGGATTGATATGGCGTATCCTCCTGGACGTGTTGGCCATATTTCGAGTAGGACTCATAAAGACACCGCCCATATGCATCAGCTTGCTGAAAGGAAAATAGGCGAGCAGTGTACACACCAGGAACAGATGGACATAGAAAAGTGTACCGATTTTGGCAGGAATGGTGGGATGCAGAGTCACCAGACCGACAGCCAGCTGTTTAATACTCTGGATGTCTATATCTGTACGCAGGAAGTACCGCATGAGTACACCGGTTGTCGCGATAGCGAGGAGGAGAAACAGCGGAAAATAATCATTGGCCAGGGAAAGGTAACGCACCTGGGGATTGACCAGGCGGCGGCCAAAGAGAAAAAGCAGGCCCAGGAGGATGAAGACATCGGTCGCATACCAGACAGGAGCGCCGATCTGCATAAGACCGTCTCCCATCTCCAGCCAGGTGATCACTGCTGGTACCGGATCAAGGAACATGCGCATGTGCCGGATAACGATAATGAGGAAGCTGTAATGGAACATGATACCGAAGAGCCACAGCCATTTGCTCGATTCGTAGGTGAGTTTGGGGCCATCATAGGCCGTGGCCTTGGTGTTTCTCCAGAGCGAACGGAACAGGAAAACTTCAAAAAACATGCGCGCGGCAACCTCTGCAGTGGTGTCTGGTGCCTCAAGCCTGTCCTGTTTGATAAAGGACAGGGATCGCTGCTGGCCGCAGGTTGTCGGAATCCTGAACGGTACCGGAGCCTTGGCCCAATGTAGTATCCGATAACAGAAACCACCGATAAACAAGAGAATGGCCGCATAGGGAAAGAGCACACCAAAAAGATACTGCATACCTGGTATCTGGACGCCAATCAAGGCGAACAACACCAGAGCAATCACTGCCGCGAACGGGTAGCTGTACTTCATCACAGGGAAGGTATACTTCATCGATTACTCCCTCACTTCAGGTTTAACAATTCCTCACTGGAAATATATAAAAGACCGCTGGCAATCCGGCGGTCTGTCAACACCCAGGTTCTTTGTGACGGTTCTGCAGACGAACCCTTTCCGACCTCCACCTCATGGTCGAGGCGGCCTCAACTTGCCGTAGAGTTCTCCTTTTTCAACAACGCCGATGGGCAGCCATTGTCGACAAACATATGCCGGCCGCTCTTCAATTCACCTATGCGATTCCTGTACAGCATCTCCCGGCACTGTACATAGCAGTCAAAGGCCATCAGTGCCATTCGGTCGACATCGCAGTCAAAACGGTCAAGCTGGCCGCCCGCCACCTGCACACTTTTTTGCTTCAGCACCTGCCGCGTTACCCATTTCAGTTCCAGAATGGGTGCCAAGGCATTTGCCGGGGTAAAATCCTGCACAGCCCGAATCCGCATGACCTTGTCAAGCGGCGCAAGGTAGGCTTCTGCCGGCGCCGCCTCGAGGAGCAACTCAAAAAGTCGCGTCAGTCCTTCACGAATGCCCATGCCGACAGGGTTGGCAAATCTGTCGGCTGATCGCTTAAAAAACTCCGATGAACTGTACGAATCCAGGGTTCGATCTATCCAGATTGAAAGAATTTCTTTTTTTTTCTCTGCAAGCATCTCATTCAAGTTCATCAAAACTCCTGTACAGCAGCATTTGCCAGTCAAAAAAATGAATGAGCATTCATACAGTCATGGATTATCACGATTACCTTGTGATTTCAAGCAAAATATTAACGGCGCCAGCTTACTGTTCCCTGTGTGGCTCCGGGCTCCTGCATAAGGTACGAGGCCAGCTCAACCACCGGATCCTCTGCGAGCTGCTCATCAAGATCTGCAGGCTGAGAATCCTCAGTGTTCTCCTCGGGACGGACATCCTGATTTCCCATGGCCAGCATCTCCTGGCGGATCCGCTCTGTCTCCTTGCGCTCGGCTATCATCGATTGCAGGGAGAGATTGATTCGGGTACGAGCACTCCTTTCTTCGGCGAGGCGGCTCTCCTGCCTGATCTTTGCAAACCTTGCACTGGCCTCAATCCTTTTACGGCCGACCTGCCTGCTTTTGTCGACATCAAACCCCGGCCCCTTCCAGACATCATATTGTACAGGATTGACAGTATCCCATTTCAGGGCGTTCTCCAGGTACTGTTCACCACTTTCCAGGTAATCAAAAATTCCGGGCACCACGATATCGGCATCCACCCCCTTAAACTGTGTCGACTGGCCATTGATCCGGTAAAATTTCTGGATCGTCAGTTTCAGGGCGCCAAGATCATCGTATTTCTTGAAGTGTAACAGCGGGATATTCTGGTTGAGGTCCACCAGAGCCTGTACTGTCCCCTTCCCATGGGTATGTTCGCCGCCAATGACCAGGGCCCGGCCATAATCCTGCAATGCGGCAGCGAGAATCTCCGACGCCGAAGCGCTGAACTGATTGACCAGGACAATCATCGGCCCGTCATAAAAGACACCTGGATCGTCGTCAGCGAGGATTCGAACCTTTCCTCTGGAATTCTTCACCTGCACCACTGGACCGCCTGGCAGAAACAGGCCTGACAGTTCGACAGCATCGGTGAGCGCGCCACCGCCATTATTACGCAAATCAAGAATCAATCCGAAAATACCACGCTCCTTGAGTTGCTCAAGGGCAGCGAGGGTATCATCGGTAACATTGCGGGCCTCACCTTGTGTACGGGAAAAATCATGATAAAAACTCGGTACCCGGATATAGCCAATCTTCTTTCCCTTGCCGGCATCAAGGACTGTTGATTTGACATAGGCCTCCTCAATCTGGACAACATCACGGATAATCGGGATAACCAACCTGGTGCCATCCGGCCGCTGCACAGTCAGTCGCACCTCGGTCCCCTTAGGCCCCCGGATATAATGCACCGCCTCATGAATACGCATGTCAGAGATCTCCACCGCCTCCTCGTCCTTCTCTGCCACGGCAAGGATGGTGTCTTCCGCCATAAGCTGCCCCTGGCGATCTGCAGCACCGCCAACAATAATCCGCACCACCTTGATCAGACCGTCATCTTCTTTGAGCAAGGCTCCGATTCCCTCAAGTGAGCCACTCATATGGATATCAAAATCTTCTTTGGTCTCTGGAGGCATATAGTTGGTATGGGGATCAAAGGCCCGCCCCACCGCATCAAAATAGCGATGATAGTGGTCTTGCCGGGTTTCCTGAAGTACTCGATCAAGATTACGATGAATGCGCTTTTTCGCACTGGCGACAGCCGCTTCCATCAATGAGGCGTCAATTTCCGTGCTCTCAGCTTCTTCTTTTTCCTCAGCCTTTTCCTCGACAAGATCCAGATAGCGGTCAAGGACGCTGTATCTGACTATCTTTTGCCAGCGCTGACGAAGCGAGGCTTGATCTTTTGCATAATCAAGCTTCTTGGGGTCAGTCTCCAGAGACTCCTCTTTCTCCACGGCAAATCCCTGGTCGAGAAGAGCATCAACAAAACCGCGAACCTCATTGACACGGCGGGTCAGTATCTCCTTGCCGACATCAGGCAGTATGATTTTACCCCGGCCAAGTTCATCATCAAGGTGATCAGCAAAAGAGCGTAGCTGGTCGACATCTGCAGCCAGCAAAAATCGCTTGCGGGGATCGAGTTGCTTGAGATAGAGCGCAAACGCTGCCCGGGATAACTCGTCGTTCATGGGGGTCTGCCTGAAATGATGACCGGGGAGTTGCTGACTCAAGATGTAGGCAAGCAGGCGGTTACGGTCCTTGCTGAATTCGGCATCGGATTCAGCCGCAGACAAAGAACAAGCAGTGGCCAAGCACAGGCAAAGAAACAGGGTAAAGATACGAGACATGAACGAGCTCCCGGTGAAAAATCTTGACCGCAGTGACCTGTTGTGGCGGTAAAAATTTTCCATCCGAACGGGTTAAGACTGTACCAATCTCTCCACACGGAAAGTCGATGGCATCAAAGATTAACGAAAACCTTCAATTATTCCATTTTTCAACGAAGATCAAGCCATGCGAAAAATTTTACTCCCGATGCAGATTCCTCAGGGTCTTTCAACGAAGAAGGCTATAAGGGGCTGATAACCTTCGAAGCCCGGGTCATGATCTCCATAATTTCATACATATTGGAAATATGCCCTATCCGAATCTCCTGTTTCATTTCAAAAAAATCAAGACAGGTACCACAGGCCATAATCTCCACGCCTCGTTCCAGCAAGTCACGAAGAGCTGTCAGGGCTCCCGATTCCCGGGTAACAAGGCGGACCCCACTGTTATAGAGAAGAATTTTTTCCGGGAGAGGCGGGACATCCTTGATCGTCTGGATAAACATCTGCAGGAGTGTCCATCCCAGCTCATCATCACCGCGGCCCATGGTATCCGAAGAAATGACATAGACCAGGCCTGTTTGCGGCGGTTCTGCGGAAATCACACAGGCAGAGTCTTCCGAGGTGAGTGCCGTGGACCCCTTAACGCTGCCGCCACGCAGCACAATTCGAAACGAACCGTCTGCCAGCGGTTCAGTTGCCACCTTGCAGCCTCTGCTGCCGGCAAACCGGCTGACGTTCTGCATGGCGCCCTCGTTGTCCACCAGGATCTCGATCTCCTCCTGGCCCTGCTCAAGAAACTCTTTAACCTTAAGGACAGGCTGCGGGCAGCTTAGTCTTCTACAATCCAGGCGTATGACACTCATAGCGCTCCTTCTCCTCACCCATAAGGCGATTCCGTCAGTCGAGGATATATTCCTGGCCTTCGCGAACGAAACACAACTGTAAATCGCTGCCCTCTTTCTGCCTGCAATATTTCTCGGTCATGGCATCGAGCATCTCGTCTGTACGATCAGGGTCGTGATGAAATAACGCCAGCTGTCGGACGCCGGCACGGCGGGCAGCGGCAATGGCGTGCTCAACAGAGGAATGCCCCCAGCCGATTCTGCTCTGTTCGTATTCCTCCTGGGTGTACTGAGCATCATGGACCAGCAGGTCAGCACCGGTAAAAAACTCTTCCAGCGCCCTGTTCTGCTCGCGGGCAGCCTTTTCGCCCTCAAAGGCCATAACTTCATCATACTCGGGATCATTGGGGTCGGTGATGAACAGATTGCGATATGGCTCGGTATCGTATGCTGTACAAAAAATCGTGTCACGAAAGGTGAACCGGTAGCCCAACGCGGTGATGGGATGATTGATGATTTTAGTGGCCAGGGTGATACCGTCACCGAGATCTATACAGGGGTCTTCTTTCAACCGCTGATATTCGATATGTGCCTGGAGTTCTCCCATGTTGACCGGAAAGTACCGGTACTTCATCTGGCCGCCAACGACATCTTCTAGTGATTCATCCTCATAGGTCACCGGGCCAAACACTTTGATTTTTGTTCCTGGAATATATGCCGGCACAAAAAAGGGAAACCCCATGATATGATCCCAGTGCGTATGACTCAGGTAGATCTCGGTATGGAGAGGTCCACTGGAAAGATCGTTGGCAAGCATATGGTTGGCCAGCTCACGAATACCTGAACCGGCATCAATAACAATATGACGGTTCACCTCGGGAAACTGCAGCTCAATACAGGCAGTGTTGCCACCATATTTTTTGGTCTGGGATCCAGGACAAGGAATGGATCCTCGCACCCCCCAAAATCGTATCCTGATCATTACCCCTGAACTCTCCTTGCCGTCTCTGATCTAGGCCTGCAGAAAAATTTCCGCCTTGCTAATTTCCTCGTTGACTCGATCAAACAAACCAACAACCGTACTCCAATGGAGACCACTCAGCACCAGTGCTCGTTCAAGAACAGCCTCATCGGGAAATCGATTACCGGCAAAACCGATATCAAAGAGGCAGACAAAAAAATCAGCCAGGGCCACAGTAGCGACCAGGGCTCGGTTCTCCTCAGAGGCCGCATCCGGATCATGATGATAGCGGATAGTTTCGGTGATGGCATTGTTCAGCTTCCACTTCTCGGCAATGAGCAAGCCAACTTCGGCGTGATCAATCTCCAGCAGTTCACGCTCCACCTTGATGAGTGGCTGCGTATTCGTTCTGGCCGTATGGACAACGTCTGTGTACTCGTCGTCAAAGGGGAACTTGCCTAGATCATGCAGCAGGCCGGCAACAAAATATTCTTCACGTTCTCCCATGGGGACATTGCGTTCTCCGGCAAGGAGTTTGGCGACGACCCCTACGCCGAGGGAGTGGGCCCAGAAAGCCTTCACAGGCAGGGCTTTGGATTTTTTACTTTGGCCAACACAGCTAATAATCGCTGAAGAAAGGGCCATATTTTTCACCGTATTCAGCCCAAGCATGATGATGGCCCGAGTCAGTGAGGTAACCTCGTTGACCAGTGAATAGTAGGCCGAATTAATCAATTTGAGCACCTGGCCGGTCAGCACCGGATCCAGGGAGATGACCTTGTTGAGATCATTTGGCGAGGCATCGGTACGGATGCAGATCTCCAGCACCTTGCTGACGCTGGTCGGCAGGCTTGGCATCTTCCTGACAAAACGATAAATTTTTTCCAGACGGGCTTGCCGTTGCTGCATAGCGATTTCCAATAACGACAGGTTCGATGGAAGTTTTAACGCTAGAATAACCCCCTCTGTCTTCCCGGCATCAATCCAGAAAAACGACAGTAAAAATAGTAGCCAACCTCCTGGACCCGGTCAAGCAGCCCGGAGATCAACACCCGTGCTTTCGGAGAAAATCAACGACAAGTTCCTCCATCAGCTGCAGACGACTCCGTCCGGTCTCCTGCTGCGCAAGCCAGGTGCAACGATAAAAGGCCCGGGCAAGATCTCTGCGGACAAACAGTTTGACCTCAACTGGCGAGGGATTTTCAGGCTTGCGGTTCTCTTCAGCCATAGCGCGTCACCACGTTCTGATATGCCAGCCCGGTCCCCCCGAAAATATCAAGGGCCGACCCCACAGTGACATCAATGCGCCCCTGGCCGACGCGTTCAACAGTTTCCAGGTCCTCCATGGAGGCAACACCACCGGCATAGGTTGTCGGCAGGGGCAGGATCCCAGCAAGCAGTTCCAGCAACGCCCTGTCCACTCCCAGGCTTCTGCCTTCCACGTCGACGGCATGAACAAGAAACTCATCGCAGTATCTTGCAAGATTAGCCAGTGCTGCCTCACTCAACTGCATCTGAGTAAACCTTTGCCACCTGTCGGTTACCACATAATACCCATCTTTCTGAAAACGGCAGCTGAGATCAAGCACCAGCCGCTCACGGCCGACACAGGTACTGAGTCGCCGTAGCCGCTCCCTGTCGAGTCTGCCGTCATGGAAGACATATGAGGTTACAATAACGTGGGAAGCACCGCAGTCCAGCCAATCTTTGCAGTTTTCAAGGGTAATCCCACCCCCTACCTGCAGGCCGTCCGGATAGGCGGCAAGGGCCTCTTCTGCAGCGGCCTCGTTGCCGGGGCCCAGCATAATCACGTGGCCGCCGAGCAGTGCATCTGCCTTGTACAGTGCCGCAAAATGAGAAGGGGGAAGATCTGAAATAAAGTTGGTTGTCAGTGGCCCGGCATCAGCAAGGCTGGCACCGACTATCTGCTTGACACGACCGTCATGGAGATCAAGGCATGGACGAAAGCGCATAGGGAAGAAAAGGCGGCAGTGAGTATTCTCCCTGCCGCTCCCGTTTTATTTCAGTCTCCTTTGACCATCATGGTTGTCGGATCTAGGCTGAGGTGTACGCCGCTGTTGCTAACCTCACCTGCGGTACGGATAATCTCCAACTGAATGACAGAGTCTTTTTCCGGCTTCAGCACCACCACGGCATCGAAAAGGTCATCGGTTTCATGGCAAGGAGCAGGTACACCGGTGGGCGATACCCGAGGGTCATCACGGTGACAGGTCGCAGAAAACCAAACTTCTATGCCCATTACCTCGAAAAGGTCCTTGATATCTTCCAGCGCTTCACGATCAGCTGCAGTGAAATCAAAACCATCAATGACCATGCACCCTGGTTTAAAAATATCCTGCAATACCAGGTCGTTCAATCGTTCCTCGAGGCGGGCCCGGGAAAAGGCCTCCTCCTTGAAGGTCATAATCATCCGGTGCCGCTGAATCATGTCCACCAGTTCATGGGGCTGGTCCACCGAATACTCGGACAAAATGCGCTGGATCACGTCATCATACCAGGCGCGGGTTTTCTCAATGGACTCGCCGATGGAAACGTGGATGACCCGATTACCTCGAAGAATAGCATCCAGAGCAATCTGCACCAGCAGCGCCGTCTTGCCGAGCCCGGCACGGGCCATGATCAATCCCATGCTGTCTTTTTCCTTGCCCATCTTCAGAACCCTCAGTGGATTCTGGCTTACCAGTGGTTCATATCCCATCGTGCCACACCTCATCGTATCGATATTGTTTTCCTGACGTCCATAACGACGGTCTCAGGACTCTTTGTTCTTGGCTTGGTATTCCTTGATCAACTCATCACCTACGCTCTTGGGGACCTGCTTGTAGGTGGCAAACTCCATGGTGAACTCGGCCTTCCCCTGGGTCAACGACCGCAGCGTCGTTGAATAGCCAAACATTTCTGCCAACGGCATCTCCGCTTCAATCACCGTGTAGCTGCCCTCTTCAAAAGTACCGACGATCATACCCCGCCGCTGGTTGAGACTGCCCATGACCGCGCCCTGGAATTCCGACGGGCCCTCGACCGCCACCTTCATGATCGGTTCCATAATCACTGGCCTGGCCTTGGCATAGCCTTCACGAAAGCCGCCGACAGCGGCCAGCTGAAAGGCAACATCCGAGGAGTCGACCGAGTGGGAGGCACCGTCGTTGATCACCGCACGGATACCGGTTATGGGCGCGCCGATAAGGGTTCCCTTGGCCAAGGATTTCTGGAAACCCTTGTCACAGGAACTGATAAACTCGCGCGGAATAACACCACCGACAATCTCATCAACAAATTCGTACTCTTCCTCGGGAAGAGGTTCTATATACCCGGCCACTCGTCCGAACTGGCCGGACCCACCGGTCTGTTTCTTGTGCGTATAATTAAACTCTCCAGTCTGGGTAATGGTCTCCCGGTACGCCACCTGGGGAGCGCCTACCTCAACCTCGGCATTGTACTCCCGTTTCATCCGTTCAATATAGACCTCCAGATGTAGCTCCCCCATACCGGAGATGATGGTCTCGCTGGTTTCCGGATCGACAAAGGACTTAAAGGTCGGGTCCTCCTTGCCAAAACGATTGAGGGCTTTGGACATATTGACCTGGGCCTTGTTGTCCACCGGGTTAATGGCCAGCGAGATAACCGGAGCCGGCACATGCATGGAGCTCATCGACCAGTTGAGGGCATCATTGCAAAAGGTATCCCCCGAGGCACAGTCAATACCAAAGAGGGCGACAATATCACCGGAGCCGGCGGCCTCAATCTCTTCCATGGAGTCAGCATGCATTCGCACCAGACGGCCGACCTTCACCTTCTTTCCGGTACGCGAGTTAATGATGGTATCACCCTTCTTGATCTCTCCCTGGTATGTACGGATATAGGTCAACTGCCCATAGCGTCCGTCCTCAAGCTTGAAGGCCAGGGCCACCAGTGGATCGTCGCAATCATTGGAGACCGGCACCTCTGCCTCGTCTTTATCAAGATCAAGAGCTATATTTTCAATGTCTGTCGGGCAAGGCAGGTAATAGTTGACACCGTCCAACAGTGCCTGTACGCCCTTGTTCTTGTACGCCGAACCAATCATCACCGGCGCCAACTCCAGCGCCAGGGTACCTTTGCGCACGGCATCACGGATCAGTTGTTCGGGAATATCCTCCTCCTCAAGCATCTTCTCCATGAGCTCGTCGGAAAACATGGAAACCGCGTCCAACAGCTCCTCACGTTTTTCGGTGGCCTCTTCGAGAAGATGTTCAGGGATAGCCTCCTCGCGGATCTGCTCGCCCTGGTCACCATCAAAGTAGATGGCCTTCATGGAGATAAGATCGACAACGCCTTCCAGATCATTTTCCAGACCAATGGGAATTTGCAGCATAACCGCATTGAGGTCCAGTTTGTCACGAATCTGCTGGGCGACCCGATACGGGTTGGCACCGGTACGGTCACATTTGTTGATAAAGGCAATCCGCGGAACCTTGTAACGGGTCATCTGCCGGTTGACAGTGATCGATTGACTCTGCACCCCACCTACGGAGCAGAGAATCAGGACGGCGCCGTCGAGCACTCGCAAGGCCCGTTCCACCTCAATGGTAAAGTCCACATGCCCCGGGGTATCGATAATATTAATATCATGCGCCTTCCAGCTGCAGTAGGTGGCTGCCGACTGGATGGTGATTCCCCGCTCTTTCTCCAGCTCCATGGAGTCCATGGTCGCACCGACACCGTCCTTACCCCGTACTTCATGGATAGCGTGAATACGCTGGGTGTAGAACAGGATACGCTCGGTCAGCGTGGTCTTCCCTGAATCGATATGGGCACTGATTCCTATATTCCGTACGTTACTGAGTTCCTTTTTCATCTTCATATTCCCTGATTGACGTCAGCGGCAACCCCTGTCCCCGCTCGGACCGTAAAATAATACGTAAATCAACAAAAAAAGGAGTTACAGCGAGTTCTGCAACTCCATCTCGAAGCAGGGTGACAACCGATCTTGATCGGCACCTTCACCAAGGCTGCCTGAATTAAATAAAAAATATTCTATAAAAAAGTATTTCAAAGGATTTGTAAAGATTTTTTTCCGGTTATGTAGCGTTTCTTGCTAAAAAATGCCCTGTCCGTAGCGGGATACGAACAGCCCTAAAAAAACTATTTTTAGTTTTATGCAAAGGTACTCTACATCGTAAAGTTATGTTAACCAGCCCTTCACCTAACTGATACTACTGATAAAATCCCCAATCGATGTTCTCGTACGCTCTACCAGTCTCAGTCTTTTTTCAGGCCCAGGTTTTCCTTTTTTGGCCTTAAGAAATCCCGAAAAATTCAGCTTGCAAGAGAAAGACCAAATCGCGTAAAATAGCAGATAATAGGGGGATTGTTTTTTAATATTTTCAAAAAGTTATACAGCATACACACATTCTGAAAAGTTCAGCATTTACAATAACTATTTCGTTATTTCTTAAATAAAGATGGAACCCCATGGGCTCGATATTTCAGGACAACCCATCTGATTTGCTCTATATCTTTGAAAATGCCTCCGCTGGTCTCATTTTCGAAAGAGACGGCATCATAGCCCGTTTGAACAAAGCCGTCGAACAGCTGCTTGGATACAGCCGTGAAGAGATTGAGGGGTTACAATCCACAGAGTTCAAAAAGATGATCTTCGCCGGCAGTAGCGACAAACTGCTCGACGCGTCAAACCACACTTTTTATGTGAAGAGAAAGGACGGCACCCATATCTGGGCAACCATAAGACCGAACACCTTCGTGCAAAAAGATGGCGCTTTTTCAACCGTATGGACGGTAGAAGACGTGAGCAGGCTCAGAGAGGCTGAGATCAAACTCCGCCAAATGTCCCTTGCCGTCGATCAGAGTTCCAACTCCGTCGTCATCACTGACACTGCCGGCACCATCATATACGTCAACTCAGCCTTCAGTAAAATCACCGGCTACTCACTCAGCGAGGTCATCGGTAAAAATCCCTCAATACTACAGTCAGGCCGCACCCCTCCCGAACTCTACAGCGAGATGTGGACAGCCATTACCAATGGCAGGGAATGGAGAGGCCAGTTCATCAACAGAAAAAAGAATGGCGAAATTTACGAGGAATATGTCACCGTTGCTCCCCTGAGAGACGATACAGGAAGTATAACGCATTTCATCGCATCAAAAGAAAATATCACCGAACTGAAAAAAGCCAAAGAAAACGCTGAGAAAATGAGCACGGCAAAAGGAGACTTTCTCGCCTATATGAGTCATGAAATCCGTACGCCGCTCAACGTCATAATGGGAATGAGTGACCTTGTCCTTGAATCTACCCTTGACAATGAACAGCGAAAGTTCCTGGAAAGAATCAAAAGATCGGCTGCCAACCTTCTCTCTATTGTCAATGACCTGCTTGATCATTCAAAAATAGAAGCAGGAAAACTCATCATCGAAAAACATCCCTTTTCTCTTACCGAACTCCTCAGCAATCTTGACGAAACCCTCTCTTACCTGGCAGAAAAAAAAGGAATCACCTTATCAGTGCAGCAAAAGACTCCTCTCAACATGCCCCTCTTGGGTGACCGCCTGCGTCTCCACCAAATCCTCTATAACCTGATAAACAATGCCATCAAATTCACCAAAAAAGGGCAGGTTGAATTATCATGTGAAACGGAATTACAAGACGATGGACAGCATCTCGTCACCTTTCAGGTCAAGGATTCGGGAATGGGTATCCAGCCGGAAAAGATACGAACTATCTTTGACAGCTTCGTTCAGGCAGAAGCGGCCATCACCAGAAACTTTGGCGGTACAGGCCTGGGGCTTTCCATCAGCAATCAGCTGGTAAAACTGATGGGCGGTGACCTTGAGGTGCGAAGTGTCCCGGGACTGGGGAGCACCTTCTCTTTTTCCATTCTCTTTCCGCCAGCCCCTGCCAACGGCCTGCAACAACTTGATAACGACGAAGAAGAAAATACCCTCTGCGAAAAACTGAAAGTGCTGCTGGTGGAAGACGACAGGGGTAACCAGGAACTTGCCTCTGCCATCCTCAAAGGCACGGGGCATGACGTTACTGTTGCAGAACACGGCTTGAGCGCCCTCAAGCTGCTCAGTAACGGCAGTACGTTCGATGTCATCTTGATGGATGTCCAGATGCCTGTACTTGATGGCCTGGTAACAACAACATCCATACGAAACATCGAAAAAGGCGAGGCGACAGGGCTGCAGGAATGCAGCTCAATTGAACAGGAACTGGCCGCATGCCTACGCGGAAAACATCAGTATATCGTTGCCATGACCGCCAATGCCATGCTCAGCGACAAAGAGCGATGCCAAGAGGCAGGCGTCGATAATTTTCTGGCAAAGCCCTACACCAAAGCAAAACTATTATCAGTTTTACAGGACTGTGCTGCAGCCATCAAGGAGGACGAAGAAACATCTTCCATCTATGAGATGATCTCGCTACCCTCACCACAACATCTGTCCCAGGATCTTTATGAAAAATGTCGCAGGCACCTGCTCGCCAATTTTGCCCTTGACGACGAAAGTACCGATCATGTCCTCGAATCTTTGCTTGAAGCCCTGGAAGAGAATCTCGAACAGCTCAACAGCTCCATAGTTGCAGCCAACCGTAACGATATTCGCCTCCATTCTCATAAAATGAAAGGATCCCTGTACAATATCAACCTTGACGAACTGGCAGGGCTGGCCCGGAAAATGGAAGATAATGCCCTCGATCAGAGCATTGTAGAACTCAAGAACACTGCAGCACAGATCGCACAGGGGTTGGTTCCCCTGTTTACCCGAGAGTCTGGAACCACCCAAGAGGATAGGTCAACCGACCAGCATGGCTGAACCAGGCAGCCTCACTCCCACGGGAAATAACGGCGCAAAAGCTTAGGAGACAGCTATCCGTACAAAAAACCATATAAATGCAGCGACTCACCCAGACAAAGCAGCCGGCATATGCGTTGCGAAAAACGGTACCTTAATCGTCTTATATCAATCAATGCATCTCAATCAAGAGCAGCCTTTCCATGAACATCATATTTTGTGAAGAATGCGGCAGCCGCAATACCATTGAAGACGATGTCCTGCGAAATATAGAAAATAATGCAATTTCCTGCGAGGTCTGCAATTTTCTCATTTCAGCTGAACATCTCATAGACTATACCGGGACAGGAAGGGTCATCGACACCTCCACCTACAAACTTTTGATTATCGATGATGATAAAGCACATCTCACATTACTTGAGGCTGCTCTGCAAAAAGAGTATACTGTTCATATTGCCGCCTCTGGTCAAGAAGGGCTGGAAACAGCTGTCAACGAAAGCCCGGATCTCATTCTCCTGGATGTCAGCATGCCTGGTATGGATGGATATGACGTCTGCGCGAGATTAAAAAATGACAAAAGAACTCGCCACATTCCCATTATCTTCGTCACTGCCAAGACTAAAGGAGATGATGAGTACAAGGGATTGTCCATCGGGGCAGTCGATTACATTGTCAAGCCATTTAACATCAGAATCCTGAATGCCAAAATAGCCTCTCATCTCAAATTCAAGGCAATGCACGATGAACTACAACAAAAAATAGAGGAGCAGGAAAACTACATAAATATTCTCAAGGAAAACATGGTAAATGAAGATAGTTATCTGCTCGAAACAGACAACGAGAAAAAAAAGAAAAGTACCAGCGCGGGAGAAGATACCGAGCTGGAAAAGCAGCATCTCGTCGATATTGTCAACACCCTCAACGATTTCGTCTCCATTCAGGATGTAGATGGTAGAATTCTCTGGGCCAACACTTCGATGATGAAAGCCTTTGGCACCATTTTTTTTGAATTACAGGAAAAAAAATGCTACACTACCTACTGGGAGAGGACAACTCCATGCGATGGCTGCCTCTGTGCCGATATAACCCTTAGCAGCCCGACGACACCCGTGGAGATCTTCAGCAGCAAACTGGGTCGAACATTCCTACAAACCGGAATGGCACTGCATGATAGTAACAACAATGTTGTAGCAGTCGCCTGTACTGCACAACCTCGAAAAACAGAAATCACTAATGAAACCGTCGATACCGCACCCCTACCCGCGGCTACCCATGATTTTCCCGCAATACAGTTCGGTGAGTTCAATGATGCAATTTCGACCCTGCTGGTAAGCGCCGACACCATGTGTAACATGTACAAGCACGACAAAAATCTTGCCCGAATCAGTCAATACATGGACGATGCAAGTAACAAGCTGCGTACGTTAATACGTGAGTTAAGCAAACAGACATCGGCAAAGAAGACGTGAATTGTCAGTTAGCTCGACAACGACACGGGGCGTGGCCGAACGTACATGTCCACTTTCCAGGAAACCACAAACAGCGTCTTTCCGTGCCCCGGAAAAAATCTGCTGAGCCCTCCGACGGCACGGCTGGTTTAAAGAGATGCCACAGAGATGAATCACACACATCGTTACACCTCATAACAACAAGGAGATGAAAATGCTGAGAAATGAACGGCTCAAAGAGACCTTGAACAGTTTACAGGCGGCTTCGGCCGACATCGAAGGCTGTGCGGTTGTATCTGAAGATGGACTCATTATTGCAAGCTCCCTGCAGCAATCCATGGAAGAGGATCATGTTGCCGCCATGAGTGCTGTTATGCTTTCCATGGGAAATCGAATTGCGCGGGAACTGAAAAGAGGGAACCTGGAGCAGCTTTTCGTCAAAGGAAACGAGGGGTACGTGATCATGGCTAATGCTGGCCCCCATGCCATGTTGGTGGCGATAACCCGCCCAGAAGCGAAACTGGGACTCATCTTCCTCGATGTATCGAGGGCATCCAAAGCACTGGCAGAAATCTTATCGTAACCCTTCGGATACGCCTTTTTTTGTTGTTGAGCATTGAGCGTCCGAACGCCTTATCTAGTAAAGGAGAACGAATATGTTTGAAATATTTGCCGATGGATCGCATAAAAACATCTGTCTAAACGATCTGTCCGAAGGGCATATGGTGGAAACAAACCAGCACATAATTTCCCATGAAGATGAAATGGTATGCCTCGATCCCGGTGGACACAAGGTATTCAACAAGCTTTTCAAACAAATGAGCAATCTCGGCTCATTGCGCAACTTGAAATACCTCTTTTTTTCCCATCAGGATCCCGATATCATTGCCGCAGCAAACGGCTGGCTGATGACTACCGATGCCAAAGGATTTCTTCCTGAAGTGTGGATGAAGTTCATAACCCATTTTGGCGTCGACAAAATGGTCATAGACAAGATAACCCCCATCAAGGACGAAGGAATGACGCTCAACCTTGGAGGATGTGAGCTGAAAATCATCCCTGCCCATTTTCTCCACTCTCCCGGAAACTATCAGGTCTATGACCCCATTGCCAAGATCCTCTACTCTGGAGACCTTGGGGCCTCTGTAGATGCAGGAACCTCGTTTGTCGAAGATTTCGACAACCACATTCAGTACATGGATGGCTTCCACAAACGCTATATGCCATCGAAAAAAGCCCTGAAAATGTGGGTTAACACTGTAGGACAGCTCGATATTGAGACAATTGCCCCCCAGCATGGTTCCCTGTTCAAGGGCCAGGAGATGGTCAACCGGTTCATCGCCTGGATAGACAGCCTGGAATGTGGCCTGGACTTAATGGGAGAGAGTTTTTCCATTCCAGAGTAAGGCAGAGGTGAATCTAGCAGCTACTCACTGCCTTAAAAAAAGGAAAAAATTTGAGGAGGTTGTGAGAAAGACAATACTTGCAACCAGCTATAATAGCGTTACATATTTTTCTCAAAAACGCTGTTCAGTCCTTGAGAAAAAGGTTGATGCGTAGAGTGAGGTACAACAAATGACGAGAACCCTCCGTAAATTTTTTCATGAAACATGAGGATTGTGGTCCCAGGGGGATGATTATGCCAGACAGCTGAGATGCGCAGACCATCAAGGACTTCCAAGATCAACGCATACGAAAAACTTTGCTGTAAACATATAGTTAACACGACAACTATACTTTTTTAGCATAACACAGAGATTGGAAGAAAAAACAATTAGTTAAGGTTCCCCGCTGTCCATAAACGACTATTGGCAGGAGGCAAGAGTGATGAAGGTTTCTTTGCCTGCAAAAGTATCAAACCTGGAGAAACAACAGCAATAACCATGAATCGTCGCAACCAGGCTGTGAGCTTGCTTGATCAATGGCAAAAAATGGCAATGATTACTGCATAACAGCAGCCAACCCTAAAGGTTACTATGGGCTTTCCCTCTAGCTTTTTCGCAGCTCTAGGGATTCTTGTGAACTGATCTCTTTCATTGCAATGAATTGCCAGAAACTACTGAAACAAAGAGATGAAAACAGACTGTTTGTGTATCTGCTGCCAACACCTGTCAACTGATACCATGCAAATTCATCACTTATGAATACCCTTGACGAAAGAAAAACTGTTCTCTGCATTGATGACGACAAGGCCATGCATGTCCTCTTGAAGGCGCAACTGGTCAACAGTGGCGACTACAAAAGCCTGCATGTGATGAGCGGAGAGGAGGCTCTCACCACACTCGAGGAGTCGCCGGTCGATCTTGTCATTCTTGACATTAACATGCCAAAAATGGACGGTTTCCAGATTCTCGAATATCTGAAAAAAAACGAAGAGACACAAAAAATTCCCGTCATTTTTCTCAGCAGCCTAAGTCGCGAAAACCTCAAGGTCAAAGCCCTTGAACGCGGCGCAGAGGATTTTATTGTCAAGCCTTTTACCGGACCTGAACTGGTTGCACGAATCAAAGCCGTGTTACGGAGAACCACGCCGGACAAAGAGGAGACCATCGGTGATGTTCAAGGCAGGTTGCAAGACCTTGGTCTTTTCGAGCTGCTGCACATGTTTTCATTTAGTTGTAAAAGTGGAAGAATAACCTTTCCAGAAATGGCCGGTGAATTGATAATTGCGGCAGGTGCTGTCTTGTCGGCACGGCAAGGTTCCTGGCGAGGCGAAGAGGCCTTGCTTCGCCTCTTTTTCCTTGAAGAAGGTTCTTTTAAAATACATTATGGGAAACAAGAAGGAGAAGAGATGGGCAGCATCGAATCTCTACTTCTTTTCATAGGCAGTACACTGGACGAATTACATGAACAGATCGATGCGATCGCACCACAAAACTCGATGGTACACCTGCATGCAACCGACGAAGAGTTCGCGGAAATTGCAAGACTCAGGGAGAAAGCACCCCTCTCCCTGAACAGTCTTATCTTTTCCATGGAAAAAGAGCTCAAGACAAATCTTCATTTTGTACAACAGGCTGTACAAAACGGGAAAATTTCACTTGATGTACCGTAGACGAAGGACACTACCTGCTGTAACTTCAAAAAGGGCTGTTAATCCGGGAAAATACCCGATATAAACCTGAAATTGTAACCAGGAGCTGATTTTGAACTCAATAGTCTCCATTGCATCCCACAAAGGCGGAGTCGGCAAGACAGTGACGACCCTGAACCTTGGTGTTAGCTTGGCCAGCGCTGGTCATAACGTGCTGTTAATTGACGGAGATCCCCAGGGCAGCTTGTCCATGGCCGTTGGCATGAAAAAGAAGAGCGAGGCGGGCCTGTATCAGGTTTTACAAAAAAAAGCACAACAAGAAGAGGTCGTGGTCGAGGCGAAAAGTCTACCGCTTTCCATGGCTCATCTCGGCATAGATTCCCCCCAGGGCGTCTTCAACCTGTCCCATGGAACTCAGGTTAACCGATTAAAACAGCTGGCACATCTCACCCAATCTCTTGCCCAAGATTTCGATATCACTCTCATTGATACCGCTAACAACGTAGGGTCTCTCAATGCAGTACTTCTCGGCTGTTCAGACTCAGTTATCATTCCTGTTACATGTAAAACCAATTCGGTCAGATCGCTGCCGCTACTGCTGAAACTGTTGGCCCGGATCCGAAACAGGATGAACGATAACTTGTCCCTGCTGGGCCTTATGCTACCAATGCTTGATGTCAACAACCCTTATGAACTTGAAGTGCTGACAATTCTCAGAGAAACTTTTCCAAAAGGGACCTTCTTTTCGACGTTCATTCCCTTTACCACCCTCGTTGAAAAAGCCGAAATAAAGGCAACTCCCGTCAGCTTTCTTGCAGGCACAGAAGAGTTGCAAAAGGCGTATGATAAACTCTCGTTTGAGGTACTTCAGCGACTTGAATATAAAATAGGGGCTTAGGAAGCAAACGACCTTACAAAGGTTTTTTCCTAAGTAAATTTAACAATACTTTATACAAGTTTTCATTGCGAAGATTAAAGCGAAATTC
>PDWJ01001771.1_pt1 | contig 28932 bp, 23 predicted proteins | sample 1430881 | NCBI WGS metagenome assembly PDWJ01 (sample SAMN01162460, study PRJNA174530) | Oral metagenome, whole genome shotgun sequencing project. | biome: Marine environment; feature: Marine mammal; material: Swab sample of the gingival sulcus; isolation source: swab sample of gingival sulcus...
ACTATTGGTTAATTGGAGTGAAGAAAAAACATCAAGACCAGTGGGTAATTTACAATGGAAATGAATACATTACCCACTCATTTTTCACAAGAGCCAAATTAATTTTAGAGTTTGAGAAGCGGTTAACAGGTGAGACACTTGTTGTATTCCGACAAGTGTTGGAGAGATATGAGATTTGTTCAGAGTTTCTTCCTCTCATTGAACAGATTGTTAGCGCCTTCGAGGAGATACGCGAGCTGTACGAGAAGAGACGGAACAAAGCTCCGAAATACAGATATGTGGATTTTAATCAAGGTGTTGATGCTCGTTTATTGAATGAGAAGAAGATAGCTTTGCTGGCAACAATACCGATCAAACCGTTGAGAATTGCTTTTGACAGTATGGATTTCGCTAAAGCTTATGAAAAAGCTGTACGATTAGCTGCGAAGTACAAAATTCGGTATTTGTCGAACTATCTTCTCTTCAATTTTAAGGATAAGCCGATTGAGCTGTATCAGCGAATGAAGTTAAACGTTGAACTTAGTAATGAACTGGACTTGCAAATATATTCATTTCCGATGCGGTATAGTCCGATATGGGATGATAACAAGCTACACCATGGTCGAGATTATGTTGGTAAGTATTGGAGTCGGAAATTTATACGGTCGATTCAGACTGTTCTTAATGCGACAAAAGGAAAGGTTGGTACAAAATTGGCCTTTTTAAAGGCTGCTTTTGGTGAGGAAGAAAGTGACTTTCTTGAAATACTTTACATGCCTGAAGCGTATATTCTTCAGAGGAGACTGTGTGAACAGAATGGACTTACTGATTCTTGGAGATCACTTTATCGCTCGCTGAGTCAGAAAGAACTAAATATTTTGCTGCCTATTATAGAATCCAATAAATTTAATGAAATTCCGGAATTGTCACTAAGTTTGAAGGCTAAATGCTTTCTCAAGCATTATTCAGTGTCATATAAGACTATAACAGAATCTATTGATGAGAATAGTAAATTAGTTGATGAAACGTACGATCTAATTATGGGTAGGGATAAATTGGTGAACCAATAAAATTCTGAACTGTGAATGAAAACAGGACAGGCGGTGGATCCAATTGATTGGACAGCCTGATGGGTGAGATCCGCAGACGAACAAATGTGGTTGGCACGTTTCCAGATGGTAATTCAGCACTAATGCTTGTAGCAGCCAGGTTAAGGCATATAACTGGTAAAAATGGAGTAGCAAGCGGTATTTGAATATGCAGCTTCTTAGAGAGCAAGAGGTGGAAAGACAATTTGAAGCCGCGTAAAGTACAGCAGTGCCAAATTAATCGGGTCAGAGGGAGCTAAAGGCTCCCTCTGACCCGATATAGCCTCGCCAAGCAGTGCTACGCTTGAATCTCAAGGGAAACGAAAGCTTAAGGAAATTTACAGAAAAAATGTTGCTTTGTGCCTTTTCAGCAGGCTTTGAAATTGGTGAAGCTACGAAGGAGAAATAGCAAACCCAAAGGCAGAAATTATAAAAACGCGTACCAAACACGTACCAAAAGAAAAAAGGCCTTACACTTGAAATATTGTAAGGCCTTGAAATATCGTGGTAGCGGGGGGAGGATTTGAACCTCCGACCTCCGGGTTATGAGCCCGACGAGCTACCGAACTGCTCTACCCCGCGTTGCGAGGTCACAATATACAAAATGTCAAGGGGAATCGTAGGGGAGATGCAATTGTTTCAACTTGTAATGAATTGTTGAAGAACATCGTTGATACGAGGTGGCAGTGGGCTCAGCTTTCCCGCTTTTGTGATAAAGGCATGCACCGTAAAGCCTTTGGTGAGTAGCGTCGGTTTTTCTTTTCCCGGGTCCTGGCGGGTGATTTGGTAATTGAATTTGCAGGATACCTTTTTTATCCAGTCAACAGAAGTTGCTATGGTGATCATATCATCATAACGGGCAGGTGCTTTAAAACGGAGATATGATTCAGTCACTGGGAGTACAAAGCCCATCTCTTCAATGTCACGGTAGCTGCAGGCAAGATCCCGCATCATTTCAGTCCTGCCGATTTCAAAATATTTGAGATAATTGGCGTTGTAAACAACACCTGCGGCATCGGTATCACCATAGATGACCCTGATTGAGGTCTGGTGAATCGGTTCGGTCATTTTTATCTGCATGGCTTTTCAAAAAGGGTGTTTATAAGTTTGTACCCATGTTCCAGAACGGGGACGGCATGCTCTGATACAGTTTTCTCGCAAAACTTGAGTGGATTATCTTTTCTATTGCGAGAGTCATAGAGGATGACAGGTACTTTTTCAGCTGTGTGGGTTCTGAGTGCAATGGGAGTGAAATGATCCATTGTAACAACAGCCCTGTAATCCACTCGTTTCTCATCTAACTTCCGGGTAATATAACCAACGATCTTTTCGTCAAAATCCTCAATGGCCTTGAGCTTGTTTTTGATGGAACCCTGATGTCCTGATTCATCCGGTGCTTCCAGGTGGACAAATACAAAATCATCATTTTTCAGGATTTCCAGAGCTGCATCCGCCTTTCCCTTATAGTTGGTGTCGATAAATCCAGTGACATCCGGCACATCTACTACAGAAAGACCTGCGTTGACACCAATACCTTTCAGCAGATCAACCGCGGAGATCATCCCCCCTGAAAAACTGAATTTATCCTGCAAAGTTGGCATCTGCGGCATTTTCCCTTCTCCCCAGGGCCAGATGGCATTTGCCGGAAGCAGGCCATTCTTCCTACGGTTTATATTTACAGGATGTTCTGCCAGTACCGTATCCGCTTTTTGAATCAGTTCTTTCCAGGCTGTAGAGATGAAATAATCCTGGCGGAAGGCGCTCACGTCTTTCTCGATATGATCATGGGGCGGAACTGTGGTAAAAGGGGGAATGTCACCTTGTACAACTAAAAGGTGACGATAGCGTACGCCGGTATGAAAGGTGAACATTTCATTTCCACAGGCCTCATTGAGTGCGTGGATGAGCTGGGAGGCTTCTTCTGTGGTGACATGCTGAGCTGAAAAAGGTTGGCCACATCGCTGCCCGGCAGGAAACCGTCTGGAACGGTCTTTGTAAAAAAGAGCTCACCCTGCTGGCAAAGCCTGTCCATCGCAGGAGTTTTTGCAGCTTCAAGGGTTGTCTTTTGATGCAGTTCAGCAAGGGGGTGTCCCCCCATTCCATCACCGACAAGGATAAGATATTTCATAGTTTGCCCAGAGATTATTCAGCTGTTTCATTGTCGCTGAGTACACGAATTGTTACGGTTGCATCAGTGCAGACATCCAGGCTGTCTATTTCCGCGATGGCTTTTTGCACTTCGCTCTCTTTTGCCATGTGTGACTGGAGGACAATAAAAACAGGCTGACCCTTTCCGCAGCTCTTCTGGATCATCGATTTGATGGAGATATTATTCTTGCCGAAAACAGAGGTGATCTTGGCAAGTACTCCGGGTTTATCAACGGCTGTGATCCTGAAATAGTAGGGGCAGGAGAGATCGCCCATGGGGGTAATAACAGGCTCTTCAATGTTTTCCGGTAGATAGGATAATGCCTGCACTCTGTTGATCGAACCTGCAAGGATGTTTCTGCTGATATCGACCACGTCTGCTGCAACGGCGCTGCCTGTGGGCATCATACCTGCACCCTGGCCATAGAGTAAGACATCTCCAACGGTATTACCGGTAAAGTGGATTGCGTTGAACGCGCCGCCAATATTGGCGAGCATATGATCTTTGGGAACCATGGTAGGATGAACGCGTGCTTCCATGTGGTCACCATGATTGTGGCTTATTGCCAGCAGTTTAATGCAATATCCAAACTCTTTGGCCAGTTCAATATCTGTTGGGTGAATTTTGCTGATCCCTTCACAGGAGATATGATCGAGATGTACATGCTTGCCGTAGGCAATGGTCATCAGAATGGCCAGCTTGTGAGCTGTATCTATTCCTTCAACATCATAGGTGGGATCTGCCTCGGCAAATCCTTTTTCCTGGGCGTCTTTGAGTACGGTTTCAAATGCATAGCCATATTCTGTCATCTGGCTGAGGATATAGTTGGCCGTGCCGTTCATGATACCACGGATCGATTCGATTTTATTGGCCACTAGACCTTCCTTGAGGGCCTTGATGACAGGGATGCCGCCACCGACACTGGCTTCAAAGCCAATCTCCACATTTTTTGATACCGCCGCATCAAAGAGCTCTCTGCCGTGGGTCGAGAGCAGGGCCTTGTTGGCTGAAACGACATGCTTGCCATTTTCAATCGCCTGGAGCATAAAGGTTTTTGCCGGTTCGATTCCGCCAATGAGTTCGACAACGATATCCACCTCGGGATCGTTTATGATGTCTTTTGCATCATTTGAAGCGATGACAGAAGAAAACTCAGCGGGCAGTGCCTTCAGGCTGCGGCTGGCAACTCGGTAAAGGATGATTTCAGCCCCTATGCGTGCGGTCATCCTCTCTTTTTCTTCGAGCAGTGTATAGGCAAGTCCCTGTCCAACAGTACCAAAGCCAATGAGGCCAACTTTTATCTGTTTCATAATTGTTTTATACCGGAAATGGTTTGTTTCAATGTTTACATGTCATTCTTGCGTATGGTCAGTGTACCAGAATGGTATCGGCAGACAAGCCTACTCTCTTTATTTATTAAAGTCAAAACAATAGCACCAGCCAGACTATCTCACCTTGTAATACCAGGAGAAAGAGCTGTTTTTCTCAGGTTTCCCGGACACTATATTTTACTGGTCAGGATTTATAAAGTGGATTATAGTTCGCCGCTGTAGTTATGAGCCGGAGTATACAGGTTCTTGAGAGCCGGGCAGGATTGAATGAAGAATCATTCAACAAAAGTTTTTAACCGGTGACAAGGGAAGAACCTGGTGGACAGATCACCTACTATTATTACAATTTGGAGGGATGAAACAATGGGTAAAAATATCCTGGTATTTGGACCAAACGGAAGTGGCAAGGGAACGCAGGGTGCAATTGTTCAGAAAAAATTTAATATCCCGCATATCGAATCAGGTGCGATATTCAGAGAGCATATCGGCGGCGGTACAGAGCTTGGCCAGAAGGCTAAGGAGTATATTGACCGTGGTGATCTGGTTCCTGATGATATTACCATCCCCATGATGATTGCCCGTCTGCAAAAGGAAGATTGTGCAGATGGCTGGATTCTTGATGGTTTTCCCCGCTCTAAAGACCAGGCTGTAACACTTGCTGAAACTCTGGAAAAAGAAGGTCTTGCCCTTGACTATGTGATCGAGATCGTATTGGACCGCCAGATCGCCAAAGAACGGATTATGGGAAGGCGGCTCTGTGTTCATGATAATAACCATCCAAACCATATTGCCTTTGAGGCGATTAAACCGGTTGAAAAGGATGGCACCCTGGTGTGCCGGGTCTGTGGTGGTGATCTAAAAACACGTCCAGACGACCAGGATGAAGATGCGATCAACAAGAGACATGATATTTATTATGATGAGACCAGCGGAACCATGGCCGCTGTCAATTATTTTAAAAGCGGCAGTGGGCCAAAGGTTATTTCGGTTGACGGTTCAGCTTCCATTCAGGAGGTAACTGATTCTATTATGAAAGAGCTGTGATGTATTCCCAGGCAAAATATTTGATCTAGCCTGATCGGTATGGGGTACTCTCCAAACAGGGGATGTACCCTTTTATTTTGCCTTTTTTGTTGGTATACTTTACAGTATTCAGATTGAATTGAACATTGCTATGGGCCAGGGTATGGAGATACTCCTGGCCTTCATTATTAAAGAGATATCTGCCGGAAGGAAGACAGCGTCAGGAGATATGTCCGGAATGGAAGTGAGAATTGGTTATGAATAATCTTTGTGATAGCAGCAAGTATGGTAAGGTCTATTTGGTGGGTGCCGGGCCGGGTGATCCCGGGTTGGTAACCGTGCGGGGGAAAACCGTGCTTGAACGTGCTGAAGTTGTAATCTATGATTATCTTGCCTCTCCTGAACTTCTTCGCTATGTGCCAAAGGATGCTGAGCTGATATATGTCGGGAAGAAGGGTGGCGGTCCCCATATGCACACCCAGGAAGAGATTAATCGTATGCTGGTGGCAAGCGCAAAAAGCGGCAGAGAGGTGGTTCGATTAAAGGGCGGCGATCCCTTTATTTTCGGCCGCGGTGCAGAGGAGGCGGAAGAGCTGTTTAATGAAGGAATTTCCTTTGAAATTGTACCAGGTGTGACCTCGGCTACAGCTGCTGCCACGTATGCAGGTATTCCCATCACACATAGAGATTATACGGCCTCTGTTGCCTTTCTCACCGGGCATGAAGATCCGAAAAAGAAAAATTCGACCATTGACTGGGATAAACTCGCTACCGGTGCAGGAACTGTCGTTGTCTATATGGGCATCAAAAACCTGCCCATTATTGTTGAAAACTTCTTAAAGCACGGGAGAAGCGGCGATACTCCGGTGGCCATTGTGCGATGGGCTTCAACGCCAGAGCAGAAAACTGTTGTGGGCACGCTGGATACAATCTGTGATATTGCTGCAAAGGAAGGGATCAGACCGCCGTCTCTTATTATCATTGGTGAGGTTGTCCGGCTGCGTTCAACGATAGACTGGTTTGAGAAAAGACCGCTTTTTGGCAAAAAAATTCTGGTTACCAGAACCCGGGAACAGGCCAGTAGCCTCCTCGAAGCCCTGAATGAACACGGTGCCAGCTGTATTGAGTGTCCAACTATTTCCATTGAAAAAATGGAATCCTATGAGCCGCTGTATAATGAGTTGGAAAGACTTGAAGAGTATCACTGGATAGTATTCTCCTCACTCAACGCAGTGGATTATTTCTTTGTCCAGCTTTATGAGAGAGGTATGGATGCAAGAGACCTGAAAGGGACAAGTATTGCAGCTATCGGCACATCAACTGCTGAACGGCTGAAAAGGCACGGTCTTGTCGCAGATCTTATTCCTGAGACCTTCACAAACGAAGGGCTTGCAGACAGCCTTCTTGAACACGGAGTGGAAGGGCGTAATATCTTGATTCCGCGAGCTGAAAAGGCCAGGGAGCTGTTACCGGAAATTTTGAGAGGTGCTGGCGCGCAAGTGACCATTATTCCGATCTATACCAATACACCGCCAGCAGGGCGCAGAGAGGAACTGCATGAGCTGTTTTCTGATCGAGGCGTTGACATGATAACATTTACCAGCAGCTCTACAGTCAGGAATTTTCTGACCATGGTAGATGCCGAAAATGAAAAAGAGCTCAAAACGCTTCTAGACGGGGTGAGAGTGGCAGCCATTGGCCCTGTTACTGCCAAGACATTACTGGATAATGGCTTGTCTGTGGATATTCAGCCTGAAGAATATACTATCTCGTCTATGGTCGATGCTATTGTGAGCCATTATTCATCGTGATAATAAATAACACACATGGGCTGAAAGTTTATCTCTCCCTGATAAGATCAAGGAGGTCATCAGCATTCATTTTGGCACTGATATCACTCCCTTCAAGCAGGCTGCCTGCAAGGTCTCTTTTTTCCTGATGCAGCTTGACGATTTTCTCTTCGATGGAATTTTTGCAGACCAGTCTGTAGATGGTAACAGGACGGGTCTGGCCGATGCGGTGTGCCCGGTCTGAGGCCTGATCTTCAATGGCCGGGTTCCACCAGGGATCCATATGGATGACGTAGTCGGCTGCAGTGAGATTCAAACCCAGGCCGCCTGCCTTGAGACTGATGAGGAAAAGATCTCCTTTGCCAGCCTGAAAATCTTCCACCCTGATTTTTCTCTCCTTTGCCGATGTGCTGCCATCCATGTACTGATATGAGATGTTTTGTGCATCCAGATGTTCGCGGATGATCTTGAGATGGCCTATAAACTGGCTGAATACCAATGCTTTATGGCGGCCGCCGATTAACTCATCCACCACAGAGGCAAAGACCTGGAGCTTTGAGCTTGCAATCGGGGAGTTTTCGTCGAGCAGACGCGGATTACAGCATGCCTGGCGAAGTTTCATGATCTCGGTGAGTATCTGGAGATGGCGACCCTTGCCTTCTTTGTTGTTTTCCAGAACATCCAGGGCGTTCTGCCGCAGGGCTTCATAAAAATGCGCCTCTTCCTGGGTCATTTCAACTGCAAGTGTGACATCGGTACGTGGCGGCAGTTCATCAAGAACCTGGGATTTGATTCTGCGCAGGATGAATGGCCGGATCAGTCTTTTCAGTTTCAGTTTGGCCTCTCTGTCCTGAAATCGTTCAATGGGTATGGCAAATCGTTCGTTAAACGTGTTGATAGAGCCAAGCAGTCCTGGATTTATGAAATTGAACAGGTTCCAGAGCTCTCCCAGATGGTTCTCGATGGGTGTTCCTGTGGTGATGAGTTTGAAGTTCCCCTGCAGGGACATCGCAGCCTGGGAGCGTTTTGTGGCAGCATTTTTGATCGCCTGGGCCTCATCAAGGATGATGGACTGCCATTTCACCTTGGAGAGCAGGTGCGTTTCCTGCTGGAGCAGGGTGTAGGTGGTGATAAACAGATCGTAGGGGCCAAGACTTTCAATGGCCTTTTTTCTGTCTTTCGTGGGCATGGTTTTGAGGTTAAGCGTTGGTGTAAAACGATGAACCTCGGTCTGCCAGTTTGTGGAAACTGAGGTGGGCGCCACAACAAGTGACGGACCCTTTTCAGCGTGTTTCAGGATGATTGCAAGAGACTGGAGAGTTTTGCCAAGGCCCATATCATCGGCAAGGCAGCCGCCGATACCCAGATAGGCAAGCCGTGCCAGCCACGAATATCCCTCCATCTGGTAGTCCCGGAGTTCTGCCTGCAGGGTGGAGGGAACTTCAGGGATAAAGCTCTGCGCATCATCAATGGTTCTCAACTGTTTTTTCCAGCCGTCATCTGCCTTTGTATTGGCCATATTGGCCAGATCTTCTAAAGGAAGCGCTGCCAGAGGATGTATCAGCACTTCGTCATTTTCTGCCACATCTGCATAGGTGTTCAGGTCGTCGAGCCGTTTTTTAAACTCCTGGGTGAGTGCCAGAAACTGGCCGTCACCGAGCTGGATGAACCTTCCTGGAGAAGATTTGATTTTCAGCAGTAACTCTTTTAATTCTATGATCGTATCCTGATCGAGGTTGAGCTGGCCGCTCATTGCAAACCAGTTCTGCCGATTTGTCCGGATCTTCAGGTTCATGTTCTTAAAAGATGCCTGATGGGTAATGCTGAGTTTCTCGCCTTCCGGCCACTCAATGACAATCTGGTCACTGATCTCCTGCAGTTCAGCCAAGGCCTGAAGGCAATCATCCGGGTCATAGAGATGCCATTCCCGCTCATTTTCCTGTTCCATATCAATAGTCAGGTCGAGGATGGGACACAACTCTTCAACATTCCTGGCCTTCTCCTCTTCAAGTGCCAGGTTTCGTCTGGTCTGCAGCCGCCTCCCGCCAACTTCGGCCATAATATTTTCAACGCCCTGCCCCGGTTTAAGGTAGTGGCCGCCTTCTTTAAAAGGTTTGACAAACATCTCCAGGCGAAACCCTTCACCGTAAGGAAGCAGGTGCATATAAATGGTTGAGTCGGCTTCAACCAGGGTTATGTCTGCCTTGTTGCGGGAATGATCGTCAGCTGCAATGGCCGAATGGACGGTCATAAAAGAGCTGATATTGCCGATGGCGGTGAGAACCTGTTCGCTTGCCTCCTTAGGTACCAAGAGCCCTTCTTTCCCTGTAATTTGAGCGATACGGCGGTGATTTTCTTTAATTGTGATGATTTTAAACCGGGTCGGCGTTTCCTGATAGATGGATATGTTGCCGTCTGTTACCGCCTGGGCAAAATGGATGAGCAGCTGCTCGCCTTTTTCTTCAACGAGAAGCTCGGGTTCTCCCTCGACAAGTTCCACAGGTGTTGCTGGCGATTTTGACAGGAAAAGAAGGGGATGCCCGACCAGGCGCAACAATGCTTTATCCATGTTGAAGGCAAAGGAGGCACTGTGGGTTTCCTGATTATTGGTTTTGACAATGGCTCGACAGATCTTTCGATCCTGGATGGTAAGATAGGGCAGTTTACCCGAATCATAGAGTCTGGCAAGAGACAGGGGTTTCCCCTTTGACCATTCACCGCTGTCTGAAAGTTTTTGTTCACGCGGGCTTATCTGAAGAGTGCCTCCTTTGTAAGTCACCATCCAGACAAGACGGATGTTTGCAGGGGTATCTTTTTTTCTGCTTGAATCGGTGGCATGGATTAAAGCCTGCAGGCTTCTCTTCCAGGGTTCTTCTGGTTCCAGAATGGAAATCAGTGAAATAGATGAAATCTCATCTGAGAGAGTATCTCTATATGCCAGTATCTCTTCTTTTCTGTGGGAAATTTTTTCCAGTATCTCTGCATATCCCAGGGCAATGAGGTGATAGCCGTTATCATATGCCAACTGGAATTTCTGTTGCAGCTTTTCCTCAAGGCCAGGCTGGAGAGAGCTGTTGAGCCAGTACTGGCATAAACCTGCAAAAAAGAGGATGAGACTGTGCTCGTCATCGTTTTCGTTTATCTCGAGCATCCCGTGGGTGGTTGCATTATTGATGTGGCTGTTGATAACTGCAGCAAGCATCTGGTATGCGTTTGTCTCCACTCCGCCTGAAAAGTTGGTCATGGCGATGGATATCTGATCTGCGATGCTGCTGTAGTCTTCCTTGTCGGTATATTGCAGCAGTGCCAGTATATGGAAAAGACCTGGAAGCCCGAAAAAGGCAACATTTCCGTCATGGCTGAAAGATTTAAGGACATCGGTGTCCTCGTTAAAGGAGGCAATGGCCTTATCCAGTTCTCCCTGCAGGAAGAGAATGGTTCCTTTTGATCCGGTTCCTGAAAACGCCTTTTTATTGCTTTCTATCAGCACATCGGCCTCTTTCAGTTTTCCCTGGTAGAGTAGGTGCTTGAACAGCAGTCTTTTAAAAGGTAGCCGTTCATCGTCGCTGTATGATGAAAATTCACTGTCATCCTGAAGGAAGGCAAAAAAATCAGGATAGAAAGATAATGTCTTCTGGGCGTATTGCAATACGTTGTCAAAAAGGTAAAATTGAAAGGAAGCAGAGAGACTGCGAAACCATTCCGGCGCAAAAGGCTGGGTAGCGACCTGTACCGCGGGAGGGAGTATTGCAGGCATTTCTTTACACTGTTGGTCAAGAAATCCAGATGCCTCATCAATAAGGTCAAACTGCTGGGTGTAAATACCGATACGTAGTTCCCGCATGGCACGCCAGCATCTTGTTGACCATTTGCCATAATAGTATGAGACGGGCGCCTCTTCCCGTATAGTTTCTGCAAAGGTTGCAAAGGTGTTTTTTTCAACGGTTTCTTTACTCAGAGTTTCAACCAATTCCTGGCAGCATTGCTGTTGTTTTGTCACCAGGCCCAGCTTTTGAAACTTGTTTATATAATGGTTAAGGTTTGCCGCTGTTGGTCGGTTGCCGCGTGGGCTCTTCAACTCCAGTTTGCGCAGGCAGTTGACAATGAGGGTTGTGTGGGCAGGTTCATACAGAACGGAAAGAAACTGCAGTAATGTTTTTTCAAATGAACTCAGTTTTTCGTATTTTTGTAACAGCTCTGATGCAATGGACATATTATTTTATAACTGGTAAATGAAAAAAGAAGCCATAATAACCGGCGGAAACATATTACTATATCATGTCTGCATTGGATTTGAATGAAAAATTATAAAAAAAGAATGATCACGCTATCTGAAAGATATCGTGATCATTCGTCTTTTGTTGGATTATCCTGTATTTGGCCCTGGACGAGGCTGGTTATTTCGTAAGGAGAGATGATGAAGATTGTCGGCTATCTGTTCCACTCTGAAGGGAGTGTCGGTGAAAAAGACGTGGAAAAGAGCAAACAGATGATTTTAACCGTGGGGGCCAGACTCGGTGGCCGGGTTTTCCGTTTTTATGAAGAAAAAGTTGGGTCATTACTGCAGCCATTTTCAGAACGGACGGTAGGAAGACAGGTGTTTGCTGAACTGGAGGAGGGTGATATCCTTGTTGTTGAGCGTGTCGCCTGGGTTCTTGATTCGGCAAAAAATGGGGTGAAGCTGCTGGAAGAGTTGGCCGGCAGAAAAATTTCGCTTTTTTGTATAGATCTTGGTGAGGATATCGCCCTTCCTTCCCCTCGTCAGCTCAAGGTTACTGAGGGCAGTGCCACACTTGTTGCTAAACTCCTTCAGGCGCTTGCTCAAAATGAGAGACCTGAGCATGGTCAGGCCATACGAGATGCGAAAACAAAACTGAAAAAACAGGGGAAATATCTTGGTGGTCCTGTACCTTTTGGCTGGCGGTTGAAGGGGGCGAATCTTGTCGAGAATAAAAGAGAGCAGCGGATCATAGCAGAGATACACCAGCTTAAAAAAGAGAACTGGTCATATCGGCAGATTGCTATGAGATTAGAAAAACAGTATAAGGTCCGGCTCTCTCATGCCGGGGTGAGAAAAATAATGCTACGTAGCATGGCAGATGAATATCAGCACAAAGATCGTTGATTTCAGGTATCATCCGGGGCTGGTGATGAACATTTGTTCACCACCAGAAATCTTCCGGAAAGACGCTTTCTGTGCTGATTTTCAGTAACAATTGCTGCCCTGGACAAAAAAAGAGTTATGGTAAATCTCTATTAAAGGCTTTTATGTATTAATATCTCAGCATTCTTCCGCATATTGCTGATCCAGGCAGTAACCACCTGTGCTTCTTTATTTCTGATAATGGCATTTTTATATGTCTCTTTCTCCTCTTTACTCAATTCGGCCTCAGGAGCTTTCAGCCCGGTAAACTGGATGACATAGTATGCATTGTTATATTCCACCGGCTCTTTCGGAAATGAGTTGCCTGGTGAGAGGGTGAATGCCTTATCAATAATCGCCTGTGGTACTTCCTTTTCTGTCCCATTTTTGTCAAGATATCCTGAGTTCTTTAGTGAGAGTCCTTTTTCTTCAGTAGTCTTTTTTAAAGACTTGCTCGTTTTAAGGGCGTCCAGAAGTGCTACGGCGTCGGCTTTGGCAATCTCTTTTGCCTGGTGATTACGGTAATCCTGGTTCACCTGCTCTTTGATAGCAGTAATATCAGGTGCTTGAGGAGGTTGCAGCTCGTCAACGTAGAGGATGGCATACCCCTTGTCTGTTTCGACGATGGAGCTCAACTCTTTTTCTTTTAATGAGAATGCCGTACTGAGAAATTTGCGGTCTCTGCCTATTTCCTTGGGAGGATGTTTTTCATCAAAAAGCGCAGTTTTTTTGAGTTCTACGCTGTTTTCATTCTTTTCAAGATAGGCCTTGAGACTGCCTGCTCCAATAATAGATTCATACGCCTCATTGGCTAACTGGAAGGCAATGTGTTTTGCCTGCTCTGTCTGCAGAATGTTTACAATCTCATCTTGTACCTCTTCCAGTGGTTTTGTCCTGGCTTTTTTAATATCTTCAATCTTGATAATGTGATATCCAAAAGAGGTTTTGACAATATCACTGATGCTGCCCTTTTCTAAAGAAAACGCAGCATCTTCAAAAGGTTTGACCATCCTGCCGCGAGAAAAAAATCCCAGGTCACCGCCATTGCTGTTTGAAGGGCCTTCTGAATACTCTTTTGCCAGCTCGCTGAAATCTGCTCCTTCTTGTGCAAGTGCGAGGATTTCTTCTGCCTTGGCACGTTTTTCTGCATGCGTTTCTTCAGTATCATTTTCATCGGCTTTAAAGAGAATATGGCGCGCCTGACGTTGCTCTTTTTCTGAAAAGGCGTCAATATTGTTCTCATAATATGATGTAATGTCAGACTCGTCTATGGCTATTTTCTTACCAATGTCTGCGAAGGTAAAATCCAGATAGGACAACTTGATTTTGGGATCCGTCTTGTAGTTGTCTTTTACTGTTTCAAACCAGCTGGAAATTTTTTCCTCGTTCATTACCACAGCATCTCTGTAATCTGCATCGGGAAAGGAAACGTAATCGAAAGCTACCGTCGATTTATCAAGGCGATATAAATCTTCAATTTCTTCGTTTGTCGCCGTTACAGCAAAACTTTCAATGGAATTGATCGTCTTTTCTCTGAGGAGATTCATGGCGACCATTTCCTCAAACTTTGTGGGAGAGAGATGGTTGGCAGCAAGTATTGTATTATATTGCTCGATATTAAAAGCATCTTCCTTGTAAAATTGTTTCATCCCTTCGATTTCTTTTTGTAGCTCTTCCCTGCTGACCCTGATTCCCATTTTAGCAGCGCCCTGCCGAATGAGAGTATCCTGGATAAGCTGGTTGATGACCTGGTCCTTTATGCCCAGCTTATCGAGCAATCCCTGGGGAATATTTCCGCCGAACCTGGATCTTATATTATCATAGGCCCGATTATAGGCCTGCTGAAAGTCCTGGAAAGAAATCTTTTCACCATTTATTGCCAGGGCGGATTCTCCGCTGTTGAAAAGGTTGGTGCCTACTCCCCAGAAAATGAAAACGAGAGCAATGATTACAACAATGATCTGAATGAAAATGGATTGTGATTTATTGCGAAGAGCTTGTAACATGATATAGTGTTTTGTTATTTTATTGGTGAAAATGTTTTCTGGCTAAGAACACACCTTTGTTGCAATGTGTTTCATGTAATCAAGTAGTAAAAACTGGATTTACTCTTTCTTCTGGTTGAGTGCAAGGGAAAATCGAAATATTGATTTCAAATTTCACAGGCTGCTTTTATCTCAAAAGTATCATTTTTATTGAAAGCCTTTTCATTTTTTTTCGAATATTTTCTTATTTTATGAGGGAAAAATGAAGAATGTCGGGGGCTTTTTGTTATCTATACCTTGAATATATCGTATAAATAAGGGTGGGAAAAACAAAGCAAAAATGATTCGTCATTCACTTGACAAACAACCTGCCCTATAGTAATAAGCCTAGGGTAACTTATTAAAAAAATCATCAAGAATGATTTGATTACGCGGTATAAGCTAGTAGATAAATTTAAAGGAGGTTGTAACATGCCGACATTAGAACACAATGGGTCAACTTTCACAGTGGATGAAGATGGTTTCCTGTTGAAAGGAATGGACGAGTGGAACGAAGACTGGGTAGATTATGTAAAGGGAAGCGAAGGTATTTCTGATCTTACCGAAGAACATCAAAAAGTAATTGATGCCCTTCAAGAGTATTACAAGAAGAATGGAATTGCTCCTATGGTTCGTATCCTTTCCAAAACTACTGGTTTTCCACTGAAAAGGATATACGAATTATTTCCTTCCGGACCAGGTAAGGGAGCCTGTAAAATGGCTGGTCTTCCTAAGCCTACCGGTTGTGTATAATCACTTCCCAGAAACGCAGTAAAAATTAAGGGGGTTGAGCTTGTTATAGAGCTTGATCCCCTTTTTTTTCGTTTTTGGGAGCCTCTGAATAATTGCTTCTTTTTATCTTTGCCGCGTGGATCGGATTGTATTCTCCGGCAGCTATAAGGCTCCAGAATATCAATTACATACTTGCAGTGAAATCTTTGTAGTCTTGACCTTGATTGAAAAATCGTATTGTTAAAAGTTTCTTTTGATTATTTTTTATCGTTAGTCTCCGCCAGAGAGGCTGCTGTACTTTGATTATCTTTCTTCGCTCCGATTTTGTCCATGTTTGATGGTGTCATGTCCGTTGTTGCAGCCTTGATCTCACCTTCTATGGCAGCGCCTGGCTCGACGGTAAGGCTTCCTGCTGTCATTTTACCTGTGATCGAACATCCTTTACGGGCTGTGAGGATTCGAGTGTTGATATTTCCTTTAAAGTGTCCGTGACAGATAAAAGAGTGGGCTTCCAGGTCTCCCTCTATCTTTCCAGAGGTACTGAGGATGAGATGTTCGCCTTTTATGTTGCCTGTAATTTGACCATCAACACGGGTTTTACCTTTAAAGGAAATTTCACCAGTGATATGCATGCTTTCATCAATAATAGAGGAGATGGCTTCTCCTTCTACCTTTTCAAATTCTTTTTCCAACTCTTCTTTTTTCTTAAACATTGCTTCTCCGTTATATTACTTGAAAGTGTAGGTAAGATTTGCAACTTTCATGAATTTTGATGGGTTCACTGATTTTCCGTTAAAGGCTATTTCATAGTGAAGGTGAGGGCCGGTGGATCTCCCTGTATTGCCAACCAGACCAATTGTCTGGCCTCTGGTGACAAAATCACCTTTTTTTACATGGTAATTATGTAAATGTGCATATTTGGAGATGTAGCCATTGCCATGCTCAAGAATGACAATTTTACCATATCCTGTTTTCTTGCCAGCATAGATTACCTTGCCATCTGCTGTGGCCAGCACCCTATCTCCTGTTCTTCCGCGAAGATCTATGCCTCTGTGGAATGCGTTTTTTCCATTAATAGGATCTTTTCTTTTCCCATACCAGGATGATACTGACCCGTCGGTCGGCTTACCCAGCGGCACCGTTTTTATGGTCTTGAGATATGTGTCTGCCTTGAATAATAAATCATCATAATCTGTTTCGTTTGCCTCAATAAAGGGGCCACCGCTGTTTTGAGAAGTTTCTTTTGCAGGTGTTTTCACCTTGATACCTAATTTGGTGATAATATCTTCTATGAATTCACTACGTGAGTTGAGATCGTTAATTGCTGTGGAAAAGAGTGTATCCATTTCCTTTTTAAATGCAAATTTCTGTTCTATGTTGATTTTCTCAAGCTCTGCAATTTTACGTGAACTTTCCAGCTCGAGCCTGATTATTTCCTGTTGTTTCTTTGAGCGAAGTTCCGTAAATTTTTGCTGGTAATCCCGTTCGAGAGCTGCCATTGTTTGCTGCAGAGAACCGTTGGCTTCGGCCTGAGTTTTGATTGTTCGTTCGTTCTTTTTAATTTTTGCACCGAGGAAGATATTGTGGGTGTACAAGCCAGCTGTAAGTAGACTAGCGCAAAAAAGTCCCGTTATTAATGTACCTGTTACAAGTAAACTGTAAAAAACCTTTTTCCTGGATATCTGAAAAGATCTGGTGCTGTTTTTTTCGCCTGTTATGATAATATGAAATGTATCGCTCATTGTTTTTAGGTGAGAGTTTATTGCTCTTTTTACATATAATAGCTTTTTTTAGGTATGGAAAAAATAATGTTTATCTATATACACCACTGCAGGATGAAAAATCAAGTGCGTATAACTGGTCAGGGTGTGTAGAGCATAAAAAAGTATTATTCGTATCTTACAGCCCTGAACCTGGCAGAAAAATATAAGAAAATGAATGTGATTTGGCAATAGGATATAAACGAACAAATCGCGTATACCTCCTAAGGGGCTAGTGAACCGAGTTTCATTTGTCGGGAGTCAGTAGATTATGGTCATATTTTGTTTCACGCAATACAGGAAGAGTTGTAAAGAGTAACGTAATAATAGCGAAATATTATAATAGAAATATGTCTGCCGTTATAACATGTAAAAATCTTAGTAAATCCTTTGGTGCTCAGCAGCTTTTTGGAGAGGTGAATCTCGTCATACACTCAGGGGATCGCCTGGGTATCATCGGACCTAATGGTTCGGGTAAGTCGACTCTTTTGAAAATTATTTGTGGAAAAGAGGAGCCTGACAGTGGAACAGTTCAACATGTAAAACATGCCCGAATTGGCTATCTCCCACAAAATGAAACCTTCGTTGAAGATCGAACAGTCTTTGATAATCTTCTGCTCTCATTAGGTGAGTCAACCCTTGATGAGCAGGAAAAACACAGTCGTGTAGAGGAAATGATCAGCCGTGGACAGTTCTCTCACGCAGATCAGCCTGTGAACGAGTTGTCCGGCGGCTGGAGGAAAAGACTGGCATTTTGCCGGGCGCTTCTTGTCCATCCTACGATACTGGTGATGGATGAACCTACCAACCATCTGGATATTGAGGGGATCTTATGGCTGGAAAAGTTTTTAACAGCTCCTATGCCCTGGGGACAGATGAGTTTTGTGTTGGTCAGCCATGACCGTCAGTTTCTGGAAAATACCACTGATCGGGTTATGGAGTTAAATCGTATTTATCCTGAAGGCATTTTGGGTGTTGCCGGGAACTACAGCAAATTTCTGGAAAGACGTACACAGTATCTTGAGCAGCAGGCTCAGCTGGAGGGAAAGCTGGCTACAAAGGTAAGACGAGAAACAGCATGGCTGCGACGCGGGCCCAAAGCCAGAACCTCAAAAGCACGATATCGGATCGATGAGGCGTACAGGCTTCAAGATGAACTGTATGAGGTGAGATCACGTAACAGAAAAGCCGCAAGTGTGGGGATAGATTTTGATGGTACCGGCCGTAAAACCAAAAAGCTGCTGGAGGCAAAACAGATTGGTTGGAAATATGGTGAAAGATGTATTTTTTCTGGAGTTGACATGGTGCTTTCGCCTGGATCGAGGTTGGGACTTCTCGGCAATAATGGCAGCGGTAAATCGACGCTTATGGCAATGTTGGCTGCAGGGTATGTGAAAGAAGAAGAAGGTGGTAGCGGAGAGCTTATAACAGCAGACAATGTGAACATTGTACTGTTCGAACAAACGAGAGACTCGCTTGATCTGAGTCTCTCATTAAAACGGAGTCTTGCCCCCGAAGGTGATGCTGTTGTCTTTCAGGGACGTTCCATTCATGTGGTTTCCTGGGCGAAAAGATTTCTCTTTCGACCTGATCAGCTTGAAACCCCGGTTGCCGAGCTCTCGGGCGGTGAAAGGGCGCGGATTCTCATTGCAAATTTGATGCGCCAGCCAGCTGATATTCTGTTACTGGACGAGCCAACCAATGACCTGGATATTGCCTCTCTGGATGTTTTAGAGGAAAGTTTGCAGGAGTTTCCCGGTGCGGTGGTACTGGTTACCCATGATCGTTATATGCTTGGCAATATCTGCGACAGGGTGCTGGGCTTTGATGGAAAAGGGGGAACCGAGTATTTTGCCGATTCGGATCAGTGGCTTACCTCTCTTACCTCTGGGCAAAAAACAGTGTCTGATACTGATGGAAGAGAGAAAGATCAGGCTGTAAAACGGAAAAAACAGAGATCAACCAAAGGGAGGCTGAGCTATCTTGATCAAAGAGAATATGATGGAATGGAAGAACAGATTCTTGAAGCTGAAGAGAAAATAGAAACATTGCAAAAGCTGATAGATGATCCGAAGACTGCTTCAGACAGTGGGAAGCTTGCTGAGATCTGGGCACAGCTTGAACAAACACAGGTTGAAACAGAGAAACTGTATGAACGCTGGGATGAGTTGGAACAGAAGAGGGAAGGGTAACTCTTTTTGCGCCTTGCTTTTCAAGTCAGAGCGATGGTGTTAACTGGCGCAGCCAGCACATCTTAACGAGGAGTAAATGTATAGTTGTTTTTACCTGTTCTTTTTGTGTAGTACATGGCATCATCAGCCTTCTTTATGAGAATATTGCTTTCCTCGCCATCATCAGGGTAGATTGCAATGCCAATACTTGCACCTACTGATATTGATATGTCCTCGATGAGAATCGGTGCGGATATGGTCTGAATGATTTTTTCTGCTACCTGCACGACTGTTTTACGATTGGCAACTTCTGTCTGGATGACGATAAATTCATCTCCACCAATTCTGGCAGCAGTATCGCATGTGCGCAATGTCTGAGACAGCCTTTCAGCAACAGCAATGAGCACCTGGTCTCCAATGTCATGGCCATGGGTGTCGTTGATTTCCTTGAAGCCATCCAGGTCTATGAACATAAGGGCTGCAGCGCATTTTTTTCTCTTAGAAAAAGAAATGGTGCTGATTAGTCGTTCTCGGGCCAGACGAAGGTTTGGCAGGCCGGTCAAGGTATCATGATAGGCTTGTTCCTGCACTTTTTCCAGGGCATCCTGCAGTTTTTCAGCAGCTTCTTTCATGGATGTGATATCGTGAAATGTCAGTAATCTGCCGCCATCGGGGAGAATATTGGACTGGAAATGGAGATATTTTCCATCTGTTCTTTCCACCTCTTGATTGATGTTCTCTCCCTGTATCACTTTTTCCAGCCAGTTATCAATAATATCCTGTTCTGTGCTGTTTACTGGAAGGGAGAGTAAACCCAGACTTCCAATATAGTTCAGCAAATCATGTAATGTGGGCTGTTTGGGTAAGGAGGCATCTTCCAGGTGCCAGATCTTTTTTAAGGCCTGGTTGACAATAAGTGATTTGAAATCCGCATCACATAACACAACTCCATGGTCAATGGAGTCGAGTATTGCATTCATCCTGTGTATGGTTGATTCCAGATAGTGCTCACTTTCCTTTTGATGGGTAATGTCTTGAAGAATAGCTATAATGCAATGATCCTCTATTTCTTTTATACGTACCATACTGAGGAGAATAGATCTGTTACCAATAGTAAGAGGATGGGCGTAGTCAGAGGTATATTTGGGGAGATCTTTTTCTGCTGCGTTTTCGATCCAACTATGGACGGAGTCAATTTCATCACCTTCGAGAAAAGAGATGAAAGGACGGGACAGGATTTGAATAGAAGGTTTTTGAACCAAGTTTTCCATCGCCAGATTTGCCTGAACGATCTTTCCTTTAAAATCTATTTCAACAACAGCTTCTGCAATATTGCTGAAGATTGTCAGGGCATGTTTTCTGGCAAGAAGGAGTTCTTTTGTTATTTCACGAGGATAAAGATGTTCTGTGCCTACAGTCTGTTGATTTCTACGTACCCCTTGTCGAAATTGTGTGAGAGTGAGGGCGATATGCTTTTTAATATTTTGAGACGGGCCTTTTGCTATGTATATATCAGCATCAAGATTGAGGATGTCCCGGTCATCTTCCAGAGACGTGGAAGAGTGTACCGCTATGAAAATATTCTTAAACTTGTTGTTGCTTCTAACGATGTTGCAGAGTTGGTCACCACTGACCTTCGGCATGATAATATCAGTGAAGAGAATGTCAGGGATGAATTTTTCCAGAAGAATGAGGGCATCCAGGCCGTCTTTGGCGGTTTCAATTTGACAACCGGCATTTTCCAGATGGTAGCAGAGTAGCCGTAGTATGGTCTCGCTGTTTTCAACAACAAGTACTTTAATAGGTTTATCAGTAGTCATGGGTAGTGTTGGTGTGTATGATCACGAATCAATAAGCATAGACTTATTTTATCATATGAAAACAGGGCCTGTCGAATTATTTATATAAATAAAGGCTTATCTGCTCAGATGGTGCCGGATTCTCTTGTTGTCAGGTGAAAAGCTGGAGAAATTGCTCTTCAGATAAAATGGATATTCCCGCTTCCTGGGCCTTTTTTAATTTTGAACCTGCTTTTTCTCCAGCAACAAGGTGAGTTACCTTTTTTCCCATTGATGAGGTAACTGATCCGCCGTTTTCCTTAACACGCTGTTTTGCCTCATTTCTTGAAATAGACTGGAGTGTTCCTGTAAAAAGCAGGCAGTAACCCGTGAGTTTACCATCTGCAATCTGTCGGGTTGGCTGCGGTTTTACCCCCAGTGATTCAAGACTGCCAAGGATTTTTTTTGTTCGTTGGTTATTGAAATATGCGACCAGGCTCGAGGCTGTCTGCTCACCGATGCCGTCTATTTCCATGAGCTCGCTAACGGTGGCTTCAGAAAGACGGGTCAGGGTCATATATCTGTTTTCAAGTAGGGTTGCAGATACTTCACCTATAAAACGGATGCCAAGAGCTGCGAGAAGCTTGTGTAATGGTGGATGTTTTTTTGCTTTAATGGCATTGGTGACATTGGCTGCCGATTTCATTCCCCAACCGTCCAGCCCGGCAAGTGTCTCTACATCGAGGTGGAAAAGATCAGGAATGTCCTTGATGATCTTCAGATCAAAAAGCTGTTTTATGTATTTTTTGCCGAGTCCGTCAATATCAAGTCCGGCCTTTGATGCAAAATGAATGATGGCACGAAGTCTTTGTGCCGGACAGAGGGGGTTGTTACATCTGCTTACAGCCTCGTCTTTATCCCTGTGCAGCGGATGCGAGCATGCAGGGCAGATGGTTGGCTCCGTGATGGCCGTTTCAGAGCCGTCACGGTCCAAAATGATAGGCTGGATGACCTCTGGAATGACGTCACCTGCCCGCTGAACCAGAACAGTGTCACCAATGCGCAGTTGTTTACGGTGAATTTCATCATAGTTGTGCAGACTGGCCTTGCTGACCTGTGCGCCATCAATAAAAACAGGTTCTAATATTGCCACAGGTGTGATTGCACCTGTTCTGCCGACCTGGTTCTCGATATTACGTAATTTGGTTGTTGCCTGTGTCGCCGGAAACTTGCAGGCGAGTGCCCAGCGTGGCGCCCGTACCTTGTTACCCAGGCGATTTTGATAGGTGATAGAGTTCACCTTCACCACCATCCCGTCAATGTCGTAGGCAAGCCCGGACCGTCTTGTCAGATACGCGTGGAATGCAGCAACCACATCAGTAATTGCTGGACAGAATGTATTTTCATTATTAATGGGCAGGCCAAGATGCTGTAACGCTGAAAAAATATCCTGCTGTGATTCGGCTTCAAGTACAGCGGGGTCTGCAACGCCATAGCAGAAAAACTGCAGTGGACGCTCTGCTGTTATCTGTGGATTGAGCTGCCGCAAAGAGCCTGCTGCCGCGTTGCGTGGATTTGCAAATGGCTGCTCACCTTTTTCCAGCTGTTTTCTATTCAGTTTAAGGAAACCATCTTTGCTGATAAACACTTCACCTCTGACTTCCAGCAATGGAATGGATGTATCCTGTAAGCTGAGCGGTATCGACTTGATGGTGCGGGCCTGGGCTGTGACATCTTCTCCCGTTGTGCCGTCACCGCGTGTTACCGCATGGCTGAGAATCCCATCTGTATAAATCAGCTCTATTGCCAGTCCGTCCAGCTTCGGCTCCGCCATATAGGAAATATCTGCATCAGTTTGCAGAAAACGCTTTATCCGTGTTTCAAATGCCAGGATCTCTTCATCTGAAAATCCGTTTTCCAGGCTGAGCATTGGTACGCGGTGGCTGATCTGCTGGAAGCTGTCAAGAGGAGGACCGCCAATACGCAGGCTGGGAGAGTCCTGGGTGATGATTTCCGGGTATTTCTCTTCCAGGAGCAGCAGTTCCTGGAAGAGATGGTCGTACTCACTGTCTGCTATAAGGGGGGCATCCAGTACATAATAATGATGCCCATAATGATGGAGAAGTTTTTTCAGCTCATCATAACGCTGGTATTCTTCTGTTGCAGGGTCACTTTTCATCAAGAAGCTTTCCTGCTTTGGCAACATTTGTCCGGGGGACTTCATCAATCATAAGCAGAATCGATTCAGGCGGCTTGTTCGCGGCTTCTGATACTGCTTTGGTGACATTTTCACTCATTTTCTGTTTTTGTTCAACGGTGAGCGGTCCTGCTACTCGAATATTGATGTAGGGCATAGCTGTCTCCTTATAATTGTTTTTTGTAAAATATTGGATTTTATGAATTGACTTTTTACTCTTTCATAATATCACTGTAATGGCCGTAGTCAGGCTTTCTCTGCAAATATCTTCTATACTCAGCTTTGCAGGCGGACAGGAAGGCGGATAAACCCGGACTCCAGTTTAGATATAAGCTTGAATAATAATAAAACAAAGACTATTTTGTCCACAAGAATTCCAGAATATATCTGAATGTTTTTCATCGGGAAAAAACAATTTGTTACTATCGTAAAAGGATTGAATCAGTCATGAAAATATTTGTCACCGGAGGCGCTGGATACATTGGCAGCCATACATGTCTTGAATTATTAACTCAAGGACATCAGGTTGTAGTCGCTGATAATTTACAAAACGGAAAGCTTGAAGCGCTGAAACGGGCAGAGGAGATCACAGGAAAAAAAATCATCTTTTATCAGGTCGATTTACTGAACAGACAGGGGCTGCGTGATATATTCGTGGAGCATCCTGATATAGACTGTGTTATTCACTTTGCCGGTTTGAAGGCTGTTGGTGAGTCGGTTGAGAAGCCGTTGATGTACTATCATAATAATATAACAGGAACCATTAATCTCTGTGACGCGATGGTTGAAGCCCAGGTCAAGAACATTATCTTCAGTTCGTCAGCAACAGTGTATGGTGATCCTGCCTCTGTGCCCATTGATGAGAGTTTTCCGCTCAGCTGTACAAATCCATATGGCAGAACAAAATTGATGATAGAAGATATACTACAGGATCTCTGCAAGGCCCACGAGGGCTGGAGCGTGGTGCTGCTCCGTTATTTCAATCCGGTGGGAGCCCATAAGAGCGGACGTCTGGGGGAAGACCCAGCGGGTATTCCCAATAATCTCATGCCCTATATCTCTCAGGTAGCGGTTGGTAAACTTGAAAAACTGTCCGTGTTTGGCAATGATTATCAAACAAAAGATGGCACCGGAGTGCGCGACTATATTCATGTTGTTGACCTGGCTGTGGGGCATGTCTCTGCCTTGAAAAAAGTGGGGAACGGCCAGGGGGTATCTGTATATAATCTGGGAACAGGCAACGGATATAGTGTGCTGGAACTTGTAGAAGCTTTCGCTAAGGCAAGTGGCCGTGATGTACCCTATGTTTTTACAAAAAGACGCAGCGGTGATGTTGCAGAGTGCTATGCAAATCCACAAAAGGCGTATCTGGAGTTGGGCTGGCAGGCAGAAAGAGGGCTTGCCGAAATGTGCGAAGATACATGGCGCTGGCAAAAAAACAACCCTCAGGGATACTCATAATATATTCTTTTTTTCGCCCTGCTATATATTTGAGTAGCGGGGTGAAACCTTTTCTGCAGAGATTGTTTTTACCTGTTTTTTAGTTCCCTGGTACCCAGAACCTGTTAAAAAAACGAGAAGATGGCATGTTTTCTCGATTGCTGCTTTGTATCTTTTGTTGACAGGCAGAATAGAGTTTGACGTTTCAAACTCTATTCTTTCTTTATTTACTATCTATAAAATGTTACAATATTTGTATGTACTCTTTTTATTTTAACGGTGTTGGTGCTTTCAATTATTATGGCTGAAAATTTCAATGAGTAAAAATCTTGTAGATACCATGAGGCAGTTATTGGGAAGGCCAACATATAAAGACCTGGTAACCCAGATTCAAGGGCTCGAAAGAGAACTTGCAAAGAATACTGCCGGAATTGCTCCTGTCCTGGGTGTTGAGGGGCAATATGGTTCACAATTGCAATTGATACTGGATCATGTTCCCGATTTAATCTGGGCTAAAGATCTTGAGGGGCGCTTTATCTTCTCAAATAAGTGTTATTGTGAAAAGCTACTCAAATGTGATCCTGCAGAAGTTGCTGGTAAAAAAGCCGTGTACTTTGCCAACCGGGAACGGGAAGCGGGGCATGAATATACCTTCGGTGAGATTTGTGCTAATTCTGATGATGTTGTAAAAAGCACGGCCAAGCCCGGCCGTTTCCTGGAACATGGGCTTGTACGTGGAAAGCATTTGATAATTGATATACTCAAATCACCGATATTTAGCGCAAATGGTAAGATGATTGGCACGGTTGGTTGTGGCCGTGATATAACCAACGATAAAGAGACCAGCGAGATGCAGGAAAAGGCCTCGCTTATTCTTCGGAATATGCTGGCTCATCTTCAAGGAATTGCTGTTCAGGGATATGATGAACAGCGGCGTGTTTTTCTCTGGAATGTTGCCAGTGAAAGGCTCTACGGATATACCCGCGAAGAAGCACTTGGAAAAAAGCTGGAAGATTTGATAGTCCCTAAAGCAATGCGGGATGAAGTTATCGAAATGCATAGAAGGGCAATCGTCTATGGTGAAGAGATTCCGCCCGGAGAGCTGATTCTTCGTAACAAGCAGAGCAAGGACGTGCATGTTTTTTCCTCTCATCTGTTCAGGAAAAATCTTACCGGTACAGAGATGTTCTGTATTGATCTTGACATAGGACCAATACGTCAGATAGAAGCTGAAAAACAGGCGATGGCTGAGAAATTGGAGAAGATGCAGCGCATGGAAACCATTGGTGCCCTAAGCGGCGGCATTGCTCACGATTTCAATAATATTTTACAGGTTATCATGGGAAATGTGGAGATGATACTTGCAGATCTTCCTGCGGATTCTCCTGCAATGGCTCATGTGCTGGAGGTTAAGAATGCTTCTGAACAGGCCAGTGAACTGGTTCATCAGCTACTGTTTTTTGGCCGTAAGGCCAAGACAAACCGGCGGCCACTGCAGATAAACAAGGAGATTGAACAGACAGCCAGCATGGTGGAGAAAACTATCCCTGAAATGGTTTCCATTCAGATGGAGCTGGACCCTGCCTTATTCAAAGTGATGGTTGATCCGATACATATTCAGCAAGTTATTTTAAATCTTGTAGCAAATGCAGTTCATGCCATTGAAGGTCAGGGTAGTATTACCATAAAAACGGAAAATTTCTATCTGGACAGTGAAGAAGATCAGGCCTTGAAAACTCTTACCGTTGGTAGCTATGTGTGTCTCAGTGTTTCTGATACTGGTCATGGTATGGAGGAGAGTGTCCGGGAAAAGGTATTTGAACCGTTTTTTACTACAAAGGATGTAGGGTATGGTACCGGACTTGGTCTCTCGTCTGTGTATGGCATTGTCAAGCAACATGAGGGGGAGATTATCTGTAAAAGCACCCCTGGTAAGGGTACCTGCTTTGAAATGTACCTGCCTGCTCTGGTTGTTAAAGATCAGAAGAGAGCCTGATCGGTGACAATAGCAACGAGTCAAAGAAGACGGGATAGTCCTTCTCCTCAATGTGTCGGTATTGGTGATGGTTTAGCTTTGTTGTAAGCCGTTTTGCTTATCGTCTCCTGGCTGCTGAATGGTGAGGAGAAGCTCCTCACCATCAGGGGAAAAGGGGGAAAACAGGTGTATTACCTTTTATCTTTCATCGATTTTCTTACCTGCTCAATATCATGAAGCCTGCCAAAAAAAGTCAGGACATCACCGCTTTGTAATACTGTGTGACCTCGGGGAATAATGATATTGCCTGCGCGCTTGATAGAGACGATATTCATGGTTTCAGGCAGGTGCAGGTCTTTTACCTCAAGGAGATAGAAACGGTCTTCCTCTTTCAGGACAAACTCGGCAAATCCATTTTCTTTCAAATCACGCAGAGCCAGCTGTTTTTCTTCAATCTTGCCTCGCTGTTTTCTGACAATACCGACATCATAGGCACGCAGGATGTCGCTTCTGCTGATAAGTCCGATAAGTGTTCCAGAACCATCACGACTGACGACTGGCAGTCGTGCCAGATCGCGTGGTGCCATCTTCTGGATGGCAGTCCAGATAGGTTCATCAGGGAACATTGTTATCGGGTGCAGGGTTGCCACATCTTTCACCGTCATGTTTCTTGATGAAAACGACTCGCTGGTTTGGGCGCGATGAAGATCCTGGAGGGTGACAATACCGTATAGTTTTGAGTCGTTGCTCATCACTGGAAAACCGTGCAGATTACTTTCCTGAAAGAGGGCAAAAAGTTCTGTAAGAGGCCTGTCCTTATGGATGGTTGTTGGATTTTCTTTCATTACTTCACTGACCTTGACACCCTGCATAATGTCCATGTCACGCCCCTCTGAGAAGTGAATTCCCCGTTTGGAGAGCTTCAGGGTGTAGATGGACTCGGGATGAAGCCACTGGGCTAAATAACATGCTGAAATGCCTGCAACCATTAGGGGTAAAATGATGAGATAATCGTTACTCATTTCAAAAACAATCAGCATTGCTGTGAGAGGCGCCCTTGCTGTGGCGGCAAAAACAGCAGCCATGCCTACCAGTGCATAGGCTCCTGGACTTCCTGAGATAGTGGGAAAAAGCATTTCAAATACCTGCCCCAGGGTTGCACCGAGCATGGCTCCGATGAAAAGCGAGGGTGCAAAGACACCACCGGAGTTGCCTGAGCCAAGTGTGAATGATGTGGCAATGGGTTTAAGAAAAACCAGGGCAAGGAGCAGCCACAGATTGCCGTTGCCCAGTATTGCTGTTTCAATTGTGGGAAAACCTGACCCGTACATATGAGGCATGGCGTTGGCATGCGGATGAACATGATACCGACGAGTGCCGATAACAGTCCCAAAACGAGGTAGAGCAATAATGATAAGGGTGAATCGAGACCATAGCTAGGTACAGTGAAGGCGGGACTGGCCCCTAAAAAGATACGGCTGACAATGGATGAGGAAACTGCCGCGATGACCACATTGCCAAAGGCTCGTACCTGCAGTCCGCTCATTAATACTTCAATGGCAAAAATCACCCCGGCGATGGGAGCGTTGAATGTCGCAGCGATACCGGCTGCCGCTCCGCAGGCTACCATGTTACGGATACGTTCATCCGAGAGTCTCAGGAGCTGGCCAATAGTCGAACCAAGGGCAGAACCAACCTGGATGATTGGTCCTTCACGGCCGGCGGAGCCGCCAGTGCCGATACAAAGGGCCGATGCCACAATCTTTGCTGCCGCGACCCTGGCTCTGATTCTGCCGCCATGCAGGATAAGGGCCTGCATAACCTCAGGTACGCCGTGTCCTTTTGCCTCTTTGGCAAAGTGGATTAACGGGCCGACAAGCAGAGCCCCGATAACCGGAACGATAATAAACAGGTAAATTGTCGGGCCGGGTATGAGCTCAGGAAGGGTGATATAACAAAAATACTGGATAATGTGAATCAGCTTAATGAAAACCACCGCTGCAAGCCCGGTAACCCCTCCAATAAGTACGGAAAGGAGTAAAAGAAGCAGACCCAGTGACGGGGCATATCGATCAAGAAAGAAACGAGGTATTTTGTGTTTGTGGTTCATGACGTATCTTTATTTTTTGCATTATCGTGACTATCAGAATTGTAACAGGGCTATTTACACTTTTTTCAACATATATACAATGGTGAGAACGATCCTTTCTATAAGAAAAAAGGAAAACCTTGTAATCGATAACTATAAAAAAGGGGCTCTTGTGAAAAATGAGTGGGTAATGTATTCATTTCCATTGTAAATTACCCACTGGTCTTGATGTTTTTTCTTCACTCCAATTAACCAATAGTTTT
>PDWJ01001482.1_pt1 | contig 28901 bp, 22 predicted proteins | sample 1430881 | NCBI WGS metagenome assembly PDWJ01 (sample SAMN01162460, study PRJNA174530) | Oral metagenome, whole genome shotgun sequencing project. | biome: Marine environment; feature: Marine mammal; material: Swab sample of the gingival sulcus; isolation source: swab sample of gingival sulcus...
CTCTTCAGCTTGTTTTTTCCCAACCTCTGTAAGTTTTGCTTCATTTTTATAGTCAAATAAATCTTTGTCATTGTAGTCTGTTCTTCCATGTCTTACAAAAATCACTTTTGTTATTTGCCCATAATCTTTATTTGCTTGATATAGTTCTTCAATAGAACCAATAACAACTTGTTTTTGTTTATCTTCATTTTGCCAAACTGGAATTGCAGAACCCCAATATCTGTTTCTTGAGATATTCCAATCTCTTGCTCACTCAAGCCATTTTCACATTCTACCATTTTTAATATCTCAAGGAACCCATTTTATATTTTGATTGCTTTTTATTATCTCATTTTTTATTTTTGTAACATCAACATACCAAGCTGAAATTGCTTTATAAATAAGAGGAACTCCACTTCTCCAACAATGTGGATATGAGTGGTTTATAGTTGAGATTTTTACTACTGCATTTTGTTTTTTTAATTGCTCAAGAGCCATTTCATTGTAATCAAATACCCAAATTCAGTTATCTTCAAGCAAGTTTTCAGTTTTTCCTGAGTCATTTATATGAGTTACAAAACCTAAATCTTTTTCTTTTCAAATTTGGTAATCATCTTCTCAATAAGCTGGTGCAATATGAACTATTCCTGTACCACTTTCAGTAGTTACATGGTGTCATTCTACCACACTATAAGCATTTTTTCATAAATAAATTTCATTTCCTAAATCTATTCAAGCTTCTATTTGTTCTTTAAAATCAGAAAAAAGAGGTTCATATTTTATTCAAACTAAACAAGAACCTTTGTATTCTCTTACCAAAGTGTAATCTTTTTCTGATTTATAATAATCCCCAAGTCTATCTTTTGCAAGAATATAAGTTTCTCCATTTTCTTTATCAAGAATTTCTACATAATCAATATCTTTTCCAACTGCAAGACCAAGATTTGCAACCAAAGTCCAAGGAGTAGTTGTCCAAGCTAAGATGTATTTGTTTTCACTTCAAATAACTTTGAATTTTACAGTTACAGTTTTATCTTGTTTATCTTTATAACCTTGGTTTACCTCAAAGTTTGAAAGGGGAGTGGACATTCCCACAGAATAAGGAACAACTCTGTGTCCTTCATATATAAGTCATTTTTTGTACATTTCAGAAAATACCCACCAAACTGATTCCATAAAATCAGTATCCATAGTTTTATAATCATTTTCCATATCTACCCATCTTCACATCCTCTCTACAACTTTTTCCCATTCATCTACATATCAAAACACATTTTCTCTACAAGTTTCATTAAATTTATGTACTCAAATTCTTTGTTCTAAGTCTTCTTTTCCTTTTATTTCAAGTTTTTTTTCAACTATATTTTCAATAGGAAGACCATGAGTATCCCAACCAAACTTTCTTTCAACCTTTTTTCATTTCATAGTTTGGTATCTAGGGATTACATCTTTTATAGCTCATGCTAAAATATGTCCGTAATGCGGAGTTCCAGTTGCAAATGGAGGACCATCATAGAAGTTAAATTCTTCAGCATCTGCTCTATTATCAATAGACTTTTGGAATGTATTATCTTTTTCCCAAAAATCAAGAATAGCTTCTTCTAATTCTGGGAAGCTTTGTTTTGGGTTTACTTTTTTAAAGTTTGTCATGGTGTGTGTTATTAAGTTTTTAAAATATAAATTATTTTAATATTCTAATATAAGCTTTTTTTTAAAATACCCATTTTTTTTTCATTTTTTCATTTTTAAATCTAAGATTTCATGTAAATTAAGTCATTTCAATTCATAAATAGCATCTAAAACTTCAAGTAAATCTCAGACCTCATTTTTGAGTTTTTCCATATTTTCTTTTTCTTCTATTACTTCTTGAGCTTCCTCAAGTAATTTTTCAAAAAGTAAATCTTCATATTCTTTTTCATTTGCAATATATGTTTTGAGAATATCTCAATTTTTTTCTGCAATTTCAGGAATATTATCCCTTATTAATTTTTTCTTTCTCATATAATGTATATTAGAAAATTATTTTTTGTAAATTCTATTCTTTTAAGTAATGGTCCTGAGTAAAAACATATTGTGATTTTCAAGAGTGTTGAATAGCAGAAATTTCTTTATAAAAATCTTGTAAAATAATAGTAGGGAAAATTTTAAAGCTTTTTAAAATTTAAATCACATCATAATTTAGTTAGTTATTTTCAAATTCTTTTTTGTAAATTACTTGCATTTTTTGGAGATATAATTTGTTTTTTTGTTTCTTTTTCTAATTGTTTTCTAGCTATTCATGCTACATTTCATCATTTTTTAGCTACTTTTTTATTTTCACTAAAATCTTTTGGTTTTTCTTTTTTAGAAATCTCTGTAGTTGAAGCTTCTGCTAACATATTTAAAACTAATTCCAAATTTGTCATATTATCTCTTAATCATTCTTTTTTTAAATTTTTAAAATTTTTATATTCTTTTGTAGTCATTCCTGACCAAGCTTTTGTTATTTCATCTGTTAAAATTGCATATTCAATTCACTTTTTTACTCAACTTGCTTCCCATTCATCAGTTAATTCTTTTCTTACTTCTATACTTTTTAGTCTTTGGTTAATCCAGCTTTTACTATATCATTTTTTCAGATAAGTTTCCATAGCTCTATCAAATATTTTTTCAGGATCTTCTGTTTCTTCTATTCTTTCATAACCAACTTTTGCAAGCCAAATCTTAAAAGGTTCAGCTTTTTTGCTTGGAATACTTTGAATAAGTCTTAAAAGTTCTTCTGTATCAGCTACATCAGTTTTATAAAATTTTCAATCTGATGATTGCATTTTCAGTTGACTACAATTTGTAGCCATCTGACTTCCTTCCTTTTTTAACCTTGTTTTTAGTACACTCCAATATTTTCTTGGATTTGCGCTTTCTGTTAAAACTTCTATTACATCAATAATAGAAAAATACCATTTTTCTTTTTCATTATCCCAAGACACACGAATATTTTTATCTTGAAATAATTTTATAGCAGTTTCTTTTTTCATAGTTTTTTTATTAAATAATTAATATCCTCTAGTACTTGATTTAGTTGTTTTTTCATAGTTTATAAATTTACCAATTAAAGTTTGACTTTTTTAGATAATTTTAATGTTCCTAGGGAACTAGAAAGTTAAAAACTTTTATTCTTTAACTCTTAGAAGTCTAGCTTTATAAAATTATTTTCTTCACAAAACTTTCACACTATATATTTGCAAAAATTTTATTATTTTTTATAGTTATTTTTGTAATGTTGGCTGAATATCTGGTTTTGGTGAAGAGAACTTAGAGGTCTACTATTCTTAACCTAGGATAAAGCACAAATAATTATTTTCCCCTAAGGCTTAGGGAAAGCTTGAAAATAATATATTGGTTGTATCAGAAAATATAACAATTTACTGTAGTAGTAATTCCTCTTTTGATACTTGGGGGTTGGAATGACGATTCCACCTTAGCAGAGTCCCTCACATTACACTTTAATCTTAGTTTTCTAAGATTTTTTTATTTTCAAAATTTCATAAAATAAAAAAGTATAAAAAAAATTTTTTATACTTTCGGTCCCAAAAATAGGGAAGAATACCACCTAAAGTTATACTCAATTTTATTTTTTTAACGAAGAATTTCAAACTCCGAGAGGTTCTAATAACAATTTTTTGCTTTCTTCCTCCAGCTCGTAGTTGATAGCTACTCAGATGCTTTTATTAGTTTTATTATAAGTAATAATATCGTTATTGCAAAAGTTTTTTATGTATTGTATGATTTCATAAAATATGATGTGATTTTTATTATCAGGAGATATTTTAAATTGTTTGCTAAATAATCTATAAAAGTTAAATATCATAGTTAATCATGAGACCTGAAACTATTTTACTTAACTAAATACTTACTTATTTTTTAAATAGTACTCTAGATTTACTCATATTATTAATCAAATTATTCATAATATAATTAATTCAAAAAATATTGAAACAAAAAAAGTATTGTAGGACAAATGTAAATTTTATCACTTGTTTTCATATATTAAGATTTAATTATAAAAATAATGTATTTCTTGTTTTTTTGGTTTCTAAAATATTTTTAGAATTGAGAGTTGATCTTTCATAATTAATAATTTATGAAAGATTTCATTATTAAAGTTAAATCTTTTTTTGGATTTTCTTTATCAAAATTATTCATCTTTAGGATAAATTCTTCTACACTTAAATTATTAATAATATTAAGTCATTCACGATTATGATAATAAACTTTATTTTTATCAATAGCATAATCATAATTAACTACTTTAAATGTTTTAACATCAGAATTTTCTATACTTTTTCAGAAATAATAAACTTTATTTTTATCTTTAGCATAATATGAATTTTTTATTGTTTCAAATGTGTCTCTATCTGGGGCTTTTATCTTTTCACATTTAGTTTTTATTCTAAAAATATCAGGAGCAGACCAACTACATATATAAATATTATTTTTATCTTTTGTATAATATTTGTTTAGTATTGTGAAGGTTTTTGGATCAGAATTTATAATTCAAGTTCTTTTATCATACTTTCTACAATTATCACAACTACGTCCAGCTTCAACATTGTAAAAAACAGTAAAACTATTTTTAGTATAATATACTTCTCCAAAAAACTCTTGATTAATTCTTATAGTTCTTATAAAAAATAAGTAGATGAATAATATTATAAAAAAAATTATAATTATTTTTCCTTTTCTAATTTTTGGAGAGCTTTGTTTTTTTAAAAATTTCATATATGAAAATGAAAAAAGTTATTTTTTAAATTTTATCAGTTATTTCTTTTAATAACCACTAGTATTCTATTTTAAAATCATTTTATTTTATTATAATTTCAGGAACTTTAGGATGAGAAAGAAATTCTTGTGGAGACATTGTTCTACCATAAGCTCCAGATTGAGGCATTACAACATAATCTCATATTTCTGCTTCTAATCAGGTTCTTCATTTTGCTAAGTAATCTACAGAAGTACAAAAAGGTCAATATACATTTACAGTATCTTCTGGATTAATAATAGGCTTATCTGCTCAAATACTTTCTAAAATATTATATATTTCTCTATTTGTAGAATCTTTTGCTTTTACTATATCAACATGATAATCTACATTTAAAACTTGTGGTCTTTTTAGTGCATTTGTTCAAGCATAACATATAATTCATTTATTTTCTTTTCATATTTTTTTTATATCGTTAATTTTTGTAGCAAAGTATCACATATCTGCTCATAAGTATCTTCATAACTCCAAAATTAATTTTTTATCAGTAAAGTTATACTTATTTATAAGTTCTTTTAATCAATTAGCATATTTTTCTATATCAAACTCTCTAAATCATCCATAATCTATTCAAAAACCTCATCAAAAATCTACAACTTTAAATTTTAATCAAGTTGTTTCTTCTATATCAGTTATAAATTTAAATGTTTCATTTACACTTCTTAAAATCACATCTGCATCCATTATTTGAGAAGCTGGATACATATGAAATCAGTCTACTCTTATATTTTTTAATTTAGAAAGTATTTTTAAGTTTTTTATTGTTTCTCCTTGAGCTAATCAAAATTGAGTATCAGCACTTCAAAGTTTTACTCAAGTTTCTCACTCTTTAAATTTATGTTTTGTATTTAATCTAAGTAATATTGGTTGGATTATTCAAAATTTTTCAGCTTTCTTATCTATTCTAACTGCTTCAAGCATAGATTCAACATTTAGATATTTTATACCATTTTTTATTGAAAAATTTAATTCATCTTCTTTTTTACCAGGTCAAGTATATATGACTCTAGCTAAATCATATTCTCAACTATTTAATACAACATCTATTTCTCATTGAGAAGCTACTTCTATTCATTCAATATTTGAGTTTTTTAATGCTTCTGCTACAACATTTGGATGAGGATTTACTTTCATAGCATAAAATGTAGAAACTTGTTCAGGCAAACAATCTAATTTTTTCATTTGTTCCCTCATTCTTTCAATATCATATATATAAATAGATTCTTCCTGACTACTTAATATGGTGTTTGCTATATGTTTAGGTGTTTTATAACTTTCAGGCTGTCTTATTTTATCCATTTTTTTATTAAATTAAAAAACCTTATTTTCATTTAAAAAATACTTCTATTCACTCTCTTACTATTTCCTCTTTTTTAGGCATAACTAAAATCATATCTTCTTCTGCTTTTACTTCTAATCCTCAATCATATCATATCAAAGTTCATTTTTTCAATCTCATAAAATTTTCTGCCTTGATAGCATATTTAAAGCTATTAGTTTTTGCTGTATAATATCAAGTAATTTTTGTGTGTGTTTTTTCTCATTCTATAATTTTGTAATACTTTTTTTCAATAATTCATAAAGTTGCTAAGAAATTAAGTAGTATTTTATAAGAAATCTCTGCTCAGTTTGGATTATTATGATTTCAAGCTTCAAAAGTAATAGCTTGTCATCATTTTTTATTCATATAGTTTTCTGTATCTCAAGCTATATTATTATTACCTTTTTTTTCGCTCAATTTTCACCATCATGAAATAATATTATTAATTCATATTTTTTTTGCTAATTCTAAGGAATTTTCTTCGGCATATGCAAAAGGGATTGATGGTCAAGAAGTAGAGTGCAAATCAAGTAAATAATTTGATTCTCTTATAAGTTTCATTAAGTCTATTGCTCTAGCTTCTTCATAACAAGTATTTTTGATATTATCTGTAAATAATCTGTTCATATTTTTTTCTACTTCTCTTACTCACTTTTCTATTGCTTGTTCATTTGCTTCTAGCACAAGTGTTAAACTTCATCTTAATATTTTTATTTCTCATTTTATTATTTGTGTAGCCAATTTTTTATTAGCCTCTATTCAAGAAGTTTCGTTTCAGTGAATTCATGAAAAAACTAATACATTAATATTAGTTTCTGAATTAGATATAGATTTTTTAGAGAAAATCATTTTTTTTGTTAAATTAAAGTATAAATATATTTGTCAAATCTTAAGTTTAGATAAAAGATTAACTATAATTTATAATACTTATTAAAAAATGGTGGAATTGCAGAATTAAATGCATAAATAAATTGATTTTTTCTAGTTAAAATATCATCACTCCAAGCTCAAAATGCTCAATTCTTCTTACTTGCATTCTCAATTCAAGTTACTTCACTTAATATTGGTCATAATTCTTGTTTTTCATAATATATTTTTTTATGAAAATATTTAGGAACTTCCATCATATTTGATATTCAAAAATGTCATTCTCAATTTTTATTAAGTAAATAAATTACTCAAAAAAGGTATGATTTTTCTCCTAAAAAATTTGTTCAACCCTCCATTCATATATAAAAGTCAGCTTTAACTTCTTTGCTAGAATTTATAGCTCTGTTTTTTGCTCCAAGCATATTTTCTTCTATACTTGTTGGCATATCAGAAATATCACTTTTTACTTTTAGAGTTATAAATTCTATTTCTTTATCTTTAAAATAAGGACAATTTGTGACTGCTTCTTCTATTGCAGATACTTTTGGTGGGGATTTTGTTCAAATTGCTATTTTTAGTTTCATATTTTATAAATTTATTTTAGAATAAAAATCTTTTTTATATATCAGTAGTTTTATATTTTTTTTCATGTTCTTCTTTTAATTCTTGCTTTTGTTTTTTCTTAATTTCACTCCATTTTGATTTTTTCTTTAATCAATTAACTTTATCAATTCATGAGATTCTTTCATAATATTTTTTTTCTGCCCTTTTTAATACATCTTCAAGTCATCAAATTTTTCATTCTTTTTTTAGTCATTCTATCAAATTTAGAAGATCCCAAAGTATATCTCAAAGTTCATCTTCTAAATAAACAGAATTATTTTCTTTTAATTCTTCTTCTACTTCTATAACTTCATCCTTTAATCAATCAAGATAAATTTTTGCTCAAGTATACCATTCTTGATTTTGGTCTATTTTATTTTTCTCTTTTACTATCTCTAATAATTTATTAAGCATAATTTTATAATTTATTTGCTATTATTTTTATCCAGCTATCTTGTCACTTAATATGAATTTCTTTAGTATTTATGATATTAAATCATATATTTTTTAATATATCTTCTAATTCTTTTTTTCAGTAATATATGTATCTTTTTTTAACTCAAGGTATAGATATGCTATTTTTTTCTATTATTTCTTTATCTTTTCTTAATTTTGTTGCTAAAAATAATATTCATCAACTTTTTAATACTTCATAAAAGTTTTTAATAGCTTTTATTCATTTTTCTTTGTACATATGTACTATTCAAGCATTACACCATAATCAATCAAAACTATCTTTTTTATAGTATAAATTCAGATTTATTATATCTCATAAAGTTAAGCTATTTTTTATTTTTGTGTCAGCTCTTTCAATTAATTTATCACTTATATCTATACCAAAAGCTTTATATCATAATTCATAAAAATATTTAACATCTCTTCAATAAGCGCATCAAGCATCAAGTATTTTTTTTCAATTTAATTTTTCTAAAAACAAATTATAACTATCAGTAAAATCAATTTTTTCTGTAATTTGTTTATATTTACAAAAATTATCATTATATAGTTTTTTTATTTCTTCCATTTATTCTAATTAAAAAAAATAAAAATTAACACTTTAAAATTATACTTAATTTTATTTATTTAACGAAAAACCTTAAATCCAAAGAATTAATTTGTTTTTTTTAATTTCTGGTAAATGTTTTTTAGTATATTTGTATTATATACTGCAAACTTATTTTACAAATTTTATTTATATTTTTTTAAAATATCCTCTATATTTTCAACACTATCTAATACATCGTTTCACTTTTCTTCAAAAGCTCAGATTCTTACAAAATCAATTTTTGCTTCATTTGCAAAGATTTTATCCATATCTCAATCTCAAAAATATAAACTATTATTATAAAAATCTTTATCATTAGTATAATTTTTGAATATTTTTAAATGTTGTTTTCATTTTTTTACTTTATCACTTCAATATACTAATTCAAAACAATCATTTATTCAACCTTGTTTTAATATATCTAATGCAAACTGTGTAGAGTTTCAAGTACTCAAAAAAAGCTTATATTTTTTTGAAACTTTTTTTATTGTTTTAGGTACATTATTAAAAAATTCAACTTTTTTTTCTTTTTTTCTAATTCTTTTATAAATTTCATCTCCAATTTCTTTTATCTTATTTTTGTTTAGAGACTTATCTTCTAAAATTATTTCTACTTGGTCGTATAAGTTCATTCACATAGTTGTAGTGAAAATATATCTAGCTTTTTCTTCATAATCTTTATCATATTTTTTAATAATATGTATAGCATTTTTTAATCAAATTTGATTTGATTTAATCAGTGTTCAATCAAGGTCAAATATTAAGTATTTTTTCATTTTTTTATTTTATTATAATACGTTATTTATTGATTTTTCTATAAATTCTCAATTTACATTACTATCTTTTATATTTTCTAGAAATATAATAAATCTTTCAAAATCTCTTGGTTTATTTTCTAGAGCATCCTTTAATTTTTTTAATGTAACTTGTTCATTTAAACTTTCCAGGTATTTTTTTAATCTTTCTTTTGCCTTTTTCTTTTCTGGGAAGTTAGAATCTAGAAGATTAATTAATTTATTTTTTTCTATTTTCCCTATTTCTACTTTTATATATTCTCAGTTTAGATTTGTTGATTCTCAATTTCTTTTTTTAGTTGTTTTTTTATATAAAATATCTCTTATTCATTTTTTTACTAGTTCAATTTGTCCTGTTTGTTTTATGTTTTTTTCTAAGTAATCAATTAGTTCCGAGATTTCTCCTGTTTTTATAAGGTTTCTTATATTGTTTAACTCTTTCTCATCTATTATTGTTAAATATTGAGATAATCATTCAATAGCTTTTTTATTTTTTTTATATAAAATCTTTATTTCATTAGATACTTCCTTAACTTCTCTAAAATGTTTTATAATTGATGCTTCTTTGGCTTTTTTCATTATTTTAATTTTTTATAAAATATACTATTCATTAATAATATCATAAATATTTTTTAAAATAAAGTTTTTTGGGTTTTAGTTAATTCTTTTTAGTATTTGTTTTATATTGCTATATTTTTCACTAAAAAACCTGTTTCAAGAAATGAATTTTTTAATAATTATATTGTTGTAATATTTTGAATTATCGTTCCATAAATCAGGAAGTTTTTTTGTTCAATTTTTATAATAGCTTTTAGCATCTTTATATTTTCATATTTCCCAAAGAAAGTTTCAACAAAATAAATAATTTTCAACAGAATAATAGTTTTTTATTAATTTTTTACAATCTTTTTCAGGATTTTTTAATGAATATATTTTTGTTAAATAATATTTTTCAGATTTTAGTTTCTCTTTTTCTAATCAAGATTTATAATCTCAAATTTTGTAATAATTATAAGGGTTGTAAGGAAAATATTTTATAGCCGTTTCGTAATTATTTTTATAAGCATATATCTCAGAAATATAAAATTTATATGAGTAGTAGATTCATAATATTGGTATAATTATGAAAATAAGACCTAAATAATTAGCTTTTACTTTTATTACCTTAGAATTAGATAATGAAAATAAAAGTATTATTAATAAATAACTTGCTATACTTGCAAAGTTAAGTAATAAAAATATGCTTCATAAAAAAAGAGATATATTAATAGGAGTTTTTTTATTTATAAACTTTTTTGTTATAGTTATGTAGATAGTAAGAATAAAAATTAATCATAATATTCAAAAATGGTAAAAAAAGTTAAGTATTATATTATGTGGTCTGTCTGCTGTAAAGCCTATTTGTTCAAAAATATATAAGTACTCTGATTTATAGTTATCAAATAAATATGATAAGGTTTCTGTTCATCATCATATAAAAAATATCTTAATATTTGAAAAAATTATTTTAAGTGTTGTTTCCCAAATAAAAAATCTTGATATTAAACTAGATAATTTTTCTGGAAATATCTTGATAATTAATATTATTCATAAAAATATGAAAATAGTAAAAATATATAGTTTATATTTTTTATTTTTAAATAAGACAAAAAATAGATAAGAAAATGTTAGAAAAATTGCAATAAAGCTTTTTGTTAATATCAATCAAATTAATAGTATAAAAAGAAATACTATTTTTATGTATTTTTTTATATTATACCTTTCATTTATAGGATATAAAAGTGGAATAATTAATAAGAAAAATAGAGAAATATAATTTGGGTGTCAAAAAGTTCAGATCAACCTATCTGATAATTCTTTGTAATCAAAACTAGGGAAATATAATTGCCATATTCATATAATACAAGTAATTAAAGCAGAAATTATTAATATTTTTAATAGATTATTTAATATTTTCTTCTGAGTATTTAATAAAATAATAAATACTCATAGTAGATTTGTGAACATTATTAGTGAATGTCCTTTTTCAGAGTTTCAAAAAAGGGAAGTATATAATGATAGAGAAAATATTGTAGAAAACAATATCATTATTATAAAAAATAATGTATATTTTGGAATTATTACTTTTTTCTTATTAAAAAAAGTTTTTATTCAAAATAATATTAAAATAATTCAAGAAATAATATTAAAAAACATTACTTTTGTGAATTCATAATTTCAATTTACATAAATTCACAGTTTTATTCAAAAAAAATCTAATAAATGTGAATTTATTATTGGAATGCAAAAAAGTAAAATACTTAAAATGATATAAATAGATTTATTTATTAATTTTTTCATAAAAAAGTTATTATTTTTTCTTTTCTTTTATAATCATAAAAAAAGAAATTATAAGAACAAATGAAAATATTATTTGAGTAGAATTTAATATATTTTCATTAAATATGTAATCAAATAAGATAGCTGATAATGGCCAAGCCAGTTCAAAAATTGTTGAAGCAGATGCAGAAACTTTTCTTAATCAATAATAATATAAAAATAAAGCTCATGCTCATGATGTAAAGACTATTATTCATAGTAATTTCCAGTGGAGTAATTCTAATTTTCAAAAATCAGAGAAATTTCAAAAAAGTAAAAGAATAATAAAAGCTAAAATAGTAGTTATTAGAAATCTAAGAGAACTTGCTAATTTGAATCATAAATCATTAACTAATGTTTTTCAAAACACGGTAGAAGAACCAAATGCAAAAGCTGCTAGAATTGCATAAAAAGCTGGGATATTTAAAATATCTATAGAAAAAATACTTTCTCATAAACTTCAAAATGCTATAAAATAAGCACTTAAAATTGCTATAATTGCCCAAATATAAAAGCTTTTAGTTAGTTTTTCTTTTAATACTATTGATGCTAAAAGCAATGCAAATATAGGTTGGAGTTTTTGTAATACTATTATAGTTGAAATTATAGCTTCTCATCTAAAAGCTGAAAAAAAAGCTTCAGTTATAGCTAGTGTTCAAATTAATCATCAAAATAAACATACCCATAATAATGATAAAAAATCTTTTCTTTTTATTTTTCTTATTTTTTTATAGCCAAAAAATAAAAAGGGGCTTAAGACTATTGCTCAAAGTAAATGTTCTAAAAAGACTACATTTATAGGAGAGAAAGTATAAAATTTAGGTCTAATTAAAGTTCAGTCTAAACTCCATAGAATTGCAGCTATTATAATTGATAATGCTCATACTAAGAATGATAAACTTTTTTTGTTCATATTTTTTTTATTAGGATCTGTATTTTTGAATGTTTATAAAAAATTAATAAAGTCTCTGAACCTTTTGAATAAAATAAGGAATTTAGCATATTTTTACTTCAAAAATTTATATATTTTTTATCATGTATTCTCAAATAAGAGAGTATCATCTTTTTTTATAATATCATCTAACTCATACTCAAGCAATTACTGCCATTTTTTTAAATCATGCTTGTTTTGCTATTCTTTCGGATTCCTCCATTAACCTTTTTCATAAACCAATATGTTGTCAAAAAGTACTTCATTTTTCTTTTATTCAAAGTTGATCTCAGAAAGTATGAACTTCTCTTATAATTGCACAGTTTTTTAGTTCAGGTAGTACCCTTAATATCTCAGCATTTTCCTTTGGTAATCTTAACCTAAGTAAGCTAAAAATAGTTCTATCATTTTTATCTTCAAAGGTTAAAAAATATTCTTCTCAGAGTGATGCTTTGTATTTGTATGTGTTGAGAATAGATTTTTTTGGGTTATTAGTTCAATCCTTTATTTCTCTATGTCTAATATCAATAAGTTTTATTCATTCTGCTTTGATCTGATCTTCAACAATTTGTCTAAGATTAGCTACTGTTGAGCCTTCTAATATTTCGGTCGCTGGAATATCTCTATATGTTCTATTTAGTCTCACATATTCAGGAATCATTTTTTCTAGCTCAACTGTTAAATTTATTAAAGTTTTATCATCATATGCTTTGAATCATCATTTTTTCCAAACTTTAGTTAATTCAGATTTGTCAGTTACCATCATTGGATATATTTTTAATTCGTCTGGCCTAAAATCTGGATTATCAAAGACTTCTTTTAGAGATTTTTTATCTAATTCGGGATTACTTCATAATAAATTTGGCATCATATGAGCAACTACTTTGAATCAGGCATCTTTTAAAAGTTTTGTTGCACCTATACTTTCTTTATTTCAATGTCATCTTTTGTTTAATTTATTTATTTCATCGATAGTAGTTTGATATCATATTTCTACTCTTGTAACTCAATAACTTCTTAATCTTTTTATTTCTTCAGGCGTTATCCAATCTGGACGAGTTTCAATAGCTATTCATATAACTCTAAGTCTTGAGTTTTCATTTAATTTTTTGGCTTCTTCTAATGTTTTTGATTTTTTAGCTTTGTATCATTGTTTTATTTTAAAAGAAGCAAATTTGTCTGAGCTAAGATCAGTTTTTTCGATAAATTTTTTCATTTCATCATAAGTATTGAAAGCATCATAAATTTCTTTTATAAATGTTTCTTGGTATTCTTTGGGATAAAAAGACCAAGTTCATCATATAATTCTAACATCATTTTTTTCAATTTTGTGTCATGTTACTTCAAGTGCACGTAATCTATTATGAATTTGCATTATGGGATCAAATTTGTTTAGCTGAGCTCTCATAACAGCTGGCTCATTTGGTATATAACTTTTTGGCAAATTATCAAAAGTAGGACAATATATACATTTTCATGGACATCACCAGAATTTTGTTAGTAGGGATATTACAGTTACTCAAGACAAGCTTCTAACTCATCTTTTTCTAAGAATTTTCTTAAAAAACAAGTTTTCTTCAAGAGTTCAATCAGCAATAAGTTCATTATATCTTTCAATAATTTCTATTGACTGAAAAGGTTTTTTTATTTTATATTTTCAGTAAATTTTATTTTTTATTTTATGGAAATCTTCTTTGGTAAATCAAGCTTCTCATTTCTCAGTTTTTGAAAATTCTTTTAGTCATTCAAGTCATCAATATATTAGTTCATCAACTATCTCTTGTTTTCAATCAAAGTTCACCTTTTTATCTACAATATTTCACATTTAGTATTAAAAGTTTAATTTAATAAAATTTTATTTCTTAAGTTTATTACTAAAGAGTATTTTTGCAAGTATTTCTGGATATTATTTTAATACATTCTTATTTTAATAAGTCAACTTTGTATTTTATGTTTTTTTTGTTATAATCATATTTATAGATTATAATTAAAGGAGTTATATAAACACTAAGTTAACTAATATATACATAAGATGAAAAAAATAATATTATTTACCTTATTAATTTTTACTTTTTTTTCTTGCTCAAAAGATTTGTCAATAAAAGAATTAGAAAATAAAAAAAGTAAATTAGAAAAACAATTAAACGATATAGAAAAATCAATAGAAGTTTTACAAACTTGAAGTTTGGTTAAACAGGATTTTTTTATTAAGACAAAAAAACTTTCTGAATTTTGAGGGGAATATGAGATAAAGAAAAATTGAAAAATTAATTCTACTCAAAATATTGTTTTGAGTTCAAATTCTGCTTGAAGAATTAATCAAGTATTAGTTAGGGAGTGAACAAATGTTAAAGCATGACAATTATTGGCAAGCTTGGAAGATAATATTTGAAATTATTGAATTAATTTATCTAGAGCACAAAATTCTTTAGAAAGAGCTAGAATAAATTATTCTTCGTCAGAGTTAAATTTAGATAAAGCTGTATCTGATGCTGAATTAAATTTGAAAAGACTTAAAGATAATTTAGTTTCCTTAAAATTGGATAAAGAGGAAGCTTTAAAGCAGGTGGCAATTCAGCTTGAAGATTCTGATTATGAAACTAGTAATTCAAAATCATCTCTTGAATTACAAAAATTAAATAACGCGATTGAGAAATTGGAATTAGATTATTCAACAAAATGAATTTCTGACAAAGAAACCATTATTTGATTTAGAGAGAGTTTAAAAAAAGATTACAATTCTTTATTGTTAACTATTAATGATGTCATAGAATTTAGCGATAATATTTTATGAATTACTAAAGAAAATAAAGATAAAAATGATAAATTTGAGGATTTTTTATGAGCAAAAGATGAAAAACAAAGAAAGCTTTCGGAGAATAATTTAAGAGATTTAATTAATTATAAAAATAAAGATTTTATTATTGATTTAGAAAGTGATTCTGAAGAAGTATTTTTAAATAATATTGATATTATAGAATCTTGATATGAAAAAACTAGAGAATTATTAAATAATTTAGAAAAGACTTTAAATAATTCTGTTGAAAGTTTTTGAACTCTTTGAGCTTCTGAAATTTCTTCTTTTATTTCAAGTATTAATATGTTTCAATCTACTCTTCAAGGTAATTATTCTTGATTTGTTATTTTTTCTAATAATTCAAAAAGTTTTATAAGAACATATTTATTGACACAAGATTCATTATTAAAACAAATAGAACTTTTGAAAAAAGATAAGGATATTTTACTTAAATCATTATCTAGTTGAAACTTGTCGGCAGAAATAAGTTATCAAAAAACATTAATTAATTATAATGATAAGATAACAACTTTAGAGTCTCAAATTGAAATGGCTCAGAGAACATTAGAAAATGCTAAAAAAACAAAAAGTATAACTTTGAGGAGTCTAAATAATGTTATTAATGAAGCACAAATATGACTTAGAAGTGCTCAAAAAGAGTATTCTAAATTATCAATTTTATCTCCAATTTCATGAGTAGTCTGAGAGGTCTTAGTTGATGTTTGAGAAGAGGTAGGTGTTTGAAGGCAGTTATTTTCTGTTTTAAATAACAATATTCCAGAGGTTAAGGTTAGTTTTGATAAAGAAGAGCTTAAAAATTTGAGTTTATGAGATAAAGCTTATGCAAATATAGATTGAAAATCTTTAACTTGAACACTTGTTTCTCTTTCTAGTATTGCCGATAAAAATTTGAAGTATATATGAATAGTTACTTTCGATACAGAATCTGATTTGATATGAGATGTTATAGAACTTACATTTAAATTGGAAACGGATAAGGTTTTACTTCCATTAAATATTGTTTCAATTTGAAATAATTCCTCTAAATGAAAATTGAAGAGATATAATTTTGCTAAAAAGATTGATGATTTTGATGTAAGTTTATGAAAGGTATTCTGAGAAAAAATAGAAGTAGTTGATTTGATTTATGATAATAGTTGATCATTGGTTGAAGATTTTGATATTATTTTAAATGATGTCTCAGAATTCAACAATGAAAAGTTTAAGTTGATAATTGATTAATATCTAAAAAGCTTATTTTCTAATATTTTTATTAAAAATTTCGAAAAGTGATTTAATTTTTTAGGAAATATAAATTTTTAAAGAAAAGATAATATGTTTAATGATAATTTTTATAAGTGATTCTTTGCATTCTTTGTTACGAAATTTAGAGTGTCTTTTTTGTTGATTTTTTTAATATTAGTTTATTGAATATTAAGTCTTATAACAATTCCTAAAGAATCTAGTCCTGATATAAAAATATGATTAATTTCTATCAAAACTCCATATATATGAGTTAATCCAATAGATATTGATAGATCTATAACTGAGAAAATTGAGAAAGAAATAAAAGATATTGATTGAATAAAAAAAATTAAATCAAGTTCTTCTGTTTGATTTTCTTCAGTAATAGCCGAATTAGATAATTGAGTAATTTCAAGAGATGTAATTAGTGATATAAGAGAAGCTATAGATAATATATCTCTTCCTGAAGATGCTGAAACACCCTTAATCTCCGAAATTAGTTCTAGTAATGAACTAATGTTTGAGGTATTATTATATTGAAATAGAAATAAATTTGATAATTTTTCTCTTAATAGTAAAGCAAAAAAACTTCAATCTCTTTTGGAGTGAAAATATTGAATAGTTTCAATAAATATTTGATCTGCAGATCTTAAATTACGTTGATGAATCTCAGATGAAAGTGATTATGAATTAAAAGTTTTGCTTTCAAAACAAAAGTTAGAATCACTTTGATTAAATATATGAAATATATCAAATATTATTAGGTCAAATAATAAAAATACTCCTATTTGAAATTACATTGTGTGAGATTTGAAATATGATTTCAGATTTGATTGAGAATTAGCGAATATTGAGGAATTAAAAAATATTGTAATAAGATGAAATTGAGAGTCTTTTGTTAAATTGTGAGATATAGCAGAATTTAAAAAAGAATATAAAACAGATAAAACTATAAATTATTTAGGTTTTTATAATCAAAAAGATTATAATTATATTTCGCTTGTTTTCAATAAAGAAAAATGATGAAGTGTTTTTAAAACTTCAAAAAAAGCAAAGGAAAAATTGCAGGAGATAATAAAAAATGATAAAGATTTTTTTTGACTTGAACTTAAATATATAAAAGATATGTCAGAACTTATCAAAGATGATTATAAAAATCTTTGAAGTACAGCTGTTACTACGATTATTTTAGTTTTTATAACTATATTATTATTTGTTTGATTTAGAGAATCATTAATAGCATCTTTTTTGCTTCCTTTATCATTTTTGATAACTTTTATAGTTTTGGATATATTATGACTTAGCCTTAATTTTTTAACTAACTTTTCATTAGTACTAACTCTTTGAATAGCAATAGACACAATAATTGTAATTATTGAATGAGCCAGTGAAAGATTAAAACTTTGATATAGTAGACTTAATTCTATATTATTGGCAGTATATGATTTGAAGGCGCCTTTAATAAGCTGAACATTAACTACTTTGTCAGCATTTCTTCCATTGATGTTTCTGCCATGAATAATGTGAAAGTTTCTTTCATATATACCTATTACAGTATTTTCAACACTTTTAGCAGCACTTATTTTATCTCTTACAGTTTCAAGTACCTTATTTTTGAAGTTATCTAGAAAACAAAAAACTTTTCATATTAATGAATCTTTTGAAAATATGTTAAGTGAGAAAGAGAGAGAATACTTAGCTAAAGATAGACAGTGAAAAGCTAAAAAAACAAAAAATACATTAAATATTAGAGAAAGATTTTTAGATTTTTTATGAAGACGCTATTTTAAGTTATTGTTAAAAATGATAAATAGCTTTAGAGCAAGATTGTTATCCGTAATTTTACCAATAATATTTTTGTTAATAACTTTTGTATTACTTTCTCCCAAAATAGGTTTTACTCTTTTCCCTGCGACAGATGAATGAGTTATGGATGTTTTTATAAAAGCAAAGACTTGAACTGATAACTCTTCATTAGAAAAGTATGTGAAAGTTATTAATAATAGTTTATCTTCTTATCCAGAGGTGAAAGTATTTAAAGTCTCAATACGAGGTAATACTATCGATCTTTATATAGAACTTTTTGATAAATTAGAAAGAAAAGAAAAGTCTATGAGGTCACTTTTTGAAATAGAAAGATTGGTAGCAGATGATTTAAAAGTATTAAAATCAGAGGGGCTTAAAGTAGAAGTTGAAACATTAAAAAATTGACCACCCTGAGTTAAGGCTGTTTGAATTAAACTTATAGCTTCAAATAATAAATACTTAGATACTTTGAAACAAGTATCTGATGATTTTGAAGAATATTTAAGATGAATCCCTGGTACAAAGAATGTATCAACAAGTAGTGAAGATAATCCATGACAATTTGTATTTAAGTTTGATAAAAGTAAATTAGATTTTGTTTGATTAGTTCCAGATGATATTTTAAGAGAGGTCTTTGCTTATACATCTGGTTTGAAAGCTTGAAGTATAAAATCAGAATATGAAGATAATAATATAAAACTTTTAGTTAGTGATTTTGATAAAAATTTATCTCCAGATGATATAAATAATCTTGTAATTACAACAAAAATTTGAAAAATTAGAGTTTGAGATTTTGCTGATTATAAATTTATGAAATCTCTTTCAATGATAAATAGAGAAGATGGTAAGATTATTATTTCTGTTGAAGCAGATAATACTAAGGATTTTCTTCCTTCAGAAATACAACCAAAATTAGTTGAATTTGCTAAGAATTATAATTATCCTAAGTGAATATCTTTTGAAGCTTGATGAGAAAATGAAGAAAATAATGATTTGATTATTTCAACTATAAAATCATTTTTTATAGCTCTTTTCCTTATATTTACTATATTAGTTTTTCAGTTTAATTCCTATTCAAAGCCTATAATTATTCTTTATAGTGTAGTTTTAGCATTGTTATGAGTTAATATATGATTGTATTTGACATGAAACCCATATTCTATGCCTTTTTGAATAGGTTTTATAGCTCTTACCTGAGTAGTAGTTAATGATGCAATTATATTAGTTGATAGAATTAATAAGAATGTTGATAGATTAGAGAGACATAAAAAAGATACTCTTAAAAAAGATTATTTAATTGCCGTATCTTCTGCATGAAAAAGTAGGCTTCAACCAATAATAGTTACGACCCTTACAACTATATTTTGAGTGTTGCCACTTGCTATGCAAGATGAATTTTGGGCTTGACTAGGTTTTACGATAATTTTTTGACTTTTTGCAGGTAGTTTTATGACATTATTCATAATTCCTAGTCTTTATTATCAATTATTTTTAAGAAAAAGATGAAGATAATATTCAAATAGCTTGCAAAATAAAATAAATTACCATACTTAAGTGGTAATTTATTTTATTATTATTTTTTTTATGATAGTTATAGATTGAGAATTTACTTGACTTGATCCGAATATTCATAGTCTTGTTAGTTTGTGAGCGGTTGATTTATATAATCCTGATAATCAATTTTATTGAGAATGCAGGATGTGGGATTGAGCAAGTTATAATTTAGAGGCTCTTGATATAAATTGATTCTCAGTAGATGATATAAATGATAAATCAAAAAAAACTTTGGTTGAGATGATAAAAGATTTTGATAAATGGTTAAAGACTTGTACAACTCCTCAGATTCTTATATGACAAAATCCTATGTCAGATATAGCATTTTTAAAATCTAGTTATGAAAAGGCATGACTAGAATATACTTTATGACATAGGAGTATAGATATGCATACAGTAGTATTTATGAAATATTTAGATTTATGAATTAATATTCCTCTTGATGAGTATTGATATAAAATTAATTTGGATAAGGCAATGGATTTTGTGTGAATTAAATGATGAGAGCCAAAACCACATAATGCTTTAACTTGAGCTAAATGTGAAGCTGAGGTTATTTGGAGAGTTATGAAAGGTAAAAAATTATTAAAAGAATTTAAAAATAATGAAGTTAGTGAATATTTGCTTAGAAAAGACAAATAAAAAAAGAAAGTGTTATTTGGTAATAATACTTTCTTTTGTATATGTCTATATTCACTGCCTAGACATATCATAATTTATTTTTTTGTCTAGGGGAATTTAGATCAATTTTGAATAATCAACCTTTATTATTCTTTGAAAGATTAACAAGATCTTTCAGAATCTAACTTCCCTTGGGCAGGTTTAAAAAGCTTTGCCGTCTTTTTTATTTTTATTTTTGGGCTTATTTTATTAAGTCCTTTATTATTATTTTTTAGTAATATTAATTTTTAATTATATCTGTTTAGGAACCAATTTATTTTTTATAAATTAACTCTTAAACAGATATAATTATTTTTTTATTACTATTTTTTGTTTTTATTTTTGAGTTTAGAATTTATTTCTAAACTTTGTTTTTTTCTTCTACAGGAGATCTTACTAGGTTATGTAAGTTCCATTCTAGGGGAGTCAGATTCTTTTAATGAACTGTAAGTTGTTTATTTAACTTACAAGTATATTATAACACTTTATTTTATATTCTTATAATAATATAACTGGACAAAATAGTTTTAATATTGATAATTTACTTACAATGTTTTATTTTTTCTTTTTATATAGCCAATAATAAAAAAACTAATAAAATCCTATTTTTTTAGTTTTTAACATGGCTTATTTTGTTATTATGGTCTTTAAAAGAGTAGTAAAAAGCTTGTTTTGTTTCAAAAATTTATACATTTAAAATTTGCAATAAGTAAATAGTTAATAAAATGTTAATAAATATACAATTTGTAATTTTTCATTGAAGAATTTTTAATTATGATTAATATATTATATATATTTGTATACATTAGATAATTATGGATTTAAAGAAAATTTTAGATGATAGTAAATATTTTTTATCTAAAAGTGAACTTGAAATTAATGAAAATGAATTGAAAAAATTACAGTATCTAATACAGACTCATTCAGGTTTATATTATAATAAAGATAAAATTATTATTAGTGATACTGAGTATGATGATTTATTAAGAAAATTAAAGTATTTAGAAAATAAATTCTGATTAGAAGTTAAGGTTAGTAATAATGTATGAAGTAATTTAAAAGAATCTAGTTTTGAGAAAGTTAAACATTCTAGACCCATGATAAGTTTGGATAATACTTATAATGAGGAAGACTTAAATGATTTTAATGATAGGGTAATAAAGAATATAATTCTTTCTAATATTTGGGAAGAAGAAAAAAGTGTTAAATACACAATAGAATTTAAATTTGACTGACTTTGAGTAGAATTAATTTATAAATGATGAAATTTGATTCAGGCACTTACAAGAGGGAATTGAATAGAATGAGAAGATGTTACTCAAAATGTTATGCAAATAGATAATATTCCCAAGGTAATTGATTATTTAGATGATTTAGAAGTAAGGTGAGAAGTTATTATGCCTATATCTATTTTTGAAAAATTAAATAAAAAATCAAAGGAGGAATGATGAAAAATTTTTTCTAACCCTAGAAATGCTGCTAGTGGTAGTATAAGATTATTAGACAATACTGTTACTAAACAAAGGAAGTTAAAGTTTTTTGCTTATGATTTAGCTAATTTTGAAGAATTTATCAAAAAAGAGAATATAAATAATTACTATAATGTTATAAAAAAGCTAGAAAGTTTAGGTTTTGATATATCTGCGTATTTTAAAAAGTGTAATTGAATTAATGAAATTATAAAAAGTATACATGATTTTTGAAATACAAAAAAACAAATAGATTTTGAAATAGATTGATTAGTAATAAAAGTTAATGATATATCTTTATGGAAAAATATTTGAACTACACAACATCATCCTAGATATGCAATTGCTTATAAGTTTCCAGCAGAAATATTAACTACAAAAGTCATATGAGTAGAACATAGTATTTGAAGAACATGAACTATAACTCCAATTGCACTTTTGGAACCTATTTTTATTTGATGAGTTACTATAAGTAGAGCTACTTTGCATAATTACGATGAAGTAGAAAAACTTGATATTAGAATTTGAGATTCTGTTTTCATAAAAAGAGCTTGAGAAGTTATACCTAAAATAATATCAGTTATTAAAAATGTTAGAAATTCACAAGAAATCAAAATAAAAGTTCCTGAATATTGTCCGAGTTGTGATTCAAAAGTTATAAAAGATAACAATAAGGTAAGGTATTATTGTGATAATAAATGTTGTTTTGAAAAAAATGTTTGAAAATTGACATTTGCTGTTTGAAAGCAATGATTTAATATTGATTGATTTTGAGAAAAACAAGTTAGATTATTTTTAAAAAAATGAATTATTTCAACTCTTGATAGTATTTTTTTAATTAAAAATAAAAAAGATGAAATATTAAATCTTGAATGATTCCAAGATAAATCAGTAAATAATCTTGTAGAAGCTGTAGAAAAATCTAAAAAAGTTAAGTTATCGGTTTTAATTACTTCACTTTGAATTGCTTGAGTTTGAAAAAAAGTTTCAAAAAGTTTGTCTTTATTGTTAAAAGATGTTATAAAAGGGAAGCAGGATATTTCTGAATTGACAATTGATGATTTCGAGTTAATTGATGATATATGATCGGAGATAGCTTTCAATGTAATTTCTTATTTTGAAGATATTTATAATAAAAAAATCGTAGAAAGATTGGTAGAATTATTAGAAATTGAATATCCAGAACAAAAAAAAGCTAATTTAGTATTTTCTTGAAAAAAGTTTTGTATTACTTGAAGTTTTGATAATTATAAGAGAGATGATTTAATTGAGATAATTGAAAAAAATTGATGAGAATTTGTTTGAAGTATTTCTAAGAAGTTAGATTTTTTACTTGCTTGAGATAAGGCTTGAAGTAAACTAAAAAAAGCAAATGATTTATGAGTTTTTGTTTTAAGTATAGATGATTTTCTTTTGAAGATTGACTTTTAAATATGAAGAAATTTTAGTTTTTATAGATTATTGTTTAAATAAAATATATGGGAAATAAGTTGTTTTTGGTTTTTTTACATTATATTTGACTGAGCCAAAAGAAATTAAGGGTTATTTTTAAAGATCAAGAAAATTATGAAGAAGTTTTTGATAATTTGAGTTATAATTTTTTAAAAAATTATCAAATAAAAGAAGATGCTATAAATAATATTTTAGAAAGAAAGAATAAAATTAATATTGAGTTAATAAAAACTAAATTAAAGAAAAGGGATGTAAAAGTAGTTACAATTAATGACAAAGAATATCCGGATAATCTGAAACAAATACCAAATTTTCCGTATTTACTTTATGTTAGATGAAAAATAGATAATTCTCCTAAAATTGCTGTTGTTTGAGCTAGGAATATAACTTCTTATTGAAAAAATATTATCCAGAAAATAATACCTGAATTATCTAAATACTTTTGCATTGTATCTTGATGAGCAGCATGATGTGATACTCAGTCTCATGTTTGTGCTCTTAATTCTTGAAACAAAACTATTGCTGTTATTGGTACCTGAATAGATAATGATTATCCAAATTGAAACAAATTATTATATGACAAAATTGTTGAGTCTGGTTGAGCTATAATATCAATTTTTCCCATTTGAGAGGTATGAAATCCATATAATTTCCCAGTTAGAAATGAAATTGTCGCATGATTATGAGTATGAACACTTATTGTTGAAGCAAAGCTAAAGTCTTGAAGTTTAATTACTGCAAATTTGAGTCTTGATTTATGAAGAGATTTATTTGCAGTACCTTGAGATATATTTAAATTGAATAGTGAGTGATGTAATAATCTAATAAAAACATGACAAGCAAAAATGGTTGTTAATACAGAAGATATCCTTGAGGAATATAATTGTAATACTCTTAGTATGTGATCAGAGAAAATTAATGTCCAATTTGATGATGAAATAGAAAAAAGTATTTATAATTATTTGTTATTAGAAAGTTTATCAATTGATGAATTATCAAAAAAATCTAATATCGACACTAAAACAATAAGTTTTAAACTATCCTTTATGGAAATAAAAGGTTATGTAAGAAAAATTTCTTGATGAAAATATGAAGTTTCTTAGTTTTTCTTTCTAGTTTCTGATTGACTTTTTTTTATAAAAAGATACTATTTATTATAAGGATTTTGCATAATTTCCTATAGAATATATATTACAAAATAAATAAAATATGAATATATTTTTAAAGTTTGAAGTAATAATTTTTTTTATAACATTATCGTATTGTGTATATTATATTTTTCATAGAATTTATATAGTGTATTTTGATGTAAAAAAAATAGTAGCTAAACCAAAATTATCTGAAAAAGAAAAAGTTGCGGATATATTAGTTAATAGAGAAAAGATTCAACAGCATTATAAAAAGGATAAATCATCAAAATCTGAACTTACAGATGCTACTAAAAAGAAAATTATAGATATAGTTAAAAAAGTTAGAATAAACTCAGCCAAATGATATTTTGATGCATCTAAAAATCTTATAGTTGAATGATTATCACTTGATAAATTTAATAAAGATCTTAATTTGGAACTTGCATTTATATATGAAAAAGAGAGAAATTATGAAAATGCAGAATATATTTATAGAGATTTAAGAGAAGTATTGAAGGATAATTATGAGGTATCTAAAAAATTATGATTTATACTTGCTATGCAAAATAAAATAGAAGAATCAATTAAAATTTATAGAGATATTTATTCTAATCAAAAATGAGATATGGAAGTTGTTGATATGCTTTGTAATCTCACTTATGAAATTAAAAAATACAAATCGTGTTTAAAGTTTGTGAAGGTATATTTAAAAGAAAATCCTAGAAATGTCGAGAAATTATTTATGAAGGCTACTTGTTTAGAACAGTTATGAAAAATATGAGAATGTATTAAAGTGTATGAAAATATATTAACTCTTCAACCATATAACACAGATGCAATTTATAAGAGAAAAGAATTAAAGGGTAAATTAAATAATGAGAAAATTTAATAGAAAGTATTTGAAACTAACGGAAATAGCTTTTATAGTTAATGATTCTTTGGAAAAATACTTTAAAAAAAGAACTTGATGAAGCTTGAGATAAAGCCGAGAAAGTTATAGAAAAAGTATGAAAAAATGTCCAGAGTGTGGGGCTGATTTAATATATAGATTTTAGTATAAGCTGAAAATTTATAGGTTGTTCAGCTTTGGAACAAGCATATTCGATGAAATATAAGCCAAATATTGGTTTTGAAAAATTTAAAGAAATATATAAAGAGAAATTATTGGTTCATCCTATGTTGTATAACATTAAAGAGATTTGAATAAATAAATATAAATTTTCGGTTCAACTAATATATAAAAATAAAAACTGAATAGAAAATAGGATAGAAAGATATAAAACAGTTATGGAAGTAATTGATTGAAAAGTAAAGACTATAAGTGTAAAAAGAATATACAAAGAAATTGTAGAAAGAATCAGTTATTGAAACAAGGAAGCTTATATTAAGTGGGAAAATGGAGTATATAAAGTATATCTAAAAACAAATGGGGTTAAAAAAATAGTCTATAAATGTATACCTGAGGGAGGGTGGATGAGAGAAGTACAAAACTTGAATTTTATAAATGACTGAAAAATCTTAGTGATGGAAGAGTCATGATATGAATTTTATTCTCTTAATTTTTATAATGTAAAAAATAGTAATTTAATACAAGCTATTTCTGTAAATAAGTATTGAATTACAAAAGATTGAAAATATATGTATATTTGTTCAGTAGGAGGGATGTGGCCAGATTTACTAAAAATTTATAACGTTGAAGATTTATCTTTATATGAAAATATTAAGAGTTATTTTTGAAAAAAAGAAGTAGTAACAAAATGTACTTGATATGATGCAAATTCAAATACTTTTAAATATAGTGTATGAAATTTTATGGAAGATTACAATTATATGTATGACTTTAATAGTAATAAAATAACTAAAATAAAATAATAATTCTTCTTATAAAAAATATATACTCTTTATATACTTAAAAAATAATTGAGAGTCTATGAAACAAAATGAAATACAAATTTATACTTCAAAAAGCTGAAATATAGAGTAAAATCTCTTGAATGAAATCAGTTTAGAATTTGGATAAATAAAATTTTAAAAAATTAAATAAAAATAAAAAAGTTGCAATTATTTAGATTTTTTCTAGAATAATTACAACTTAATAGGTAATTTTTTATACTTTTATTCGTATCTGAGATTTCTATTTACACAAAACTATTTATTCTCCCTATGTTTGATTATTTTTGATTATAAACTTATAGTATTTTTAGTTTTGTCTGTAATTTGTAGTGGTGTTTTTTTATAATTTTTATTTGTTATTTTTTCTGGAAAATCTGTTGAAATAAAGTTTCATGTATCATCTTCAGCTTTTGATCAAGGATATCTATTTGTTGGTCAATTATCAGTCATTTTCTCAGCATTCCTTCCAAACATCATAACTCTAAACCAATAATAAGCATTATATGTAGATAGTCATGCTTTTTTTAAACACTCTCAAACTTCTTCCCAGGTGAAATATTCTTTTCAATATTTTAACGCTGTTTCTTGAGACTCTTTTACAGCATCTAATAGCGAGTTAATTTCAGAACTAAAAACATCATAATTATTTATAATATTTTCTCATTTTTCCATTTCTCTTCTTATTTTATCAGGTGCTCACATTATAATTTGTAGTTAAAATTAAAGTATCTAATATATTAAGTAATTTTATTTAAAGGTCAAATTTTTCAGAAATCTATTTTCTTCATATTTTTTAATATTTTTCTGTAAATATAAAATTTGGATTAATATTATTTTGGGTTAATTTTTTTACGACATCATCAACCATTTGGGGAACTCAGCATACATAGAATTCTTTGTAGGCAAAGATATTTTCTTTTGAAATATGGTTAGTTACATATCATTTTTTGTATTCTTTAAACTTTTCTTTACTTAAATATATTTCAAAATCAAAATTAGTATTTTCACTTTTCCATTTTTTTAGGGTTTCTACAAGAAATAAATCTTTTTTATACCTTACTCAGAAAACTAATTTAATTTTAACTCAAGAGTTATTCTCTAAACAATATTTTATTTGATTATATAAGGGGGCAATACCAGTACCAGTTCATATAAACATTTTATTATTATTGTTATTTCTTAGAACAAAATTTCATGCTGGTCATATTCATTTTAAATTTTCTCACACTTTTGTATCACAAATAAATTTACTTCATCACCTTCAATTTTCAACTCTTTTAATTATTAGTTCAATGGTATTTTCTTTTTGATTTAGTATTGAGTATGCTCTTCATCCTATGTTATTAGGTAAAATAAAAGTTATAAATTGTCATGGAATCATTTTTATATTTTCATGTATTTCAAAAACTAGATGAAAAATATTTTGAGTTAGTTTATTTTTATTTACAAGCTTAAAATTTATCATAATAATTTTTGTATAATTATTTTTTAGTTCTTAATTAATAATAAAGATAATATAGTTTAAGTAAAATAATATTTGTAAATTAAAGTATAGTTTTTATACTATTTCATATATTTAATAATAAAAAAGATATTTTGATATATTTGTTTACATGAAATTCATCAAATTTAGTTAGAAAAAGTGTTTTTAAGTGGAAAAAAATGTTTATTTCAAAGTATTGAGATTTTAACTTAATCCATATTAAAAATGTATTAGATTTTGATAATAATTCTATTCTTGAAAATCTGATTTCAGAGAGTTTTTTATCTGAAAAGAAACTTATTATTATTGATGATATACCATTAAGTACAGTTGAAAAATGAAAAGAAAAAAAAGATAAGGAAGAGTTTATTTTTAAATTACTTTGAAAAATACCAGAAAATAATATAGTTTTATTTTCAAGTATTTCTCCTGATAAGAGATCAAAATTTTATAAAGAAATAAAAAAAGTATGAAAAATTCAAGAATTTAATTCTTTGTGAGAAGATGATGTTTCATTTAAATTAAGGCAACTTTATTGAGATAAAATTCACTTTAATGCAGTAAAGGAAATTATAAGGTATAAGTGATGACATATTGATAAAATAATTCCTGAAATTGATAAGCTTCTTATTACAAAAAATTTTATTTCAAAATATGATATAGTAGAAAATATTTATCCTGAATTAGAAGAGAGTATATTTATATTAATAGAT
>PDWJ01001483.1_pt1 | contig 28894 bp, 22 predicted proteins | sample 1430881 | NCBI WGS metagenome assembly PDWJ01 (sample SAMN01162460, study PRJNA174530) | Oral metagenome, whole genome shotgun sequencing project. | biome: Marine environment; feature: Marine mammal; material: Swab sample of the gingival sulcus; isolation source: swab sample of gingival sulcus...
CGTATTCGAGATTCAGAAATAAGAACAGCATACACTGATGGTGTAAACAAATCGAAAAAAGCGTTAGAAAAAGCTGTAGAGAATTTTCAAGAAGAACGCCGACAGAAAGAAGAAGCCAAGCAAAGGGAGGAAGAAGAACGTAGACAAAAAGAAGAAGAACGCCGACAGAAAGAAGAAGCTAAGCAAAGGGAAAAGGAAGCCAAGCAAAGGGAAAAAGAGGCCAATCTGAAATTTGCAAAGAAAATGATAAAATATGGCGAACCGATAGAGGAGATTAAGAAAGAAACCGGACTTAGTGAAGAGGAGATTAAGAAGCTACTTTAAGCTTGAGTAAATGTTTGTTGCTTGTATCTTGTCATTTTTTCATAACGATAGTAAAGCGTGCATGTGCGGTGGTCTTCAAATTTGCGTTGCGTGTTTTGAGATGGTGTCGAGAAACTGTAAGCCCACAGGTGTAGCGGGCTTACAGTTGAATTTTGATGTAGAAAAATTTATGCTCCGACATTCATAAATTTGTTCATATCTTCTTTTACCGTAGAAATTCCTGAGATTCCAAAGTTTTCAACCAAGACATTTGCAACGTTAGGAGAAAGGAAACCCGGTAAAGTTGGTCCTAAATGAATGTCTTTAACCCCCAGATACAATAAAGCCAATAGTACAATTACTGCTTTTTGTTCGTACCAAGCAATGTTGTATACGATAGGTAATTCGTTAATATCGTTTAATTCAAACACTTCTTTTAATTTCAAAGCAATCACTGCTAAAGAATACGAATCATTACACTGACCGGCATCCAACACTCTTGGTATGCCGCCAATATCACCCAATCCCAGTTTGTTGTAACGGTATTTTGCACATCCGGCTGTTAGAATTACGGTATCGTGAGAAAGTTCCTGTGCAAATTCAGAGTAATAATTTCTATCTTTCATACGTCCGTCACAACCGCCCATTACGAAGAATTTCTTTATTGCTCCACTTTTCACGGCATCTACTACTTTGTCAGCAACTTGCATTACTTGGTTGTGAGCGAATCCTCCCACAATTGTACCGGTTTCTATTTCAATAGGAGGTTCACATTTTTTGGCATGTTCAATGATTGCCGAGAAATCTTTATTTCCATTTTCGTCAGCCGGAATATGAATGGCTCCGGTTAGCCCCGAAGCTCCGGTTGTGTAAATCTTGTCTTTGTATGTCGCATTTTTTTTGGGAGGTACGATACAGTTAGTTGTAAATAAAATAGGACCATTGAAGGTGGTAAACTCTTCTTTTTGCTTCCACCAAGCGTTTCCGTAATTTCCTACAAAGTGTTTGTATTTTTTGAATGCCGGATAATAATGTGCAGGTAACATTTCGCTGTGCGTATACACATCAACTCCGGTTCCTTCGGTTTGTTCCAATAGAATTTCCATGTCTTTTAAATCGTGACCGGAAATTAAAATACCCGGATTGTTCTTTACGCCTAAGTTTACTTCTGTGGCTTCAGGGTGACCGTAAGCATCGGTGTTGGCTTTGTCTAATAATGCCATAACGTCAACGCCGAATTTTCCACACTCTAACACTAAAGCGACCAATTCATCAACTGTTTTGTCTTCCGTTGATGCAACAAGTGCTTTGTGCATAAATCCAAAAATATCATTGTCTACTTGTCCTAAGTTATACGCATGTTCAGCATAGGCAGCCATACCTTTGAGTCCGTATATCACGAGTTCCTTTAAAGAACGAATATCTTCATTTTCAATAGAAAGAACTCCAACTTTTGAACCTTTTGCCTCGAACTCTTCTTCGCTTCCTGTCCACGTTGTACAGCTATGCAGGTCGTTCGGAATTTCAATGCCTTTTGCTTCTAATGCCTTTCTGGTGTGTTCACGTACAATAAACCCTTCCGAGATTTTGTTGACGATAGCTTTACTGTCGAAGTTTGCATTGGTTATGGTTGTAAATAATGCTTCGAAAGCGTATTTGTCTGCTTCTTCTATAATGATATTATGATCTCTGCCCAATTGTGCTAGCGTTGATACGCCTTTGGTTACAAAAACCAACAAATCTTGGAGGTTTGCAACTTCCTCTGTTTTTCCGCAAACTCCTTTGATGGTACATCCTGTTCCTCGTGAGGTCTCCTGGCATTGATAACAAAACATGCTCATTGATATAATTTTTTTTGATTAATTGATTTATTTTCTTTGTGATGTGACAAAAATAAGTAATTTAGTACCTAAATATTAGTAACATTTGTTACGTTACTCATTATTTATAGTTATTCTTGATAGTAGCTTTAAAAATTTTTGTTTCAAATGATAGATGTATTAACCAAATGCGACCTTTTTCGGGGGATAAATAAAGTTGAGAAAGAGAAGATAATTGCTGATTTTCATATTCAGATTAAGTTTTTTGAAAAGGGTGAAACCATTGTTTATGCCAATGAAGTAGTTGTTCAGCAACTTATTCTTGTAGAGGGAGATATAAAGATAGAGATGACAGGCTTTAGTGGGAAAACCATTAATATTGCAGACATAGGTGCTCCTAAAATATTAGCTCCTGCATTTTTGTTTGGGCGTGAGTCATATTTTCCGGTTTCGTTGATTGCAAAAAATAATTGCAGGATTGTATACATTGCTAAACAAAACTTTTTGGATACTCTTCTTAAATATCCAACATTGCAAATAAATTTCTTGAATATCATATCTGATCAAACCCAGTTTTTGACAAAAAAAATATATTTCCTAAATTTCAAAACAATCAAAGGGAAGATAGCGCATTTTGTGCTAAAACAGTCAGAAATTGGAGGGGCTAATGAAATAAGGTTAAAACAATCTTTAGCGCAAATTGCCGGTTTGTTTGGTGTTGCTCGTCCATCTTTAAGTCGAGCATTGAGTGAATTACATCAAGAAAGGGTAATTGATTACAAAAAGAGTGTCATAAAAATTCTTGATATGGATGCCTTGAAGGCACATTTAGGTTAGCGCCTGTCTATAAAGTCCGACTTCTTCGTTATTCTCGTCTTCAAAATGGTCATTTACCCTAGTAAACTCACATTTTTCAGACTTCGAAAGTCTCGAACTCGAACATTCTAGACAGGCGCTCCACAAAATGGAAATTTCAATAATGCTTATCCGAAAATTGGAAAGTATGGATTTAGTTTATTATACATTTTTTTGTGTCCACTTTCTTGCCGTCTACGCGCAATTCTAAGAAGTAGGAGCCGATGCTAAGTGCATTGTTAGCCTTTCTGTTCCATTCTATATTGTGTGTTCCTGAGCTCAACCGTTGTTGTGTGATTTGAGCTACTTTTTGACCGGACATGTTATACATGTTGATGACTACATCGGCAGTTTCTGGCAATGTAACTGATATCGTGGTGGAAGAGTGAAAAGGATTGGGGTAGTTGGATAATGAAAAAGAAGCGTTATTGTCAGCAAATATGTCATTTACACTAATTACTTCTTCCAGATCTCTTGCCCATACATCACCGCCTTGGGCTAATATTTTATCGTTGAATTGAATAATATTTTGAGCTCCGCCCAAGCCATAGGGTTTGCCAATATCTTCCCATTCCCATGCTTCTTCATCAGAGGTAAGAATCGTTCCGCGAAATGTTACATATAGCTTATCGTCTATACCGACAACTTCTTCCATAGCAACGCATCCATTGCCTTCAAAGCATGTTGTTCTGGCATCCCAAGTTAAGCCGTTATCATCCGACAGGTAAAGTCCTAAAGAACCTAATATTAATTTCCCATTAAAAGATAAGATGTCTTGAACGGCATATGGAAAATCTACAGTTTCCCAGGTCAAACCATTATCAGTGGTTTTGTATAAGTAAGCACTGGTTGATGTGCTGCCAACAAACAAAGCACCATTATGTTCTTCAAAGTCTCTAATCTGTTGATCAGAATTTGATAATACCCAAGTTTCTGCTTCATCGGTAGAATAATAAATACCGGAAGAGGTAGCCGTAAATAAAATATCATTGTGTTTTAAAATAAGTCTAGCTACAATATGAACATGTCCGCTACCAACGGTAATACCATTGCTTTTCTTTGTCCAATTATTACCGCCATCGGTAGATTTATAGACACCATCTAATGTAGCAGCGTATAACACATCTCCTTCTGCTAAAACTTCATATACATTATTCGAAACGTCAAGTGTAGATAAGCCATTGCTTATTTCTGTCCAATGGTTACCGTCTATAGATTTTCTAACACCGTTGAGGTGAGACAAGTATAGCGTTCCGTTATATTCTTGAATGTTGTTAAAAAGAGTGCCGCCATTTATAGGTAAAGCATTGTCTGTAAGCTTAACCCATTGTGCTTGGGAATAAAAAGCAGTAAGCCCGATGAGGGCTAAAATTAATGTAAGTTTTTTCATATTAGTTTGTTTTTGAGAGGGTTTTATTAAAGATTATAAAAAGTTTATTAGGAAAAGACACAGAACCCAAAAAAAATGAAATCTCCGAATTTAGAACACAAATATATAAAAAAATCAATACGAATTGTTTTTTTTGAAGATGTTTTGTGAGTTTGAGTGTTGAACACAAATATCGCGTACATTTGTAGTGAAACAAATTTTAGGGTTTGCCTGTACAGTTCGACTTTTTTATTTTTCTTGTAGAAAGAAGGTTGTTTGTTTGAGCAAATTCTTAATTTGTAGTTTTTGTAAGTGTTGATTTTAAGCCAATTGTTTGAAGCTTTGAGCTTTATTGACAGACATTATTTATAAATTTAAAAAAGTACCGGACAATGAAGATATTACCTGTTGAAGGAATTCGGGAAGCGGATAAATACACGATTGAAAGTGAGGGTATTGCGTCTATTGAGCTTATGGAACGTGCATCTGAAGCTTGTGTGGAATGGTTTGTTCAATATGCAGATACAGGGAAAAGAATAACAATTTTTTCGGGTATTGGAAACAATGGAGGTGATGGTCTTGCAATTGCGCGATTATTAGCGGCGAGGTCTTACAAAGTTCGGGTCTTTTTAGTGAAATATGCTGATAAATTATCAAAAGATTGTCAAATTAATCTTGATAATTTAAGTGTTGGTGATGTTTGTGTGACGGTTTTTGATCATGAGTCGGAGCTTCCTTCATTGGAAGATGACATTGTTATGGATGCAATGTTTGGCTCCGGTTTGAATCGACCGATTGAAGGTTTTTCGAAAAAACTGATTCAACACATTAATTTATCTCGCAATATTGTTGTTGCCATTGATATTCCGAGCGGATTGTTTGCTGATAAATGCAATCTTGACGATGAAGGAATTATTCAGGCAGATTATACGTTGAGCTTTGAATTGCCAAAACACGCTTTTTTTCATCCGATGAATGATCGTTTTGTTGGCAATTGGGAGCTGCTTCCCATCGGGTTAAGTCAGGAATTTATACAGGCGTATCGAAGTAAGTATCATCTGTTGCTACATGGCGATGTGTTGCATTTGTTGCAGCCGCGGAGGAAATTTTCGCACAAAGGTACTTACGGTCATGCTTTGCTTATGTCGGGGTCTTATGGCAAAATGGGAGCTGCTGTTTTGGCGGCGCGTGCGGCTTTACGATCGGGGTGCGGACTGTTGAGTGCTGCAATTCCTGAGCATGGAAACTGTATAATGCAAACTGCCGTTCCGGAGGTGATGACGATTCCGGATGCAGCCATGAAATTTGTGACTCAATTGCCGTCTGTTGATCTATACACTGCCATTGCTTTCGGTCCCGGAGTAGGTGTGAATGAGGATACGTCCAAATTACTCAAATCTTTGATTCAACGAACTGAAATTCCGTTAATTATTGATGCTGATGGTTTGAATATTTTAGCGAAAAATAAGACTTGGATGGCTTTTTTGCCTAAGGGATCTATTTTGACTCCGCATCCCGGTGAGTTCCGAAGGCTTGTCGGTGATTGGGATGATGATTATCATAAGATTCAGAAACAATTGGACTTGGCTACGAAGTTTCAAATTTTTGTAATTCTGAAAGGAGCGCATACAAGTATTGCTTGTCCGGATGGCAAATTGTATTACAACTCTACGGGAAATTCCGGGATGGCTACTGCCGGGAGCGGTGATGTTTTGACGGGAATCTTGTTGGGACTCAAAGCTCAAGGTTATAGCTCTTTATCGGCTTCTCTCATTGCTGTTTATTTGCATGGCTTGTCCGGAGATATAGCTGCGTCCGATTTAGGTCCTGATGCTTTGATGTCGGGAGATATTGTAAATGGTCTTGCAAAAGCGTGGATGAAACTGTATGTTTGAGGGAAGAAAACTGTGCCTACCCACCTTGGATGATGACATTCCTTCATGACTTTTGTTCCGAAATAAATCTTGGGTTTTGTTGTTCGTCTCTTGATAATCAGTGTTTTTATGTGTTTGGTTTTGTGTTTTGCTAAAAGTACTCTGTGAGGTGTAATGTTTACCTGAAAAAACGAACTCGATTTTTTTTAAAGGAGATTGGGTATAATTCATTTTGTTTGTTAATTTTGTTCGTGTACTATGGAATAAATAAATATTAAATATTATGTCAAATCTTAAAACAAATTATCTAGGTTTAAATCTAAACAGTCCGGTTATTGCGGCTAGTTCAGGACTAACAAATTCTTTAGAAAATCTTAAAGAACTTGAAAAGGCAGGAGCCGGCGCGATTGTATTAAAGTCTTTATTTGAAGAAGAAATCGTTAGTGAAGTAAGCGAAACATTCAACCAAATGACTTCCGATGGTTTCATTTATCCGGAGACTATGGAATATTTTGAATATGATGAAATTCAAGATACTTTGAGCACATATCTAAAGTTAATTTATGACGCAAAGCAAGAACTAAATATTCCGATCATTGCCAGTATTAACTGTGTAAGTTCTCAAAAGTGGACACACTTTGCGAAGGAATTGCAAGATGTAGGTGCTGATGCTTTAGAGTTAAATGTGTTTGTATTGCCATCCGATTTTAGTAAAACAAGTGCTGATAATGAGAAAGTTTATTTTGATGTAATTAAAGAAGTGAAGAAACATGTTAATATTCCTGTTTCAATCAAGATTAGTTCGTATTTCTCAAACTTAGGACCTTTTATCAAAGAATTGTCAGAAACAGATGTTGATGGTATCGTGATGTTTAATAGAACTTTCCATCCGGATTTTGATCTTGAAACGATGGAAATCAGCCCTTCAAATGTTTTGAGTAGTCCTGCTGAGTTTGCAACCACTTTGCGTTGGATGGCGATTGTTTCAGGTAGAGTGTCTTGCGACCTTGCTGCTACTACCGGTATTCACGATGGTGATGCAGCCGTGAAGCAAATCCTTGCAGGAGCAAAAGTTGTTCAAGTTGCTTCTTTGCTTTACAAGAAAGGGCTTGGAGCTATTGCTGACCTAAATAAAGGTATTGAGTCTTTCATGGAGAAAAAAGGTTTTAACTCTTTGGATGACTTCCGTGGAAGCATGAATATTGACACTACTCGTAATGCAGCTGCTTTAGAGCGTGTACAGTTTATGAAAAATTTTCGCGATAGAAACTAAAACTATTTTTATTTAGGATAAATAAGAATAGAAAAAAGACTTAGAAATAAAGAAAGCAATCTTTATTTTTGTTCTCAGCTTATCAGGTAATACTGATGATGCTTAGTTCTTATTTAATTATTCAGAATCAAAGGCGGAAGACACTATGGATCTATCAACTACTTATTTGGGTTTAAAATTAAAAAACCCGATCATCGCAGGAAGTTCAGGATTGACAAATTCTGTAAAGAATATCAAAGAAATTGAAGAAAATGGCGCGGGTGCTGTTGTTCTCAAATCCTTGTTTGAAGAACAAATTAACTATGAAGTTAAGAAAACAGATATACAGAGCGACCTTTCTTCATATTATCCTGAAGCTAGTGATTATATCAGTAACTTCACACAAGAACATTATTTGGAAAACTATCTGAACTTTATTCGGGAAGTGAAGCAAACCGTTTCGATTCCCGTTATTGCGAGTATTAATTGTATTTCTGATAGAGAATGGACATCTTTTGCCAGAAAAATTGAGGAAGCAGGTGCTGATGCTTTGGAATTGAATATCTTTATTTTACCTTCAAATCATTTGCGTGAAGGTGTTGAAAATGAAGAGATTTATTTCAAGATTATTGATAAAGTGATGAAGGAAGTTTCAATTCCTGTGAGTGTGAAAATCTCGTATCAGTTTTCTAGCCTTTCAAAATTTGCTCTCAAGTTGTCGTGGACGGGAATTAAGGGTATTGTGATGTTTAATCGCTTTTTCTCTCCGGATATTGATATTGACAATTTCAATATTACTTCGGCAAACATGTTCAGTAAGCCGGAAGAAATTTCAACCAGTTTACGTTGGGTGGCAATGCTTTCCGACAAGTTGAATTGTGATATTTCTGCATCAACGGGAGTTCATGATCATGTTGCGGCGATTAAGCAATTGTTAGCCGGTGCCAAGACTGTTCAGTTGTGTTCTACTCTTTATAAGAATGGCTTTGGTAGAATTAAGGAAATTCTTCAGGGTATTGAAGACTACATGAATGAGCAAGAATTTGAAAGCATTGAAGAATTTAATGGTAAGTTGAGTTATAATCAGGTTGACAATCCTGCAGTTTATGAAAGAGTTCAGTTTATGAAACATTTTGCAGGTATCGAATAATATTAATTTATGGATTTAAATTACAGACCATTCCTTAGGGGGTGGTCTGTTTTGTTTTATATTTTTGCGCATAAATGAAATATAATACACCAACGATATATTTTGCCTTGCCTGTAATGGATGAGTTTCAAAACTTACCTCAGTTGCTCAATAGTCTTATTAGGCAAAAGAACCCTTACCCTTCAAAACTTGTTGTTTGTGTCAATCAACCGGAGACATATTGGTTCGATAAAGATAAGCTGCACATTTGCGAAAACAACCGACAATCAATACAACTTTTGCAATCTTTTTCCGGAATAGAAATTCACTGTATTGATAAATCATCAAAAGGAAACGGCTGGGTGGGAAAAAAGCATGGCGTAGGTTTTGCCCGAAAAATGGTTATGGACTTTATTGCTTCGGAGGCTGATACCAATGACTTTATGTTCAGCATTGATGCGGATACTGTTTATCCTGAAAATTATGTAGCCTCTGCTGTTGCGATGTTTCAAAGATACCCTGATGCCTTGGCATTGGCAAACCCATATTACCACCGACTTACAGGTGATGAAATTACGGATCGGGCGATTCTTCGTTACGAGTTGTATATGCGAAACTATGCAATTAATATGATGAAAATCGGAAACCCGTATGCCTTCACGGCAGTGGGGTCGTCAATGGTTAATCCTGTGTGGGCTTACACAAAAATAGGGGGGATTACTCCAAAGCTGAGTGGTGAGGATTTTTACTTTATTCAAAAACTGAAAAAAAATGGGAAAATAATAATTTACAACCGCGAGAGGTCTTACCCCGCAGCCCGTTTTTCAAATAGGGTGTTTTTTGGAACAGGTCCGGCAATGATAAAAGGTAGGGAAGGGGATTGGTCTTCGTATCCGATTTATCCGCAAAAACTGTTTCAGTTGGTTGCCGATAGTTATGCAGCTTTTCCCGATTTGTACGAAAACAATCCTGATTATCCCATGAAGCCTTTTTTGGAAACTGTTTTTTCTTCAAATTGGTACGAACCTTTGCGTAAGAATAATAAAAGTCGGGAACGCTTTGTGAAGGCTTGTAAAGATAAAATTGACGGGCTACGGATATTACAATTTTTAAAGAGCCGATATGATGGTTGTGTCAATTTTGAGAACGAAAACATAGTGAGCCTTATTCGCGATTCGCAAGTAGAGGGCATTCAAAAATATAGAAAATGTGTAAATTATAATAGTTTTAGTGAGCTGTCCATCGAAGATTTGAATACCGTTCGAGACACACTGGCTCATATTGAAATGGAAATGTTATTGAAAAATCAGATACTAAATTAATATGGACTTTATAACAGTTTTAGGACCGACAGCAACAGGTAAAACCGGTTTTGCAACTCGGTTGGCAAAGTTTTTAAATGCTGAAATTATCAGTGCTGATTCCCGACAAGTATATCGTGGAATGGATATAGGAACAGGAAAGGATATTCAGGAATATACCGTTGATGGTCAGCAAATTCCTTATCACTTGATAGATATTGTTGATCCGGGATATGAATATAATGTGTTTAGGTTTCAGCATGATTTTTTAAAGGCTTATGAAGATATTACTGCGCGTAAGGTTTTGCCGATTCTTTGCGGTGGAACGGGAATGTATATCGATTCGGTGTTGCAAGGCTATCGCTTGATTGATGTACCCGTTGATACGGAGTTTCGCTTGACATTAGCCGGAAAGTCGAAGGAAGAACTGATTGAAATATTGGAATCTTACAGAACTGTTCATAATACAACCGATACCGAAGATATAGATCGTTTGCTGAGGGCTATTGAAATCCAGAAATATTATAAGGAGCATCCGGATGTTGATATTTCCTTTCCGAAATTTAAATCGGTGATATTTGGAATTCATTTTGAACGTGATATTATCCGCAGCAGAACAACACAGCGGCTTGTGCAACGACTGGAGAATGGAATGGTGGATGAGGTGAAGAGACTGTTGGATGATGGTGTAACTGCCGAACAATTGCGGTTTTACGGCTTGGAATATAAGTTTATTACCGATCATCTCATTGGAAAAATTGGTTATAATGAGATGTTTAGATTGCTGAACACAGCCATTCATCAGTTTGCAAAACGACAAATGACATGGTTCAGGCGAATGCAAAAAAATGGTACAAAAATCCACTGGATAGACGGAAACTTATCAATGGATCAAAAATTGAATCAAGCATTTATGATATTAAACCAACAAGAGTAGTTGGTTTAATATATATTTGATTGTCAGGTAAATGCTATTGATCGTTTGTTTTGTTTTTTAGCAAAGGAACAAATTTATAAGCTCCGAAATCTTCTGTTTGGTATTCTGTTTCAGATAAACGGGTGATTCGGAGCATTCTTTGTGAACTTTCTCCAACCGGAATTACCATGATACCATTGATAGCGAGCTGTTCTTTCAAAGCTTCGGGAACGTAGGGAGCACCTGCTGTTACAATAATTTTGTTGAAGGGTGCCCAAGCCTCCCAACCTTTATAGCCGTCACCATATTTGATGTTTTTAGGGTAATAGCCCAGTTCATCCAACAATTTTTTTGCTTTTTCGTAGAGAATTCTTTGGCGTTCGATACTGTAAACACGTGCTCCCATTTTTACGAGAACACTGGTTTGATATCCTGATCCCGTTCCGATTTCCAAGACTCTATCGCGTTTTTTTATTTCTAACAACTCCGTTTGCCTTGCAACGGTAAAAGGTTGCGATATGGTTTGTCCGGCAGCTATCGGGAAAGGCTTGTCTTCGTAAGCGTATTCCAAAAAAGTGGATTCAAAAAACAGGTGTCGAGGAATCTCCATCATGGCTGCAAGCACTTCACGATCCTTAATTCCCTTTTTTACAAGAGAATCCAACAATAGTTTACGAAGTCCTTTATGTCTGTAACTGTCAATCATACGAAAAATATTATTTTGGATGTTTTGTGTGAGTAGAAATCCTACCCTAGTGCAAAAGTAAGAAAAAGCTTTCCTTTCCGTAAGGGAGAATAAAAATTAAACACTAAGAGTTTGATGTTTTTTTATTGAATGCTGTCAATAAGGCTGTTATTGCATTTTTTTGATTGCTAGACTTTGTCTTGATGTTTTTTTTGCCTCGAAGCGTAAGCATTTTCAAGGGGTGGGACGCAACCATTTTCATTAGATTTAATCCTATATTCAAACAATAAGCCTTAAAAGGCTACGTTTCAATAACAGTTAATGATTGCAAGAGCAACGTCGTGTTTGGAGTTTTTTCTTGCAAAGACAAGCATAATGAGAGAATCGCGGTTTGACCGATAATCTTTTGTTTTAACTTAACCATAAATAATGACTGCTTGATACAATATTCCACGGCGAAGTGGGATGTTGTTTTTTGTGTGGTTTGGAAAATACTATTATACGGAAAGGTTCTATGAGGAAGTGTTTTTACTATTTATTTTTATTTGTTGCGAGCATCTTGTTGGGGTGTAATAAGAATTCAGGTACTGAGGGAATCCCTTCTTATGTCAAAGTTGAGAAAATACACCTTCTTGATAATCCCAATCCGAATACGGAGGAAGGTAGTCTTTCGGAAGATATTAATGATGTTTGGGTGCGTACTTCGAATCAAGATGTCGGAGGCTTTGAAATGCCTGCGTTAATTCCAATTTTGGAAGAGGGTGAAACAAATTTGCGTATGTCTGCCGGAATATTTATGAACGGAATATCTACTACACGCGTCGCTTATCCCTTTTATGAGCCTTTTGATACAGTTGTAAACTTAGTAGCCGGAGAGGTGATTTCTGTAAGCCCCAAGGTGAAATACAAGGATAATATTGAGTTGTTGATCAATGAAACTTTTGATTTTACCAACACAACATTCACGAAATCTTCTTTAAGTGCTGCGGAATATACCCAAACCTTTGATGAAGATGAGAGCTTTGAAGGAGCCGGGTCTGTTAAGATTGTTTTGAATAAGGACGAAAAGAATCTTAGAATTGAGGGTGTAGAAGATTACGATTTACCGATCGATGGGCGCGATATGTTTATCGAATTGAATTATAAAACTGATGTCAATATTCTGTTGTCCGGATTTTTTACTGATGATAATGGTTTGGTTGTCGAAATGGGCATGGTGGGTGTGCGACCTACCGATGAGTGGAAGAAGGTTTATGTTAACTTTACATCTGTGATGTTTGATAATCCCAATATTGTGAGCTTCAAACCGATCATTAGTGCCGCAATGCCTGATGATTATGCCGGTGATGAGGCTGTGGTAATGTTTGATAATTATAAATTTATTTACTTACAATAGCACTATGAATAGACGCTTACAAGTTACAAAGTATGTCTTAGCCGATATTGTGTCAGCAATAATCGCTTGGGTGCTTTTTTTTATATACCGAAAATACATTTTCGATAAAGATATTTTTCACAAACTAAATGAAGTTTTCGGAGATGAAAACCTTTATTATGGTATTGTGCTTATTCCAATATTTTGGCTGATTCTTTATACCATCATAGGAACTTATCGGAGAATATATAGAAAGGCTCGTTTGAAAGAATTGGGACAAACGCTGCTGATTTCCTTAATAGGGGTTTTAATCCTTTTTTTTACGGTTATTCTGGATGATATGATTCAGTCATACAAAACCTACTATCAATCATTTTTTGTTCTCTACAGTTTGCATTTCTTTTTTACTTACACTTTCAGGTTGATTATTACTTCGATTACGGCTTATAAAATTCATAATAAACTGATTGGTTTTAGAACATTGTTGGTCGGTTCTAACGGCAATGCAATTTCAATTTTTAATGAAATTGAAAATCAGGAAAAATCATCGGGAAATATTTTTGTCGGTTTTGTAAATGCTCGAAATTATAATTCTTATAATCTACAAAAATACCTTCCGCATCTTGGACATATTGAGGATGTTAAAGATGTCATAAAAGAACATAACATCGAAGAAGTAATTATTGCTATTGAACGTTCGGAGCACAATACGGTGGAGCGGATAATTACGCTGCTCGAAGATACGGATGTTGTTATTAAGATTATTCCTTTGATGCAAGATATTCTCATGGGAAATGTAAAGATGTATTCTATCTTTCATACACCCTTGATTCAGATTACACCGGAACCTCTTCCTTTGTGGCAGCAATCGGTGAAGCGTATGATTGATATTTTTGCAAGTTCCATAGCCATTATATTGTTGTCTCCGGTTTATATTATTGTGGCTTTATCTGTAAAACTTACGTCTAAGGGACCGATTATATATTCTCAGGAACGGATCGGAATTTATGGGCGACCATTTAAGATGCACAAGTTTCGGTCTATGTATATTGATGCCGAAAGAATGGGGCCTCAGCTATCGTCGAAACACGACCCCCGAATTACTCCTGTGGGGCGTTTTCTTAGAAAAGTTCGGCTTGACGAAATTCCCCAGTTCTTCACTGTCTTGAAAGGTGATATGAGCCTTGTAGGTCCGCGTCCCGAACGTCAATATTTTATTGATCAGTTGGTTTCTCGTGCTCCTCATTATCGTTTATTGCATAAAATTAAACCCGGAATTACTTCTTGGGGGCAGGTGAAGTTTGGCTATGCCGAAAATGTTGATGAAATGATTGTTCGTTTAAAATATGACATCTTGTATCTTGAAAATATGTCATTGGCAATGGATTTCAAAATTCTGATTTATACGGTATTGATTGTTATTCAAGGGCGAGGAAAATAAAAAAAGAAAAATAAAAAACGAAAAAATCCGGAGTGCTATAAAACTCCGGATTCTATCATTATTACAATTCGTTCAATATTGTGATCTCTACCGTAAGGGTCATACCTGACTTTTAGATCGTAGCCGAATAATTTTCCAACTGTCTGGTACAGAAAGGCTCTAAATTTTCCTCGAAGACGGACCACAATTTCATAGGAGTTTTGTCCTGTTTCTCTATCCAAGAGTTTTAGCAAGATTTTTCCTTGGGTTGTTGTAAGTCCTTTTAACTCATCACCAAATTCGTCCATCAATTCACGTTCAGCCTTACGCATAATTCTCTTGCGTTTTCTTTTGCTTTTTGTTTTTCCTAAAATATCGTCGTATTCATTGAGCTTTATTCCTGCCAGCTTTGCGTAAGGGTAGGCTTTCTTCACGTTATGCACGAGTCGTCGGTAATAGCGTGTTTGAGGAAAAGGAAATGCCTTAATTTCAACCGGTTCGAGGTTGATGGTGATAATTGTGTCTTTACCTTCTATTTTCGCCATTAATATTACCAAGTCATCTTTTTCAATAACTCTTAAACTGTCTACATGACCTTGACTGAATGCTTTTAAGCCAAGTAGGTTTGTAAGCAAGAAAAATAGTAGTATTTTAAAAAATAGCTTGTTCATAGGAATTGTTTTATGATCACTGATTCAATAATTATGCCATTACGAAATTATTACTTTGAAAATATCAGTCAGCAGATCCGATCATTCTTGGTGATGTGCTAAAAGTACAGCAAGGAAAAACATTTGGCAATATTTTGATTGCCAAATGTTTACCGGGTGATCTTGTGTGTTATGCCGTTTTTAATCCGGATAAATTTGATTTACTGATTTGTTTAGCAGCATAATCACGATCAATAACAAAGTTGTATGTTTTCGTGTCTTTTTTTTCTGATGGAAGTTCAAACATGGCGTCTGTCATGATGGTTTCAAGAATGGAGCGCAGTCCGCGAGCACCAAGTTTAAACTCAACGGCTTTTTCAACAATAAAGTCTAGTGCCTCATCTTTTATCACCAACTCAATGTCATCAATAGCAAATAGTTTTGTAAATTGCTTTACCAATGAGTTTTTAGGCTCTTTCAAGATTCGTTTCAAGGTATCTTTCGACAGCGGATTTAGATGTGTTACCATCGGGAAACGTCCCACAATTTCAGGAATCAATCCAAAGCTTTTCAGATCTTGTGGAGTGATATATTGCAATAAATTATTCATGTCTATTGCACCTTCTTCATTTGCTTTTGAATATCCGATAACATTGGTTTTTAGTCGTCCGGCTATTTTACGATCGATACCATCGAATGCCCCTCCCGAGATGAATAAGATATTTTTCGTATTTACCTGAATCATCTTTTGCTCAGGGTGTTTTCGCCCACCTTGTGGAGGAACATTTACAATCGTTCCTTCAAGAAGTTTCAATAGTGCTTGCTGAACACCTTCTCCCGAAACATCGCGAGTGATGGATGGGTTATCACTCTTGCGTGCAATTTTGTCAATTTCATCAATGAAGATGATTCCCTGTTCTGCCTTTGCCACATTAAAGTCGGCAGCTTGAAGCAGTCGGCTTAGAATGCTTTCAACGTCCTCACCAACATAACCGGCTTCTGTCAGAACGGTTGCATCGGCAATGGCGAAAGGAACATTTAACATTTTTGCAATTGTTTTTGCTAATAATGTTTTGCCGGTTCCGGTTTCTCCAACAACGATAATGTTTGTTTTTTCAATTTCCACCTCGTCATCATTATCTTCAAAAAATGACGACTGCTGAACACGTTTGTAGTGGTTGTAAACAGCAACAGCAAGAACCTTTTTGGCTTCATCCTGTCCTATAACGTATTCGTCTAAATGCTTTTTTATTTCTACGGGTTTTAGGAGTTGCAAATCTCCAAGATCTGTATCGAGGGATTCACCGAATTGTTCATTTAGAATATCCTTTGCTTGTGTGATGCAATAATCACAAATATGGGCATCCAATCCGGCGATCAAAATATTCGTTTCTTTCTTTGGTCTGCCACAAAATGAACACTTTTGGTTTGCTGTTGCCATATGCTAATTCACTATTTTTTTTCGTTGTTTCTAATTAGAATCTCATCAATCATTCCGTAATCTTTGGCTTCTTCTGAGGTCATCCAATAATCACGATCACTATCTTTCCAAACTTTCTTATAGCTTTGTCCGGAATGATTTGCAATAATTTCATAGAGTTCTTTCTTCAGCTTTTGAATTTCGCGAGCTGTAATTTCAATATCTGAAGCTTGTCCTTGTGTTCCTCCCATCGGTTGGTGAATCATCACTCGTGAGTGTTTAAGTGCTGTTCGCTTTCCTTTTTCTCCTGCGGTTAGAAGAACTGCTCCCATTGATGCTGCGATACCTGTACAAATAGTTGCAACATCCGGTTGTATGTATTGCATCGTGTCATAAATGCCCAATCCTGCATAAACCGATCCTCCCGGAGTGTTGAGGTATATTTGAATATCTCTGCTTGCATCAACCGACTCAAGGAAGAGCAATTGTGCTTGAATGACATTTGCTACATTGTCGTCAATCGGCACTCCAAGGAAGATAATTCTATCCATCATTAATCGTGAAAATACATCCATTGAAGCTACATTTAGCTGACGTTCTTCGATGATGGTAGGAGAAATCCAGTTGCCGTGCATTGATGTGAAGCGATCCAAGGTTAGGCTGCTCAAGCCCATGTGCTTGGTCGCATATTTACGAAATTCGTTTTTTTTATCCATTTTTTGAATTTAGTGTTGAGTCTGTTCCGAAAAATAAAAATTTGCTTAAAACAAAACTTCTCGAAATTTTAATACTATGGTTTTTGTTGTAAATCAATATATTAACCTTTCAAAATGACCTAGCGTTTGGGTAAATCGGATTTTCGGATTCGGCTCAATGTTGAAAATATATTTTGTGATTACATTTTACTGTAAGAAAATCAGTTTTTCTTACAAAGCCTATTTGCCAAAAAAAAGCAAGCTAAGCCATATTGCTAAGGAAAAACGGCAGTCAATGAAAAAGTAGGTTGACTGCCGATTTTGCTATTTTTATTAATGCTTTTAATTTGCACTTTCCTCAGAAATCAGCTTCATATATTCGTCGTAGCTAACTTCTTTTATTTCTATGTTTACGTTTTCTTTAAATATTTTTGTAAGCCTTTCTTCATAAATAATATCATGAACTTGCTTTACTTGCTCTTTGTTACCCATCAAGCTTTGGATCATGGTTTTGATGCTTTCTTTTTGTTCATCATTCATTTCATGACCTCCAAGCGATTTTACAAAATGGCTCTCGAAATAGTCGCTAATATCTTTCTGATCCACTTGAATCGGATGTTTTTTAGCTATTTCGTTTTCAATTATCTGCCATTTTATAGTTTCAGAAAAACTTGCATACTCATTTTCAACTTGTTCCCTTGTAAGATTTTCGTTGGTTTCAACTAACCATTTTTTAAGGAACTCATCAGGTAATTCTAAGTTGGCATTTTTTATCAGTGTATCAATTGTATTTTTTGTAAAAACACGATCAGCATTGCTGTCATACACCTTCTGTATTTCTTCGGATAAACGATTCTTAAAATCACTTTCCGTTTTCACTTCACTTCCCGGATAAACTTTATTGTAAAGTTCTTCATTCAGTTCAGCAGGCTTAAATCTTCGAATTGACACAATCGTACATTTGTACGTTGAACCAAGACCTTCATTTTCCTTATCGATTCCAAGCATAGCGGCTGCTTCGTCTTCATCCTTAATTGCTTCGAGAGGTGCAAAGTCAAAAGTGTCATTACGCTTAACAGATGCGAATTTTTCTTTTACACCTTCGTATTTAAGTAGTTCATTCTTGAAAGGACTTTCGTAAACAACTCCATCTTTTTTAATGTTTCCTTCAGCATCAAGCTCTTCAAACCTTACCTCAACAGCATCGCCATCTTCGCTTTCATCCACTTCATCGTATGTTCCAAAACGCTTTAGTGTAGCTTCCAGTTCCTGTTCAATTGCGGCATCATCTACTTTTGGATGAATGTATTCTACAACCAGGTCGTTGTTTAATTCAAGATCATACTTTGGAGCAAGACCTGTTTCGAATCTAAACTCGATTCTATCTTCTTTAAAATCAGATTGTTCTAATTTGTTTGATGGAAGTGGTTGTCCGAGAATTTCTAATTTGTTCTCAGTAATGTAATTCGTTAGTGAATCAGATACCAGTTTGTTGATTTCATCAAACTTCACAGCTTCACCGTACATCTTTTTGATCATGCCAAAAGGAACTTTTCCGGGACGAAACCCCGGCATTTGCGCCTTTCTTTGATAATCTTTCAGAACCTTGTTTACTGATTCGTTATAATCATCTCCTGTGATCTCAATCTTGATTTCAGCAACTAAATTGCCCTTTTCTTCTTTTGTAATATTCATTGAAATCGATTTTATATTTTTTCTAAAGCTTTTTAATCTAATACCTTAAAGTCAAATGAATACACCGACTATTTGTGATTCACTTTTGGCTTGGCAAAGCTACAAAAAAAAATGATTTAAACGCCTTACATTATTATTATGTGCAGGGCAAACGCATTTTATCGTGTTTTTCAGACATGAAAGATCCAAGAGTAGAAAGAATACCTGTCATAGAATCCGAAGGATTCAAATGTTTATAGCAAAAGAAGAAGATGTTATACGACCCCTTGGGGGTCGAAATACTAAAATTGGTATTAAAGGAAAACGGAAAATGATTGGATGGGATAACAGCTATGTGTTTAAAGTATTACAAAATTAGATGCGTTTGCCCTGATACAAATCATTATTTTTGTGTATTTCGATCATGAAATATATTTTACAAGCATTTAGAATACGACAGTTATTAACAATCATAATCTGATATAAATTGATTAACATGAAAAATTCTTTTTCCTCAACCAATCCAAATGAACGAATTGAGCAAATCGATATTCTTAGGGGCTTTGCCTTGTTTGGCGTATTAATCGTAAATTCTTTAGGGTATAATTCTTCATTCTTCGACTTTGGAGGTTTTTATAGCGCGTTTACAGACTCCTTAAATAGTTCGATTTATAGCTATATAACCGGCTATGGAGCTGATAAGTTTATTGGATTGTTTTCATTTCTTTTTGGGGTTGGATTTTCTATTATGTATTTAAAAAATGAACATAGCGAGATTCAATTTACTAAGTTTTACCTACGCCGATTATTAATATTAATGGTGTTTGGAATTGTTCATATTGTGTTTTTTTGGGCAGGTGATATTTTATTTACCTACTCGTTGGTGGGAATTATTTTATTGTCACTTCGAAAACTCCCGTCCAAGCTGCTGTTGTTAATTAGTGTTTTGATGTATTTTTTTCCAATAATTTATATTGCTTTAAATGTTTCCTATCCATTTCTTCCTAACGCATTGAGTTCTACAAGCAATATTACAATGCCGGAAGTTTTAAATACATATTCCAAAGGGACATACCCTGAAGTTTTTAAGCTGAGGCTACATGAGTATTTCTCATTTAGATATATAAATCTAATTTATTATGCCCCAAAAGTTATTTCATTATTTCTTTTTGGGTATATATTTTACAAGCATAAATTTTTTAAAAAAATAAATGCATCAACGAGCAAGTATCTGGTTGTGTCAATTTTTCTTTTAATACTTGGAGTGGTATTAAATACATACACAATGGAAATTGCAAATAGTATTGTTGATATGGGGGTAAGTCCATATGCTACAACTCTTTATATGCTAATATTTGAAATTACAAATGTGGTGCTGATATTTAGCTATATATTAATGGTTTTAACATTAACACAAAGCAAATTCTTTGGTTATATTCTGAATCCATTAAAATATATTGGGCGAATGTCTCTAACGAATTACTTATTCTATTCAATAATTTTTACAACAGTAATGTATTCCTATGGATTTGGCAATTTTGGAAGTTTTGAACCGTGGCAACTTTTAGTTATTTCAGTGTTGTTTTTTGTAATTCAAATAATAACATGTAAAATTTGGTTACAACACTTCCGTTTTGGTCCGCTTGAAAATCTTTGGAGAAAGTTTACGTATTATAAACGTTCCTAACATGTGGAAATAGATTCGCAAAGTCAGTAAATGTAAAGGTCAGTTGGGGAACTGACCTTTAACTAATTCCAAACCATTTTTCTCAATTACCACCACAATTAATTGCCAAAAAAAATGAACGAAAAAAAATTATTTATAGCCCATATTTTCGTTATATTTGAGCTATAAAACATAAAAATATCGCTCATGGCTTATCAGCAATGGAATTGGCAGCACAAAAATTGGCCTCATTTTTTTTATAACAAAAATGTTATCAAACATTTAGAATTATTGTTTCTTAAAAATACAGGCACTGTCATCGGTGTTTTAAAACATTTGGAAGAGGTAGCTCACAAGCATTTTTTGGTAGAAATATTGAGTGATGAGGCGATGAACACGTCGAAAATAGAAGGCGAATATTTGGATAGAGATAGTGTGCAATCGTCTATTAAGCAAAATTTAGGGCTCACTACAGATAAGCGAAAAGTACCTCCGGCAGAATATGGTGTGTCAGAGATGATGGTGGATTTGTATCTAAATTACCATCAAAAATTGACCCACCAACAACTTTTTGAGTGGCACAAAATGCTGACCAATGGGCGTAGAGATCTGACCAATATAGGTAGTTATAGAACTCACGAAGATCCTATGCAAGTGGTTTCCGGCAGGTTGGACAGACCACAAGTACATTTTGAAGCGCCTCCCTCAAAAAATGTGCCTCAAGAGATGGATGGTTTTATCTCTTGGTTTAATCAAGTGCATAGTCCGACCTCGGATATGCTTCCTTTGCTTCGAGCCGGTATCACGCACCTCTATTTTGTCAGTATCCATCCGTTTGAAGATGGGAACGGGCGTATAGCGCGTGCCTTGGCGGAAAAATCCATTGCTGTGAGCATGCAGCGTCCTTCGCTTATTGCTTTGTCGCGAACGATAGAGGTCAATAGAAAAGCCTATTATCACGCTTTGGAAACAAATAATGCTGCTTTGGATATCACGGATTGGGTATTGTATTTTGCACAAACCATTGTTGAAGCCCAGCAAAATGCCTTGTCTCAAATAGATTTCTTGATTAAAAAGACCAGGTTTTTTGACCGCTTTGCACATCAGCTTAATGACAGACAACTCAAAGTCATCGAACGCCTTTTCAAAGAGGGTAGTTCGGGTTTTAAAGGTGGTTTAAGCGCCAAGAATTACCAAAAAATCGCGAAAACTTCGGCTTCAACCGCCACCCGAGACTTAACCGATTTGGTAGAGAAGCAAATCTTGATAAAAACAGGAGCATTGAAAGGGACAAGGTATGCACTTAATTTAGTTTTTTGATTTATCAGTTAGTTATCAAAAAAATTGCGAGAATTTCGGTTTCAACTGCTACCTGAAATTTTGTAAAGGTCAGTTCCCCAACTGACCTTTAACTAATTCCAAACCATTTAACCCTGAGAATAAAAAAGTCCTGATAAAAATATCAAGACTTTTTTCTCGTAGCGAGACCCAGAATTGAACTGGGGACCTCCGGGTTATGAATCCGACGCTCTAACCAACTGAGCTACCTCGCCGTTTTGCGTGTGCAAAATTAGAAGCTTTCTTTAATATTCCAAAGGTTTAGACCGAAAAAAATTAAACTTCTTGATGAAAAATACGCAATCATCTATAAATCAATAGTTATCAATCTGTATTTTTTTATCTTTTTTTGTCAATACTTCCTCTTATGAGAAAGCGGTAAATATTCATTAATTGTTTATCACTTCTTATTTGCGATAATATAAGCCCTCCAATAACGATGGCAATGCCCGTGATTTTTACAAAATTGAACTGTTCGTTCAAAAATAAAAAAGCAAAAATCGCCGTAAATACCGGAATAAGGTTGGAGAATAGTTCAGTTTTTGCTACGCCGATTTCTCGTGCACTAATCGTGAAGAAGATAAATGCCAATGAACTTGCCAAAATAGATAAGGCAAGCAGTGCAAAAATTACATTTGTATCGGGACGAATTTGTATGAAACTTTTTAGATCAAAAATTATGAATAGCGGAAGAAACAAGAATACGCCAATCATATTTTGAAAACCTACAATCGTAAACGGAGAGTACATGGTTGTCAGTTTCTTTAAAATTATTGAATAGGATACGGCAACCATTACTGCGCCCAACAAGAAAGCGATACCTATGGGATTTGCATCAAAAGAAAAATCTTTTTCGATGATTATCATCAAAACACCGATAAAACTTATTGCTAAGCCCAATATATTGATGCCTTTCAAGCGCTCTTTTAGAAAGATTGCAGCCATTATGGAAGTGAAAATGGGAATGGTTGCTATAATGACACTGGTTACGGTTGCTGTTGAATATTTTAGTCCGAAATTCTCACCCAAAAAGTACAAAAAAGGGTTAAACAGCGCTGAAAGAAAAATCAGTCCGTAATCCTTTTTCTTAATGGGCTGAAAACGCTTACTCAGCCATAAAAATCCGAAAATAAATAGTGTTGAGATAATCAAACGTAGAAAAATAATACTTATCGGCTCATAGACTTCCATCGCAATCTTTGACCAGATAAAACTCAATCCCCAAAATAACATACACAAAAGCGTGAGTATGTAAACAACGGTTTTACTTAATTTCACAGTATCTAATTTTTCGGCAAATGTAGACAATTCCTGAAGCTATTCCGGTGGGCTTACCAAAGTATTTTGAAATAGGCGTAGCAACCAAAATAATTATTTCTCCGGAAACATTCGATACAAGAGTAACAACTCAAACATGCACAAAAGTTATTTCCCTCGTGTGATGACGAACGAATTGATACTTACAACGCCTCCTTCGGCATAGAGTTGTATGTAATTATTATCAATAGCGTTCCAACGTTCTTGCATGCTGATTCGGATCAAGTATTCTTCACCTTCACCCGATGCAATATTTTTTAGAACAACTCCTCCGCTCTTTACCCCATCCTTGCCGTAGCTAATGTATAAACGAACGTTGCTGTCGTCTTTATTCACAAGCTTGACCACCAAATATGAATTTTTAAGTATTGAACTCTCTATCTTGTTGTAACGGAAAATCTTTTCTTGATCGTGCATCAAAACGAGGCTGTCCGTAATAAATTCTTTTACAACATGTTCTTTCAAGTAGTTGAGAATCATTTCTATTTGTGCTTCCGGATATGGATCTGATGGATTTATCTCATGCGCTTCTTTGTATTTTGGTATGGCTTCGTCATAAAATCCGGAATTGTAGTAGCTGTCAGCCATACGTATAGCTTCACCATATTTTTCGAGCATCAAAACACGAATTTTTTCTAGCGAATGATTCACTTTTTTAAGCATCTGTTTGGCATATTCATCGTCTGATTTGATCAGCAATGCTGCTTCATACTTTTGTTTTGCATCCTTGTAAAGTTCTAAGTTCGACAAGCTGTCAGCCTCTGCAATTATTCCATTGTATAAGCTTTCACGCTCTCGGAGGCGTTCATCAATTGTATTGATCTGGGTGACTGGGTACGACTCTTTTGGCTTTATTTTCGAGGCGTTTTCATAATTTTCTTTTGCCTTAAAATATTTCTCTTGTTTGAAAAATAAATCTGCCTTGCGAATAGCTTCTTGATAAAGGTTCTCATTTTGTTTTTCATCTTCAATAAGATCGAGCAATTTACTGAGACGAAGGCGAACTTCTTCATCATCAGCTTTCAGTTGCTGAAGTTCTTTATAGTTATTCAGTGCCGATTGCCATTCTTGCTTATCATAAAAAGCATCTGCTTCTTTTCGTAACGCCGCTATTTGTTGCTCACGTTCTTCTTTGTCAGCCAACAAGGTGGTGAGTGCTTCTATTTTTTCCTGAACGGATTTATTCTCCGGTTTTAGTTCAGCAGCAGCTTTATAGAATTTTAATGAATTTACAAAATCTTGATCTGCATAAGCTTTTTCAGCTTCTTGAACTTTTGATGCAAATTGCTCTTCCTTGAGGTTTGAATCCTTGATAAAGGTATCAATTTCTTGAATTTTTTTCTTTGGATAGTCTTCGTCAGCCTTTGCTTCCAAGGCTTTTGAATATTCGACTTTTGCTTCGGCAAATAATTTCAAATCGTAAAGAGAATCTGCCGATGAAATTGCTTTGGCATAGGCAGCTGTTTTCATTTTAAGTTGTGTCATTTTAACCTCATACTCATTGATGAGTTCCAAAAGAACTTCTTTTCGTTGATTTACAGTTTCTAAGGCTTCGGGTTTTAAGGTTAATGCTTGATCCAATTTTTCGATGGCAGGCTTATAGTCTCCGCTATTTTTAAGACGGTCACTTTCATCAAGTAAAGCATTAAATGCCTTGTCAATACGATTTTTTTCGGCAAGAATACCTTTGATTTCATCGAGCTTATTCAGGGCATGTTTGTCTTCACTTTTAAAGTTTAAAGACTTAGTGTAAAGATCTTGCGCCTCTTCATATTTTTTCTCCAAAAAGGCTTTGTCGGCAAGCTTTATGTTTTCCGCATAGGCTTCGTCTGCTCGTTTCAGATTCAATAAAACTTCATCAATCTCCTGAATCTTTTTATCCGCCAAATCTTCTTCCGGTTTAAGCTCCTTCGCTTTTTGATAAGCTTGCTTGGCTTTCTGCCATTTTTTCTCGGAAAAATATTGGGAAGCTTCGTTGATGAAGGATAAATAATCGTCATCCAATTTCTTTTGTGCAGCCAAAAGACGTTCTATTTCGCTAACTTTTGTTTTAGGATAGCCTTCTTCGGGCATTAAGTCTGCTGCTGTTTGGTAATTTTTTTGTGCATCACGGAGTAATTTTGCTTGAAATAGGCTATCACCCCGATTTATTAAATCCTTATATTTTGCTGATCGATCGGCAATTGATTGAAGTAAAGTGTTGATTTCTTCCACCTTAGATTTTGGGTAGGCATCGGCTAAACTATGAGCTTGCGCTTGTTCGTACAAAGGTAAGGCTTCTTCATATTTTTTACTTAAAAACAACGCATCAGCATCTGTAATTAGTTTATTGTAAGCTTCTTGTTCGCTGGCTTGCTTGGCGAGAGCCGGGGCTATTTTGTCGAGCATACTCTGCGGATAAGCTTCGTCAGGTTTAAGGTTTAAGGCTTTTTGATAGTTTTCCTTAGCTGCCTGAAATTTTCGTTCTATATATTGATTATCAGCAAGGTCAATAAATTTTTTGTATTGACTGTCTTTTTCCTGAGCTTGTTTAAAGAGTTCTTGCACACGCGTCAAAGATTCTTGTGCCAAAGGGTTTTGCGATTTATATTTTAAGGCTTTTTGATAGGCACTGACGGCTTGTCCATAATTTTTTGCATTTTCGGCTTCTTTCCCTTTTGCCATCATTTCGTCAAAGAGCTTGGTGAGTCTTTGTCCGGCAGCTTCCATGTCTTTAGCTTCTGCAATTTTATCGCTTGCAACACGATCATTCGGCTTAATTACCAATGCTCCTTCGTACGCCTTAATTGCATCTTGATATTTTTCTAAGCTAAGAAAGTTGTTTCCCGTTTTCAGGGCATTTTGATATGCTGCCTCTTCATCGGGGTCGGTATAAACTTTGGCAATTTGTTTTAAACGATCATTCGCGAAGCGGTTTTTAGGATCTATTTGTAAAATTTGTTTATAGGTAATCTTCGCATTTTTATAGTCTTTTGCTCTAAATTGTCCTTCGGCTGTTTTCAGGTATCCTTCCAGTTTTTTGCGTTCCTCCTTTTGCTTCACAATCAAACGTTCAACGTTGTCCAATTCGTTTTTAACATTTTGATTGTCAGGACTAAGCTTTAAAGCTTTGTTTAATTCATATTTAGCTCTTGTATAATCTTTTGAATCAACATAGCCTTTTGCCTTGTTTAATAGTGTCGTTATTTCATCGTTTTGCGAAAGTACGACTGTTGAGAATAATGTTGAAAATACAATGAGTACAATTTTTATATATAAACTATTCATCTGTTTAACGTTTTGTAAACTATTAGTTCTTAGTGTTTACATTTTAAGCAACCTTTTAATAACTAATCTATTGTAGAATTATTGTATTAAACAATACGTCCATCTTTCATCATAATCTTCCGATCCGACATTTCTGCGAGCTGCTCATTATGCGTAACAATAATGAATGTTTGTCCGAATTTTTCTCGTAAATCAAAAAACAATGCGTGCAAGTCCTTAGCATTGGAGCTGTCAAGATTTCCGGAAGGTTCATCGGCAAGAATAATTTCCGGTTTGTTGATCAAGGCTCTGGCTACGGCAACACGCTGTTGTTCACCGCCGGAAAGCTCTGAGGGCTTGTGGTCTTTTCGTTTATAAACGCCCAAATAGTTTAGCAATTCAGCCGCGCGTTCGAAAGCTTTTGCTTTGGAGCTTCCGGAAATAAAAGCCGGAATACAAACATTCTCGATCGCTGTAAATTCAGGAAGCAAATGATGAAACTGAAAAACAAAACCGATATGGCGATTTCTGAACAATGCCAGTTTTTTGGCATCGAGCTTTACAAGGTCTTTATTGTCGAAAATTATAGATCCGGAATCAGGTTTGTCCAGCGTTCCGACCAGTTGCAGTAAGGTTGTTTTTCCCGCCCCTGAAGCTCCAACAATCGAAGCAATTTCCGACCTTTTAATCTCCAAGTCAATTTCTTTTAAAACTTGAAGATCGCCATAATATTTGCTGACATTTTGAACTTTAATCATGCCGCAAAGATAGTTTTTTGATAAAGACAATATAATTTTTCGGTGTCAATCCAAACAAAAACTATCATTAGATGTTTTAACAACGTTCATTCCATTCTTCAAAAACTCATGTTGAATGATTTATAAACGACCGTGAAGTATGTAAACAGGAGTTTAAATATTTCATAAAGATCTTATTTTGAAATAACCAATTATAAAAATATAAATATATCTATACTATGAATCTACACGAATACCAGGGCAAGTCAATACTAAAAAGTTATGGTGTTGCGATTCAGGAAGGAATAATGGCCGAATCACCGGAAGAAGCTGTGGTAGCAGCAAAAGAACTAAATAAGCAAACCGGAACGGAATGGTGGGTTGTGAAAGCGCAAATTCATGCCGGTGGTCGCGGAAAAGGTGGTGGCGTTAAGATTGCAAAATCTCTTGAGGATGTTGAGCAATTGTCGAAACAAATTATCGGAATGGATCTTATCACTCCGCAAACCCCTCCTGAAGGCAAAAAAGTTCATAAAGTATTAATTGCTCAGGACGTATATTATCCGGGTGAATGTGAACCGGAAGAATATTACATGAGTGTTCTTTTGAATCGTGCTACGGGCAGACACATTATCATGTATTCTACCGAAGGAGGTATGGATATAGAAGAAGTTGCCGAAAAAACACCACACTTAATTTATAAGGAAGAAATAGATCCTAAAGTTGGGCTTCAAGGATTTCAGGCAAGACGCATTGCTTTCAATTTAGGGCTGTCCGGAAAAGCTTTTAAGGAAATGCTCAAGTTTGTAAACGCACTTTATAACGCTTACAAAGGTATTGATGCTTCATTGTTTGAGATTAACCCTGTGCTAAAGACATCCGATTCAAAAATTCTTGCAGTTGACTCGAAGGTTAGTATTGATGGAAATGCCTTGTATCGTCATGCCGATATTGCAGCTATGCGCGATGTTACGGAAGAAGATCCAATGGAAGTTGAAGCTGGCAAATTCGGACTTAACTTTGTGAAGCTTGATGGCAATGTTGGTTGTATGGTTAATGGTGCCGGACTTGCTATGGCAACTATGGATATGATTAAGCAATCGGGTGGAAACCCTGCAAACTTCCTCGATGTGGGTGGAACTGCCAATGCCGAGAGAGTGGAGGCTGCTTTTAGAATTATCCTTAAAGATCCAAACGTAAAAGCGATTTTGGTAAATATCTTTGGTGGTATTGTTCGTTGCGACCGTGTTGCTCAGGGTGTTGTTGATGCTTACAAAAATATTGGAGAAATTAATATTCCGATTATTGTTCGTCTTCAAGGTACAAATGCCGAAGAAGGAGCTAAATTAATTAATGAATCCGGTCTTAAAGTGCAAAGTGCTGTTATCCTGAAGGATGCTGCTAACCTTGTTACGGAAGTCTTGAAATAATAAAGCACACAGACAATGTCTGTGATGAATTAGGACATAAGAATGGGGGGATTCTGATATTCTGCCAACCTCAGACGAGAGATTAGAAGAATTTCTATAAATAATAAATACACTACCAAAGTCGGTAGCAATACGCTATCGGCTTTTTTGCTGCTTTTAAAGCAACTCCTTAATTTCCTCTTCTGTTAATCCTGTCTCTTTTTGAATCTCCTCTATCGGTTCACCATATTTTATCATTTTCTTTGCAAATTTTAGATTAGCCTCTTTTTCCCTTTGCTTAGCTTCTTCTTTCTGTCTGCGCTCCTCCTTTTCCTTTCGCTTGGCTTCTTGAAAATTCTCTACAGCTTTTTCTAACGCTTTTTTCGATTTGTTTACACCATCAGTGTATGCTGTTCTTATTTCTGAATCTCGAATACGTCTGT